>Ga0209723_1004280_pt1 | contig 16094 bp, 12 predicted proteins | sample BiotimSIPDNA_2_FD_185750 | JGI IMG/M metagenome (GOLD analysis project Ga0209723, IMG submission 185750) | Anaerobic biogas reactor microbial communites from Washington, USA - Biogas_R2 time_0 SIP DNA (SPAdes) (version 2) | ecosystem: Engineered > Bioreactor > Anaerobic > Unclassified | place... | reverse complement strand
GGCATCTGCAGCATCACCGGTAAGCCGATCAGCAAGGAAAGACTCAAGGCTGTGCCATTTACCCGATTTTCCGTAGAAGGGCAGGAGGAGTTCGAGCGCACCAAAAAACGCAGTATTCAGCGGGGCGGGGTCTTCGCAGAAGGCGTCGAGGACTCAGCTGCCTTCACGGATGAGGACACTGAAGACTGATGCGGCAGCATCTATCGATTCCGATTCATCCATGACTTTACCGAACCTCAGTTGAAATGCCACAAAGGCTTCACATCCGCATTTGGCACTACCGTTGGCTCTTTCTAATCTTCGGGTTGGTGTTTGCGCTCGATCAGATAACCAAGGCATGGGTAATCCGCTCGATTCCGATTGACACCTACTTTGACCCGATTCCGGTCATCCCCGGATACCTGAGTCTGGTTCACATTGGAAATACCGGAGCCGCATGGGGTATGCTCCAGGGATTCGGGATGTTGCTGGGCATCGTGGCAATGATAACCGTGGCGATCATATTTCTCTGCCGCCGGATGCTCCTGCTGCACACCATCAGCATGCAACTGACCTTCGGCATGCTGATAGGCGGCATCGTCGGCAACCTGGCCGACCGCATGATCCACGGCTACGTCACCGACTTCATCGACGTCAACCTGCAGATATACCGCTGGCCGGCATTCAACATCGCTGACAGTGCGATTTTTGTGGGCGTGGTCCTCTACCTTTGGTTCTCTTTCGTGCAGTCTCCCATTTCAGAGCCATGTGCGTCCGAGCCAATTAATTCCAAGCATTTGGATAGCGAAGTGAAATCAACGCCTCCGGACGCGTCTTGAATACAGGCTGAGGGCCCAGGATATCCGTTTGGACGGTTTCTGCTGGAGATCGATCAGGAATCCGTGTTATAGAAACAGCGAACCAACCGGTCGACCCGTTTTCACTCCTCTGATCCATCCAACAGGAAACCATGGCGTTTGATTTCTCCAGACGAGCTTTTCTCCGCGCTGCCACAATGGGAACATTGGGGGCATTCGCGAAGCCTCTGCGACTGACTGCCACCGATGCAGAGACGACGCCAACTTTAAGGTCAAAAGTTGCGATTGCAGCGGGCAATGACCGGGCGGATAATGTATTCCGCTCGTTGATGCAGATCCGCGATGAGGTCGCTGCCGCATCCAGAGGCAAGAGAATCATCATCAAACCCAACTGCGTTATCCACATTCAAGATGCGTGGCGCTACAACGGCGTCCCGGCTGACCTATTGCTGTCGGATAGCAGCGTGCAGCAGATTGAAGGGATTCTTGAGTTCTTCATGCACATTGGACGGCATGATCTTGTCATTGCGGAATCCTGTGCGACCGGACCAACCTTTGAAGCATTCGACAACCTTGGATACTTTGGGCTCAGGCGCAGTTACCCCGTCCAATTCGTTGAAACCGACCACCAGCCATTCAAGGTGTTCCAGATCCAATCCGGAATGGAAACAAAGGAGTGCCGTTGCTGGGACGCCTTCTGGGATCCGGATACCTTTATCGTTTCCGCTCCCAAACTCAAAACCCACAACAACGCAGTCGCCACCCTCTCCCTCAAAAACGTGGTAATGGGAGCCCCGATGAACTACGCGTCATCCGGGAACCACAGCAAGGCGGTGATGCATGGTCTCAGCAATCAGGATCTCCACGACAACATCTTCCGGATGGCTCAAAACGGATGCGTTCCCGATCTCGCCGTGATTGATGGATTTGAGGGCATGCAGGGAAACGGGCCCAATCACGGAACACCCGTCCACCAACGCCTGGCCATCGCATCCTGCGATTTCCTCGCGGCAGATCGCATCGGTCTCGAACTCATGGGCGTCGCGGATCGCATCCAGTCCATGGGATGGGAAAGACAGTATCCAGCCTACCTCGAATACTGCGCGCTCGGTGGATTGGGAAAATGGAACCTCAGCGACATCGAAGTATTGGGGCCTCCGATTGAAACGCTCCAGAAGTCCTACGAACTACATGACCTCATCGACACGCAGATCAACCTGCATCCCCTTCCTCCCGGTCTCCGCACCTCCCGCTGGAACCCCGCCGCACCGCATTGTCCACCGCTGAACGGTGCGTGGGCTCAGAATGCATGAGCGGGCAACGGAGGACCTATCGCATCAGCCTGTTTTGGTCCAAAGGTGATTGCCTACGCTTCCGGGCAATGCATCGCATGGCTTTTCCAAAACCATTACATACATTCCAATCGAGGATTATGGTCAGCGTTTGATAAGAAAGGAATGAATCAAACCATTCAGAATAGGATGATAATCGTTCCACGTTGACAAAGCATATTGCCTAAGCGAAACTCAGTGCATGCAGACTTTGGCCTTTATACAGAATCTCGGAACCGGCGAGCTGGTGATCATTTTTCTCGTAATTCTCATTTTCTTCGGAGCCAAACGTCTGCCTGGGCTCTTCGGCTCTTTCGGGAAAGCACTCAAAGAGTTTAAGAAAGCCACCCGGGACATCGAAGACGACATCCAAACGGCAATCAACACAGAGCCCCCGCGCCGCGTCCAGACCCCAACAACATCGGTGAATCGCGAACAGACGGTCCAGGCTGAGCCAGAGAGCATTCCGACTCCGGTTGCTCCCAAACCCGAGAGTAAAAGCGAAGAAACCGTCTGATCAGGAGACAGCGAGAAAAGGGTTGTTCTTCAACTCATCTCCCACAGTACTCGCCGGACCATGCCCCGGTAGAACCATGCAATCAGGGGGAAGAGACGCCATGACAGTCTTGAGCCGTTCGATGGCTAATGCCATTCCACCGGACATCCCACCGATTGAACGTGCAAACAGAGCGTCTCCGCTTATCAGGAGTGTTCGCCCAAGTCCCTCAACGATGTAGCTGACACTATCGGCAGTGTGGCCAGGAGTCGAACGGACTCCGATATGAAGATCCTCCCAATCCAACCGATCCCGATCCTGCAAGATCCTCGCATGGGAAGCACATTCCAAGTGAGATGGCACGGCAATCCCGACTCCCGGAACCGAGACCAGAAGACCCGGCAAACCGCCCACATGATCCGGATGATTGTGGGTAATGAGCACGCGCGACAAAGCCAGATTCCGGTGACTCAAGCACGAGGAGATCTCAAGAGCCCGGGTTCCCGCATCGATGAGAAGGGCGTGGCTTTTACTCCGGTCGAGCAGAACCCATGCATTTACAGTCCACGCGCCAAAAGGGAGGACCAACCGTTGGACAAGATCCGGTAATACAGGCGGCTCGACTCTTGGATCATGAGCAACACGTTCAAGGCAGACCGGATCCAGGAACAACTCCCGGGCCATTTGAGCGAATGTTTCCGAAGGAGGCATGTGGCCAGCCAGCACCCGCTCCATGTCCGAACGCTCGATGCCGAGCCGTCCCGAAAGTTCCTCACGTCCGATCCCACGTCCCAACATGGCTTTACGGACAATATCGGGAAACGTATCTTCAAGCGGTTCCATAAACGCATCGGACAATCTCAAACAAACTCCCTTAATCGCTTCCAAAGCGTGTTCAATGCAGTCGGCAACACACGGGTGTCGCTGATAACCGGCATAAAGTTTGTATCTCCCGACCAGCGGGGAACGATGTGGCAATGCAAGTGCTTGGGAATCCCGGCGCCTGCCGCGGAACCCAGATTGAATCCCACGTTGAACCCGTCCGGATGAAGGGCTTGCTGCAAAACCGACTTTCCTCGGATGATCAACTTCATGTACTCCGACAACTCATCCTCCGACAAATCGGAGAGATCGCCTACTTCCCGGTATGGAACCACCAAAAGATGCCCTGCATTGTAAGGAAACCGGTTCATCACGATATAGTGGAACTGTCCCCTTATCAGCACGAGGTTCTTCTCGTCATCCTGCTCCTGCGGAATCGTCACAAAAGGATTCGTTCGCTCCTTCGGATTTTCGGGAGCTTCTATGTATTCCATGCGCCAATAGGAGTGCAAGTATTGCATGCTTCGGGTAGAGACAGGTTAGTCATTTCCGGACAAAAATCGCCGGAAGGTGGGATTTACATGAGACAAGCTTTTCATGAAAAAAACAATCATTTTTCATTTCAACATCTCCCCACAAAAAGACCGCAAAAGCCCACAAACATGTCTCAACTGTTCCGTAAACCAATGACCAGTCCTTTGTATCTTTCCCAACTGCTGGATTCACGACTTCGTCATCGGAATATGAACGCCACCAACACGTTTCCAACAATTCATTCTGCTTGACTCAGATCACACGAAAGAAAGACACTGCATCACTGTTCCGAGCCGGATCAGGTTGGCGAAACCAATCGTGATCCGGACCGACTTTGAAGCTCCGCATCCCAAGGGGTTTACATGGCCGGGTGAGGGATGGCCCCACTCTTACCGGACGAGGAAATCGATCCAACCAAGCTTGAACGTCATCCTGACATCCATTGATTCGCATTGGCCAGTATTTGTAGCATATACGATGCGACACTTGCCGAAGCCTTCCATATCCGGGCAGTCATGAACACCTTTCACACCATTTTCTCCAATCCGCTGATGGCTCTATTCGCCATAACCGGCCTCGGCATGCTACTCGGTGCCATCAGCATCAAAGGCCTCTCCATCGGAACCTCCGGAGTCCTTTTCGTGGCATTGGTCGCGGGCCATTTCGGCCTCGCGATCCCAGACGAAATCGGACGCTTCGGTCTGGCGATTTTCGTGTATTGTGTGGGCATCGGAGCAGGCGGCCGGTTCTTCGCAGCACTTGCCCGTGAGGGTGGATCTCTGGCTAAGCTCAGCCTGATTATTGTCGCGGCTGCCGCAGCCACCGCATGGGGTTTGGCCGAGCTGCTCGACCTTCCTCCTGCCCTCGCAGCCGGACTCTTCGCCGGGGCGATGACAAGCACCCCTGCACTGGCTGCGGCAACGGAAGGTGCTCATCAACTCGCCTCCGATGTGGCAATCGGATATGGGATCACCTATCCTTTCGGGGTAATCGGTGTGGTTCTATTCGTGCAACTGCTCCCCAGAATTCTCCGGAACCGGAATCCGCAGGACACACCGGACAGTTCCGTCGAATCCCAGGATGTGGAAAAATCCCTCATCGAAGTAACCAACCCCAATCTCTTCGGCTCGAAGATCGGCGAAAGCGACCTATCTGAGATCACGGAATGTCAGGTGTCCCGCGTCATGAAAGAAGGACGTCTCATTCCACTAACAGACGAAGACCGGTTCGAAGCCGGACAACTCCTGCTTGTCGTCGGGAAACCACGATCCATCCACCTCGCATGCAAATACCTCGGGAAACGGAGCGACCAGCCCTTTATCGTCGACACCGAAAATGAACGTCAGCGCTTTGTGGTGACTGCAAAATCGGTGGCAGGCCAAACGCTGAGGGAATTGGCCCCCCTGCGCCGTCATGGGGTGATCATCACCCGGATTACGCGCTTGGATCAGACTTTCGTTCCTACTGCGGACACACGGATCGAGACTTATGACGTGCTTACAGTTGTAGGTTTACCTGCTGGGCTAAGGAGTTTTGGACTGCACATCGGGCACCGTCCACATGCCTTTGATCAGACCACCCTGATCTCGATCGCACTCGGGCTATCCGCGGGAATTCTGCTTGGCATGATCCCGATAGGACTCCCCGGCTCTACTCCAATAACGCTCGGGCTTGCAGGAGGACCCCTGATCGTCGCACTGATACTTGGACACGCAGGCAGGATCGGACCCATCGTCGGGCACATCGCACGCCCCACAAGACTACTGCTTCAGGATTTCGGACTGGTGCTCTTCCTCGCCGATGCGGGAATCACCGGTGGCTCGCATTTGGTCGAAACCGTCTCCCAACACGGTTGGGGACTCTTTGGCCTCGGAGCCGCGGTGACACTGCTTCCTATGATCATCGCATACGCAGTCGCTCGTGGCCCGCTTAAACTCACCCGCATGCAATCGCTCGGAGGAATCTGCGGAGGGATGACCAGCACCCCCGCTCTCGGATCACTCACTGCGTCCACCGATTCGCAGGAACCGATCGTGTCGTATGCCACGGCCTATCCGATCGCACTCATCCTCATGACCCTCTTCGCAAAAGTCCTTATTGGGCTGCTGGGTATTCCAACTGCATAACGGATCTATCCCTGAATCAAACAAAAACGGGTCCGCTCCTCGACTTCGAGTAACCCGGGTCCGGAGCGTACAGAAGATCATCAAACCTGAGAGACACGCATGGCCCGGATGATCCGACGGGAAGTCCAATAGCTCAATCCAAACGCCAATGCGTTGACTGCCACGAATGAGGGAATCAGGTATTCAAAGCCCACTCCTATCTGCAGCATTAACCCGATCAGAATTGGACTGAAGGCCGTGGAAAACACGCCCAACATAGCCACCAGACTCTTGATACGCCCCAAGGCATCAATCCCATACAAATCAACCCATACCGATGTGGAAATGGTTCCAGCCGGCCCCTGGCCCGCTCCCATCAGGACAAGAAAAACGGTGGCACCCCATTCGCCATCTATCTTCAACAGAAACACAAGTCCTGCCATCACCGGGATGAGCGTCATCGGGATCAAGCGAAGCGACCCCACACGGTCAATCAGGGGACCAACCAAAATCGAAGAAACCAAACGGGCAGCCGCAAATCCGATAAAGCCAACCGCCATTGCACGATCCGTCCATCCCTTGAATTCGGCCAAAGGCAGTTGATAAAGGAACAGTCCGGTCAGCACAAATGGGACGACAAGCAAACCCGGCAGCAACTGATAGAACCGTGGGTCCCGCAACACCTCCGACATATTCTCACGTTGACCGGACGAACGGCTTCGACCTCCTTCATGGTTGGGAAGGTTTCGGACCAGGGCCACGATAAGCGGCAGCAACAGCACGGCCACTAAACCTCCCATGATCTGCCAACTCACCCTCCATCCATAGGATGCGATCATGAGCACTGCCAACATCGGCAACAGCCCCTCTCCCAGCGGATATCCCACTGCGGAGACACTCAATGCTTTACCTTTGTTCTCTGGGAAACACCGCGCCATAGTGGTGGAGGCGGTCAACCCCAACAAACCCTGCCCAGCCAAACGCAAACCCACGATCCCAACGAAAAGCATGGGGGCATTCACCGAGATGCTCACCATCCCGCACGCCAGCATCAATGCAAACGCCACTCCGATCGTGTAACTCCGAACCGAAACCCGATCCAAAATCCGCCCAAAAAACGGAAGACAGGAAGCACTCAGAATAGTGGCAATCGAGTACAATGCCCCGAATCCACCGGTCGTGAGCCCCATCTCGTCAATCATCCGCGGCACGAAAATCGAAATGAGAAAGGTCTGACCAAAACTGGAAAACAGCGTCAGCAAAACACCGAAAGCCAATATTCTGGGATGGCTCAAAACGAAGCGCATGTAGCTCATCCGGCCCACTATCCGCAGCCGGATGAGCCAAAGCAACACCGCAATTCAGGACACCTTCGCGTGCTGACGGATCGCATCCACCAGATCCGAGGGTTTGACCGGTTTTGCAATATGGCCCTTCATCCCGCACGCCAGGCAGCGGTTGCGGATCTCGGAAGACACATGCGCGCTCAACGCCAGAATCGGGGTTGTCTTGTTCGGGTTCTCTCCGTTCAGGATGCGCTCAGTCACCTCAAACCCATCCACGTCCGGCATACTCAAATCCATCAGGATCAAGTCAAATCGGGTCTCCTCCGCCACGGCGATCGCCTCGTATCCCGATGATGCCGTCACCGAGCGTCCACCCGCATGGTTCACGATCACCTCGATGATGCGCGCATTGTCCGCCGTATCATCCACGATCAGCACATTGATCGGCTGATCCAATCGGGACAGCGGCTTATGTTCGGATGGAACACGCGTCGGCTTTTCACGAGCCTCACCCCATGGCAAGGTGAACCAGAAGAGAGAGCCCTCATTCTCCCTGCTCTCGAATCCGATTTCGCCTCCGAGCAGATTGACGAGCTTTCTGGATATGGCCAAACCCAAACCCGCTCCTTCGTATTCCCTCGAATGTGAACTGTCTGCCTGACTGAAAGGCAGAAAAACTTTGGCATGATGGATCTCCGGTATTCCGATCCCGGTGTCGCGCACTTCAAACCGCAGGCGATGACCGGGCGCCTCCACAGATTTCCGATATCCAATCGAAAGGCTCACAGTGCCTGAGCTGGTGTATTTGCAGGCATTTCTGAGCAGGTTATCCAACACCCGCTGCACCATGTGCCGGTCACTCAAAACCTCGAGTTCATCCGGTACATCCTCCCATCCCTCCAAGGATGACTGGAGCACCATCCCAACATCTGGAGAATTCGGCCGGCACGATTGCATCACAGTACGGCATACCTCCATGATCCTGAAACGGCCGAGGGTTGGACTCATCGATCCATGATTGAGCTTGGCGTATTGAAGAATGTTATCGATCAACGCCAGCATTCGCTCGCCCGAATCCCGAATGGTTTTGAGGTAGTCTTTCTGTTCGGGATCCACAACCATATCCATCATGAGACTCGTAAACCCAAGGATCGGGTTGAGCGGAGTCCGCATCTCATGACTCATGATTGACAAAAACTCGTCTTTTGCCTTGTTCGCGCAATCCGCCAACTCCTTTGCTATGATCAAATCCCGGAGTGCCTTGGCCTTCTGTTGTTCAAGTTCCAGCCGGTAAAATGCGAAAGCCAAATCGTCTCCGACTTCCCGGAACAGATCCACCTCTTCGTCCGACATCTGGTGATACGGACAAGTCGATACCGACAGGAAACCATAGTTCTTGTCTCCAAAACGAAGCGGCATATTCAAACATGCGTAGTCTTTGCACCCACCGGAGTGGGGACAATGCTCGCAACACCCCGAACGTCGGGTCCGAACGGATACCTTACCCGATGCCACCGCATCCATCATGCACCGAGTCTGATTGCCATCGGCAATCCAATCCCGAAAACCCTCATCCAGGTCAGGCGTTTCCCAGAAGCACGATACTTTTCCCTCTCCATCAACCGTGGCGATCCAGGCCCGCTGATACCCGCGGTCGCGAACCAGAATGTTGCATGCCCGCCTGACCAGCGAAGTCACATCCGTCTCCTGGGTGATGAGCTGATTCACTTCCCTCACCGAGTTGAGAATGGTATTCATCCTGCGCAGCTGCTCCTCCGCCTGTTTTATCGGACTCAGGTCGATATCCAGACAATAGCACTCCAGCCGATCCCCCACCTTGATCATCACAGGGTGCGTGTAGACCCATCCCTCCGAGGCGTCCTTGCGAAGCAATTTCAACTCGAAGGGTGATGGCACCGATCCAGTTGATACGGCTTCTTCGATGCTCTCACGAACGGCCAACCTTCCCTCTTCCGGAATCAACTTCTGGATGTAATCCTGACCGATCATCTCATCCATCGAATACCCGAACATAGTCTCGCTCGCCTTGTTCCAGTAAAACACGGTTCCGTCTGGATAGAAACCCCGTATGCTGATCGAGGAAAGGTCATTCAAAAGCTTCCGGAAGCGCTCATCCATCTCCCGCAGGTTCTGCTCGCGAAGGCGCCGTTCGGTAATATCCACCGAAAAGGCAAAAGACACCTCCTCACCCTCAAACCACGAATGGATCAGGGTAATCTCAACCGGAAACTCCTCGCCGTTCTTGCGCTGGTGAACCGATTCAAAAACGAAGTATCCCCTGGCCCGCAGTGCCCTACCATACTCAGCCATCTTATCCACATCAAAAAGCGGATCGATTTCACTGAGATTCAGCTCCATAAGCTCAGCCCTCGTATACCCCAAATTCCGGGCCGCATGGTCATTGACGTAGGTAATGGTCCCATCCGGCTCAATCTGAAAAATCGATATCTGCGACTGATCCAATGCAAACTTGGTCTTGGCCATCGACAATTCGGCCTCGCGAAAGGACGTGATGTCAGAGTACGTTCCGGTGATCCGGACCGCCCCTCCCTGCTCATTGCGCGTCACAACCATTCCCTTACTCCGGATCCAACACCATGATCCATCCTGGCGCTGCATCCGGTAAACAGCCTCCATCCTGTCCCGCTGGCCGCTTCTGAGTGCATCCATTTCCTTCCGGACAGCTTCCCGGTCCACCGGATGAACACGCTCCCAATATGCGGATTCGTTCATCGTGTTATCGGAAAGCCTGAGTCCAAGAATGTGCAACACACGGTTGTTGAAATAGAGCGACCCATGTTCAATGTCATAATCCCAAATTCCATCCTGCGATGCCTCGATCGCCTGGTTTAGACGCCGTTCACTCAGTTCGAGCGCTTTGCGTGATGCCTCCTGCTCACTTACATCACGAAATACCAGGATCACCCCATGAACTGATCCATCCTCATCCGTAATCGGGGCCGCACTGTCCGCAATCGAAACCCTGGGCCCGTCACGCGATATCAGCACAGTATGGTTCGCAAGCCCTACGGTTACTCCGGATCTCAGCACCTTGGAAACCGGGTTCTCAACCGGTTTCTCATCCTCGGACGATACAATCCTGAACACTTCATCCAAAGGCTTACCCCTCGCCTCCGCATCCTTGTAGCCCGTCATTCCCTCGGCCACGGGATTCATCCATGTGATCAACCCGGCATTATCCGTCGCGATAACCCCATCGCCAATACTTCGCAAAGTAAGCCGTTGGAGAGCCTCAGCTTCCCTCAACGCCCTCGACTGATTTAGTATCCTGCGGTTAAGCGCATGGCACAACACATAAGCCAGCAATGCGGTGAGCACCACATACGCCCAACCCTTTCCCGTCTGCAGTCGCGTCAATACTTCCGGATCGGTTGAAAGCCCTTGAATAAAACGATCGGAGTAGAATATCCATAACGTTCCAAACAAAGCATAGATCAATGCCACCCGAATGGGAGGAAAGGTAAGTTTTCGGGCTTTGTCCGGAGGTAGCGGTTCGGCCATTTGGGAGGATCTGAGGTTGGGGAGTTTGTTATGGGATTGAAGCACCCCTCTCTCGCATCCGGACCCATGTCGCTTCTCTCCTTTCCAAGGAATCCCCGGCAGGATGAAAAACTATTGAGGAAAGATGCTGAGAATAGGGCTATTGGAATGAATCACGAACATCTTACCCAATATTGCGATGTCCTTCAATAAGAACCGATAGAAACCGGACATTTTCAAGAATATTGCCGCCAACCAACTGTTGATAGATACTCACTCCGAATAGAACTGTAGCCTATCCAGAACATCCAATTACTGAACGCAGTCGATACATCTACCTTCGACGGAACGCCAAAATGGACCACGTCTGAAGCAGTATCCCGCATTCCCGAATACCTCAAACTCACTTGTGAGGGCGAAGACCAATTGTGGGCCGGCAACATCCCCGAAGGAGGATTCGGGAATCTCGACAAAAGCCAAACGTTCATGCAGGTGGAATGGGTTCGGGTCTGGCGAAAGCGAAATTCCCATCCGGAACTCATTTCAGAGGGAAACCACTCCACGTCACCAGGATAGATTGTGCGACTTACCATTCAGGCCTCCGATCCGGACCGGGATGACACGCTGGAATACTCGGCTACCGGAACCATTTAGGATTGAGATACAAAACACTCCATTCCGTCTTCTCAGCATCCGGTTTACCGGCGGGATCGCCCGATCGATCGGCTCAAACCAAATCCAACAGACGGAGGGCTGCATCCCACGCGAGCCTGACGCACACCACCCTTGAGGGCACCCGCCTGAAAAACAACAAGGCCTGCTCTTCAAATGCATCGGTATCAGAATGTTCTCCGGGGGCGGTATTCTGAAGCTCCCGCAGATACATGGAGACCCTTTCCCGGGCAAGATCCGGGGGCAAGCCGTCGAGCAAGCCGCACATGATCGAAGCAGAGGCCACCGATGCGGCGCAACCCTGACTCTGATGCCTCCACTCCGTTATCTGTCCATTTTGGGGATCCCGCCGGCAAGCGATTCGGATTTGATCCCCGCAGGCCGGGTTAACATTCAGCACATCCTTCCAGCCTTCGCCACTCCAACCCTTCATTCTGGGATGACGGAAGTGGTCGCTGATAATATCCTGATAGACCTGCCTCAAGTCCTCATTCATGGCGCAGAAATTACCGCCCGGAAAATCATCCCAGCATCCGCATGGCTTTGGCAAGGCTCTTGCACAAGCGGTCGAGATCGTCCATGGAATTGTATAAAGCCATCGATATTCTTACCGTGCCTGGGATGCCCAGGCGCTCCATCAAAGGCTGGGCGCAATGGTGGCCTGTCCGGACCGCAATCCGGTCAGCACTTAACAACGCAGCGATGTCACTTGGATGAGCACGCTCGCTGAAGAGCGAGACTGCGCCCAGTTGACGTCTCGAAGTTCCAATCCTGCGCAGACCTGGAATCGCCGAAACCATTTCGATGCAGCGCTCGTAAAGGGCAGCGTCAATCTTATCCACGCAGTCAAATCCCACACCTGTCAACCAATCAACTGCGGCGCCCAGCCCAATTGCACCCGCGATATGGGGTGTCCCAGCTTCAAATCGGGCAGGAGGTGCCGCAAAAGTTGTTCCGGAGAAGGAGACCTTACGGATCATATCGCCTCCAGCCTGATAGGGAGGCATCTGTTCAAGAACCGAAGCCCGCGCCCAGAGAACACCGATTCCTGTCGGGCCATAGAGCTTATGCCCCGAAAACACAAAGGCATCGCAATTTAGGTCACTCACGTTAACAGGAAAATGGGATACGGCTTGTGCCCCGTCAACCAGTGTGAAAATCCCCCTTTTCCGCGCTTTCTTAACGAGCAACTCCACCGGCAGTCGAACACCGAGGGCATTGGACACCCACATCATGCTCAGCACCTTCACCCGTCCTTGATCCATCATGGCCAAAGCCGCGTCGACATCGACATTTCCTGCATCATCCATGGGAATCACCCGAACCTTGGCTCCGGTCGATTCACAAGCCAATTGCCAAGGCACGATGTTCGCATGATGCTCGAGTTGTGACATCAGCACCTCGTCACCCGGCTGAAGATTTCTGCGGCCCCATGACGATGCGATCAGATTGATCCCCTCCGTGGCGCCTCTGACAAACACCACTTCGTCCGGCTGACTTGCGCCAAGGAAACGGGCGATCTTCGCCCGTGCAGCCTCATACGACTCCGTAGCGTGTTCACTCAATTCATAAAGACCACGGTGAATGTTGGACGTATAGCGGGTGTAGTATCCCATCAGCGCATCCAAAACGGCACGGGGCTTCTGCGTGGTGGCTGCATTGTCCAGATACACCCATCCTCCGCCACCGTCCTCCTGATCAAAAAACGGGAATTGTGTGCGGATGGACTGAATCAGACTATCCAGAGAATCGGCGGGGCCTCCGCCTTCAGCGCGGGTCATTGGATTTCCTTTACTCCTGACTGAGCGAGTTCACGATCGCATTCAAACGCCGTATTTCCTCTGACGAGGTCTGCAAACGCGCCTTTAGGTCCGCATTCTCCACTTCGAGTGTCCCGGGTTGCGCCACTTTTTCGGCCGATGCCTTGAGCTGGGCTTCCATACCCGAATAGGCTTCCTTCAACGCGGACAACTCTGCCTCGACACCCGCACGGGTCTCTTCCAAAGCTGCGGTGTTCGCTTCCAATTCCTCAATCCTCAGTTCCAGACCGGTCTTGGCTGAACGCACCGTTTGCAGATCAAGCTCGAGTTCACGAACCTGCCCCTCGAGGATCCCGTTATTCTGATTCTGACGCGTGAGCGATGCGCGCAGAGTATCTACCTCTCCGTTCCCAGAGGGCTTCTTTGGCGAGACTCCACCTTCTCCAAGAAACATAAATCCCCACGGAGATGCTGCCAAAACGATGATGAACACGGCAAACGCTGCTTTCATAACGGGCAAATATAGCGCAATTGAAAACAATAAACAACTCCCGATCCTTCCGAAACCATCAAACTCCTGTCAAAGCGATCGGTTTTGATCAGGTCTTTATCCGGATACCGCGCCGCAGGAAAGTGGGAACATCCAGATCCTCCCCATTCACCAAATTCGGCTCGGTATCTTCAAACACCCCACGGTTGCTCTCACGGATCAAAACATCGAAGTAGCCTTGGGCATCGCCTTTTTCTCCGCCTGTCGGCTTCAAGGGTCGAGTCCTCGCTGCCGGCACGGATCCGCCCTCAGGATCGCCAGTGCTCCCTCCGTCTGAGACGACGGATTGCCCCTGCTCTCCGCCACCAAGCCCGATTGAGAGAAATACACCGATGCTCACCTTTGCATCTCCCTCCTCGATCGTAGCACCGAAAAACGAACGGGCGGGCTTTCGAAACCGCTTCGAAATCGTTTGGTTGATCCGGTTCACATCAGCCACACCAAGCGAAGCGCCACCGTTAAGCGCGACGAGCATCCGATCCACAATCACCTCACTATCCGGAAGGCGGAGATCCGCAAAACCCATTATCTGGCTGATCGCGTCATCGACAGCATTCTGGCCCTCGCCTTCGCCGGTGATAAAAAGGGTCTTCGAAAACCCGAGATCAAATACCTGCCTGAGCGTCGTTAGATCGAAAGCGAATAGACCATCCTCCTCAACAAGACCCAGGATCGAAGCAGCAGCGTGCTGCATCCAATCAAGACCAAGCTCGATCACTGGTTGAGCCCATGACTCATCACCCGCCCAAAGCAACATATCATCCATCTCCACTGTGACCACAGCCATGCTGCTGTCACGCAGAATGTCGATCGTGCGTCTGGCCGAATCGATGCGGGATATCCCCTCGAATGAAAACGGCATACTAGCCACACACAGCACCGGAATGCCCATCTCCTTTGCCCAATCGGCCACCTCCGGAGCAAACCCACCGGAAAATCCACCCCCTGCGCCGAGCAGCATCACGACCATCGACTTGCCAACTAACCATGCCCGGACCGCCTCCTCGGATCCGAATGCCACCGATTGCCCCAATTCCACCTGTCCCCCGCAACCCAAGCCATGCAGCATTCCAACCCCGAGGCACTCACACCCAAACCATGGGCTACTCACACCCATCACTTCCAGGTCACAGTCATAGCATACCGCGTCGACATCCCATGCGGAGCGAATCCGCATGCGTTCAAGGACCTTCCTGCCCGTCCTTCCAAGGCCGATTACTCCGATCTTAACATCCGACACTGGTTTCAGGCTCACTGTCATGTCATTACATTCTTCTGATCTCGATTCGTGCTGCCGCCGAAAACACCGGATGGCTCATTTCGACCAAAACCCTTTTACCTTCCCGAACAAACCCGGAGTCTTCCGCGATCCGGAAACCGAATCCGAATAGTCCTGAAGAGCAAACTGTACCTGCCCCAAAACATTACTCATCTCGGGAACCTGCAGCTCATTGATCACCCAATCCGGGTTACGTCCACTCGCGGCTGGCATCTTCAATACCTGCCCGGCAAGGTTTTCGATCGCGGTAAGCCTTGTCACTCCGCCAGTCATGAGAGCGGAACACCGCAAATCCTCACGCTCCAAAACGGGAAGGATTGCACGCCTCACCAATTGGAACAGTTCTTCCATGCGGGCATGAATGACACGCTGGATTGCCCTCTTGGAAAATCTCCGGTCCCCGATACTCAGGTCGCCGCGCAACCAAACCCAATCATCCGACGGACCCTCAACGGGAGTCGCCTTACCATAGTCGACCTTGAGGCGTTCCGCGGATTCCCAGGGAATCTTAAAGGCCACGCTCAGGTCATTCGTTATGTGATCACCGCCCACATCCAGCACACCCGTCATGAGCACATACCCATCTCCATAAAGCACAAAATCGGTGGTACCCGCTCCGATGTCCAAAACAAGCACACCCGACTGCCGCTGTTCCTCCGAAGTAAGAACCCGACCCACCACCAAGCTGCTGAGGAAGATGTCATCGATCCGCGACACAAAGCTATTCACAATCTGCATCTGCTCACGCAATACCCTGGCATCCGCGTGCACGGCCCAGAAACAAGCCTGTATCTCGTTCCCCCTCAGGGAATACGGTTCATCCACCTTTTTCCCATCAAGTAGAAACGGGTTGCGGATATACTGGACAAATACCCGATCCGGACCCAAATCCCGGCGCTTGGCTTCTTCAACCGCACGTCCGACATCATAGTCCGTGACG
>Ga0209723_1004277_pt1 | contig 16098 bp, 15 predicted proteins | sample BiotimSIPDNA_2_FD_185750 | JGI IMG/M metagenome (GOLD analysis project Ga0209723, IMG submission 185750) | Anaerobic biogas reactor microbial communites from Washington, USA - Biogas_R2 time_0 SIP DNA (SPAdes) (version 2) | ecosystem: Engineered > Bioreactor > Anaerobic > Unclassified | place... | reverse complement strand
CAATTTTCATAAAAAAGGAAGGATTTCGAGCGAAATCCTTCCTTTATTTTTTAGTGATCGTTTTTATTGACGGGACCGAGTTTTCATATGGGGGAAAAGCAAAACATCGCTCATCGAGGCGCTATTAGTCAGTAGCATGACCAGTCGGTCGATCCCGATTCCGATACCGCCCGTTGGCGGCATGCCGTATTCCAGCGACTCGACAAAGTCGATATCCATGTCGTTGGCTTCTTCATTGCCCAGGGCTTTTTCCTTCAATTGGTTTTCAAAGCGTTCTTTTTGGTCGATCGGATCGTTTAACTCCGTGTAGGCGTTGGCGTATTCGCGACTACCGATAAAGAGTTCGAATCGCTGAGTGAACCGGTCACTGCCGGGCTCTTTTTTGGTGAGTGGCGAAATTTCGATCGGATGACCCGAGACAAACGTCGGTTGAATGAGATCGGCTTCACAATATTCTTCAAAGAAGAGATTGATGATATGCCCGACGCTATAGAGGTGCTTTTCCATGGGAAGATGATGGCTTTCAGCCAAGCGTTTGGCTTCTTCGAAATCGGTGATTTGATAGAAGTCGATTCCGGTCTTTTCTTTGATCAAATCAACCATATGGACTCGTCGCCAACCTTTTTCCAGGTTGATTTCCAAGTCGCCATAAGGAACTCGAGTGGTCCCGAGCGTCTTTTGGGCAACGGCGATGATCAAATCTTCACAAAGATCCATCATGCCTTCCAAATCACTATAGGCCAAATAGAGTTCAATCGAGGTGAATTCGGGACTGTGTTTGATGTCCATGCCTTCGTTTCGGAATAGTCTGCCGATTTCATATACACCGTCAAACCCACCAACGATCAAGCGCTTTAAATATAGTTCGGGGGCGATTCGAAGATAAAACGGCATGTCAAGGGCATTATGATGTGTAACAAACGGTCGGGCATTGGCTCCGCCAAGAAGTGGATGCAAAATGGGGGTTTCCACTTCCAGATAACCGAGATCGTCCAAGTAATTCCGAATGGAGCGAATGATCTTGGAACGGAGGATGAAGGTTTTTTTCGAGTCGTCATTCATGATGAGATCGAGATACCGTCTCCGATAGCGTTCTTCGACATCGACCAGCCCATGGTATTTTTCCGGTAACGGTCTTAAGGCTTTTACGAGATGAATGTACTGGGTGACTTTGACGGTGAGCTCGCCGGTATGGGTGATCATGGGAATGCCAATGACGCCAATGATGTCGCCCAAGTCGCCGGTTTCGAATAAGTTGTATGCCTCTTCGCCCACCACATCTTGGCGGACATAGAGTTGAACTTGACCGTATTGATCTTGAATATGGGCAAAACCAGCCTTGCCTTTGATTCGTCTTGTCATGATCCGTCCGGCAATTTTGATTGTATCCGGATTGGGACAGTCGTGGAGTTCTTCTTTGGAACAGGCTTGGTAAGCCTGTTTGAACGTCTCGGTATTATGATTGCGGTCAAAGCGGCTCCCATAGGGATCGATGCCACGTTCCTTGAGCAGTTCGGCCTTTTTTCGGCGGATGATTTCTTGTTCGGTTAGTTTCGGTTCCATGGTCCCGTCTCCTATTCTTTCGGATAATCAGTGGCTTGTTTTAATAAATCGAGGTTGTTATTCATGATAGAGATATAATCTTTGCCGGCTTTGCGGTCTTTGTCCGTCAAGGTTTGAAGAATATCAAACTCCAGTTTGATCGGATTCACACCCTCCTCCGCCAGGGCTTCAAAGACGGCGGCGGAGAGAGGCGAAGTGATATTTTTCTCATAAATAATATGGCGGATGGAATACTCCAGCGCGACTGCGACGATCCGATCTCTTTCCTGGGTTGTGAATTGTTCGGGTTCTTCGTGATATCCCGGAGAAATCGATTTATAGAAGAAATCATAATCGGCATGAAGATAGCCATAGATATTGGTGGACATGAGAGTCGGCTTTGTGGCCGCTTTCAGAACGGTGTCATAGTTGTCGCTCAATGATTGTAGGTCGTCATCAAGCTTGGTGTAGTTTTCCGAAATTGTATCCAGATGATCCGGATATTGTTCGCTGAGCTTCAAATACAATAGCGACGCGGCTTGTTTGACCCGAAGCGGACTGATCCAAAAATGCGGATCAACACCCAACGGACTAGATTGGATTTCGGTGGTGTCATCATGATCGTGTTCTTCGCTTGGATCATGGACAACTCCTAAAATGAATTCGATGTATTCGGGATAATCCTGCAACTTCACGAGATCGACGTCGGAGTTGATGAAGATCTTATTGATTTGAAGATCGATGTATTGGTCATAATTCGCGCCAACATAAAACAGGATATCCGCCTTCGTCATGGCAATGATCTCTTTCGGAGACCAGTCCACAGAACTCGAATGTGAGGTGACGCCGGGAACGATCCCGACAGAGACCGGGGTATCTTTTAAGATTCTTTCCGCTACGTATTGAAGTGGATAGACAGTGACATAGATATTGTGTTCTTCAACAGCCGTACATCCGGAAGACACAATGAATAAGATAAAAATAACCACTGCCGATATCAGTCTTTTCAAATTGATCACATGCTTTCTCTGCTTGATTGGCGAACGTCGCCTTTGTTGATTGTCAACGTGATTTTTCTTCGATTATTTCATATAAAGTAGAAGCCTTATCTTTGCCAACGGAAGCGATGGTGTCCAAGACTTTCACAGTGAATTCCTTGTCACCGTAAGTGATCGTCAAGAGATCACCGGCCTCCACTTGGGTGCCCGGTTTTGCCAAGCGCCCGTTGATCAGGATTTTTTCTTTGGCCGCAACTTCTTTGGCGATGGTTCGGCGCTTGAAGATGCGGGAGACTTTTAAAAATTTATCGAGTCGCATAAGTCCTCCAAAAAAGCGGGGATACTTTGTCGTATCCCCCCAAATGTTTATGCCGATTCTTTTGCCGGTTTCTTCGTTGATGCGGATCCATCCGCTGATTCGGCGGGTTGGTCGCTCTCAGGGGCCGGTGTTTTTTCTTCGGGTGAGCCAGTTGTATTGGACACCAGGATATCATCCCAGCGGGACAATCGTCCGGTTTTGACAATCTCATCGATGTCTTCGCGGGTCAAGGTTTCGACTTCCAAGAGATAATGGGCGATTTTGTTGAGCAACTCTTTGTGTTCGGAGATGAGTTTCATGGCACTCTCATAACAAGAGTGGATGATTCCCCGTATTTCTTTGTCGATTTCTGTGGCGATCGCTTCCGAGAAGTTTTTGTCCTTTCCGTAATCGCGACCAAGGAAGACAGCGCCGGTGTCGTGTTCGTACGTGACCGGTCCAAGATTTTCCGACATGCCATATTCTGTGATCATGGCTCTGGCGATTTGTGTGGCCCGTTGCAAGTCGTTGTGCGCGCCGGTCGAAATCTCATTGAAGGTGAATTCTTCAGCCACCCGTCCTCCCAAGAGACCGGTGATCAACTCCAATAAACTTTGTTTGGTTTGAACAAATGCCTGTTCTTCCTCCGGCAACATCAAGTTGTACCCACCGGCTTGACCACGGGGAATGATGGTGACTTTGTGAACGATACTGGCGTTTTCAAGTTTTAAGCCGATGACCGCATGGCCAGCTTCGTGAAAGGCGATGATTTTTCGTTCTTTCTTCGAAAACACGCGCGATTTCTTCGCAGGACCCATCATGACGCGATCGACCGCTTCATCGATGTGATAGAGCTCGATTTGCCGCTTGTTTTCTCTCGCCGCCAACAGCGCGGCTTCGTTCATCAAGTTTTCAAGATCGGCACCGGTGAAACCGGGAGTTCGCCGACCGATTTCTTCGAAAGAGATGGCGGGATTGATTTTTTTCTTGCGGGAATGGACTTTCAGGATCTCGACACGGCCTTTGATATCCGGGCGCGAGACATAGATTTGCCGGTCGAAACGTCCCGGACGCATCAACGCGGGATCGAGAATATCGACCCGGTTCGTCGCTGCTAGAACGATGACGCCGGAGTTGTGGCCAAAACCGTCCATTTCGACCAAGAGTTGGTTCAAGGTTTGTTCCCGTTCGTCATGACCGCCACCAAGACCGGTTCCACGCTGTCTGCCGACCGCATCAATTTCATCGATAAAGAGAATACAGGGCGCGTTTTGTTTGGCGACCCGGAACATATCGCGGACGCGGCTGGCGCCGACACCGACAAACATTTCCAGAAAGTCGGAACCACTGACAAAGTAGAAGGGGACGCTGGCTTCGCCGGCGACCGCTCTTGCGATCAACGTCTTTCCGGTTCCCGGAGGACCGACGAGCAATACGCCTTTGGGGATTCTTGCGCCGAGTTCAATATATTTTTTCGGATTTTTCAGGAAGTCAATGATTTCTCGAAGTTCCTCTTTTTCCTCATCGGCACCGGCCACGTCCTGAAACGTGGTTTTTTGGCCTTTGCTCAAGCGAGCCCGGCTTTTACCGAAGTCAAATGCTTGCTTGTTGGCGTTGGTGCCTCCCCGCATCATGAACACGAGCATGATGACAATGCCAGCCACCAATATGATGGGGAAGAGGATGTTGATCCAGTTATAAGTCGCGGCACGTTCATAGTTATAGACGACGTCATTGGTTGCACTGGCGTCGGTGTTCAACCGGGTAATGATGGCATAGACCGCATCAAACTCGGTATCGTTGGCTAAGTAAGTGACATACTCCTCATCGCTTAGGAGCAGTCCGGTGACTTTGTAGCCCCGGTAATTCGCATCGCCGGAGAGTGGCGCAATGTCGACGGTTTTGACACCGTTTAAGTCTAACACGTTGATAAACTGGCTATTGGTCAGTTCCCGTGGGGCATTGCCTTTGCCAAAACTGAAGATGATCGAGATCGCGAGTAAAACCAAAAGCGCGATCATCAAAAAATGTGATGTGCGATTGGTAAAAGGACTTTTCTGTTTTTGGGTTTGTTTTTCAGCCATTTGTTTTCCTCAAATCATTTCTTGTAGACGGAAGGTTTCAAGACGCCTACATAAGGTAAGTTGCGATAATATTCATCATAATCCAAACCGAATCCGACCACGAATTCCTTCGGAATGGTCACACCGATATACTTGGGTTCAAACGGTACGATTCGTCCACTCGGTTTATCAAGGAGTGTGATGACTTCCACGGACTTCGCTCCGCGGTAAAGCAAGAGTTTGCGGATGACATCGATGGTTTTAGCGGTATCGACGATATCTTCCGCAATCAAGACATCGCGGTTCAAGACGGAAGCATCCAGATCTTTTGTGATTTTGACATCTCCCGTCGAGGCAACACCGCCGTGATAACTGGTGACACCCATCAAATCGATTTCACAGTAGAGGTCGATATGTTTGATGAGTTCGCCCATGAACGGGAGACAGCCTTTCAAGAGACCGATGATGAGCGGCTTTTTATTGCGATAATCGTGGGTGACTTCCTCACCTAAGCGCTGACAGATCGCTTTGATTTCCGGTTCGCTCACGAGGATTCTTTCAATGTCATTTTCCAACATGGTTGTTTCCTTTCCAATATTCCATCCGGACGAAATGATTGCCGGGTGTAGTCCGTTTTCGATAGTAACCGGGAATCCAAAGCAGATCCCCGTTTTTGGAAAACACCAGGGGAATGGTTTCCCGTTCGGATTGTGGGACTTTTTTTTCGATGAAGAAGGTTTTGAGTTTCTTGGAGCCATAAGCGAAATGAATTCGATCTCCCGGACGACGATTTCTCACCAAAAGCGGAAAGATGGAATCTAAATCATTATACCATAATTCATAGGGTTTTCCACGGGAATTGCTGATATTTTCACTGACCTGAAAGGTGGCACCGTGCGGAAGTGTGATTTTTGTAAATCCCGTCAACTGGTGCTCATATTGCGAATAGGTTGGTTTTTCCCGAACAAAGTCCAGTGTGTGATAATGTTTGATGACCACCAGGGATTGATCGATATCGATCTCCATTTGAGGCTTTTTATTGTGGCAGCAGGAGACGAGCTCCTGGAGTTGCCGATACGAGACTTCAATCGTATCTTTCGAGAGAGTATTGATAATCAAGGTGAATAACTCTCTTAAAATCACCGTCTCCAGGGGTTTGATTTTGTCAATTGCCAACGTAGCGCCATCTTCGTGATAGGAGACAAGGAGGTCATGAAGGGTCTTGGCCTCCTTGCGGATGTACTGAGTCAACTCTTGCATGGATTCGGTAAATTGAGTTGTTTTTTCCAAAAACAGCGGATTTTCTTTGAAGCATAAGGGTAAGAGCTGATGGCGAAACCGGTTTCGGGTATAGTGATCCTGCCAATTGGAATCATCTTCCAGATAAGGGACCTGTTTTGCTTTTTGGTAGGCTTCGATTTGTTTTCGGGAAACATTCAATAGTGGACGGATCACTTTCAGCCCGCGCATGTCGGATTGACTGCGCATGCCAGCAATGGCACTCAGGGTGCCGCCTCTGACCAACCGCATCAGAACGGTTTCCGCCTGATCATCGGCTTGGTGAGCCAGCACGAGTTTATTGGCGTGATACTTTGAGGCAAGTTGAATAAAAAAGTCATAGCGGGCATATCGGGCGGCTTGTTGGAAATTAGTGTTGTCGGTATGTTGATAATCCAAGATTTCACAAGGCAATTGGTTCTGCTTGGCGACTGCTTGAACCAATTCCGCTTCTTTCAAGTTTTCCTTTCGGGTGTGATGATTCACATGAGCGACGATGAGGGTCAAACGAAAACGATCTTTGATGGCCACCAAAGCGTCGAGGAGCACCATGGAATCGATTCCACCGCTGACGGCCACCACCAAAGTATCTCCTGGGTGGAAGAGCGTTTCATTTAAAAAGGGCATGGATTCAGTCACCCGCTTTCCTAAACGGCAATTTCAACGTGAAAACAGATAAAGTGTATCAAGAAGATGTGATTGTTTTGTGCGGTATTTCTCACCAATTTTACAGGCAAGGATCAGTGATGCTATGATATAATGATATCATACAGGAGGCTGCTATGTCTAAATTTATCCTTGCCAGCAATTCACCCCGTCGCAAAGAACTTATGGAACTCATCGGCTGGGAGTATGAGATCATCACCGCAAATATCGAAGAAAACGTTGATCCGGAATTAAACCCGGAAGAAGCGGTCACCGAATTGGCTTTCCAAAAAGCCCTGGCGGTGTTTCGCCACCATAAAGACAAGGTGGTGCTGGGCTTTGATACGTTGGTCTATACGGATGGTAAGATTTATGGAAAACCCAAAGATGCCCAAGAGGCAAGGCGAATGCTCAAGGAGTTGGCGGGTAAAACCCATGCGGTCGTCACTGGAGTGGCGATTATGACGCAAGCGAAATCGAAATCGTTTTTTACAAAAACATTGGTGACATTTTATCCGATGAGCGACAAAGAAATAGAGGAATATGTCGCAACCGGCGAACCGCTCGATAAAGCTGGAGCTTATGCCATTCAAGGCGTTGGGTCCCGCTTTGTCGAAACAATCCAGGGAGATTATTTTACCATCGTCGGGATGCCGATTGCCCGGCTGTATCAAGAATTCAAAGAAATGCAATTGCTTTAAAGAACGATCCAGTTAGCAAATAAAACTTTATGCGGCCTTCATAACGGCATTGGCGATTGCATCGACAACCCGCGAGTCAAAGATATCGGGAAGAAGATAGTCAGCGGAAAGTTCCGAATCCTTCACCAGGCCGGAAAGCGCCTCTACCGCTGAAAGTTTCATTTTTAGAGTCACCGCTTTCGCTTTTGAAGCGAGAACGCCTTTCATCAATCCGGGAAACACCAATACATTGTTGATTTGATTGGGATAATCACTGCGTCCGGTGCCGATAATTGCCGCACCGGCTTTTTTCGCGCTCTCCGGCATGATTTCCGGCGTGGGATTTGCGAGGGCGAAGAGGATGGGATCTTTGGCCATCCGCTTGACCATCGCTTCCGTCACAAGGTTCGGTGCGCTGAGGCCGATAAAGAGATCGGCGCCTTCTAGAAGATCGGTCAACGTGGATATTGAAGGAGCAGGACTTTGAACGATATTCTGCATCAAAAGCTCTTTAACGACAAAGTCGGCGTTTGCGCAATTGTCGTTGGATATGACACCTTCCTTGTGATAGGCATAGAGGTGTTTCGCACCCAAGAGACTTAACATCCGGCAGACGTTGCTGCCAGCGGCACCGGTGCCGCTTACGACGATTTTGATCTTGGATAAGTCTTTTTTTAAGTAGCGACAAGCGTTTTTCACTGCCGCGCTGACGACAATGGCCGTACCGTGCTGATCATCGTGAAATACAGGAATGTCACATAACTCTTGGAGTTTTCGTTCAATCAAGACACAATTTGGGGCACTGATGTCTTCCAGCATGATCGCGGCAAACGTGGGAGAGAGTCGAATGATCGTCTCGATGATCTCCTGGGGATCTTGGGTGGACAAACACAAAGGAAAGGCTTCGATTTTGGCAAACTCATAAAGCAGCGCCGCTTTGCCTTCCATGACCGGAAGCGCAGCTTCGGGACCAATATTGCCAAGACCCAAGACGGCGCTGCCGTCAGTGACGATCGCCACGATCCTCCCTTTTAACGTATAATCATAAGCCAGTTCGGGATGTTGATGGATCGCCAAACAAGGCTCGGCGACTCCGGGAGTGTAAGCCAAAGCAAGCTTTTGTCGGTCATTCAGCCGACCAATAGGGGTGATGCGCAGTTTTCCGCGATGTTTCCGGTGATAGGATAGCGCCGGTGTCAAGGTGTTTTTCATCCGATATCCTCCTCGGTAATTTACTTTCATTATACCACGTTTTCACGCTTTCAAAGTGCGAGATTTCGCACTCTGGACGGTGAGAAAAACCCAACATGATTTTGCTTGCAATTTCCGATCTTGTTTGATATAATTACCCATGCGTGGAAAACTTACTATGAGAAATCAAATCATGGCAGAAGGAGAAAAGAACGATGAAAAAGGACATCCATCCGAAATATAATAAAATCACTGTCACGTGCAGTACTTGCGGAAATACTTTTGAAACCGGATCAACGTCGAAGGAAGTCAGAGTCGATACCTGTTCGAACTGTCACCCTTTCTATACAGGCAAACAGAAGTTTATTGCTGCCGCTGGCCGGATCGACAAATTCAACAAGCGTTACGGCATCGACGAGAACGACAAGAAATAACCGATAAAAAAGAGCCAGGAACACTGGCTTTTTTTATTTGGCTTGAGTATAATGTTTTTAGAAACCCTAAAGGAGTGTGACCGCCATGAATCAGACAAAACGCGAAGGTTGGATCGAAGTGATCACCGGTCCGATGTTTGCTGGAAAAACCGAAGAATTGATTCGTCGGGTCCGGCGTTTGGAATATGCCAAGAAACATATCATCGTCTTTAAACCGACGATTGATACCCGCTATACCTTTGACGAAGTGGTGTCACACAACAATACCCGAACGAAATCCATTTGTATCACGAAAGCTCGGGAAATCATGGATTATGTGACCGAAGAAACAGAAGTGGTCGCAATCGATGAAATCCAATTTCTTGATGAAGAGGCTTGTGATATTTGCGAATATCTGGCGGACAAAGGGCTTCGAGTCATCGTTTCTGGACTTGATCGCAATTTCCGGGGAGAACCATTTTCGTTCATGCCAAGGCTCTTGGCTTTGGCAGAAGATGTGATCAAACTGACGGCGATTTGTGTCAAATGCCAGGCACCAGCTACGAGAACACAACGAATCATCAACAATCGGCCGGCAAATGTGAATGATCCGATTATCTTAGTGGGGGCACAGGATTCTTATGAAGCCCGGTGCCGCCACTGTCATGAAGTGCCGGGAAAGCCAAAGTCCTATGATCGATCTGATAAAGAATAATCCGGATCATCGCTTCATGAAAGAAGCTTTAAAAGAGGCTGGAAAATCGCTGGCAACAGGCGATGTCCCGGTGGGATGCGTTATTGTCAAAGACGATAAGATCATCGCGAGAGGACATAATGTTCGGGAGAAATCCAATAGTTTGTTTGGCCATGCGGAAATGATCGCCATCCAGAAAGCCGTCAAAAAAATTGGCTGTTGGCGGCTGGATGAGTGTTGCCTTTATGTCACGCTCGAACCGTGTGCAATGTGCTCCGGAGCGATGATCCAGGCAAGAATCAAGCGGCTGGTTTATGGTTCTCGAGAACCGAAATTCGGAGCACACCAATCGATTATCAACTTGTTTGATGCCCCATTCAATCATCATGTCCAAGTCGTAGCGGGTGTTTTGGAAGAAGAATCCAGTCGACTGTTGAAGGATTTTTTCAAAAAGATCCGCCAACAAAAGTCATTGAATAAAACCATCGATATGATATAATAAGGTCGCAAGAATCTCTCTCGGGGCATCTCCATTCAATAGGTATCCACGAATTAGGTCAGGTCTTGACGGAAGCAGCCTTAAGTAGGGTAGCTATGTGGATGGGGATGCCCGAAGAGAGATTCTTTTTAAGACTATTTTTAAAAGGGGGTGAAGCCATGTTTGATTGTATTGTGGTCGGAGGCGGCCATGCCGGGTGTGAAGCGGCGTTGGCGGCTGCGAGACTCCATCATCGGACCTTGCTCGTGACCGGCAACTTAAACAAAGTGGCTTCCATGCCCTGTAATCCTTCGATTGGCGGTCCGGCGAAGGGGACCTTGGTTCGGGAAATAGACGCATTGGGCGGTGAAATGGGAAAGAACACCGATCAAACCGCACTGCAAATGAAAATGTTGAATAGTTCCAAAGGCCCGGCGGTCCGGGCGCTTCGAGCGCAATCCGATAAAGTGCTTTACTCGCAAACAATGTTAAAGACGCTTAAAAACCAACAGAATTTGGAATGTCGCGAAGCCTTTGTCAACCGATTGATGGTGGATAATCAAACAGTCACCGGAGTGATTTTGGAATCCGGAGAAGCTCTGATGGGTCAAACGGTCATCATCACGACCGGCACCTTCATGGAAGGTGCCATCTTGATTGGAAATACGAAAACGCCCTCCGGTCCGGAAAACGAAAGGCCGTCGATCGGTTTATCGGCACATCTGCGCGAGTTGGGGATTCCCACGTTCCGATTGAAAACCGGAACACCACAACGGCTGAAACGCGATTCCATCGACTTTTCCAAGATGACGTTATCGCCCGGGGATGGGTTCATTCATCGCTTCAGCCATGATCCCGACTATCTCCGTGTACTCGATGAAGAATGGCCGTGTTATTTGATCCATACCGTCCCAAAAACGCATGAAATCATCCAAGAACACCTGATGGAGTCTGCGTTATACAGCGGACTCGTTGAGGGAGTCGGTCCGCGCTATTGCCCGTCCATCGAGGATAAACTTGTCCGTTTTTCGGACAAGCCGCGGCACCAACTCTTTATTGAACCCGAAAGCGCCTCTTTGGACGAAGTCTATCTCCAAGGTTTTTCGACGTCGATGCCAAAGGCTGTCCAAGATCAGATGGTCGCCTCTTTGCCCGGGTTGGAAAAGGCAATAATAACCAAATATGCCTATGCGATCGAATACGATGCCATCCATGCGACCATGCTCAAACCGTCTTTGGAATCGTTAGTCGTTCGCAATTTGTATTTCGCCGGTCAAGTCAATGGGACCAGCGGCTATGAAGAAGCTGCCGCTCAAGGACTGATTGCCGGGATCAACGCCGCCAGAAAAATCGAACAAAAACCGCCGTTGGTCTTAAGGCGCGATCAAGCGTACATCGGAGTGCTGATCGACGATTTGGTGACGAAAGAAACCAAGGAGCCGTATCGGATGTTAACATCCAGAGCAGAGTTTCGACTTTTGCTTCGGCATGACAATGCGGATTCCAGGCTGATGGAAATCGGTCATGATATCGGACTCTTGGATAAGGGGATGTATCAACGCTTTTTGGAAAAAAAAGCAACAATACTAAAATGTTACGAACAATTGAACCAAACTTTCATCACGCCAACGGATGTCATCAATGAGCAATTTATCCAGAAGGGACTCGCTCCCTTAAGAAATAAAATGACCTTGGCCGAGTTGTTTAAACGGCCGGACTTCACAGCTCATATCGCAAAACAGCTATTTTTAGAATTGAATCACATTGCCGATGAGGTGATGGAAGAAATCGAGATTGAAATCAAGTATCAAGGATATATTGCCAAAGCGATCAAAGAAGCGGAACACTTCCAAAAGAATGAAGCCATTCAAATTCCCGAGGATATCGATTATCATGCTCTGAACAATTTGGCACTCGAGGCGAGGCAGAAACTTGCGAGGATCCGTCCCGCTTCGATCGGGCAAGCGGCCCGGATCAGTGGCGTGAATCCAGCAGATATTCAAATGTTGCTCATTGCCTTGAAACAACGACGTTCGAAATAGTTTTGGGTTTTTGAATCCCTGTTTCCCAATCAAGAGTGATTGTGGTAAAATAAGTCCAAGGTGATGCCATGAATGAGCGTTTTATCGAGAGTTTGTCCTCTCTCGGAATAACTTTAACGCCGGAGATATCTCAAGCGTTTGAAAAGTATCGGAACTATCTGATTCAGGAAAGCCAAGTGTTGAATCTGACAACGATCTTGGATCCGGAAGCGATCTATAGCAAACACTTTCTTGATTCGCTCACGCTCTCGAAGGTTTATCCTTTTTCCAACCAACAAGTCCTGGATGTGGGCTCTGGTGCAGGGTTTCCCGCCATTCCGCTCAAGATTGTTTTCCCGGAACTGAAGCTGACATTGATCGATGCGACAATGAAAAAGATCGAATTTTTAAAACGGCTCTCAGAGCGCTTGGAACTGTCGGGACTAACGTTTGTTCACGGACGCATCGAAGAGATGAAAACAAAAGCGAGCTATGATTTGGTGGTATCCCGAGCCGTTGCCAAACTAAATCTGCTTTCAGAGCTTTGTTTGCCTTACGTAAAAATCGGCGGTTACTTTATCGCGATGAAAAGCGCGCATTATGAAGCGGAGTTGACAACGGCAATTTCTGCGATCGAAAAGTTGGGCGGAAACGTCAAACAGGTGGAACTGGTCACTATCGAACCCGAGTTGACACACGCGCTCATTGTCATTCATAAGACCAAACAAACGCCCCTGGAATATCCGCGGGCATTCGGAAAAATCAAGAAACACCCGCTTTAGGAGGTCAAGCTTGAACCGCAAACGGTCCTATATGTTTCCGGAAATTGAAGATTATCGGGAAGATTTGGAAATTCAGCATCTACGAACTAAAAACCATTTTGTGATCGGGCTATTGACCGTCATGATGATCATGGTGTTCATCTATATGCTGATTGCGGATTTCCCTTTAAGACAAACCCTGATTCTGATGTTTGGGTTTCTTTTTGTGATTCTCTTCAATATCGGCAATTTGGCTTACGGAAGTGAAAACAACCGGTTTTACCAGTTGAACAAATATTTGACCACTTTGGGAGTCTATTCCTTAGCGCTGGGAATCTTGTTTGTGTTTGCATCACCCGCGGCGGTCATCGTGCTTTTTATCGCTTATGCGATCTGCGCGTTTTTTCAAGACATGCGGATCATGTTTATCTCGAATTTGTTTTTGTTGTTTTTTGCGATCATGATCGTCAAAGGATATCCAGAGTATTTGTTTATGGAAAACCCATCGGCGGAAAACAATGCCGGTTTGACACTTTTTTTCATCGCATTCATTTTGATTCTGACGATCACGTCGTATATCATCATCAAACAGAAGCAATTCTTTTACAGCCAGATAGCCATGTCCAAAGAAACAGAATTCCGCAATTTGGATTTGTTGATCGACTTAGAAAAAGAAGTCACGAAAACGGCGGTCGATACCGATCGCTATTACGAGCGGACGAGCCAGTTCTTGGAAGCCTTCTGCCGGAAGATCGGGATTGAGAATTTGTTTCAGGAAAAAGTGAGCATATTAAAGAAATTGGAAAAAGGCGAGTTGACTCCCGCGATGCTCCAAAATCATCCACAATACGGGAAAAGCGATTGGGAACGGCTCGAGCAACTCCGAATCGGTGGAAATGGAAAATTACGAAAATCCGCTCTCAAGATGAGCCACACGTTCAACGTAGAAGTAAAAAAACGGGAAATATTCTCGGAAACGCATTTTAAGAGTTTCAATCACCAAAAAGACTCCTTGGATATCAAGATCTTGGCGTTTGTCTTGTTTTATGCCGCGTTGAAACGCGGGATGCCAGGAATGCCGGAATTGGAAGAAGCGGACATTCGGTCGATATTGACTTCGACCGATTACAGCTACACGATCGATCCTCGGGTATTCCAGATCTATCAGAAGAACACCGATGTGTTCGCGTCGATTGTGGATGATTGGTTGAAAAGGCGGGATCGATGATGAAGAGCTTTTTCCGTCGCATCCGCGATGCCGAATTCTTGCCGATGAGTGAAGTGAGAAAAATCAAAGCGATCTTGGTGTTGATTTTTCTTGGGCTTATGACCGCAATTACGATACCGTTTTCCATTTTCTTTCTCGATTATTCCGCTGGAATGAAAATCTTGTTTCTCGTCGTGTTTCTTGTTTCTTATGCGCTCATCACGCTTTTTGTGTCCTTGAACCGGATCGTTCCATCGATCCAGATCAGCATTCTCTACACGATCGGACTCGCGTTGCTTTATACGAACGGGACGAACGAGTTCTATGCTTATCTCTTCTTTTTCATTTCCTTATCCGTGATTGTCTTTTATCAAGAACTGTATGCATACTTGCTTTATGCTACCGCGGTGGCGGGGCTTGGCATCTACTATATCCTTACGCATCAAGCAAGTCTGATCAATACCCCGGACATCCCGGGGGTGATCATTATCCATATCGTGATTTTGGTGGTGTTTTACTTTGTTTTCCTCGTTCAGATCCTTTATAACGAAAAGCTCTATACCGATATGAATTATGATTGGGTGAAGATGAATCAAGTGATTGACAAATACCAAGAAGACATCTATTGGTTTTTGGATGAGATCCGAAAAGAAGCCAGAGTATCGGCTATCCAAGAAGACTTGGCTTATCAAAAAGTGGTCAGCGAATTGTTCGTCTTCGTAGAAAAACAAATCCGCGATTCGGGAAAAGAGTTTCAAACATTGTTTGAATTGTATCTGTATTTGCATGAACGCGATTTGGAGAAGATCTTGGACAGTGACGAGATCAGCGGGCAGTTGAAGAAAACAGCGACCCGCCTGCACAAGTATCTTTTAAATGCTCGAACCGAACTTTTTTCGCTCATCACGAATTTTTACTGCCGCTTTCGTCCGGCAGTCCCCTATGAGCCCAATCGCTATCACTACCGCTTGAATGATCTCACGAATCATAGCGATGAACAAGTCATCGCCATCGCCAACTTATATCAATATCTGATTCACGAAGTCGCCGGTCCGGACGAGTGGGATCAGATGAAGCGGGTGCTGAGCTTGGAAGAAGTGGAAGAACTGTTGACGGGAGCGGATGCGGAGGAGTTTTTAACGCCGACGCAGATGGCGTTCTTTCGTGACAATGAAGAGTTGTTCCGGGAGTATTTAGCGAAAAAATAACCATTTATGGGAGAAAAATATATGAGCATCGTACTATCCATTGCCAATCAGAAAGGCGGGGTGGGAAAAACCACAACCGCCATCAATCTGGCCAGTAGCCTGGCCCTTTTAGGCAAGCGGATCTTGCTCATTGATTTGGATTATCAAGCCAACGCAACGACATGCATGGGGATCCATCGCGGCAGTTTTGATAAAAGCGTTTTTGATTGTTTGACGGAAGAAGCGGCGATTCCCGATGTGATCCGCTTGACCGACAACCCGTTGATTCACGTGTTGCCGGCCAAAACGACAGTCGAGGGAATCGAAGAAAAAATCATATTGAATACCAATCGGGATTTTATCCTGCATACGCAGTTAAAACTGGTCAAGGAAGATTATGATTACATTTTGATCGACTGCCCGCCTTCCTTGGGGTATGTCACGACCAACGCCATGGTCGCTTCGGACGGGGTCATTGTTCCCGTCCAGTGCGAATTTCTGGCGATGGACGGATTAACACAGCTTTTGAATACGATTCGGCTGGTACAAGCCAAGAAAAAGGTCAACATGGAAACACTGACGATTTTTGGCGTATTGCTCACAATGCTTGATACCAGAACATCCGCCGGATTTCAAGTGGTG
>Ga0209723_1004275_pt1 | contig 16102 bp, 16 predicted proteins | sample BiotimSIPDNA_2_FD_185750 | JGI IMG/M metagenome (GOLD analysis project Ga0209723, IMG submission 185750) | Anaerobic biogas reactor microbial communites from Washington, USA - Biogas_R2 time_0 SIP DNA (SPAdes) (version 2) | ecosystem: Engineered > Bioreactor > Anaerobic > Unclassified | place... | reverse complement strand
TCATATAGAAATCTATGGCAGCATACTTCGCGTCAGATACCGCATCGACGGCAAACTGATCGAAATGACCCCTCTTCCCTACCGTCTGCGCTTTGCGGTAATTTCGCGCATAAAAATAATGGCTGATCTTAATATATCAGAAAGAAGACTGCCTCAGGACGGAAGAATCAAGATAAAAACCGGTATGAAAACCATTGATATACGCGTAAGTACAACACCCACGATTTTTGGTGAAAAGGTAGTTATGCGTATTCTGGATGCCTCAAACCTGGTGCTTGATATGGCTAAGTTCGGGATACCTCCCGCAGGGCTGAGGCACATAAATGAAGCCCTCGCGGCTCCTTACGGAATGATCCTGGTTACAGGACCGACCGGCAGCGGTAAGACAACCACACTCTACTCGGCCCTCAGCACACTGAATAAGCCTGATGTAAATATCATGACCGCAGAGGACCCTGTCGAATACAATCTGGAAGGCATAAACCAGATTAATATCAATCAGGGAGTAGGATTAACCTTTGCAGCAGCGCTGAGATCCTTTCTGAGACAGGATCCCGATATAATAATGGTCGGTGAAATACGTGATCTGGAAACAGCCGAGATAGCCGTCAAAGCAGCTCTTACCGGCCATCTGGTACTAAGTACCCTGCACACAAACGATGCCGCCAGCTCCCTTACCAGACTTACCGACATGGGTATCGATCCATATCTTACAGCCTCTTCAGTAAGGCTGATTGTGGCTCAACGACTTATCAGGATCAACTGCCCGCATTGCAAAACACTTACAGATCAGAGTAAAATTAAACAGCTCTCTTTCCTGAATCTTACTTCAGAAGAGCTTAAAGACCTGAAAATCTATGAAGGCAAGGGTTGCCCACTGTGCAATAATACCGGTTACCACGGCAGATGCGGCCTCTACGAGATACTTCCGGTCAATACTGACATTCAGAATATGATCATTTCCAGAGAGGCTCCCTATGCAATTAAAGAAAAAGCTGTTTCATCCGGAATGGCAACCCTGCGCTCAATAGCAATGGAAAAATTAAAAGCCGGCCTGACAACGGTGGATGAGGTACTTGGTGCAACTTCATAGCTGTATCTCTGATTTTAAACAGAGCAGAAATAAAAATGATTTCTGCTAAAACTTTTATATACACTTAAAAAATAGTAGTTTTTAAGCCTATGGTTTCAATGCATGATTTACTCAAAAGGATGGCCGAGAAGAACGCCTCGGATCTTCACCTGACAACTGGTTCATCTCCCCTTCTGCGCATCGACGGTAAACTTCTTCCAACAGATGCAGAGCGGCTTTCTCCGGACCAGGTTCTGAAGCTTGCATACAGCATAATGAATGAGACTCAGAAAAAAGTATTCGAGCAGAAAAAAGAGGTGGACTTTTCATTCGGAGTACAGAACCTTTCCAGGTACAGGGCAAATGTCTTTCTTCAAAGAGGCTGCTGCTCTTGCGCCATAAGGCAGATTCCATACAATATCAAACCACTGGAAGAGCTTGGACTGCCCCCGATTGTAAGCAAGTTAACAGAACGCCCCAATGGTCTGGTGTTGGTAACAGGCCCCACCGGAAGCGGAAAAAGTACTACCCTGGCCGCTATGGTTGACAAAATCAACAACGAACGTGAGGGTCACATTTTAACTGTTGAAGACCCTATTGAGTTCATCCATAAGCACAAAAAATGCATCGTCAATCAAAGAGAAGTTTCCCAGGACACCGATTCCTTTTCAAGTGCGCTCCGGGTCGCCCTTCGTCAGGACCCCGATGTGGTACTTATCGGTGAAATGAGGGATCTTGAGACGATTCAGGCGGCACTGAGCATTGCAGAAACCGGGCATCTGACACTGGCCACTCTGCATACAAATTCCGCTGCTCAGACAATAAACCGTATCATAGATGTCTTCCCGTCAGATCAGAAAGCTACCGTCAGAGCCCAGCTTTCGATGGTTCTTGAGGGTATCATCAGCCAGTCCCTTCTGCCGGCAACTATGGGCGGGCGGGTGCTTGTATGTGAGGTTATGGTGGTTACAATGGCTATCAGATCTCTTATCAGAGATGATAAAGTGCATCAGCTTCTTGGCATTATGGAAATCGGCCAGAAGTACGGCATGCAGACCATGAACGCAGAACTGCTGCGTTTGTTCCAGAAAAGAATGATAAGTAAAAAAGACGCTCTGACCCGGAGTAACGATCCGGAACAGTTGATGAGATTGATTGGTGATATTTAGGCTCAGGAGAAAAAATGGCCCGGTTTTCCTATGTCGGAGTTACAAGCGCAGGCAAGCAGGTTAAAGGCGAAATCAATGCTCAGAGCAAAGATGAAGTGATAAGTCTTCTACGCAAAAAGAAGCTTCGGCCTATTTCCATCAAAAACATCTCCATTGATTTCTCTAAATTTTTCAGCTCAAAGGTCAGCCTCAAAGACGTTAGCCGTTTCACACGTCAGTTTGCCGCGATGACCTCTGCCGGACTGCCTCTGGTAAACTGCCTCGATATCCTGGCATCGCAGACCGAAAATAAAAAACTCTCCAATTCCGTAAAACAGGTTTCAGGTGATATTCAAGGCGGCAGCACATTAGCAGATGCTCTCAGTAAACATCCACAGGTCTTTAACAACCTCTATTCAAATATGGTAGCCGCCGGTGAAGCGTCCGGGAATCTGGACACCGTATTGAGCCGACTTGCCGATTATCAGGAAAAATCAGAGGCTTTGAGAAGAAAAATTAAAGGAGCGATGACCTACCCCATTATTGTGCTCGTTGTAGCTATCTTCGCCACAGTCGCCATGCTTACATTCGTGGTGCCCACATTTGCTCAGATGTTTGTAGATATGGGAGGCGCTCTTCCATTGCCTACCAAGATCGTTATGGACCTTTCCGATTTCTTCCAGCGCTATTTCATCCTTCTTTTCCTCGTAATAGCAGGAGTAGCCTTTGCCTTCTCTTACTATTATAAAACTGAAGACGGTAAACTACGTATCGATGGGATCAAGCTGAAAATCCCGGTATTTGGTGATCTGGAAAGAAAGAGTTCTATCAGCAGGTTCGCACAGACACTCTCTACCCTGCTTACAAGCGGTGTTACAATCATCGACGCGCTTACGATCACAGCCAAAACAGCAGGAAACAAGGTTCTGGAGAAGGGAATACAGAAAACACTGGAAAGGATCACAGGAGGATTAACCATTGCGGAGCCACTTAAAGAAACCGGCGTCTTCCCCCCTATGGTGATTCATATGATCTCAGTCGGAGAAAAGACCGGAGATCTGGCAGATATGCTCAAGAAAATATCCGAGTTTTATCAGGAAGAGGTGGATGCGGCTATAGATGCCCTCACTTCAATTATTGAACCTGTAATGATAATAGTCATGGGTGTCATAATCGGTGGAATACTTGTTGCCATGTACCTTCCGATGTTTGATATGATAGGAACTATCAAATAATAAGAAATTGGGCTATCAGTTCAAAACAGGGCTGTAGACAATACTGGAGCCTGATAGTATACTCTTAACAGGTCTGACAAACTGATCAAAAATAAATCTAAAGATATGGATTTTTCTGCCGATATATTGAATAGGAACGAAAGGCGGTGATGGGAATGCGTATAAATGCGATTACCCAGCCATTACAGGCAGAGCTCAGAAAGGTCGATAGAGCAGCAAAGGCTGAAAAAGCCGGAAAAGCTCAGATTACAGACCGTTCCGAGTTTTCATCAGGTGCTCAGCGTCTCAACGAGACAAAAGCACAGTTCGAAACGATAGCCGCGACTCTCAATGCGCAGCCCGAAATCAGAAGCGAGAAAATCGCAGAGGTGAAGGCAAAGATTGAAAACGGCTATTACAATTCCGAAGAGTTCATCGATAAGCTTGCAGAAAAGCTGCTCAATGAATTCGGAATTAAGAACAGTGTTCGCTGAGTACTGAATAAGTTTAGCTAATCAGAGCTTGGATTTCAAAGGCGGGAGGCCACTCCTGCCTTTTTTATTTAAACTGCTTTATCAGTCCCCTTTATACATTCTCAGTCTTTTACAACGGGAACAGTGCTTAAGTCTTTTGATTGCTTTCTCTTTTATCTGGCGGACCCGTTCACGGGTTAAATTGAAGCGCTGTCCGATCTCCTCAAGAGTATGCGCGGTATCCTCTCCTATTCCAAAATAGAGTTTTACCACCTCTTTTTCCCTCTCAGAAAGCGTATCCAGCGTTCTGTCGATCTCATTCTGCAGCGATATATCCATGATACCATCATCGGGACTCTCCTGATTTTCATCCCGGAGAATATCAATGAGCTTTGCATCCTCACCTGATTGTATGGGGGCATCAAGTGACATATGTGCATTACCGATTTTTATGGTTTCACAGACTTCATCTTCATCCAGAGAGAGCTCATCAGCGATTTCCGATACATTGGGCAAACGGCAGAGTTTTTGTTCAAGCTTGCTTTGAGTTTTTCCGATTTTGTGGATCGTCCCCACCCTGTTAAGAGGGAGTTTTATAATTCGGGACTGTTCTGCCAATGCCTGCAGAATGGCCTGTCGAATCCACCAGACCGCATAGGAAATAAACTTGAAATTCTTTTTTTCATCAAATCTCTTAGCAGCTCTGATCAGACCCAGATTTCCCTCATTTATAAGATCACTCAGAGGAAGACCCTGGTTCTGGTAATTTCTGCAGACACTGACCACAAAGCGCAGATTCGCCTTGACCAGTTTCTCAAGCGCCTTTTTGTCACCTTTGCGTATACGGACGGCCTGCTTTGCTTCTTCTTCCAGACTCAATGTCTTATGTTTACTGATCTCTTTAAGATAAAGAGCCAGAGAACTGTCATCAGATAGAAAACGGTTGGTGTCAGTTGTTACCGAGGCCATATTTTTATTTGCAGGTAATATTTTGAATATGAAACGTTATTTTATACCTGACTTATGCACCCGGGAAGGGGATGAAGTGCGTTTAGACCTTGTAGTAGAAAGGCTTGAACAAATCGCAGATGCACCACACTGGTGGTACATCAAGATTTGTGAAAGCATTTATGCACAAGGAATAAATGCAATTCGCCCTGATCCGGGTGCATATGTCAGGTTATAGATCAGTAAATATATAATTTGCAAGTTAAGATATCCAACAGCAAGCATCACAAGAATGTATTTTTAGCAGATATGTTTCCAACAAGACACGAATTATTGGCAGAATTCAGCGATCCGGTTTACACTCCCCACAGCTCATTTCCTGGCTTGAAGACCTTCAGCTGCCTGGAGAACTGGAAAAGCTGCCCGGTAGTGGAACTACCAAGATTGCGAATCGAAATTAACGGTCTGGATTACCTTCAGTTTTCCGCAGCCGGTGGTTCCGAATTCAACTCCCAACTCCGCTTCCAGCAGGACTGTTTCAGACTGTGGTACCAGGTGGACGGCACAGGCATACTCCAGAATGTTACCCGCAGTACCTTCGGAACAGCCCGCCCAGGGCTTCTTGGAGTCATGGAACGAGGTGAAAGGCACACATACCTTCACCAAAAGGGGAACTTTGAGTGTTTCCAGATTCTCTTCTCATTATTGCCTTCCAAGCAGGCAAAGTGCTACTGGAACTCAGAGATAGAGGGGAAAATTGTACTGGATGAAAAAGAGAGGATTTATTTCGAAAATCTCATTTTTGACCTTCTTCTGGTGATTTCTAAAGGAAAAGAGATCCTGGGATTGGCTTCAATCTCCCGCCTGCTTGAAATACTGGTTGTGCTGTTTAAGAAGGGGCTGATGATAGTAGATGAGAGCCGGTTTCCTAAAAATAAGGTTAAGAGTCTGGTAGCAAAGGCCAGGATTTTTATGGATCTGAATTATTCCAGTATTCAGCATCAGCGAAGCCTTGAACAGGAATGCGGTGTAGATGTCAATTACCTTAATATTATTTTTAAAAAGGAAACCGGTAAGACTCTTTATCAGTATATAACCGGTGTCAGGATGGAGCATGCCAAATATCTGCTTGAAACCACGGGCGATTCGATCTCTGATATAGCAGATAAAGTCGGTTACCCTAACGGCAACTCTTTTTCCCGCGCATTCAAACGGCAGGAAAACTGCGGGCCATTGGAATTCCGCAGCAGGCATCAGTGTATGGAAAGTAAAACAGAAAAAAATTCACAATTAGACCGGAGCCTGTATGGACCTGATAGTAAGTAAATTCGGAGGAAGTTCGGTAGCAACAAACGAGAAACTGATCCAGATCCTTAAAATCATTCAGATGAACCCAGACCGTAGATGCATAGTGCTTTCTGCACCCGGGAAAGCACCCGGACACAGCATAAAGGTTACAGATCTGCTGATCAGTGCCACAGAAAAAGCCCTGAACTCTCAGGATTACTCCCAGATTGTTACAGATCTCAAGAAGCGTTTCGTTTCCATATACGAGCCACTCAATGTGCCGGTATCCAGAATAGAGGAAGTTACAGGGGATCTGAATCGCCGACTTGCATCAGAGAAGAGTAACCGCGGACGTTTCCGTGATCTTGTTGTTTCTTCAGGAGAAGAATTCAACTGCCGTCTTTTTGCCGATTACCTGAAAATCGCCGGATTAGATGCTGTCTATGCCTGCCCCAGGGAGTCGGGCCTGTTTGTAACAGAATGTTTTGGCGACGCGCAGCCGCTTGCTGACACCGCGCTGAAGCTTTCCAGTTTGAAGAAGGTCTGCGCCCAGAAGGTAATCGTTTTCCCGGGATTTTTCGGCTACACTGAAAATGGAGATATCGCTACTTTCAGCAGAGGCGGATCTGATCTGACCGGAGCGATTCTGGCAGAAGCCCTTGATGCATCCGAATATGAGAACTGGACCGATGTTGATGGCATCTACTCATCTCATCCTGCGATGGTTTCCCAGCCCTTGCAGATTCCTGCACTCAGCTATAAAGAGATGCGGGAGCTCTCATATATGGGATTCAACGTCCTTCATGAGGAAGCTGTGCGTCCAGTGATGCGCAAGAAAATTCCGATCCGCCTGCGTAACACAAACAACATCAGCAATGAAGGGACTCTTATTGTTTCTGAGCGGCTGCCAAGCGAGCGTGATGTCATAGGAGTAGCATCGGACGGAGGCTACTGCAGCTTTACTCTTCAGAAGTTCTTGATGAACCGGGAAAAAGGATTTGGCCGGAGGCTTCTGTCTATTTTTGAGGATATGAACCTTTCCTACGAGCACTGCCCTTCCGGAGTAGATAATATCTCTGTGATTCTTGACCAGAACCAGCTCAAGCCTGAAGATGTCAATAACATTATCAGAGCGATCCATGAAAAGCTGAATCCGGATGATATCCGCACAGAATTTGGTATATCACTTGTATCTGTAGTTGGAGAAGGGCTGACACACAAGATAGGTGTGATGGCTCAGGCAGCGACGGCGCTATCAAAAGCAGGAGTAAATATAAAGATAGTAAACCAGGGCAGCTCCGAGATAAGCATGATATTTGGAATCGACTCTTCTGATGAGAAAAAGGCAGTGAATGCCCTTTATGAAGAATTTTTCCGCAAATGATTCTTCTTTGTAATTTAGCCGCGGAGAATCATTTCCGCGGCCCGTTTCTGTTTGCGAATGACAGATTATTTTATTGCATCTTTTTTGACATAATATTATTTTACAGAAAATAATAGAATTCAGGCGATTCAATTGACTTTTTTATTTTTACAGCTAATAAAATAATTCAACTACAAAAAAATTCTCCAAAACCTACGAAAGGAGTAGATACAAATGGCAAGAATCAGCAAAGCCGAACTGACCAGATTGCAGAAGAAATTCAAAACAGATGCACGTATTGGTGAAGAATTCGGTATCACAAGACAAGCAGTTCATCAGCTCCGTAAAAAATACGGAATCGAATCACGCACAGCAGGTAATCCTGACAGAAACAAAGAGATGGTTTCTCTTCGCGACTCAGGTCAGAGCGTAGAGGCTATTGCCAAGAAGTTCAAGCTCTCTATCCCCCAGACCTACAGAATTCTCAAAGAGACCGTCAGTTCAGGCAAAGCTGCAAAGAAAAAGAGCAGCAAGAAAAAGTAGGTAGTAATGCGGTTACCGGTTTTTCCGGTAACCGTTTTTTTGTCTCTCTTCATTAAGCGCATAAATATCTCCGCTCACAATTTTTCCATCAACCCTTACCGACTATTTTCTTTCACAACAGGCACAGCCCTTATCCCCAAATTACTGCATCTGGCAGAGTGACTGTTCCGGATAAATCGGTCGCCAATTATGAAGCCTTTTTTCAGACATCTTTTTTCTTCTACACCTGGCAGAAGATCTTTATCGCCGCCTCAGGACAGGTATCCGCTGCATTCTGATACTCCTGTTCAAACCAGGTTGGTATTGCTTTATGGCGGGGAGATGCCTTGCCATCAGCACCCATATCAAAGGCATCGGGACATAGACTGGCACATAAGCCACACCCAGTGCAGATATCATTGTCAACTAAAACTCTCATATACATCTCCGTCGAATTTTAACTGCGTACAGAATCTTGCGTCTGCAATCATGATGCCACAAAATCAGACTTGCGCAGGCACAAGAATTGCCGTATAAAACTGCAATGGATTCAACTCTGATCATTTTCTCTCTTGTATCGGCAGTAATCTTTACCCTTATTTATGCCCTGGGTTTTCACAGCGGTCCCCCAAGTGCAGTGGTAATATTTTTCTCGGTTCTCTTTTCTGCAATCTGGGCCGCGGGGCTGTGGCTTCGACCTGCGGGTCCAATGTTTATGGGGGTTTTCTGGGTTCCGCTTCTTATAGTGGCGCTTATCTTTTCAGCGCTTCTGGCCTATGGAATCGGGGGCATAGCCCCAAAAAGCAGAGATCCCTCAGCGGTGGCCCCTACCCCCTTGATAGTTTTTTTCTGGGTTCTTGCGGTGTTTTTAATAGTAGCTATTATTGCCGGGTATCTTCTTCTTTAGCGGGTTTCTGAAAAAGGGGTTTTGCCCCTTTTTCAATATAGAGAAATTATTTGCGGGCATTTGAAAGATTAAGAGCTTCCTTTACCATCTGGTTTGCGTAGCCCCATTCATTGTCATACCAGCTCATCACCTTCACCAGGTTTCCATCAACTACCTGTATCATTTCCAGATCCACAATAGATGCATGCGGGTCTTTGATAATGTCTGATGACACGATTGGATCATCCGTGACTCTCAGAATTCCCTTGTATCTGGAACCGGAGGCTTCTTCACGGAAGATTTTACGGATCTCCTCAACAGAAGTAGGTCTGGAAGTGATAAAGGTGATATCAGAGAGAGATCCATCGGGAACAGGAACACGTACTGCTATTCCGTCAAATTTTCCTTTGTATTGAGGAAGAGCCCTGGTAGTGGCAATTGCGGCGCCGGTGGTTGTGGGGACGATGTTTGCTGCGCCAGCCCTGCCGCGGCGGAATTTTTTACTGGGCGAATCGACGATATGCTGAGTGGAGGTATATGCATGGATTGTGGTTAGAATCGCTTTTTCGATTCCGATTCTCCGACCCATAATTTCTACTGCGGGAGTAATGCTGTTTGTTGTACAGCTTGCACATGAGATAAACTTTGACTGCGGATCGGCTGTGTTGACCCCCACCACAACGGTCCCGACCTCATCTTCTTTAGATGTTGTGGAGAGTATAACAGATCTGGCTCCGGCATTTATGTGCTTCTGCAGGCCCTCTTTTTTTGTCAATTTACCAGTGCATTCAAATACGGTATCAACCCCCAGTTTCCCCCAGGGTAGCTCCGAGGGATCTCTGGAGTTGAAGACCGGGATCTTTTTACCCTGAATAATTAAAGAGTCGCCTTGAATCTCTACGCTCTTTTCATATCTTCCGTATACTGAATCAAACTTGAGCATGTAAGCCAGGTTCTCAGGCTCAACCAGATCATTAACCGCCACAAGGTCAAGTTCGGGGTTATCAAGCAGGATTTTGAGTGTCGCCCGCCCTATTCTCCCCAGCCCGTTAATTGCTACTTTGAACATAATTTGAATCCTCCTATGGAAAACAATACCTAAGGGGTGTCTATGCAATAAATGAACCAATAAAAGAGAAAGGATGTAAGCTTCTTAAGGCGCCGCTTTAAGGATTACCGGCCCGCCACTGCACGGCATAAGGTTTGCATTTTACCGCCATAAGACCCCTTTGCAGTGTTCACAGTGTTCTAAAAGAGAGGCATAGAAGCGGTGCCGCAGGCCATGGATTCACCTGTAAACAGCAGCACAAAAGGCAGAAATGAGAGATTCAGCCGCTATATTCTCCTTGCACTGCTTGCAGTCTCTGCACTGGCCTTCTTTCCTGTAATCTCTGTTTTCCTTGCACCAATTATCCTTGCTACTGCCTTTACAGTTCTTTTCTACCCCCTTTACAGCAAAGTTCTGAAACTGACAAGGGGAAGAAAAACCTTAAGTTCTCTTCTCTGCTGCCTGATTCTGCTTATTGGAGTTCTTATCCCGATTTCCATTCTCTTTGACCTGATGCTGCGGCAGATGATCGAGCTTTACGGCTCGGCTCAACCCCAGCTTCGGGAGCTTTTTGAGAAAGGAAGAGAGAGCAGGCTTTACCGGCAGTTAATTGAATTTCCAATTTCCCGCTGGCTTCTGGTCAGTCCCATCGACTGGCAACAGTTTCTTCAGAACTCACTGCAGCAATTGACAACTCTGGGCACGGTATTTCTGAACCGTACATCGGCCGGTGTTCTGGGATTTATCACCGATGTATTTATCATTTTTTTTACCATGTTTTACTTCTTCATGGACGGAGAGGGGATCCTGATCCGCCTTCGGATGCTTTCGCCTGTAAAATCTCAACATGTAAATCTAATTTTTCTCCGTTTTTTTCAGGTCTCCAGGGCCACGATCAGAGGAACGCTGGTGGTGGGGTTTATACAGGGATCACTGGGAGCGCTCACCTTACTGATCTTTGGGGTTAAGACCTGGGCTCTGTGGGGATTTGTGATGGTGATCCTTTCAATCATACCCCTTCTTGGGGCCTGGATGGTGCTTATCCCATCCGGGATAATTCAAATCCTGATGGGAAATCTCTGGCAGGGAATTGGAATTATCGCAGTCAGCCTCGTTGTGGTGTCCAACATCGATAACCTTATCCGCCCCAGGCTTGTGGGACAGAGAGCAAAGATGCACGACCTGATGATTTTTTTCTCCACCCTGGGGGGATTAAGTCTCTTTGGGGTGAGCGGTTTTATAATCGGGCCCGTTATAGCATCTTTCTTTGTGGCACTTGTAGATATTTACGAAACAGAATTTGGTTCCCATCTGAACCAAATCAGGGAAAAAAGGAGCGCAGAAGATAGTGACGGCAGTCAGATCGACCCTGTATGAGTTACAGGAATTTTACCTGCTTACAGCAAAGGGAATATGGAATATATTCCGCAGGCCCTTTTACAGTCGGGACCTCATAGAGCAGATGGACTATACCGGAGCCGGCTCTCTTTTGATCACCCTTATGGTGGCTTTATTTATCGGCATGGCTCTCTCCTTGCAGATTGCAGCAGAGTTCGCAATCCTCGGGCTGCAGATGTATACAGGACGCGTAGTGGGTATCTCGATTATAAGCGAAATCGGGCCCGTTGTATCGGCACTGGTCTTTGCAGGCCGTGCCGGCTCCGGAATGGCTTCAGAGCTTGGCACCATGGCACTGCGCCATCAGGTTGATACACTGAGAGTGTTTGGAATAGATCCCGTAAAAAAGCTTATCACCCCTAGAATTCTCGGCTCTATTCTGATGCTTCCTGCACTCACCATCATCGCCGATGCGACCGCGCTGGCCGGAGGGTGGTACATCTCTACATTCGTAAATAACCAGAGCAACATGATTTACTGGGATTCTATAAGGGTTATAATGGAAGCCCAGTACATAATCTCCGGGTCAGTAAAACCGTTTATCTTCGGACTCATCATAGCCGCTATCAGCTGCTATACCGGATTTTCCACCCACGGAGGAGCTGTGGGTCTTAAGAGCTCCACAACCAGGGCTTTTGTTATCTCTACGATCCTGATTATTATCAGCGATTTTGCAGTAACTAAAACGATTCTATTCCTTTTTGGATATTCAGTATGATCAGATTCCAGAACATCAAATTCTCCCGCAACGGCCGTGAGATACTGAAAAATATCAGCTTTACAATTCAGAGCAGTGAAACGGTGGCTGTGCTTGGGGGAAGCGGTGAAGGAAAAACGACTCTGCTGAGACTTATCCTGCGCCTGCTTCGTCCTGACAGTGGAAGAATCTTCATTGAAGGAGAAGACATCACCGACCTCTCTGAGGAAAAACTTACATCGGTACGGAAAAAATTCAGCATAGTATTTCAGGACGGTGCTCTGTTTGATTCTCTAACGGTAAGGGAGAACGTTGCATTCTATTTCAGAGAATTTACAAAATTTAATGAGGAGCAGATTGAGGGGAAAGTTAAAGAGCTCCTGGGGTTTGTAGGAGTCGAGGAGGCAATAGACCTGATGCCGGAGGAATTAAGCGGGGGCATGCAGAGAAGAGTTGCCATTGCCCGCGCCCTGGCAACTCAGGAATCCAGGATGTTTCTTTATGACGAACCTACAAGCGACCTTGATCCAATGAGCGCTACTAAAATCTGCAATTTGATAAAAAAACTCGATGGTAAAGAACGGGGCTTCATCGTTGTAACACACGAAATATTTGATGCACTGAGACTTGCTAATCGTTTTCTTTTTCTTAAAGATGGACTGATTCTCTTTGACGGGACAAAAGAGCAGTTGCTGAGCACAGAGATCCCTGATCTGCGCCTTTTTTTAGGTGACTGGAGGGAGATGCACTAATGTATGAGATGCAAAGAAAGTTAGCCTGGTCCTCATTGAAGACCGGAATTGTGATAACAGTTGCGATTCTGCTGCTTTTCATTACGATCTTTTTCTCGGGCAATCTAAACGCCATTTTCTCCCCTAAAACCACTCTATTTGCCCGGATACATAATGTCCAGGGGTTAAGAGCCGGAGCACCGGTGTGGCTTTACGGTTATGAGGTTGGAATGGTGGAAGAGATTCGGCTTGAGAAAATCGGTGCCGTCATAAAAATGGCGATTAACAGTTCAAATGTTTCAACTTTGAACAGACAGTCTGTTGCCATGATTATGACTATGGGAATACTTGGAGATAAATACATCGAAATTGATCCGGGCTCATTTACAGGTAAACCAGTCGGTTCCGGAGATACAATATCAGGGCTCAGCGCAATTGGTTTCGAACAGATAATTGCATCGACACAAAACGTCATGGCTACTCTTGACAGTACCCTTACGGCTCTCGGTTCAGTTCTGGCCGCACTGAAAGATACCGGTGGAACATTTGGCAAACTGGTAGGCGATCCCGACCTTTATGACAATCTTAATCAAAGCGCAAATGCGCTGGCCGTACTTACGAGCAGATTATCAGCGGGAAAGGGTTCTTTGTCTATGTTTGTTGAGGACAGCTCACTATATACCAATCTTAACCATGTGGCACTTGACCTGTCATCGATTTTAGGCGGGATAGGAAACGGTTCCGTAGATGGCAGCGGCAGTATTGCCGAAGCACTTTTCAACGACCAAAATTTGGCCAACGAGGTGCGTCAGACAGTATCATCACTGAAAAACGCCGCTGCAGAGATCAATAAGCTTGTTTCTGATGTTCGTGAGAACCCCAGAAAGTACTTTAATTTCGAACTGTTTTGACAACTGCACTCATCCGCAGCATTTAATTTCTTATGCCATCTGAACTCTACCAGGCTGATTTTTCTCTTTTTTGCATCAGGAATGAAGATGACAACAGCGATTTTATTGGCCATAACGGAAATATTCGGATTGTTTTTTATCGGGGCAATTGCCAGATCACTCAGACACATTAACGACGATGATGTCGACAAGTGGTCCAGGTTTGTCCTTGATTACCTTTTTCCCGCCTACATTTTCCATTCAATTACATCGGGTCTTGAAGTAAACCGGTTGATGGAACTCTGGCCCCTGCCTCTAATCGGATTGGGGCTGGTCGTTTACGGAATGCTTACAGGAATTATTCTTCAATTTGGGATCCTTTCCAGCGATCGGGAAATACGCAGGACTTTCATTCATTTCTGTGCCGTGAACAATTCTGTTTATCTCCCGGTCATCATCTTAAGAAATATCTGGGGGGAAAGCATGCTGGCCAATCTTTTCCTTTTTAATCTGGGAACAACTTTGGGTGTATGGACAATCGGAGTTGGAGTACTGGGCGCAGATAGAAAACAGGCTTTAAAAAATATTGTAACACCAAACCTGATAGCAGTAATTGCAGCCCTGATAGTTACACTGAGTGGAACACACAAGTACTTTCCGCAGGTGGTTGTGAGGATTATTTCGTCAGCCGGATCAGTGTCGGTACCGATGATGCTTATCCTGATAGGCGCCTCACTGGCAAAGCCATCGGTAATGAAGGTAAAGTGGCCTGTACTTTACAGTACTCTGATTCGCCTGATTGTGCTTCCTTTGATTTCGATCATCATATTAAATGCACTTCCAATCTCATCAGACGTTTACAATGTAGCTGTGATTGTATCATTGATGCCGGTAGCGGCTGCGTCTGTAATTATGACCCGCAGATTTGGAGGATCGCCGGATTTTGCTGCAAGTACGGCTCTTCTTTCAACCATTGCCTCAGTAATCACCATACCTGTTGCATTATGGATGATTTTCGGTCATGCAGGGAAATAATCTCTGAGTTTTAAGATATTATCCCGGGTACCTTGCAGGAAGTCGTAGATATTGTTGTAGCGATTAGGGTTTACTTCCAATAATATGGTATCATCATACTCATGACGGGCAAGCTCTGCGCAGTATTCTCTCCATGGGGCAAGGGCCTTATCGAGAGGATAATGATCGTCTGGTCCCGACAGTGTTTGAATTGTATCGTGGGCATGTACATGACTCACCCTTGAGAGGAAATGGTCATCAGGGAATTTCCCCTGTTTTCCGATCATGGAGGCCCGGCATGTGTGCCCGAAGTCCCAGCATACACCGATTTCTGTTTCGTGTATCAGTTCAAGGCAGCTTTTATAAGTATCCCCCAGCCTCACCATTCCTTCATCTGATTCGCTCCATGGGATCTGAGTCTCACAGAGCGGGACTACATCTGCGAAACTGTCTGTGACAGCCTGATCGATCCAGCGAAAGAATGCTTTGACTGACAATAAAGCCTCTTTCATTGGGCGGAAATACGGTTCCCATTCAGCCCTGCCCCCGTGAAAAACCAGCGGTACCGGAACACCGGTGATACCTGCGGTTTTCTGAGCTGTCAGGAGGATATTCTTAATTCCGGGTTTTCTTGAATCACCAAAAATTTCAGGCGACAACTCTTTATAGAGGTGAGGATGAAGGGAGAGGAAAACTCCATTACTGGAAAATTCTTCTGCTGTCTGCAGTATCAGTTCTCTGCTTGTATCTTCACCTGAAGAAAACTCTACAAATGATATTCCGCATTCTCTCAGCATCGCTCCCAGAACCGCAGGTTCTGCAAAGCGTTTCTGCCAATCAGCATTGTAAATGTCATCTAAATCGAGTTTCTGACCGATCAGTGCCATTGTGGTGTCCCTGGAAAAGAGGGTTCAGCGTTCAGGGTTCAGGGTTCAGCGTTCAGCGTTCGCCAGGAATGAGCCTTTTAGCCCTTCTATATAGCCATTCAAATAAGAGTCCAACTCTATTCTGTCCCCAATATGCACTAACTTGATATTGACAACAATAATTCTCAAGATTTTTTTGAAAGAGGGTGCCCCCAATATAATAGATCCTTAGAAATAAAGATTTTTGGGAAGAGAGTGCCCCCTCTTTCGCTCAAGCCCGTCGAAGACGCCGGTCTTGCTCTATCACCCCTTGTTGTCCACCAGTTGTGAAGGCAGATAATTTCTTCACATTTTTAAACATCCTTGCGGCCGCACTGGCGAACTGGTGGTAGATTAAAACTGGTTGTAGCCTTTCGGAATTAAGTAGGCAAGGTCAGTGAATATACGGTATTATGCTTGAGAATATGTCAGGTACATATACTTCATTTAAACAGGGATGTATCTTTTGTAATTCTTTATTTGTGATTTGTGAAATAGACACTGTT
>Ga0209723_1004270_pt1 | contig 16120 bp, 13 predicted proteins | sample BiotimSIPDNA_2_FD_185750 | JGI IMG/M metagenome (GOLD analysis project Ga0209723, IMG submission 185750) | Anaerobic biogas reactor microbial communites from Washington, USA - Biogas_R2 time_0 SIP DNA (SPAdes) (version 2) | ecosystem: Engineered > Bioreactor > Anaerobic > Unclassified | place... | reverse complement strand
AGGTGACCTCGGCAAGGTCCTGTCGAATGAAGAGGGATACGTTGTCATCCAGGTCGCCTCCCGGAAACCTCCTTATGTCCCTCAATTGAAGGACATCGAGCAGGCCGTGGAAAATCGATATACGGAAATGGAAGCCCGCAACCTGTGCAAGAAAACGGCGGATGCCATGCTCAGCCGCCTTAAAAAGGGGGAATCTCTGAACCAGATCGCCCTGGCCAACAGAATGTCCGTTGAGGAAACCGGATTCTTCAAGCCGGGAGACGCCATTCCGAAACTGGGGACGAACCAGCAGCTCTCCCTGGCCCTCTATCAACTCTCAGAGGGAGCCCCCTTGCCGGAGAGCACCTTTGAGGTCAATGGCGGATTTGTGATCGTCTCCTTCAAAGAGCGGGGCAAAATTGATACGGCGGATTATGAAGCCAAGAAGGAAAATTTCAAAAAAATTCTGCTCCAGGCAAAGCGGAACGAAACCTTCACAACCTGGCTGGAAAACACGAAAGCCTTGTTGATTAAAGAAGGGAAGTTGAAATTCAAGAAGGACATCAAGGAACTGTAGCCAGCAGCACGTCCAAGACCACAGAGAAAGGGGCCCAGCTGGAAGACTGGGCCCCTTTCATTAATTAAACCACTAAACCACACCTAAAGCACTTCTCGACCGTGACCCTGTTTGAAGGCCAGCCAGGTCCGCTAGTTCATTCATCATCACTCCTTCGACAGGGAAGGGCCGTAGCCGGGGAAGGGGCGACGTTCGTAACGACTATACTTGGATTTATCGCTTCCGCACCCTGGGCAGCGCCAGCTATTGGGAACATCCTTAAATTCTGTGCCTGGCGGGATGCCCTGTTTTTTGTCCCCACGTTCCGGATCATAAAAATGATTGCAGTTTGCGCACTTGTATTTTCCCATTTTCCACTCCTTTTATCTTGTGTTATCTTGTTGCCAGTGTTTCTAACATACTGAGCATCACCATGAGCAGGAAGGAAGAGCGGCACGATACAACGTCTCCTTTCCTAGCAGGACAAATAAATCATCAGCTGAGCTTAAAACATCGAATAACGCATCGCCTTTCGCGGCCGATCAGACGGAATCAAAAGGCAGGCGCTTTTGCAAGTCAACGGAGCGCAGAGAAGGACCTGACCGCTAACGGCAATGTTTCCTCTCCAAGGATGGGCCGGGCAGTTTTCTTCTGCCCAGGCCCGGAACAATCATTTCACCTCAAGTCACGCTGTCGCTTCCTTGCCCTTTTTGACGATGTCCCTCTGGCCCTCCGGGGGAGGCGGGGGAACAGTCTCACCTACCAGCTTCGTAATCGCGCCGAACTGAGGCGGACAGGCGGCGAAGCAGGCACCACAGCGGATGCATTTATCCTGCTGAATGATATGAACCTGTTTCTTCTCGCTGATGATCGCTTCAACGGGGCACCGGCGCGCACAGGTCATACAGGCCTGACACTTCTGGGGATCGATGTAGTACGACAGCTTCTCGCTGAAGAGCTTCTCGACCTCCTCCGTGGTGAACAGCTTCTCCACTTCCTCGTGGCTGTACACAGGAGTCCCCAGCTTTTCGTTCGTCATCACCTTGATGTAGGGGATCTGCCGGGAAAGTTCCTCCAGCCGGGCATCGAGGTCTTCCTTGGCGATTCCTTCCTTGACGCCGAGTGGACCGATTTCCTTGATCGTCTTGACGAAGGCGTTGACGCAGTCCGCATAAAGGTTCGCTTCCGCGCCGGACATGAAGTTCAGCCGCAGCCGCTCGGGATCCATCCCGATGCGTTCCAGAAGCTTCTTCGCCAGGGCCACCATGTTCTGCGCATGGTAATTGCCGTTCGTGATGTAATTGCACTCCCCGAGGTGGCATCCGCCGACGAACACCCCGTCGCAGCCGTTCATGAAAGCACGAAGCACATGGGTTAAATCTACCCGCCCCGTGCACATGACACGGACCAGCCTCATTTCGTGTGTATATTGCAGTCTGGAAACTCCAGCCAGGTCAGCGGCGCCGTATGCTCACCAGTGGCACACGAAGCCGATGATCCGGGGCTTAAATTTTTCAGCCATTTCTTTCTCCTTCCTGAGAATCTTTCTTCCTGCTTCTATCCCATGTTGCCCTTCAACGGCTAACGGCGTTTACCCCCCAGCCGTTGAAAAGACAACCCGGTTTTATTCGACTTCCACGGCCACCTGTTCCGGAACGATCGCATCGATCTGGGCCATCAGCTCATCTTCCGTATAGTGCTTCAGATAAATCGCTCCCGTCGGACACATGGCGTTACAGAGGCCGTCACCCTTGCAGAGAACGGGATTCATGGTCGCCTTCCGGCCCTGCTTGGTCTCGCGCATCTCGATGGCCCCGTAAGTGCACACCGTCGCGCAGGCACCGCAGCCCATGCACCTCTTCTCATTCACCTCGCAGACGGAACCGGAGGCGGTGACCGTATCACGGGACAGCAGCGTCAGAACCCGGCCGGCACAACCGTAAGCCTGGTTGATCGTTTCCGTGATGTGCTTGGGATACTGAGCCAGACCGCAGAGGAACACGCCGTCGGTGGCGAACTCCACCGGCCGCAGTTTCACGTGGGCTTCCTTGAAGAAGCCGTCCAGGCTCAAAACAACTTTGAACTGCGCCGCCACTTCCTTGGTCGCTTCCGATGGAAGCGTTGCGGCGGACAGGACGAGATAATCGGCGTCCAGGGCCATATACTGACCCAGAATCGGGTCGGGAACGGTCACCCGCAGGACGGGACGCCCTTCCTCGACAACCGGCTCCACCTGGGGGGCATCCGCCGGTTCAAAGCGGATGAATTTCACGTCCTTCTCTGATGCCTCCCGGTAATAATCCTCGGAGAACCCGTAGGTCCTCATATCCCGGAAGAGGATGTAGATATCCATTTCGGGATTCTTTTCCTTCAGCTTCAGGGCATTCTTGATGGCATGGGTGCAGCAGATCCTCGAACAGTAATTCCGGTCCTCGTTTCTGCAGCCTACGCACTGGATCATCACCAGAGACTGGGCATTGCCGATCCCTTCGTCTTCCTTGACGATCTTCTCCTCCAGCTCCAGCTGCGTCATGACCCGTTCATCCTGGCCGTAGAGGTATTCGGTCGGTTTGTATTCCTCCGCACCGATCGCAAGGACGGACGCCCCGTGTTTGATCTCCGTGGTTCCCCGCGGAGACTTTACCGTCGTGACGAAATTCCCGATATAACCGGCAGCCTCTGTAATGGTCGCATCCGTATAGACATGAACCATTGGATTCTGGTAGATTTTCTGCTTCAGATCGCTCAGGTAGGCCTGAACATCCAGCCCTTCCAGGGTGTAATGGACCCGGTTGGCGTTGCCGCCCAGATCCTTCCCCTTTTCGATCAGGTAGACATCGTGCCCCTGTTCGGCGATGGAGAGGGAGCAGACCATCCCGGCGATCCCGCCGCCCACGACCAGGGCGTTGTTGTTCACGGGGAGATCGAATTCCTGCAGGGGCTGCAGCATACGGGCCCGGGCTACGGACATCCGCGTGAGGTCCTTGGCCTTCTGCGTGGCCTCTTCCTTTTCCTTCTGGTGCACCCAGGAGTTGTGCTCCCGGATATTCGCCATTTCATAGTAATACTGGTTGATCCCCGCCTCCCGGACCGTATCCCGGAACAGAGGCTCCAGGGTTCTGGGCGAACAGGCCGAGATGATCACGCGGTTGAGCCCCAGTTCCCTGGTCTTATCGGAGATCTCCTGGGCGGAGTTCGTCGCGCACGAGAACAGCTGCTCCTGGGCGTAGACCACGTTGGGCAGGGTCAGGGCGTATTCGACCACCTCGGGGACATTGACGATCCTGCCGATGTTCGCCCCGCAGTGGCACACAAAGACGCCGATCTTCGGCTCCTCAGCGGACACATCCTTCTCCTCCGGATAGATCCGCTCCGTGGACAGATTGCCCCGGCGGTAGTCGAGAAGCTCGCCGATCTGGGAGCCGGCCCCGCTGGCGCTGAACACAGACTCGGGAATGTCCAGAGGACCCTGGAAGCCGCCGCTGACAAAGATCCCCGGCTTCGTCGTCTGGATCGGATTTGTGAGATCCGTTTTGGCGAAACCGTGCTCATTGAGCTCAATGCCGAATTTTTCCGCCATCTCCAGATAATTCTTGGGCGGCGCCAGGCCGACGGCCAGGACCACCATGTCGAATTCCTCTTCCTTCACCCCTTCGTCGGGGGTGGAGTACCGAAGGATGACATTCTTGGTGACCGGGTCCTCACGGACTATGGAGACATAGCTGCGGATGAACCGGATGCCCTCCAGGGCCTGGGTCCTGTCGACGTAACGCTCGAAGTCCTTCCCATAGGAGCGCACATCGTTATGAAAGATCGTGCACTCCGCCGTGGCGTCGTGGTCCTTCGTCAGGATCGCATGCTTCTGGCTGTAGGTGCAGCACACCATGGAGCAGTAGCTGTTCTCCCCTTCGGTCACCCGGCGGGAACCGATGCAGGAAAGCCACGCAAGCTTGTGGGGATGCTTCAGGTCCGAAGCCCGCAGGATCTCGCCGCCGTAGGGACCGGTGGAACCCAGCAGACGCTCGAAGTCCATCCCCGTGACCACGTTGGCAAACTCCCCGTAGTGGTATTCCTCCTTCACCTTGGGATCGAAGGGCTCCATGCCCGCCGCCAGGATGATGGCTCCCACCTTGATGTCCAGAATCTCCTCCGTCTGCTTCAAATCAATGGCGTCCGCCTTGCAGACCGCCTGGCAGATCTTGCACTTCTCTTCCTTCAGATAAAGGCAGCTCTCGTCGATATAGGTGATCAGGGGAATGGCCTGGGCAAAATACACATGGATGGCCTTGTTCTTCGAGATCTCCTGGTTGTATTGATCGGGATAAACGACGGGGCAGTATTCCACGCAAACCGTACAGCCCGTGCACTTGTCCTCGATGATGTATCGGGGTTTCCTCCTCAAGGTGATTGTGAAGTTCCCCGCCTCTCCCTTGACGCGATCCACTTCCGTGTACGTCAGGACCTCTATGTTTGGATGCCGGCCGACCTCGACCAGTTTGGGTGCGAGAATTCACATGGAGCAGTCGTTGGTGGGGAAGGTCTTGTCCAGCTGGGCCATGTGGCCGCCGATGCTGGGCGACGTCTCCACCAGGAATACCCTGAAACCCGCGGTCGCCAGATCCAGCGAGGCCTGAATGCCGCTGATCCCGCCGCCGACGACCATTACGTCTCCAAAATTGTTCTTTTCTTTTTCCATTTATATACCCTCAGCGAATTGATGAATTCGTGAAAAAAAAATATCTCATCCTCTATGTGCTAGATCACTTCCGCAATCACTTCCGAGATCTCCTTGACCTCGATCTTCTCGTCAAACCCCATGGTCACCCGGCTGTCCTCGAAGTTCGTGATGCAGTACGGACACGCCGTCACCAGCACCTCCGCGCCGACGCCCACCGCCTGATCGATCCGAAGGTCGCAGAACCGCTCCCCTTTCACCGTCTCCATCCAGATCCGGCCACCGCCGCCGCCGCAGCACAGGCTGTTGGCGTGGTGCTCCGGAAGCTCCGTGAACTCCGCTCCGGGAACCGCCTGGAGAACCTCCCGGGGCTCGGCGTAGATGCCGTTGTGCCGGCCCAGGTAACAGGGGTCGTGCCACGTCAGCTTCTTGGCGAACTCCCCGCTGAGGGTCAGCTTCCCGTCCCGGATCAATTCGGCCAGGAACTGGGAAATATGGACGATCTCGAAGTTCACCATGAACTCCGGGTACTCGTTCTTGAAGGTGTGGTAGCAATGGGGGGAAGACACCAGGATCTTCTTCACCCCGGCGTCGACAAAGGCCTTGATGTTTTCCTTGGCCAGGCGCCTGAAAACCTCTTCGTCACCCGCCTTGCGGATGCTCTCGCCGCAGCACACTTCCTTCTCGCCCAGGATGCCGAAATTGACCCCCGCCTTCTGCAGAACCTTAGCCGTGGCCACGGCCACCCTCTTCATCCTCGGGTCATAGCAGGCGTAGCAGTCCGGAAAATAGAGGATGTCCATATCCTCGGTGAACTCCGGAACGTTCAGTCCCTTGGCCCAGTCCGCCCTCTTCCCCCGCTCTTCGTTCAGGGGGTTCCCCGAACCCACGAGGCTGCCTCGAATCGACTTGATGGGCAGGACGGAATGGGGAAATACCCCGTATTCCGTGGCGATCCTCCGCAGGGCAACCCCGGATTCGATCTGCTTTACGTCCCTCGGGCACTGCTGGGGACATCTCCCGCAGGTGGTGCAGCGCCACATGTCCTCGCTCTCGATGTCCGTCAGGCCGAAGGTGGCCTCCCGGACCAGCTTGCGCATACTGAAGGTCGTCACCCGGTTCCAGGGGCAGACACTGTCGCACAACCCGCATTGAAAGCATCGCTTGAAGGCGTCTCCACCGTGCGATTTCACTTCGACGATAATCTCTTTGTAAGGAGCTATAGTCTCCATCGATTTCCTTCCTTAAATAATAATCCTGTTTCCGACTTCTTCCTCCGGCGCGGATGCAGGGCCGTCCAACGACCTGCACCCCGCCGGATTCAACCGGATAATTTCACTGGATGTCGTTACGTTACGGAGCGCTAAGCCCTCAGTCCTTCAGCTGCATCCGGGCAAAGGTGTCCTTCATCTTCTCCCAGCCGTACTTGTCCACCAAGGCAGCCAACCCTGTCTCCACATCCTCCATCTCTACGCTCTCGTCGGCCTCTTCTTCCACCTCTTCGTAGGTGAGCACGTCGCTGATGCACCATTCGACACATTTTGGAACTTCCAAAGGGGGATCGCTTTCACACATGTCGCAGCGAAGGGGGAGACCGGAATCCGGCTCTTTGAACCTGTCCCGGGCCGGACAGGCAGCCCGGCAGAAGTCGCAATCACTGTATTCCTTGCCGTCGATTATATACGTTTCCCGGCCCATGCATTCGGCTGCGGTGTACTCACCTGCAAACACTGGAAGCCAGATGTCCGAGGTAGGGTGACGGACAATCTTAATGCGGGATCTAGCCGGATTGATGACACTATATTTCGGGACCGAGTGAAAACCGGCACAAACCATCTCACAACCCCGGCAGCCATTGCACTTATCTGCATCAACCTTGATTCTCTTGATTTTCTTAGTTATTTTCGCCATCTCTCAATATCCCTCTCTTCATTAAGTCTTCCGCGACATAATCCAAATCTAATTCATGGAGTCGTTCTTTCGTGGGAACGCCATCCAGATTCCATCCCTTGTACTGATAGTATGTATCCAGCAACTCTTTCTCCAGTTCGGGATAACGTCTCTTCCAGTGATCTTCCGGCGGGGTCTCATCTTCCCTCCTGAAGCCGTACCTGAGATTCAGTGCCCGGTGAAGGTTCCTGTTGCGATTGACAATTTTCTTCAGCTTTTCTTCATCCATTTCAACCCCTGTCGCCGCCTGGATAACCCGCGGATAGTTGTGGATATGCCAGGGTGGCTTCAGGCAGAAGCCGGACATCCCGCAACAGATGCAGCAGGCGTCATCGATGTTGTGCATCATCTCCATCCAATCGACGATCTCACTGCACATGTAAGGCGTGGGGAAGAAGGGGATCGATTTTTCTCCCCGGGGCTCCCAATCCAGAACATACTGTTTGAAGTGATCATCGGGGAGCTGCGGCCAGTCTCTGACGAATTCCTCTCTCATTTCCATGGTGGGGAATGCCGCCTGGGGCCAGTTCCCCTCGATCTGGGTGATGCTGATCTTCTCGTTGGTCGTATACATGAGGTAATAAATGGGATCCAGCGTTCCCAGCTTGAGTGGCAGCTGCTCATGCTTCTTGATCGTATTGTGGTCAAAGGCTTCCGCCCCATTGCCGATCGCTCTGGCCGCCCAGTAGACACCGTCGGCCAGGAGATTGCCGATGCCCTGCCGATAGGCCGTCCGATCCATCAACCAAAGGAACCGCTCCTCGGTCTCTTCCGGGCAGGGTGGGTATTCGTCCGTCCCGACCAGATCTTCCTCGGTCAGAATGCCTGCCTCAATCAGCTCGACACCGAAGGCGAGGATCTGCGGCGTTGAGAAGGAGTCAAATCCATACTCCGTCGCCCGCTGCAGGGCTCTCCAGGACCAATCCAAGCTGTCGACATAAGCCGCCATGGCGTACGTCATCTTCCCGAAACATTTTGCCATATAACGGGGCGTATCCTTGAAGGCGATCAATGCCCCGCAATGCTGGGGGCAGTTGTAGCAGCTGATCAGCCGTTTGATCCCGGCCAGCTGCGTTTCAGGCCATTCCACGGAGATGTTCTCGTCCCAGAATCCCCTTCTCCGGACGCGTGCATTTCCCCACATGAAATTTTCCGTATGCCACTTCTCATCGGTATGCACCATCTCCTGCGGCGAGCCGATCCCGGCCAGAATGGTCATGACTCCGGGGATGGGGTTGGCGTTCCGGTAATTGATATAAGCCATCATGTCCATCATCTCTTTCATGAAGGCTTCACCGTCGTACAGGTTGATGTCCTTGGTCCCCCGCACCGCAATGGCCTTGACCTTCTTGTCTCCCATGATGGCGCCACCGCCAAGCCGGCTGGCACTCGACCGGCCCTGTTCCATGGACGCGGTGAAGCACCGATTTTCTCCCGCCGGACCTATGGCGAAGATCTGGGCATCGGGCTCTTTAAGCTCCTCGCGGATAAGATCCTGAGTTTCGTATGCACCCCTTCCCACGAGATGAGAGGCATCACGCAGCTCGACCTTGTCGTTCTTTATCCAGATATAAACCCAGTTGGGCGATTTGTTGTTCAATATTACTTTGTCGTAACCCGCGTACTTGAGTTCCGCGGACCAGAATCCTCCCGAAAACGGATACGCCAGCATCCCCGTCTGGGGGGAAACAAAGGTGACCAAGGTACGATTCGCACTCCAAGCCGGTGTGGCATTAAGAAGACCGGAGCTGAAAATCATCATGTTCCCATCGTCAAAAGCCTTCGTTTCCGGAGGGACTCTATCCCAGTGCAGCTTGACATTGGTGCCCAGCCCTCCAAGATGGGTTTCGACTAGTTTTGGATCAGTTTCGACTCGCTCTATGTTTCCCGTCGCTAAATCAATCTCCAAATTATACCCCGTCTCTGCATACCTCATATCGCTACCCCTTTAAAATATTGGTTACATTGTGACCGTTTCATAGCACAGCCCAACTGATTGTCAAGGAAAATTTGTCATATTTTGTCATTAAATAGATCGAAGTAATTTATAGAAATATTCTTCGCTTTAGGCTATCGATAACATAAGTTGATTTTCTGTTTCCATCCCCGGGAGGCTTCTGCACCCTTAGCCGCATGAAAGGTCAACATCAGGCGAGACATGTTCATTATATTGTAAATATTAATAATATATTTTTATACATCATCATTTTCTCCGTTTTGTCCTGAAATAAAACAGCCCGATCCGCTTTTTTATCCCCGAAATAAATTCTGTTATTCAATGTGAGAAAAACAGATATTTTTCTTGAAATGCGGAGCGGATTCTTATATTGGATAAACCAATTCATAATTAGAAAGATCATGAGCAAGGAGGAACAGGATATGTCTTTAGGAGCAGGAACTGTTAAGACCTACATCACCCCTAAGCCTTTCACACCGCAGAATTTCAAACCCCACCCCGCAAAAGAGACTCTGTTGAACATGAGCGAAACCGTTCGGTTCGCCCTGAAAAACCTGGGCTACTCAGTGGCGGAGGCTCCAGGTTATGACCCGGAAATCATTCGACAGATCCAGGCCGAAGGTGAGGTTATTTCGGACTTTCTGGCCAAGGTTCTGCGGGCCCGGCGGACGGCCGACAGAGATGAGCTCAAGAAGCTTACTGATACGCTGAAGGAACAGGTTTCAGCCATTTTGGCCGCCTCTGACCGGCTCAAGGCCATCGCCGCAAACACCGGCAAACCCGAATGGGTGAATGTCTACTTGCAGACCGTCGTGACCAACCTTGCAGAAGTCGATGCCATTGTAAAAGGACTTCCCTGAACGCAAGGCTCTGCAGTAAACAATCACGGAGTCCGGCAACCGATGAACTGATGGGGCGGGCGCCGCAGCCTTGAACGCGCCGGATGTGTGGAACGGTCTCAGGGAACATCGGTGACGATCGATCTGCTTATAAGCTGCCAGCGAACCCTCCGACAGATCGATGGGGTTGTCCCCGGAGCAACCCGACCTGGGAGGGAAAGAAACAAAGAAGCAACAGGCCGGCTGTATATTACGCTGTCAGGCGGCAGGAAACGCTTCCATCGCCCGTCAACACTTTTGCTCAAGGGATGAATAACTCCTGCAACCACTGCCTGATGCGCTCCTCTAAGTATTGACGGCCGGAAAAACACTTGTCCCGGCCTTGTTGGTGGTTGTCGCACTCTGAGTTTCGGATTGCTGCCCGCTGAATAAATACCTCCGTGGGCAATGATTTTTTAAAAATATTGAAGGGGAGAGATAGAATGGAAGAGATTAGCAAAGATAAACTCAGCTTGAAGGAATTCGAGAAAAAACCGGATGGCACCTGGGTTTGTGTCAGGAATGCGGACATCCAGACCAAATCGGGTAAGGTTATCAGGGTGCTTCCTGGCACCGTTTTCAAAAAAGGTTTCCCCCTCTGGGGTGGTTGTCAAGTTGCGGAAACACTTGACGAAGTGAGTTCGAGTTAAAACATTCCTGGCTGCAAGTTCCAGAGTGCCGGGAAAAACTGTTCATCGAGCGGGAGGATATCGCTCTTGCTTGCTGATGGTTGGCGGTTTCACCATCTGGCCCTTTACGCAGACGGTTTCATAAAAAAGCGGCCAAAATTTTCAACGCTCTCTATAGAATGGCCGGATATGTCTGCTGCGGCTGCTGATCGAAAGCCCGAAGCTAAGCGCCACCGGCTGGCAATTCCCTTGTGCCGAATTGCCAGCCGGTCCCCACCTGTCGTTATGGCGCTGACCCGTTCACCGAATACGGGTCCCCGCGCTTTTTCGCAAGAGACTACCACCGTATCGGCTTTCCAACCACTGGCGGTCCCTTGAGGTGAGGTTTTCCGCTGCAACCTCTAATTTCCTGAGATGGGCTACCCTCTTTTTCAACGTTCACCAGGTTGACAGAACCTGGGAAAACGAACCCCACGGCCCCCCCTTGAATCCCTCACGCCGTCGTCGGATAAGGATCGGGCATACCCTTTTTTTCCATGATTCAGCACCTGGAATAGAGACAAGTCCTTTCCGGCTTCCCGGCCCCCCGGCATGTGAATGCCGATTCTCCGCCATGGACGTCCCCCGATGCCGATGCCGACAGGGGCAGAAGAAGGAGCCGCCCTTTCCGGACTTATCAGGACACCTATCAGGTCAAGCTGGTTTTTTCCCTTCCGGATTGCTGCGGCAGCGACAGGATGCCGGCTCAATCCTAACCGGATGCTTGAAGAAGCATTCGCCTCTCTGGCGGACAGCAGATCAAGTTCCGGTCTCTTTTTCTAAGGAAATGCATTATGAAATCTCTGTCTATTGGTCTTGAAGAGGCTCTGCGATTGACCCTGGAGGGCATTATCCCCCTTTCCGCGGAAAATGTTTCCCTGGTTGAAAGCGTTGATCGCATCGCGGCCCGTGATCTTTTTGCCTTGGTCGATTCCCCCTCCACGGATTCTTCCCGCAAAGACGGCTACGCGGTCCTGGCCCATGAGGTCGCCGGGGCCACAGCCGAAAATCCTGTCCGGTTGAGGCTGCTGGGTTCCATGGCCGCTGGTGGGCAGACGGATATCCAGGTCAGGGAGGGGACGACGGTCAGGGTCTTGACGGGAGCCCGCATCCCGACCGGAGCTGACGCCGTGGTCGCGGAAGAATATGCCCGGAAAGAGCACTCCGATGTGCTGGTGGAAAGCTTTGCCCAGCCCAAGAATGTTCTGAGGCGCGGCAGTGATGTGGCCAAAGGGCAATGGATCCTCCGTGCCGGCCGGCGGATATCGCCTGTCATGGCAGGCCTCCTGGCCGCCGCAGGACATAGCAGTGTCCCCGTCTTCCGTAATCCCGTTGTCGGAATGCTCGGCACCGGCGATGAAATTGTCGAACCGGGGAACCCTCTAACGGATGGGAAACTCTACGCGAGCAACATCACGACCCTGGCCGGATGGTGCAATCGATACCGGATGAAAAGCCGTACGGCCATCGTCAGGGATGATCGTGCTGCCCTGCTGTGCGCATTGAAAAACCTGGCGGACCAAACGGATGCCCTGATCACCAGCGGCGGGGCCTGGGTGGGGGATCATGACTTGGTGGCTCATGTCCTTGAAGAGCTTGGATGGAAGAAGATTTTCCACCGGATCCGCATCGGACCCGGTAAAGCCGTTGGTTTCGGCATGCTGGATCGAAAACCCGTTTTCATCCTGGCCGGTGGCCCCCCATCCAACCTGATGGGATTTCTGCAGATCGCCCTTCCCGGAATCCTTGCCCTTGCCGGTCACACAAACCCAGGCCTGCCGACGATGACTGCCCGGCTTGCCTCGGACCTCAGCGAAGGCGAAACCGATTGGACGGATTTTTTCTTCGGCACCCTCGAAAACCATGAAGAATTACCGGATTTCCGTCCCATGGCGAAACGCAGCCGCTTGAACTCCCTTGCCGAGGCTACGGCAGTGGCCTCCATCCCGGAAGGGAAAAAGGCTCTTCCGGCGGGATCCATCATTTCCGTGCAGCTGTTGACATAGGAAACACATCACTCAGAATAAAAACCGGAATCCATGCCTGTTCACACGATCCCCGTAAGCCGGCACAACGTGCATATGGACATGCTGATATTCCTTCCCGGAATCGGGACCTTCGTTGAACCCCATGGAAAATCCGGAAGGGGCAACATGCGTCGCTCCGCGGAGAAATTCAATACCGGAATGGCATCTTTCAATGACCCTCGTATCGGATTTTTCCGCCAAAGCAATGTAGTGTTCATACCTTTCAATAAAATTGATTCGGTGAAACTGATTAAAGAGAACCCTCCAGGCAACTTTTCGAAATTGAAGATATTCTTCATTGGTCAACTCGAAGATGCTTTCAACGTGCCTTAACGGTATAATTAAAAAGTGGCCGACATTTTTAGGACAGATCTCGACCAGCGCGGCCAGCAAACGATCGCGGTAAAAAATATTATACGCGTTCGTTTCGATCATTTCGCAAAACTGACAATACCCCATGTTCGATTAATGCCTTTCAGATGCATTCCTGTTGGTGGAGCGCATGCGAGGAAGAAATGCGTCTTTCCGGAGAGTCCATCAAGACGGGAAAGGCCGGGGGAAAAGCATCTCCGGCAAAATGGCCTGATTTCTCTGTCCTGGGGTTACAGCCCCTGGCTCTTCGACGGACGCGTTCATGCTCATATCCAGTCCGCCACATCCGTCACAACCTCCTCTATAGGATCAAAACGGTCGGTGTCAAGAGATATATGTCTTACAGGACACATGCCTTCTGCAGGCTCTTCGTGACGGGAAGACGATTATCTGTGAACGCACCCCCTCTTTTTACACCCGGCGTTAGTAGAGGTTTCAGGAGCCCCTGCCACGAGGAGTTCCGGAACATCGTTCCCAAGAGTGCATGAAGGGTTCGGAATACAGAGGATACTTCAGCGCCTTCGGCTGAGACCTTGATGAGAAGGGCTTCAGACCATGGAGGGGGAGAGAGACGGGATGCGCTCCCGTCTCAAGGTTCATGTTTCGTGCGGCTCTTTTCAGGACATTCGGAATAGATGACTTTACAGTGGGATGTTGTTGTGCTTTTTCGGAAGACGGTGCTCCGACTTTTCCTTCAGGGCCTCCAGCAGAAAGGCAATGCGTTTCCGGGTGTCCATCGGAAGGATGATTTCGTCGATGATGCCCAGGCCCGCGGCAAAGTAAGGATTGTTGAACTGCGCTTCATAGGTTTGGGCCAGCTCTTTGCGTTTGGCTGCGGAATCCTTTGCCTCCTGAATCTCCCGACGGTAAATAATGTTGCAGGCGCCTTCCGCCCCCATGACGGCAATTTCCGCGGAGGGCCAGGCCATGACGTAGTCCGCGCCGAGCTGCTTGCTGCACATGCCGATGTAGGCCCCGCCGTAATCCTTGCGGACCACGATGGTGAGCTTGGGCACCGTGGCCTCCGAATAGGCATGAAGCATCTTTGCCCCATGGGTGATGATCCCCGCCCATTCCTGGCGGGTGCCGGGAAGATATCCGGGAACATCGGCAAAGGTCAGCAGGGGGATGTTGAAGGCATCGCAGAAGCGGATGAAGCGGGCGGCCTTATCCGAAGCGCTCACATCGAGCACGCCGGCCCCGAATCGCGGGTTGTTGGCCACGACCCCCACGGGGCATCCCATAATCCGGATAAACGCGACAATCATGTTTTTAGCCCACAGGGCATGGGGCTCCAGCATCTCATGGTTGTCGGCGATTTCCAGGATGATCCTCTTCATGTCATAACTCTTTGATGGCTTGTCGGGAATGATGCTGTTCAGGTCCGGGCATTCGCGGTCCGGCTTGTCCGACGTCGGCATGATGGGCAGGGGGCTGTGGCAGCTGTCGGGAAGATAGGACAGCAGCGTTCGGATTCTGTTGATGCAATCCCGGTCGTTGTCCATGGCGAAATGGCAGACGCCGCTTTTGGTGGAATGGACCAGGGCCCCCCCCAGGGCTTCGTTGGTCACCTCTTCGCCGATGACGGCTTTGATGACATCCGGTCCCGTAATGCACATGTAACTGCTTCTTTTAACCATGAAGACCCAGTCGGTCAGGGCCGGGGAATAAACGGCCCCGCCGGCGGTGGGTCCCATGGTCGCCGTGATCTGGGGAATGTAGCCGGAGGCCAGGGTGTTTCGATAAAAGATCCCGCCGTAGCCGTCCAGGGCGGGAACACCTTCCTGGATGCGCGCCCCCCCGGAATCGTTGAGGGAAACGAAGGGCTTTTTTGCCGCGATGGCCATGTCCATCACTTTCCATATTTTTTTCGCCTGCATTTCCCCGAGACTGCCCCCGGAACAGGTAAAATCCTGGGCCGCTGCAAAGACGACGCGGCCGTCGACCCGGCCGAATCCGGTAATGACGCCTTCGGCAGGAATGTCTTTCTCTCCAAGGCCGAACAGTGTCGAACGATGCTTGGTGAAGAGCTGCACCTCCTGAAACGTCGCGGTGTCAAAAAGCAGGTCAAGTCGTTCCCTTGCGGTCAGCTTGCCCAGTTCATGCTGCTTTCTGACCATCTCCCTGCCGCCCATCCGCATTAACGTCTTTTTTCGGGATCCGTAATCCCTGATTTTTTCCGATGTGGTATTCGTCGAATTTTCCGTGGCCATAATCCCTCACAGAATGAAGTTAAATAGTTCGGGGAACCTGAAAAACCCCGGTTAAACAGGTTTTTCGAATTGACCATACTTAATTTAAAAAAGTATAATTGTACATAATTTTTTACAAAATCACCGTGGAGACGATGAAACGAAACATAAAACTTGTCCTGGAATATGACGGGACGGCCTATCGAGGCTGGCAGCGCCAGGGGCAGCAGCCGACCATCCAGAAAATTCTTGAGGAGGCCATCGGCAGAATCACGCAGGAATCCATTACACTCTATGGATCGGGACGGACCGACGCCGGGGTTCACGCCCGGCATCAGGTGGCCAACTTCAAAACGGAATCGGGAATTCCGGCGGGAAATCTCCTGCGCGGGATCAACAGCCTCCTTCCCGAAGACATTGCGATCAAGGAGATTCAGGAGGTTGAGGGGGATTTTCATTCCCGTTATTCCGCGAAGAGCAAAAGCTATCTTTACCGGATTTTCAATTCCCCGATCCGTTCCCCGCTGGAGAGACATTCCGCCTGGTTCGTCCGCGCCCCCCTCGAGTTCGATAAAATGGCCCGGGCCTTGTCCCTTCTTCACGGCAGCCATGATTTCACCTCTTTCTGCGCCGCGGGCAGCGACGTGAAATCCTGCGTCCGCACCGTTCTCAGGACGGAGATGCTCCTCGATTCCGGCCGGGTGATCTCGATCTCGATCGAAGCGGACGGCTTTCTGCGGCACATGGTCCGCAACATCGTCGGGACGCTGGTCGAACTGGGTGCGGGGGAAGAGGCCCCGGAGATCATCCAGGACATCCTGGAGGCGAGAGACCGGGGACGAGCTGGAATCACCGCGCCTCCCCAG
>Ga0209723_1004266_pt1 | contig 16132 bp, 15 predicted proteins | sample BiotimSIPDNA_2_FD_185750 | JGI IMG/M metagenome (GOLD analysis project Ga0209723, IMG submission 185750) | Anaerobic biogas reactor microbial communites from Washington, USA - Biogas_R2 time_0 SIP DNA (SPAdes) (version 2) | ecosystem: Engineered > Bioreactor > Anaerobic > Unclassified | place... | reverse complement strand
AATTGTTCTCATTAAACGGAGTAACGATCCTGCCAAAGGTAAATGGGCAGTTCCTGGCGGTATAGTTGAACTAGGTGAATCTACTGAAGATGCAGTTATTCGAGAAGCAAAAGAAGAAACCTGTTTAACTGTGGAAAATCCGAGACTTCTTGATGTAGTAACCCAAGTCGTATATGATGATGAAAGTAAATTGAAGTACCATCATATAATAATCGATTATCTTGTTGATGTAAAAAGCGGTGATATTCAAGCAGCAAGTGACGCAGCTGAGCTACACTGGGTACCATTTAATCAAGTTGAAACTTATGATTTAACTGACTCTTTCCGTCGATTCTTCAAAAACAATAAGGAAAAAATAGAAAAAGTCTCTTCGTACCCAAATAGAACTTTCCTGCAATAAAAGATGATTAAATCTGCTGAAGACATATCTTTTGATTAATTCACTTGTATAGCATTGTCTTCACATTGTTTACTTTTAATTGCATGACTGTACTTTATGATTTGTAAAGAACAATCGGGTCTCTCCCATAGTTTTAACATCTAGTCTTCGCACTTTAGCAACTATTGGGAAATCACTCACTACCTTACCTAAAGTTAAGCAGTGATGAGGCGGTAAATCACGGGCAATGGATCTTACTGTTTCAGCGTCGACACGCGCGGCTCTGCTTACAACATCTAAATCATGCTCATTTGTAAAATTAAATAAAAAAATGTTGTCGGCTTGTCTATAAATCGTCTCCTGTATAGTGTCCGGTTGATTTGTGATAAAAGTAGTGAATATGCCATAATGCCTCATTCTTGTAACAATGTCATCCCAGTATGTTTCTTTTAAGTAAAGATGTGCTTCTTCAGCAAACAAAAATACTGCCCTAAGCTTCCAATTTGAAAGTGAATCCACAAGTTTACCTAAAACATATTCAACTACTATTTGCCGGTCAATGTTTGAAGTATTTTTAAGGTTAATTACAATTGCCCCACCTTGATCTTTAGCCTTAAAAAAAGTTTCATCAAGTAAAGTTGCCTCACCTATACAATCAGTAAAGAATCCTGAATTTACAAAAGAATGAAAACGTGAAGCCAAAGCATCACGAACATGTTGATTACAGTTCAAATCTCGGATTGCCTCACCTAGCTCTTGCATGTTTAGTTTTCCCCTCTCTTTCAAGCTCTTCCAGAGTCGTCTAAATTCTCTAGCAGATGTTCCTGGTAAATGAAGAGCATTAACGAGTATTCCCATTACTGTATTTAGTGGCAGTTGATCTAGAGCAACTTTAAAATTTTGTGACGGAGTTAACGTGTGAATTTTATCATGGTAAATATTTCTTTTACCATCACTGGTCATTCCTAAACTAGAGTATTCTCCATTTAAATCAAAAATAACTACTGTTGCTTTGTAACCTACAAGATTTACCATTAAAAGTTTTGAAAGATGTGATTTGCCGCATCCTTTTTTGCCAGTTATAATGTTTAATGTTCCATCGATGGCTGAGGCATCTATAGTTAAGAGAGAAGTATCTTTTGTTCCTCCTATGATTATAGGTAAATTGCCTTCAATTCTGGCAAGTTTCATAAGCATTGGCGTAGACAACTTTTTGATTATCGATTGAGATCTGCTAGGCAGCCAGCTGCTACTTGGGCTTAACATTTCATTTTCAAAAGTTGCGCGTATTTTACATACTAGCAGACTTGCATCTTGGATGTATGTTATGTGTGGTGCAATTTCCATCAAGTCTATGTCTTCTCCCTGAATGGGCTCTCCTCCATCAGGCAAAGTGCGCAGTAACTCCTCTAAAACTCCTGGGACAGCTGCAAATTGAACATCAATAACTTGGGCAATCAAAGCTTTAGCTGCTTCTAAGTCTTCAACTAACAGATAATCTCCTTTTTCCACGTTCTCAGTGGGAAAACTGATTACTTGGAGTATGTTTCCCTCTTTTTTGTAGAGTTTCATGCGTATGCCTCCCCCCTAAATCCGAATGGACCAAAAAGCAAGCGATGCATATCTGGTCGATTGATTATTTGAATCCCATGTTTACGATTTATGAAATGTTTTATAGCTAAAACTTCGTTAGCTGTGAAAGTGCACAAGATATGCGATAATCTCAAAGTTTCAGGATAACTCTGTGTATAAAGGTCGTTGCCTAACAGCTTATTTACTGCATCTATTCTCTCTGTTGACTCAATTTCACGATCTATATCCAAACGGAATGCAAAATTGGACCTGTTTAATCTAGCTACATAGACATCTCCAAGTAAACGCATTTGACTGTTTGGTTTTATCCATTCAGTTTCAAGCAGGTAAGGTGGATCATATTTTGGTAGCTGCTCGGTTATTAGGATACCGTTGGAACGTAGAGTTGTAGCTTTTGAGAAAGCCAAAACTGTGCTACAGTTTTTTCTTGCATTACTGAGAATTTCATTTAGGCGTACAGTAGGTGTTTCAGGTGTTCCAGCAGTTAGTGAACCGTCAAAAAGTAAAACTCCGTTTTTTATTGTTTTAGTCAGCATGGTCTGGAGCCAACGTTCCAGTAAATTTGATATTCGAGTCGGCATCTGTAGTAAAGTCGGGTTTATTTGGTTGTAGCTGCCAAATGTTTTGCTAAAATATGATCTTTCTAATGTATTGTAAAGTTCTTTTTTGTTGTCTTCTGTTATGTGGAAAATGAATGGTCCCAGACGTGTGTATTTGTAGGTGTGGTTTTGGAGCCACGTTGTTGCTCCTCTTACAGCTGTTATTATGCCTTTTGTGGTTTCACCAATTTTTATTGTAGAAGTGTCTATGGCTGCAATTATGGTTTCTTGTCGGTTTGGTTTTAGGGTGATTGGTGTCTGTTTGATTTGTAGATTTGATTGATTTTGGTTGAATGTGCTGAATTGTGGTGTTGTTGTGTGGTTTAGTTGTAATGGGTGTTGCACTTGGTTTAATGAATTGATGCTTTGCTCAAGAAAGCGTTGGGGGAGTATTGTGTCTATGTTTGGTTGTGGAAAGTTATATTTGTTAGTAATTGTATATTGTTCAATCACCATATTCACCAATATTCAATATCTTTATTGGTGAATTATTTAAGTGTTGTGCATGCGCATCTTGCACAATACAATATGCAATAGGTGACCAATTGACAGAAAAACCGCAAAACCCGCCAATACGAGTAAAAATGAAAATCGGTGACATAGAATTCGAAATCGAAGCACAACCAGACCAAATCCAAACAGCAGTAGAAAACATCCTAAAACCCATAACAGAGCACCATAAAAACCTCAACATAAACCCTTTACCTGAGCGACAAGCAACATTACCAAGAGCAGAAACATGCCGAGGCATAATCCAAAAACTCTGGGAAGAAAACTGGTTCAACGAACCCCACGGATTAGATGAAGTACACAGCGAACTAGCAAGAAAGGGTTTTCACTATGATCGAACAGCAGTAGCACACGCATTAGTAGACCTAGTAAAAGACAATATCTTAAACCGCACCGGTAAACCCCGACGATACCAATATGTGCAAAAAAGACCACCAACTTAATTTTACTTTGACTTCTTTAACCAATTAGTAAGCTATACAATCCGCTTCAGTTAGATTATTAATTTCTAATTAGCACTTAATTTATTTAGTTTCACTTGAATAAAGAAAAATACAAAAAAATCTGACTATAATGCACCTACTGTTGTAGCTATGAATAATGCATATATGAACAAGAATATCAAGCCCTCACGCCAACTAATTTGTTCTCTGGATAAGAAATACCAGAAAAACAAGTTAATTATTATTGAGAAAATGACTAGGTTCTGAAAAACGCTCATATTTAGCGTTAAAGGTGCTCCTATTATAAAAGGAACAAAAAACGTTATACCTAAAATAAGTGTTGTGTTTATGAAACTAGCGCCTATTATATTGCCTATGGCCAAGCCTGAATGACCTTTAAGTATAGATTTTACGCTAATTGTTAACTCTGGTAAACTTGTGCCGAACGCTATTATTGTTGCACCAATTACTTGTTGTGATAATCCGATTGATGTAGCTATTGAGGTTGCAGAGTCAACAAGGAAGTTTGCGCTAATTACTACTCCTAAAGCTCCAATTATTGTGAAGATTATGTATCGTTTTAGTTTGCTTTTATCTTCAATTTTTTCTTCTTCCTGTTCAGGCATTCTAACTTTTGATAGTTTATACATGTAAGCTGTGAATATTAATAAAAGAATGAATCCAACAACCCAAGCTGCTTCTGTGGATATGTAAATTAGTATTAAAGGGACTACTGAAGAAAGGAAAAGGCCAAACTCTATGCTGCTGAGTTCAGACCTATTAAAAGAATTAATTATGTTTGTATTATTTTTGCGTTTCTTTCTAATTATATTTGTCAAAACAAGTAAAGTGGCTGATAATCCAATTATTACACTAATGTTGAAGATGTTAGAGCCCAACACGTTTCCTATTGATAATGCGGCTCCTCCGGATGTTGCAGCTATGAGTGCAACAGTCATTTCTGGGAGAGTTGTGGAGAGAGAAATCAAGGTAAAACCCACAGATGTTTTACCCAGCCTAGTTATCGCTGCGACTTTTAACGCGTAACTAATAACAGCGTTGCTTGCATAGTTAAGAAACACAAATGAGACAGCAATGATTATCACATCGATAAGAAATGGTGTAAGTACTACTTCTTCCATTGCTGTCACCACAAATTTTAGCTTTAGGAATTATTTGTCAAATTAAAAAGTTTGCTATCTTCTTTTATGAAATTCGAATTTAATAAACACAAAATTACGTTATCTTTATAATCCTATACGCCTGTTCTCATTCTATTACATAAAATTTTTTAGCCCACTTATTAGTTTGTGCATGTGTGTTCCAAATCAATTGTTGCCTTATTTGAGGGCGCTACTTTATTTGTTAACCTAACTTTTATGTTAAGTCTAAATCTATCCATAGGTTATTTATCACATTGGTATTTCCTGTGATTTTGAACTTTTAAATTCTAATGATTTAAGTTAATAATTTTCTGATAGAATTTATGTTTTGAATTTTTGGATGTGCGTTTTGTTGAAGTTGCGATGATTGCTAAAATTTAGCATATATTCATCTCTATTAATGCTTAATAGTCCTCTCTGTAAGATGTGTATTCTACTTCATTCTACTAAAGGCCCATGTTCCAATTGCAATCATAGCAGCATCAAAAGCACATATAACTAATATATTGATATATAGCGGGTGAACTGGTGTCCAAGCTGAACCTAAAATTATCGTTCGCAAAGCATCAACTCCATAAGTTAAAGGATTAAACGTTGAAGCAATTTGTAACCACTCAGGAGTTCCAGTGCCAGAGATAGGGAATAATGCTCCACTTAAGAAGAAAATCGGCAGATTGATGAAGGTTTGAATTGCACCAAAATTTTCTAAGCTACCTATGAAACTGGCTATAATTAAGCCCATACTAACGAAACCAAAAGTTATTAGAAGCATTATCGGTAAAACTGTGAATAAAGTTATTGGATCAAAAGGAATTCCTAAAATAAAACCGAATGTAAAAACGATCACACCTTGAAGTAACGCTGCGCTACTATCACCAAACATTTTGCCTATAAAAATGGTAAATCTAGATACTGGCGCAACTAGGATTTCTTTCATGAACCCGAATTCTTTGTCCCAAATAACGCTTACACCCATAAACATTCCTGTGAACAAAAGTGTCTGGCCGATAATCCCTGGAAAAAGATATTGCTGATAATCTACGCCTGGGATGAGTAAACGTGCGCCAAAACCAGCTGCAAAAACAACAAGCCAAAGCAATGGTTGAACAAAGCTTATGACAATTCTTGCTCTATCACGAATGAATCTTTTGATTTCACGTAGCCAAAGTGTGTATAAAGCACGTAACTCACTCATCTTATTGCTCTCCTTTGGGCTGCTGCTAAACCTTGTAATTCTCGAGTTGAATCATGTCTAATTGAGCGTCCAGTATAATGTAAAAACACATCTTCTAAATTGGGTTCACGCAAAAGTAATGACTCTACATAAATATCATTCTGGTTTGCAAGCTCCATTATACGGGGCATTACGGCTTTTCCATTCTGTACTGTGATTTCTAATGTCTCATTAACTATGTGTGTTTTATTAATCTCTAACCATTTAGTAACAAGGTCAGCTAATCCCTGAATTTTGTTAGCTTTAACTGTTATTACATCCCCTTCTAGTGTTTCTTTAAGTTTCGAAGGGGTATCAAGAACTACGATTTTTCCATGATCCATAATTGCAATACGATCAGACAGTCTATCTGCCTCATCCATATAATGCGTAGTTAAAACTACAGTAATTTCATGTGATTCTTTTAGTTCCTTTATGTACTTCCAAATATGGTCTCTAGTTTGCGGATCTAAACCAACAGTGGGTTCATCTAAAAATAATACCTTGGGATAGTGAATCAAGCCTCGACCCAATTCTAATCTCCGTCTCATTCCACCTGAATAAGTACGCAATAAATCATCAGCTCTATCCTCGAGTTCAACGAGCTTAAGAATTCTGTTTATCCTTTCATTTTGCTCAGACGCTGGTACACCATAAAGATTAGCATGCATGTACAGATTTTCTCTGCCAGTTAATCTGTCATCTACACTTGGATCTTGAAATACAATACCGATTGACTTTCTTACTTTACTTGCTTCCTTGACAATATCATAGCCGTTTACCTTGGCGGTACCAGACGTTGGTTTTAGTATTGTAGAAAGCATTGATGCTGTTGTGGTTTTTCCTGCACCGTTAGGTCCAAGTAACCCAAATATTTCGCCCGTCTCGACACATATATTCAAGTTGTCAACGGCTTTTATTGAGTTGTATATTTTGGTTAATTGGAAAGTTTCAATAGCTTTTGCCATTTTGTTTTTCTCTTTTAGCATTAAATAATAAAGCGGATTTAAGCGTATTCGCTTCTAATTAGCATTACCTATTGGATATCGGTTAACCCAATTCTATAACTTCATTATTTGTGCATGTGGTACACCGTCAATTTTTAACACCGCATCTGGATGCACATATCCTTTAGAGATTGCTTCTTCAACACAGTTTTTGCCAACAAGATTTGCTATTGTTGAATTTCTTATTAATCCTAAAGCTTCATCTAATGTTGCTTTGCGCCCTTTATAAAACTCGTCTTTTATACGGAATACTATATTGCCTTCCTTGAGTGTTCTGCCTAAAAGGTCGCAGTCGCATACTGCCAAAATAACATTGTTGCCCACTTTTTTTATGTTTAAATAGACATCCAAACCTTTTCGCTCACAACTGTTTTACAGCAGATTTTGCGCCGCAAGCGTTGCAGACCAAAAAAGCTAACCTCTTCTCTTTAAGAATTTTTGTATCAGGTCTTTTACATACTGGACAAACAACATAACTCTCCAAGTATCTTTGTAATAAACGCTCAAAACTGTCTCTCTGGAACTTTCCTTGAAAGATAGCGCGTGCATCATGGAATGTAGCGGCTGTTGCCATTTCACGTGTTAAGAACTTCAAAATATGTTGTGGGTCTCTATCTAAAGAATCAGATATTTCCTTAAAATTAGAAATAATTGTTCTCATACCAACAGTGTGACTCATTATCCTTGGCATTTCTAAACGTTCACGTTTCACTTGAACCTCGGGCATCTGCTCTCGAGCGCGTCTTAGAAGTTCATCATAGTTGAAGGTCATGTTTACACTTCACCAAAAGAAGATGTCACCACATATTTAAGATTATTATGGTAAAGTCAAATATTGCTATGTTATTTTTGAAGACTTTTTAGTAATCAATATAAATTCGGAAGTAACAACCTAAGTAACAACTTTCGATTCAGAAGGTTCACTATTGACAGAGAAAAACCAAAGCCAAATAGCCAACATCAACCGTCAGATTGACAAGCTTAAAGAGCAAACTCGTGAAACAAACGCTCAAATTAAAAAATTCATTGAAAAGCGTGATCAACTTCACGATAAGGCAAGAAAAACAAGCGAAGAAGTAAACTTGCTTAAAAAAGAAAGGGATGCGTTAAATGAGCAAGTTAAACTTCTAAAGCAACAGCGGAATGCAGTAAGAGTCAACGTTACTCCACTTCTAGAAGAAGTTAAGACTCTTAATGAAAAAATTGATGCTCTAAAAAAACACCTTCCACGTATTGGTCAACGAGAACTGCAAAAAGAGCTTGACGCTATAGAATGGAAAATCGCAACAACAACTCTTGATTTACACGAAGAAAAACAGCTCATTGAAAACGTAAAAGAACTAGAAATTCAACTGAAAAGCTATAAAAAAATCGATTTACAACACAAGAAGATAAAAGAACTTATTGCTCATCGCAAAACCTTTGACTCACAGGCTGATGTTTACCACAAAGAATTAACCGAGATAGCTCAAAAAAGCCAAGAACTTCATAAAATCATCATAGAAAAGGTTGAATCAATTAAGAAAGACAGAGCTGAAGCTGAACTTTTACATCAATCTTTCCTGAAAGCTAAAGAACAAAACAACCATACATATGACCAAATAAGGGAACTGATTAGTCAAAACGCAGACATAAGAGGCTCAATAAAAGAACATTATCAAACCCGACGAGTAGAAGCTGAAGCAAAAAGAAAAGCTGAAGAAGAGCGAATAAAACAGGAACTGACAGATCGTGCAGTTAAAGAACAAGCTATTAAAGAGAAAATTGGTTCAGAAGCAAGAGAAAAACTTAATCGTGGAGAAAAAGTAAGCTGGGATGAATTTCAACTTATGCTTGGCGATGATAAAGAAGATGAATCAGAAACGTAAGCTTAAAGTTAAGTATTAGTAGTATAAATGATATTAGCGATTTCGAATGGATAAAAGGGAAACGCAACAGACGCATAAGCGTATCCTAATTTTATGTGTAGATAGAGATGGTGATCTCGAAACTAAAGCAGACATAAAAACGCCTCTGCTGGGAAGAGATACGAATGTTAACGGCGCAGTTTCCCTTGCCATAAAAGACCCTGAAGAGCCAGACGCTAATGCTATGTTCGAAGCAGTTAGGCTTTACGATCGGTTGAACAAAGAAAAGAAATCAGAAGAAACTTTCGAAGTTGCAACAATATCTGGATCTGACTTAGGCAGCGTTAGCGCAGACAGAAAATTAGTTGGCGAACTAAACAGCTTACTTGAAACATTCCCCGCAACTGAAGTTATACTAGTTTCAGATGGTTATTCAGATGAAGCCATTTTACCACTTGTTGAATCCCGAGTTCCCGTTTCATCTGTTCGACGTATTGTTATAAAACACAGCGAATCAATTGAAGAGACTGCGGCAATTTTCACTAAATACGCACGATTATTAATGGATAATCCTAGGTATGCTAGAATCGCTCTAGGTATACCTGGAATTTTGGTTTTTATTTTTGGTTTACTTTGGGCCATCGATAACTCCGGTATATACAAAGGCGCAATTTCATTTTATGGTATGGCTATAGTGATCGTGCTTGGAACTTTTTTACTATTCAAAGGTTTTGGTATAGATCGTTCAGCCAAGAACTTCTATAAATGGGCAAGAGACTACGAACCTCCTCCATTATTAATTCAAATATCAAATTACACAGTTATAGCTGGAATACTCTGTATAGCTGTAAGTGTATACTTGGGAATAGCAAACGTTAACATGAGTGCAGCCCCATTCCCAGAAGATTTAGGCGGTTTACTTGGTGCTGCACCCAGAATCGCTGCATACTTTATAAAAGGAATCGAAGACCTCCTGATTGTAGGTACATGTATCGTCTTGTTAGGTCGAAGTGTCAGGCTCTATATTGAAAGAGATTCAAAACTGCTTCGTAATGCGGCATTGATTGTTTCAATAGCTTGGTTTAGATGGATTCTTGACTCCACAGCAAACCTGATTTATAACCCACTATACACCGATAAACCAATAGCAAGCATCGACAATCCATTCTTCACAACATTTCTGTTTACAATTGTAATAGGTATCCTTATCGGGATTGCCTCAATCTTACTAATATATATAATCAATAAATCAAACAAAGACTTTTTCAAGAAGAAATCTGGTGAACCAGGCGAACTCTAAAATCCACTTTAATCTTTCTTCTTTTTACCAGAGTAAACTTTAATTGAAACTGTCAAAGATTAGAAATAGACCTATTACAATTTACCTGTCACTTACAAAGTGAGGTTCACTCGGTGCTTAAAGGAATTCTCTCTGCGCTCGGAATATACAAACTATATGAGAAATGGCTTTGGCAACAAGTCAAAAATGAAGTGCCACCTGAGCATGTTGCTATTATACTAGATGGAAACCGTAGGTGGGCATCCGAAAAGGAACTTAATCCTTGGTCGGGGCACGAGAAAGGTGCAGAGACAGTTGAGAAACTGCTAGATTGGTGCCTTAAACTAAATGTTAATTTTCTTACGCTCTACACGTTTTCAACTGAAAATTTTACTCGTAACTCAACTGAAATAGAAGAAATAATGCGTATTGCCCAGGATAGGTTCTTTAAATTATTAAATGATGAACGTATTCACAAAAACCAGATTCACGTCAAAGTTATCGGAAGAACTAATATGCTCCCAGAAGGTCTACAAAAACGAATTGAGGATGTTGAGAAAGCTACAGCTGGTTATCAAAAACACTTCTTGAATTTTGCCTTCGCATACGGTGGAAGAGCTGAAATCGTTGATGCGGTTCGAGTAATAGCTGAGAAAGTTAAATCACGAGAAATAGAGCCTCACGATATACATGAAACTACCATTGAGAAATATCTCTATACATCACATATGACTAAACAGGAACCTGATTTGATTATTAGAACATCAGGTGAAGAGCGACTTAGTGGCTTTTTACTTTGGCAATCTGCATATAGCGAATTAGTTTCCTTAGATGTTTATTGGCCTGACTTTAGACTTATAGATTTACTTCGAGCACTACGTACTTTTCAGAAACGAAAAAGAAGATACGGCGCTTAAATTCATGCTCTCTTTTTAGCGCTAACTATAGATATCACATCTCGATCTTTTAATATCGAGTCTTCTCCTATTCTTCTCTTATCTCTTGCATCTATCGCATAGATGAAGCTGTCTCCCAATTCACTGTGAATAATATAGGCAAATTGGCGTGCAGTTGTGCCTCTGGGAACAAGATACACATCTGGTAGAACTCGACCATTGTGGTCTGTAAGATGTTCTACGTCTTCAACCGGATAAACTGTTATCATATCTAACATTTTAAAGTATACTGTATTCAGCGCTTCTTGTACTCCTGTTGAAGCTTTTGTTTTTAGAATTTTTTCTCTTATACTTTCAAGCCCTTGAATCTGGCCTGATGATAATTTTTCAGGTTGAATTATTTTAAAGTCTTTGTCTCCGGGTTTATATTCTATTAACTTCTTCTCAGCCGCTCGCCTTAAAGCCAATTCTGCTTCAGCGCTAGCCGGGATTACAATGTACTCAAGTTTTTTTATACGTTCAACATTTTCTTGAGCGTATGGTAAATCAACTTTATTCGCGACAATTAGTAGTGGTTTTGCTAATCGCCTTAGATTATCTACGAAACGATAAAAGTCTTCATCGGTCCAAGTAGCTGGTTTATCTACATTCAAATCAGCTTTACGGATAGCTTCATTGACATATACACGTTTTATATTTAAGCTATTAAGCCGGTCTTCAAGATGCTGTGCAATTCCTTTTTTATCTGCTTCAGCTGTTCGTGCTATTCTTGACCAATCTTTTTTTAGAATTGAAACCATCCACATTGTAATTTCTCGTTCGAGAAATTGCACATCTTCTACTGGATCATGTTCTCCTATTTTACAGCTTTTACCTTCACAGTCTGTTCCTCCTGATGCATCAACTATGTGAATAAGTGCGTCAGCTCGACATATTTCATCTAAAAACTGATTACCTAATCCACGTCCCTCCCATGCTCCTGGGACTATGCCTGCGATGTCAATTAACTCGACTGGAGCAAGTCTTGACCCATCTAGACAAATTGAGTTTCTTGGAGTATCTTTTACTTTAAATTCTTCGTGTACACATTGTGTTCGAACATAACCAACGCCTCTATTGGGTTTTATAGTTGTGAAGGGGTAGTTTGCGATTTCCGCTGCTGCCAATGTCGCAGCACTAAAAAATGTGGATTTACCAGTATTGGGTTTACCAATAATGCCTAATAAGCGCGAATATGACCTTTGCATAATGTTCACTCTGAAGTAATGTTGATGTGTGTAAAGCTATATCATTTGTGTTCTTAATAGTAATTTATATTTGTTTTTAGATGTGACGTTTTTACAGGAAAATTTTTTATTAACTTATAAACTTGGTTTAGTCACTTCAATTTTTTTGAAACATATTAGTTAACTAGAATTGCCTAATTTAATACAAAATATGTCCCGATAATTTTGTTAATCTTTTTTATCTGAAATTCTTTTTTCTAATAATGACCGAATAGTTTTATGGCATTTACTGCATTCAAACATTGTATTTTTACAAGACGGACAAAATACCTCCTGTTTTTGCAGGTGCTCTAATAAAGCTAAAAGTTGTGCTGCATTATGTAATTCCTTTTCGTGTTCTTTTTTGTCAATTAGTTCTTGATTGACCTTTTTTTCCGGTTTATTCTCATTAATAATTTCTTGATACATTTTCGCTATACTAACTTTTCCCTCTCTTAGTTTCTGCTTATCGTCTTCGCCGGCTCTTTCAATAATTTTTTTTCCTCTTTCAAACGTCCGAGTTGAAAGACCTATTTTTTTTGCAACTACTTCTGTGGCTTTAGCTTTAACTTCAGATTTTAAATCTACGTTATCTGCTGCTAACCCTAGCTGGATATTACGGCCATTCTTGCCTCCTGATTGCTGTCTCTTTTTAGCTAGAACTTTTTCGATTTCTAGAAGTGGTACTGCAAGTTCTACTAACTGAAAATTGTTTAAATGTCGCCGTCTTAGATTAGCCTCGATAACAAACTTTTTTTCTAGTAGCTTGTCATCAAATTTCCTCACTTCAAAATCTGGTTCTAACCCCAAATCTGCACATGCACGAAATCTGTGGTGGCCATCAAGCACTTCTAGGTCTTCGTTTACAATAATTGGGTAATGTTGCCCTTCACTTTCTATTGACTTCTTAAGTTCGTTGAACTCTTCTTGAGACATTCTAGGCAACAGTTTATCATATTCTGGGTTTAACCGTAAACTCATCGGCGTATCCTTATCTTCTTTTGTATGTTTATTTATTTAAGGTGAAGGGTTAAAACAACTTTATGAGCCTGAGTTACACCTATAACTCTCGAACAATACTTTATTTTTTACTAACTAGTATTTTATTGTCATAATCAAAATAATCATTAATTAAAACTTCTTTATGGACAATAAATATGTAGGTTAATTTAATCAATTGTTTTTTATAACAAATATGTTTTAATTAGAACTAGTAAAGATTTAAACCACAAGTATTATTAGCCGCCATGTACCTAAATTCTTAGTTAAAAGGAATCATTAATCTCATAATTGCGAATAAACCTCGCATAATGCGATTACTATAATCAAATAAAATAATTCACAGGAGTTGCACATTTACGGGAGCATCCCAAACCTTTACTATAAAGTACGTAGTACACGCTAAATTTGAAATTGAAGGAATAGTTGAAAAACCAGATGTTATAGGAGCAGTTTTTGGGCAAACAGAAGGTCTTTTCGGTCCAGAACTTGACCTCCGTGAACTACAAAAAACAGGTCGAATTGGTCGAATCGAAATAGAACTTCATTCAAAAAACGACCGCACAGCAGGATCAATAACTATACCAACGAGTTTAGACCGTGTTTCAACTGCATTAATAGCAGCAAGCGTAGAGAGCATAAACCGTGTGGGTCCTTGTTCATCTAAAGTAATATTAGAGCGAATTGAAGACATACGCGAAGCTAGACGAAAAATTATAATTGACCGCGCCAAAGAAATTCTCCATCGCTGGAATATCGAATCAATGCCCAGTGTTGACGAAGTCTATAAAGAAATTAGCGACACCATGAAAGTTGGTAAAGTCGAAAAATATGGACATGAGGATTTGCCAGCAGGACCTGGTTTAGAAGGCTCTAAAGATATTATAATCGTTGAAGGCCGAGCAGATATAATTAACTTGATGCGCTGTGGAATATTCAATACAATAGCACTTGAAGGCGCCAAAGTACCTGATTCTATTAAAAAGATTAGCAAAGAAAAAATAGCGACTGCATTACTAGATGGTGATCGCGGCGGAGACTTAATTCAAAAAGAACTTCTGCAAGTAACAAATGTCAAATTCATTAGTCGTGCACCTAGAGGCAAAGAGGTTGAGGAATGTAACTGTAAAGAAATCACTGAAGCATTAGATAACAGAGTTCCAGTTTCTGAAATTACCGGTAAACCTTTAACTCAACCTCCACAACAGAAAAAAACAGTGCCTGAACGCGCAAAAACTGAAGTTCCAGATACCATTAGTCAAGCTGCAAAAGCTTTAGTCGGTACTTTAGAAGCGGTGTTACTAAACGAAAAGCTAGAATTGATTGAACGTTTACCCGTCAGTCAACTCGCCGAAAAACTTCAGCAGGTATCTGGTGTTGATTCTGTTGTGTTTGACGGTATTATAACACAAAGAATTGTAGACATAGCATGCGACAAAAACATTAAAAGAATAGTTGCCTCACGAATCTCCGAAGTTGTCAAGCCCGTACTTGCTGTTGAGTTGATTACCTTCCAAAACATCTTACCTAACCCATAAGCAGGAACCTCTTAATACAAAACTAACTTCTCAATTTTATTATTTTTCTCACTTTTTTATCTAGAATTTTTTTATTCTGACTAACAACAGTGGCTCATTATAATATTTAGTTACAATTCACTTTCTTTTATGGGTTAGAGTCTACATATTAAAGAAAATGATTAAAAAATTATAGGTAATACTTACTTTGAATCCTTAATCGTTTCAATGTATATATCTGCATGTTAGCAACAATTAAAAGATACATTTAACCTAACGCTTCATAAGAAGGATATTAACATGTCTGAAAACTTCTCCAAGAAATGGGAAAAAAATAAAGGCACTGATACATTTGCAAATACACTGAAAAACACAATCCAATCGCCTCCACCACTAAAACCTCGCTTAGATTCGGCAATTAAAAAACTTGATATGCAAATAACAAAACTAGACCAGGCTAACGAACGTTTCACACAAAAAGATAAGGCATTATTCACTAAACTAGTAGAATCATACACTCAACACGACCAGGCACGCGCAAACATTTATGCCAACGAATTAGCTGAACTCCGCAAAATGTCTAAACTTATAATGAATTCTAGATTAGCTCTAGATCAAGTTGCATTAAGAATCAAAACCGTATCAGAACTAGGTGATGTAGTTTCAACATTAGGTCCATGCATTGGCGTACTTAGAAGTATTAAATCAGGTATCGGCGGAGTTATGCCTGAAGCAGAAGGCGAATTAGGTGACATCGGTAATATGCTGAGTGGTTTAATGTTTGAAGCAGGCGCAAATAGTGGTATGTCACTTAACTTCAACAATGTAAATGAAGACGCTTCAAAAATACTGGCTGAAGCTGCAACTGTAGCTGAACAGAAGGTGAAAGCGAGCTTTCCAGATTTTCCATCTGAAACTTCTGGAACAGCAAATAGGTATCAAACCTAACTTTTAATCACCTTTTTTTCTATTTTTCGTTACTTTTTCAAAATATATCTCTATAAAAAAAATTTATTATTTTATAATTATTTTCATTTGTTAAACTAAAATTTTTTATATCATTGAAATGTTGTTAAAAACTTGAGGGATAACATATGAAGTCTGTTCGTCTTTGTCCTGAATGCTATGTCGAAATGAAACCTGAACGTGGCAATAATGGTCGAGTGCTTTATCATAGGTGTCCCAAATGTGGATTGCAAATCTTATTTACACACTCTGGTCACTAAAAAATTAGTGTAAATCAAATTAAAAAATGCATTTTCCCACAAACAAATTACTGCTCAGTGTCCATGTTACGTTTTCATAGACGTTATTTAAGTATATAGGGGTGTGCATAATTTTAAATCTAGTTAGCGCCTTTTTAGTCTCATGGATGCCTGTGAGGTTGTCAGGCTTTTCGTCAATAAAGCGATAGTTCCAGCT
>Ga0209723_1004264_pt1 | contig 16135 bp, 12 predicted proteins | sample BiotimSIPDNA_2_FD_185750 | JGI IMG/M metagenome (GOLD analysis project Ga0209723, IMG submission 185750) | Anaerobic biogas reactor microbial communites from Washington, USA - Biogas_R2 time_0 SIP DNA (SPAdes) (version 2) | ecosystem: Engineered > Bioreactor > Anaerobic > Unclassified | place... | reverse complement strand
CGGGAGACAACGCGACATTTGAAGTAGACCTGATCGTGCCCATCGCCATGGACCCGGGTCTTCGTTTTGCGGTGCGTGAGGGCGGCCATACTGTTGGCGCCGGCGTCGTCACCGAGATTCTTGAATAATTTCTGAGGAGGCAATATTGATGGCGGATATAGTCGGCCTCTCATGCACTGAGTGCAAGAGGCGCAATTACACGACGACTGTGAACAAGAAGAAGCAGTCGAAGAAACTGGAGCTTAATAAGTTTTGCAAGTGGTGTGGAAAACACACCTTGCACAAAGAAGGCAAGTAGTGTAAAATACACTCTGCTCGCAGGTCCGTAGCTCAACTGGCAGAGCACTGGTCTCCAAAACCGGGGGTTGCAGGTTCGAGTCCTGCCGGGCCTGCCATTTTTTATTGTTAAGAAAATAGATAGGGGGCCGAGGTTGTGGGAACAGTCCTCACCTTTATACGAGAAGCCCGAGCCGAACTGAAAAAGGTAACATGGCCAGGAAAAAAACAGGTGTGGTATTCCACGCTCGTAGTTATCGCCTTCACCCTTTTCGTTTCCGCCTACCTGGGTCTCGTGGATTTGCTTTTAACAGGAGTTTTTTCGCGCCTTTTCAGATAATGTACGCTGCCGGTCCAGGCAGTTGCGTTCCGGGATCATTTTTGAGATCGGCAGGGAGGTGAGGGGGCCGCAAGACCCCCTTCATGTATGGATAGCTTCGAAGATCGCCGCTGGTATATTGTGCAGACCTACGCAGGATATGAGAATCGCGTGAAGGCAAATCTCGAGCAGAGAATTGCCACAATGGGTATGGAGGACCGGATATTTTCGGTACTTGTGCCTGTTGAGGAGCGCGTTTCCGTAAAAGAAGGAAAGAGCAAGAAGGTTACACGGAAGCTCTTTCCGAGCTATGTCCTTGTGGAGATGCGGCTCAATGACCAGTCGTGGTACGTGGTTCGCCATACCCCTGGTGTCACCGGGTTCGTAGGATCAGGTAACCACCCCATTCCTCTCAGCGAAAAGGAAGTTCGGGACATAATGGGGAAGGTCGGCAAGGAGCAGGCGAAACCCAGGATAGAGCTGAACCTGCGTCCGGGAGATCTTATCAAGGTCAAGACCGGCCCGTTCGAGGGGCAGGTGGGGCCGGTAGTGGAAGTCTTTCCGGAAAAAGGCAAAGTGAAATTCACAGTCACCGTCTTCGGACGGGAGACTGCTGTTGAAACCGACTATACGGAGCTTGAGAAGCTCTAGATATATATTCAACACGGAAAGCGGTCTTTACAGGGAGGCAAGAGGAGTCTTGGCTCCTCTGTTTTCCTGAGTTGTTTCCGCTTTCAGTAACGAGAGGAGATCTTGAGGAATGGCAAAGAAAGTAATAGGGCAGATCAAACTGCAGTTGCCCGCAGGGAAGGCAACGCCTGCACCTCCCGTGGGACCTGCACTTGGTCAGCACGGAGTGAACATTATGGAGTTCGTGAAGCAGTTCAACGCGAAGACTGCTGACCAGGTCGGTTTAATTATTCCGGCGGTAATCACAGTCTACGCGGACAGAAGCTTTACGTTCATCCTGAAAACTCCGCCCGCGAGCGTACTGCTGAAGAAGGCTGCAGGCCTTGAAACAGCATCCGGTGAACCGAACAAGAAAAAAGTGGCTACAGTCAACAGGGCAAAAGTGCGTGAAATCGCTGAGATCAAGAAAGAAGACCTGAATTCCTACGATGTGGAAGCCGCCATGCAGATGATCGAAGGGACCGCCAGGTCAATGGGGATCGACATCGTCGATTAGTACGGAAGTTTCGAAATTTGTGGGAGGCTGAAGAGGCCGCTTGACCACCAGGAGGAAGAAAAATGGCAAAAGTAAGCAAGAGAATGAAGGCAGCTGTGGAAAAGATAGAGAAGGGAAAGCTCTATGGACTGAAAGATGCGATCTCTCTTTTCAAGGAAACAGCTACGGCGAAGTTTGACGAGTCCATCGAAGTGCATATCCGACTCGGTGTCGACCCTCGGCATGCAGACCAGCAGGTCAGGAGTACCGTTGTTCTTCCCCACGGTACGGGCATTACCAAGAGAGTGCTTGTGCTTGCCATGGGTGAGAAAGTAAAGGAAGCGGAGGAAGCCGGCGCTGATTTTGTCGGCGGTGACGACATTGTGGCGAAAATTTCCGGCGGATGGCTCGATTTTGATGCCGTCATCGCAACCCCTGACATGATGAAATCAGTGGGTCGCCTGGGAAAACTTCTCGGTCCCCGCGGGCTTATGCCGAGCGCAAAGACCGGAACCGTTACCTTTGACCTGGCCGACGCGATCAGGGAAATCAAGGCCGGACGTGTGGAATTCCGTGTTGACAAGTTCGGAATAGTCCATAACGGAGTCGGCAAGAAGAGTTTTGCGCCGGAGCAGCTTTATGATAACGTGAAGACCCTTTTCCAGGCGGTGCTCCGTGCCAGGCCTGCATCTGTGAAGGGCACGTATGTGAAGAGCTTCTCTCTTGCCTCCACTATGGGCCCCGGGATCAAAATCGATCCGTCAGCGGCGCAGAAGGAGATTTCAGCGGAGTAGAACTGCAGCTTCAGACTGACAGCTGAAAAACGAAAAAGAACTGCAGACAGCGGGTCCCCCTATAAGGACAATGGAGCATTCCGCCCGCCGAGGTTCCGGTCAAAGAACAGCCTAAAACAGCTGTATTTATGATCCCGGGCCCGGTGAGCCCGGGATTTTATAATTTTCAATTACAGCAAGGAGGTGAGTACATGCCGGCAAAATTAAAATTTGAAAAGGTTGAAGCGCTTCGTGAAATGATTTCCAGGACACAGGCCGTTTTTGTAGCAGAATATCGGGGATTGACGGTTGCCCAGATCACTGCCCTTCGCGCCCAGGTCCGTGCTGCTGGCGGTGAAATGAAGGTTGCCAAGAATACCCTCATGAAGATCGCCATGGAGCAGGAAGGCCTTCCATCGTTTCCCGATGAGACGGCCTATGGTCCCAACGTTTTCACCCTTTCCTACGGAGATCCTGTCGCGGTAGCGAAAGCCCTACGCGACTTCTCCAAGGAAAAGACCAACAAGGCTTTTGTTCTTAAGGGAGGCGTTCTCGGACAATCTCTTCTTGGACTCGAACAGGTCAACGCCCTTGCCGATCTCCCGTCCAGGGATGTTCTTATCGGCCAGGTGGTCCGTACCATCGCCGCACCCATCGCAGGTCTTCTTACGGTTCTCAACGGACCCGTCCAGGGACTGGCGAACTGCCTCAACCAGCTCAGGGAAAAGAAAGAAGAAGCAGCGTAAAAAGTACTTAAAGGCGCAAAAGCGCCCCTATTTTTTGGAACACATTCAAGGAGGAAAATGAAGATGACCCGTGATGAAATGATCCAGGCTATTGAGAATATGACCGTTCTCGAGCTTTCCGAGCTCGTAAAGGCTCTTGAGGACAAGTTTGGAGTATCCGCTTCCGCTCCTGCAATGGCTATGCCCATGATGGGTATGGCTGGCGCTCCCGCAGCTGCAGCTGAAGAGGAGAAGACCGAGTTCGACGTGATCTACAAGGGCCCCGGCGCCAACAAGATCAACGTTATCAAGATTGTCCGCGAGCTTACCGGACTCGGCCTGAAGGAAGCCAAGGAACTTGTTGACAATCCTCCCAAGGCTGTCAAGGAAGCCGTTACGAAGGAAGAGGCTGAAGAAGTCCAGAAGAAGCTTGCCGACGCTGGTGCAGACGTCGAAGTGAAGTAGTTCTCCTTTTCGATTTATCGGCTATACTGAAGGCGGTGTGGAATATCGCACCGCCTTTTTCTTATGTTCAAAGGAGGATCTTCATGATCATCGACTGTCATGTACACGTGTATCCCCCCGAAGTGATACGGGATGCCGGGAAGATTGCAGAAACCGAGGAGCATTTTTCGCTTCTCATCAGCGGCAAGGTTCACAAGTGGGCTTCCGCTGAGGATGTGATCGCCCGAATGGACGAGGACGGTGTGGACGAGTCATGGGTCTTCGGATTCGCTTTCAGGGACCCCGGACTTTGCGCTCTCTGCAACGACTACGTGATAGAGACAGTAAAGAAATACCCGGGCCGCCTGAGGGGGCTGGCCGTCGTCCCGCCCCTTGCCAGGGGAAGCGTCAAAGAGATCCTCCGATGCAGAGAAAGCGGTCTTGCCGGTATAGGCGAGATATTTCCCCAGGGGCAGAACTTCGACCTTACTGATATCCGACAGACCTGGAGGCTTGCCGGAACAGCCCATGAACTGGGCATGTTTCTCCTGTTTCACTCTGCGGAGCCCGTAGGGCACGATTATCCCGGAAAAGGAAACGTCGGGCCCCGTGAAGCTGCGGAGTTCTGCGTCCATCACCCTGAGGTGAAAGTCATTTTTGCCCATTTCGGCGGCGGACTCTGGTTGTACGAACTCATGCCCGAAATGAAACTGTACCTGAAGAACGCCCGCTACGATTCAGCCGCCTGGCCGTGGCTCTACGACCCGGCTGTGCTCTCCTCCATGGCTGCAGCCGGGCTCGACGACAAGATCCTCTACGGCTCCGACTTTCCCATACTCTCCCTGAAACGATATAAAGACCGACTTGAAGCCTCAGGTGTTCCACTCGAAACGGCCGAAAGGTTCCTCTACCGGAATGCCTTGTCATTCCTCGGGGAATGACCGGTGCTCTCCTCCCTGGAATAAGCTGAAGATCCATTAATCGATTACCCTGGAATGGTCGCTCTCTTCGGCTCGAAATGGCGAAGGGCAGCTGTCTATTGGGGTGATTTACTCAATAAAATAATAATACTATACTGTAAATACAGAAAAAGAGTTGAGAATTGGACGATTTTCCGGGAAGCCATTTTTGTTTCGGTTGAAAGGGAGTGATCCGAGTGACTGGTGGATGTTCGGTAAGGAGGGGGTTGTGCCTGGCCCTGGGGTTTTTTGTTTTTTCCCTTTCAGGGCCGTTCGCTGAGGGCGCGGTGTTATACGTTACACAAAAAGGGGCGGGAGTCCGGAATGGTTTATCCTGGGCAAATGCCTGTGGTGAAGCACGGTTTCCCGTTGTTCTGTCCGAAGCTCGTGCGGGAACAGAATTTTGGATAGCGAAGGGGAGATACCGCCCGGACACCCAGGGCCGGGTGGACCGGTCATTTGTGCTTCCCCCGCGGGTTGCCCTGTACGGAGGGTTTTCCGGATTTGAAAATTCAGTAGAGCAGCGGAACCCGGAAATCAACGTCACGGTCCTCACGGGAGATCTTGGTCTCGATGATACCGTCAATTCCAAAGGGGTGACGGAAAAGTTCGAAAATATAAAAGGGGAGAACAGTCTAACAGTTTTGAAATGTACAGGTGATCCTGCAGCGGCAGTTCCGCCTGAAAGATACCAGGCGCTCATCGATGGATTGGTCATTACTGCCGGGAAAAGGGGATCTGACTATTCGCCCGGAGGTCTTGAAATAGAAAATACGGAAGTCATAGTGAGCCGATGTTCTTTTTTCGGGAATGCAGGAAATTATGGCGGAGGAATCAGCAGTGAATCAGCCACGATCCGGATCAACGAATGCACTTTCTACGGAAATACAGCTTTTTATGGAGGAGGGATCAGTTGTTCAAATACCACGAGCCGTATTGCCGGGTGCAGTTTCACATCCAACTATAGCTCGACCGATGGCGGCGCGATCAACAATGGTATGGGCGAGATGATAGTGGATGATTGTTATTTCGGTTCCAACACGTGCGCACTGGGAGGCGGGGGGATCAGTAACACAGGCGGGAAAATTTCCGTCAAAAAGTGCTTTTTTTCCGGTAATCAAAGCGAAGGTCCCGGCGGCGCGATTTTTCATGACACCAACCGGGCAGTGATCGAGTCATGTACATTTTTTGGAAACAGCGCTTCATTCAATAATGGCGGAGGAATTATTAATTGCTACGGCGATCTTTTCGTCAAAAACAGCGTCTTCTACGGGAACCAAACAAAGGGCTCCTGGGGAAGGGGAGGTGGGATCGCTAACTGGAACCTTGGGTATACACTGGCTGAGAACTGCACTTTCTACGGAAACAGCTCTGATTCCGGCGGAGGAGTGGCGAACTGGAACACGTTTTCTCTCAGGAACTGTACCTTTTATAAAAATTCAGCTGAAACGGGAAACGATGTGTTCGCTGTCCGCGGAGAAATTTCAGGTACGGAGGATAGAACAGAGGCCGTCAACTGCATTTTCTGGAATGGAGGTTCCGGGAATACGGTTTATGCCGAGCTGCCCGCTGCTCTTGATATTACGCATTCAATCGTCCGCGGAGGCTGGCCTGGCGTGGGGAATCTTGATTCCGATCCTCTCCTGGGAAGCCTTGCCTGGAACGGCGGCTCTACGATGACCTGTGCACTCCTGCCCGACAGCCCCGCCATCGATTCGGGGACATCTGCCGGCGCCCCTGAAACGGACCAGAGGGGAATTGACCGTCCCCAGAAAAGCGGGTTCGACAGAGGGGCATACGAGGTATCGGTCAGGAAATACCTCGTTATGAAGACCCCATCCCACGAGATGTTCAGCTTCAGCACATCGGTGGAGGAATTCGAAAGCGGAGAGGGGACGGCCTGGAGTTTTCCTGAGGGGATGCCGGTGACGGTCACCTTTCTTCACGAGACGGGAAAGGCGGTAAAGGATGTGCTTGTAGACAGGCAGTCCATAGGAGCGGTCCGTTCGTACACATTCCCGAACCTGGACCGGGACCATGAAATCGAGGTCGTGTTCATGGACGCGCCCGCGTCATCGGGCGGAGGATGCTCGGCCTCCGGTACAGGGATATTCGCTTTTCTGCTGATCCTTCCGGCTGCGCTGTTCCGTAGGCGGAGATAGACCGTTTTTTCTTCGTGATCCGTCAACGGGCAAAATGTCAGGGAAAGAGGAGCCTCGGCTTTGCCGGGGTTCTTTTTTTCGATGTGGTTTGCAAATGAACGAGATGAAAATATAATGGGATGATATTTTTGGAACCCTTCAATGCAAACTGCGAAACACGATACGATACAGGAAATTTGAGAGAAAAAGGTGCAGTTCAAATGGTGAAGATGCAGGATATGTTTGAATCTATGCCGGCATGCAGGGCGATCGCGACCCTTGCCCTGCCTGCTATATTGAGCCAGCTTGTCACAATGGTGTATAACCTGGCGGACATTTTTTTCGTGGGGCAGCTCGGCGACCCGAATATGGTCGCTGCAGTTTCCCTGGGATTTCCTGCCTTTATGACCCTTACGGTGATTGCGAACCTTTTTGGTATCGGAGGAGGCAGCCTGATATCCCGAATGCTGGGGGCAAAAAAGTACCAGGATGCGAGGAGGGCGGCATCGTTCAGTTTCTGGGGCAGCGTCTGTGCGGCTCTTATTCTGGGTTTTTTCGTCCTGTTATTTATGGATCCGCTTCTGTCCCTCCTCGGGGCAAGCGAGGCAACATCGGGCTTCGGGAGGGAATACCTTTTCTGGGTTGTCGTTGTGGGAAGCGTTCCTACCGCATCAGGGCTTGTGCTGGGACACCTTCTCCGGAGCGAGGGAGAATCAAAGCAGGCAAGCATTGGAATGGCCCTTGGAGGAATGCTCAACATCCTGCTCGATCCCCTGTTCATTTTTGTTTTCGGACTTGGAGTGGCTGGTGCCGCAATAGCCACCATGATCTCGAACGGTGCGGTTCTCTCGTATTACCTCTCCGTTATGCGGCGTCTCGGGCAGAATACCGTGCTTTCTGTCAGCACAGGGGACGTTTCTATCGAACGCGGCATAGTCCGCCCGGTTTTTGCCGTTGGTATGCCGGCAGCCCTTCATCTGCTTCTCGCTGTTATATCAAACGGGACGATCAACAAGCTGGCCTCCGGGTATGGCGACATTCCTGTCGCCGCCATCGGGATCGTCAAAAAGGTGGACATGATCCCGATGAAATTCTCCCGAGGCCTGTGCCAGGGCGTTCTTCCCCTTGTGGCGTACAATTATGCGTCGAAAGACTACACCCGGATGGAGACGGTCAGCCGCTATGCACGCATTATCGCCGCAGTATTTGCTTTTTCCTGCATCGCGGCATTCCAGCTGTTTGCTCCCTACATCATGTGGGGATTTATCCGCAACGAGGAAACCATCCGACTCGGCACTGACTTCCTGCGGATCGCCTGCCTCGCGACTCCCTTCATGGGGATCAATGCGCTGATGAGCACCACCTTCCAGGCAATGGGCAAGGGAAAGGAATCTCTTATCCTCGCGGTATGCAGGCAGGGTCTGGTCAACATTCCCCTGCTTTTCGTCATGAACAGATTTTTCGGCCTGTACGGTATCGTGTGGACGCAGCTTGTGGCTGACCTGGTATCACTGGCCATTGCTCTTTTCCTCTATCGGGGTGTTATCCGTCAGCTGCGCAGTGAAGAAGCAGCAGCCGGTTTTGTCACCTGAGCCGAAAATGCCGCACATGGGATAAAAGGTAAAGCATCAGAAACAGATTCTCTTTCATTTCCGTCACTGGAATACCCTGTCCCCCCTCCATTTACATGCTCCCTTGTGTTTTTTGCGGGCCTGATCTCAGGTCCGACAAAGCAAAAGGGTGATTTACTTCATTGAATAAAAAAACTATACTGTAAAGTCGTAAAATTCGAGTATGTAGTTGTTTTGTTTCTTTCCTGAGAGCCGCTTTGTGCCAAAAAGAGGGGAGTGACCACTATGGAGAGAAGGGAAACGGCGTGTGCCCCTGCAGGTGTTTTCCTGTGCCTTTTGGTATTTGTTTGTTTTTTATCGGAAGGATTTGCCGAAGGAGCGGTTCGTTATGTGACCGAAAAGGGGGCGGGCCTTCTGGACGGTTCCTCCTGGGCAAACGCATGCAATGAAGAAACGTTTCCTGTTCTTCTTTCGGAAGCGGTGCCCGAAACCGAATTTTGGGTGGCAAGGGGGAGATACCGGCCTGACACCGGGGGCCGGCAGGACCGGTCATTTCTTCTTCCTGCCGGTGTTGCCCTGTACGGAGGATTTTCCGGATTTGAGAATTCGCTGGAGCAGAGGGACCCTGAGGTCAACATGACTGTCCTTACAGGGGATCTTGACCTAAATGACACGGTTAATTCTGACGGGGTAACGGAACGGATCGAAAACATTGTAGGCCTGAACAGTCATCTTGTCCTGCTGTGTGAAGGGGGCCCGGCACCCGGCCCCATACCGGAAAGGTACCAGTCCCTCATCGACGGCCTGGTTATTACTGCTGCACAAGGGGCGACTCTCCTGGAAGGCGGCGGAGGAACTGCACTTTTGATGGAGAACGCGGACGTACTCATCCGCCAATGTTTGTTTATCGGGAACCAGGCATCCTGGTCATCATCGCCTGTAAGGAGCATGAACAGCACCAGCTTCATTTCGGAGTGTACATTCTCTTTCAACGAGGCTTTTACCGGCGGGGGCCTGAAATGCACGGGGGCTCAGAACCGGGTGACCGTAAAGGACTGCGTTTTCTCTTTCAACAGGGCCGGCATGGAAGGCGGGGGCGGAATATACAACCATAGCGGAAGTATTACGGTCAGCCGCTGTACGTTCAGGAACAACAGCGCGGATCCTTCGGGATCAGGAGGCGGTATTTATAATTATGGCGCAAAAATGACGGTTGAAGCCTCTACATTCTCCGGGAATTCCGCCGGTCACGGCGGAGCCATCGCGAACCTGAGCGGTGCCGATTTTTCTGAAGAAGGGGACGGGGCGGCGGAAAACTGCACTTTCTTCGGAAACAGCGCCGTTTCTGGAGGCGGGCTGATAAATCAGGGCACGTTGTCGCTCAGGAACTGCACTCTGTATGAAAACTCGGCGGAATACGGAGACGATCTGTTCGCCAGGCAAGGTTCCATAACGCTTGCCATGAACTGCATCTTTTGGAACGTGTACGCCGGAGAACAGATTTATAACGAGCAGTCCGATATTCTCGGAATTACCTATTCGATCATTCGTGGCGGATTTCCCGGAGATGGAAACCGCAGCTCCGATCCTCTTCTTGGAACGCCGGCGTGGAACGGAGGTTCGACGGAGACCTGTGCGCTCCTTCCGGGAAGCCCTGCAATAGACACCGGAACTTCTGCAGATGCCCCCGGAGAGGATCAGCGGGGGATCGCCCGTCCCCAAAAAGACGGATATGACATGGGAGCCTACGAGGCATCTGTCAGAAAATTTCTTGTGATGAAGACCCCATCCCGCGAGATGTTCAGGTTCAGCACAGGTGCAGAGGAATTCGACAGCGGAGAGGGGACGGCCTGGAGTTTCCCAGAGGGGATGCCGGTGACAGTGACATTCCTTCCCGAAGCGGGAAAGACGGTAAAGGATGTGCTTGTAGACAGGCAGTCCATCGGTGCGGTCCGTTCGTACACATTCCCGAACCTGGACCGGGATTATGAGATAGAGGTCGTCTTCATGGACGCGCCCACGTCGTCCGGCGGGGGATGCTCTGCCATCAGAGCAGGTTATGGGGCGGCATTGCTGATTCTTTCGGTACTTTTCCTGGGAAGGCGCAGGTGATTGCCTTTCTGAAATGTAAAGCAGTGACAATAAAAGTAAAAAAAGACAGGGTGTGGACCCTGTCTTTTTTATCGCTCATCTTTCAATCATTTTTCCCGGTTCAGTTTCTTCGGATTTCACCGGCTTCTCAGGAATAGAACGGGAAGGAACAGCAATAACGCAGCCGGGGCGAAGCCTGCTGCGCTGCAGCCGCTGTCGTTCGGTTCGCCTACCGTAAGGATTTTCGTGACTGTCCGCCCCTCCGGGTTCTCATCGTCGGCAGCCGGCAGGATGTCCGACGTGACGATCATCTGCAGGGGGAAGCTCCTGTTGATGTCGGGCGCCGTGTAGAGCATCCGGACGACGTGCTCGGTGCCGTTTTTGAGCAGGGGGACTATCCGGTGGCTCACAAATCCCTTTTCGTCACGGAGGAAAACGGATACGTGAAGAAGGGTACTGTCCTTTATCCCCTGGGCGTGGTCGAATCGGATCGTCCCTTGGACTGCGGCGGTCCTTCCCGAGTCGAGATATGTCGTCTCCTCTCCGAAGCTTCCGTCTTCGTTCAGAGGCCGTATGGACATGGAATCGGCCACGATGTTCAGTCTCCCGCCCGCTGCCGCGCTTTTCAGGAGCCTGCCGCCGCCTTCGGATGCCGCAGCGGCTGTCTGGGTAGAACTCACGAAGTTCGCAGGGTCATACACGCCCACGAGGATATGTCCCTGGTCGTTGTTCGTCTGGAGATTCCCCCCGTCAGTGGCGAGGGAAACGTGCAGATACCCCACCGCCTGGGTGCTGCGGGTGGTGAATACCTTGGTCAGGTCCGTCCAGTTGTTGGTCGTTCCGCTGTCCCGCCCCGGTATCGAAGGAATGGTCCTGGAACCGAGAGGGGTGGCCTTGCTGATATCGGGCAGGTCGGTGCTCGAAGTGATGGGCTGGAAGCTGAGTGTGACAGTCACGTTGCCCGTGGGAACGAAGCTGTAGTTGTACACCCGCAGGCTGGCGGTCACCTCGCTGTTGATGGGCATGACCTGGCCGCTGACGCCGCCCGAGGCGACGATCGTTGCTCCCTCGAAATGAAGGCCCCGCATCCTTCCCGCGTCCCCCGGGAAGGGGTTTTCCTGCCACTTCCCGGCGTTGATGACCCACTGCCGGGGCAGGTTGAGGGCAGGGTCGGCTGTCGCTTTGTACGGTGAACCGGGTCCCCAGATCTGGGAATAGAGTTTGGCCAGTCTTGAGACTGCATAGGCGAAGGATATGGTGCCGGTATCGCTCGCGTATATTGCGGCGTCAACGGTGAACTGCTGGTCGGAAGGGGTCATGCCCGAAGGGCTTGCGTAGCCGGCTACGCCCGGCCACGAGACGGTTATTCCGCCCAGCTTGCTTTTGTCCGACGTGGTGGTAGTGTCGGTTCCCAGGCAGTAGTCACCGTGCAGACCCACGTGGGCTGTCACCTTGATAAGCTTGCCATAGCTGGGGTAGTTGATTTTCGAATAGCCTCCCCATGTATTCTTAAGCGAGTCCAGGTCATCTTCGTGATCTATGACCTCCATGGTGAAGTTCGACTGCGTGCTGTCCACGTTCCCCATGATCTGACCCGTGCTCTTGGCGAGCACGAGGCCGTTGATGTCTTTCCAAAAGTCATCGTCGAGCTTCGATGCCGCACCCTGGGGATAATCCCTGGTCTGTTCCAGGGTCCGGGGGTAGGAGAACAGGTTCAGCCCGTTGTGCCACGGGTCGTACCAGTCGACCTCCTTCCCGGCTGTGGGGGAGAAACTCGACTGGATGACCCTGGGGACGATGAACTGGACGAATTTTCTGTACGTCACGCTGTCCTCTGTCACAAACGCCTGGGACTCGGGCATAAGAACGGGGTACCGCCACACGTCGTGGGTGTTGGCCCGGAAATACACCTGGTCGTCGTACTGGGCCGTAGCTGACAGGCTGGCCGTGGTCGTGACGGTGGTTCCCTCTGTATGGGCGTGAGCGGCCTCTCCGGCATATTCCAGCCCCGCCTCGAACAGGGTAGTGTTGTCCTTTTGTCGAAAAACCCGTGAGACAGAGAGTCCCAAGGATGCGCCCCAGTGCCCTTCGCTTGTTTTCGTGGTGAGGGTCGTCTCGGAGTCCGATGCCTTGCCCATCATCGTCGTGGAGTATCCGTTGAGGACCGCAAAGGAATCCATGATCCTGGTCGTGCCCCCTTCGGAGAGGACGTCCCAGTGCCGCGGGGGTGCCTGGATGATGAAGACCGGTTCGATGTTGTCGTAAACGGTGAAGCCGGTGGGCTCTCCCAGGACCATGCTGTCCCCGTCGATGTCGGCGGCGGTGATCGTGGGAACGACATTGCTTTTAAGAGCCCCGTCCGCCTTCGTTCCCTTGGCGATAAGCAGCAGCCCGTCGGTCTCGTTCCACGAGAAGATACCCCACCTGAGGCCTTCTTTGCCGGAGGAGCCTGGGAGTGTGGATACAAGGCCGATCTGTTTTTTGAGTATTTCGGTCTCGGGATAGGCGAACATCCCCGTGCTAATGGAAAATCGCGCATAATCTGAATGCAGCGTCCAGGTGCTGTCCTGGGCAGTCAGGTAATAACCGTACCTGGTCCCTTGTCCGGTGAGGGGTACGGCGCCTTCGACCACCGGCCATTTGTGAACGTTGATATGGAGCCTGCTTATAGTGTCGCCCTGGCTGTGGATATGGACAAGCTCATCGATGCCGTCTCCGTCCAGGTCGTCGATGGATGCCTCCACGGCAGGGGCCGAATGGTCGCTGCATTTCGCGGTAGTCCCGATTTCCTCTCCTTTCACCAGTTTCTCTACGGTTCCGTTGACGATTTTATAGACGTCGAGGTAAAGGGTTGAATTTTTCCCTATAGAGGGTGTTCTGCCGTGGAGCACGGCAAGTTCGTCAAAACCGTCGCCGTCCAGGTCGCCCATGGCAACTGTCACACTGTCGTACCGGGTGTTCCATCTGCCAGCGTCATCACCTTTTTGGAAAATCCATTCCCACGAGGGATCGGAACTGCCGTTGTACCGTAAATTCAGGATCTTGAGGTGGTTGTTGTGATCCGACCCGCCCTGGACCTTGGTGTAGTAGAGGGCCACTTCAGGAATACCGTCACCGTCCATGTCACCGATGGCTGTGCGGACGCTGTTCGGCGGTTCCCACCCGGTCAATCCTCCCACCACGATTCCACCGGTGGTGTACTCCCATTCCGTATTCTGCCATACCCGGACTGATCCCAGACCTCTACATGCATCGTAGAGAGACTTTCCGTCCACAAAGACGAGCGAGACCTTCATGTTCTTATGGCTGTCGATACCCACAGGATTGGTGAGGCAGTTGACCAGCCAGTCAGTGTATCCGTCCCCGTTCCAGTCCCAGGCCGCCATGTCGTGGGCTACGTTCTGGTCGAGCGGCGCCGCGAATATTTTTGAACCGTCCGCATTGAACTTGTAGTGGTAGTATGGCCGGTAAATGCCTGTGAGTTTTACTCTTCCGATGCGTTCCACGGTTCCCGTCGTCTCGTTCCTTCCGGTAAGCTCCATCCAGAGGTAGGTATTGTTGGCGTCGGCATCTGTCCTCGTGAGGTATGACGTGCAGATTACACCCGTCGGTACCTTGGTGAAGGTCTTTGTCCCCATAAAGTCATCAGGGATGGTCCTCGTCTGAGGCACGAGTCCGAAGGCCTGGGACTGGGAGAAAACCCGGCTGTCGCTTGTCCCGAGAACTCCAAGGTCCGCCTTTGTCGTTGTTATCACGTTGGCCCCGTAATAATTTGAGAGGTCTGTCTCCAGGTTTTCCGCCTGTCCCCGGAAGGTTTTCAGACCGTAGTCCGTGTCCATAAATGAGATGATCGCCCTGTGTTTGGTGATCATGACTTGCTGCCACTCCGAAGCCAGAGGCTCGATGGGCGGATCCTCCGCCGATTCTGCCAGTGGAGCAGAAAGAAAAGAGAAAATTAAAGCAGCCAAAGCAAAAACGAGTAGCCCCAATCGCCGCCGTAATACTGTCCCTGTGTCCTGTTTCCGTTTCTTACCAGACATTATCTTCCCCCCTTATCCATTCATTTGTTTCAAAAAGCTGCGATTTATCCTGAAACAATTGATTCCAGTGCCTTTCTTTCCTTTTATGCTTGACTAGTAGGAATAATCTGAAGAGTCCATTTGAGCAAAGTATACTGCTAATGTATTTTTGTGCAATAGGAAAAATATTTTTATGTTTATTGAATAAAATGGGTTGAGATACCTATTGAGAAGATATGAACAAATTTTGGGACCGGGCTCTCAGGGTGTTCTTCACAAGAACAGAAGATAAGCTTTCCTGCCCCCTGAGTGCGAAAATGGCCGTGTGCCATGGTAATCTATGGATCTGTTCACTATAAAAATTTCAGTTTCAGGCGGGAGGGAGAGCAGCGAATGGACGGGACCAAAATAGGTTTTTTCGGCCTGGGCGTAATGGGCGGCCCTATGGCTGTGAATATGGGAAAGAAAGGTTCAGAGGAAATAGTTGCCTTTGTGAGGGACAAGCATAAAGCTGTGAAGTATGTTGAACAGGGAATAGTGACAACTGTTTCAGTGAAAGAAATCAGCGAGGCGGCTGTGATTTTTCTTTCACTTCCTGACGGGGATGTGGTCGAGGAGATAGTCCTCGGCAGCGAATATCTCTTCAGATATCTTGAGCCCGGGCAGGTTATCGTGGATTTAAGCACGTCCGACTACGGGATAACGGTGAAAATCGGAAAAGCGCTTCAGGAAAAAGGTATTCATTTCCTTGATGCTCCTGTATCCGGTATGGAGCAGAGAGCCATTGATGGAACTCTTGCCGTCATGTGCGGAGGAGAGCGGGAAGTCTTCGATGCTGTAAGGCCTTACCTGGAGCGGATCGGGAATACTATTGAATATATGGGGGAAACCGGCAGCGGCCAGCTGGTAAAACTGATAAACCAGGTCCTCTATGATATGAATGTGGCCTCCCTTGTTGAAATGCTGGCCCTTTCACGCGGAATGGGACTTGATCCCCATAAAGTGGGCTGCATTGTGAATTCAGGGACCGGCAGAAGTTTTGCCTCGGAATTTTTTATTCCGAGGATCCTGAAAAACGAGTTTTCAGAGGGCTATCCCCTTGAAAAAGCCTACAAGGACATTGTATCGGCTTTTAAGGTTTCCGGGGAAATGAAGCTGCCGCTTCCCGTATTCAATGCGGCGGCGGCTGTTTTCCAGGCAGCCCTGCTGAAGGGATACGGCAGTGAAAACAAGGGAGCCATGATAAAGGTCTACGAGGAGTTGTACGGGGTGGAATTCAGAACAGGTAAGACACAGAAAAAAGAATGAGCACCCCTTCTGTCGCTGATAGAATACCGGTATTTACCTTGTATTGATCATGGAAATGTACGGATCCGGCTTTTTGAGGGAACAAAAAACCAAGAGCACCTGCCATGTTTCCGGCAGGACATTGATCAAAGATAACGGAAAATTCTTTCTTTGGTATAAAGAGTTGACCGTTAGCGGAATTCCTTATATACTATCCCTCGCGTTGTTGGAACATCCGAGGGCGGATAGTTCAGCGGTAGAACACCTGCCTTACACGCAGGGGGTCACAGGTTCGAACCCTGTTTCGCCCACCAGGGCTTCATTGGAGATGCGGGGTCGTAGCTCAGTCGGTTAGAGCGTCGGCC
>Ga0209723_1004254_pt1 | contig 16184 bp, 24 predicted proteins | sample BiotimSIPDNA_2_FD_185750 | JGI IMG/M metagenome (GOLD analysis project Ga0209723, IMG submission 185750) | Anaerobic biogas reactor microbial communites from Washington, USA - Biogas_R2 time_0 SIP DNA (SPAdes) (version 2) | ecosystem: Engineered > Bioreactor > Anaerobic > Unclassified | place... | reverse complement strand
ATCCACATTTGCGCTTGATGATCCGGTATGTGAGCCGGTACACGAGGATCCCGCTTTGGTTTCGATCCGTTGACTCCTGGTGTTGTGTTTTTCGGCTCAAATATCCCGGTCCATCCGTTTGCAATGGTCTGCTCTATTGCGCTGCAAGCTGTGTCAGGTCCGAGTTCGAGGCATTTTTTGAGGTTCAGTTCAGCGGCCTTTGGTGATAGTGGCTTGCGGTTGGATTTGCGGTGGTCGATAAAATCCGTCCATGCGCTGCGAAAAGCTGGTGTGTTGAGTGCTTCCGGGATCTCTGGCATTTGTTGCGCTGGTTTGCGTTCCCTCTTGGCTTTCGGCTGAGATGAGGGTTGTTGTGGTTGCGGTTGGTCTGCATCGAGCTGAAAGGATTCGGTTTGCGAAGCATCACCAGCCGTTCCCCCTGTTAGGGGGTTAGGGGGTGTATTTTCTTCATTCTCAGCATTCTTACCATTCTTATCATTCTTGTTTGTGTATCGTTTGCTGTTTTTCTGCTGTTTTTCTGTTGTATCGTTTGGTGTATCGTTTGCTGTATTGCTTGGGTTTTCTATGTGTTGATAAACCTCGTAATTGCAAATGGTTATGATACTTGTAAGGTTTGATTTCTGTTGTCTTATTTGATCGCGACTTTCCAAACGTACTAAAAACCGTCTGACTTTATCCCTCGACCACTTCCAACGGCTCGCCATTGTGATTTCAGACCATCCGACTTGCCCTCTTTCGATCCATATTTCAACACCTCTAACCTCGAAAGAATCGCGTGCATGATTCGCACCTAAAAGCAGATCAATCCACGCTTGGGCCTTTGTAAATGGCTCAGAAAACCATAACGGGTTATTCCAGATTTGACGCCAAATCTTAATCCACCCTTGAAATTCGTCTTTACCTGACATCCCTACACCCTCCAACAAAAACGCCCCCCGATGTGACGCCCATGCAATCGAAAATGCATGGCATCGGGAGGCAAAGCGTTGTTGGTGTTCATTGGCGTCAACAATGATTTCATGGTGCGAATCTAGGGCGGTGAAAGGTGCGTGTCAAGCGGGAAGTGCAGCGTAGTATTTTGGATATTCCATTTCCTTCAGCGTGCAACGCTTTTTCCATTTTTGATCGATGAATTTGATGTATCGGAATTGACGCAAAACAAGTTCGGTTGCGCGCTCGCGGTTTTCTTGAAGTTTTTTCGCTTCTCCTTTATACCGCTTCGACCCTTCGGCAACAGTCATTTGAATGTTGTGATACACCACACCATCAAGCTCCCAAAAAACGCTTGTGTGCTCTCCATAATAACAAAATGAGCAGGCCTGATACACAATCCCGAAACCTCCGCACCTTTCATCAGCAAATGATTGAATCCATTTTACCCTCGGAAATTTACGTTTGATATACTTGATTGATGCCGAGATCGCCCTGCTCTCGGGGTATTGCCCTGCATCATCGGAAATCCACATGCGATTCAACTCAAGGTATTGGTCGAGCTCCGTTCCGGTTACAACGCTCGAGGCGGATGCAGGATTCATTGCATATCCATATTGCAAAACGCCTTTTAGTGAATTATCAACAAAAAGCCCGAGATGAATGTATGTTGCGTTATAAACCTTTTTTGAATAATGGTTTTTGATAATTACGGAGTTCGCTAGGTTTCTGTCGATTTCTTTTACATGAAAATCCTCGCTTCCAAATCCGATGATTTCCGCGTCTCCTATGAGTGAAAGTTGATTGCTTTTTATATAATCGTTCATATCGTTCATTTTGGTTTAGGTTAAATCGTTCTGTTGAGTGTGAAATCAAGCGTTGTTTGCCTTGTCGCGTTCGTGATCCGCTCACAAGCGGCATCAAAGTATTCTTCATCAAGCTCGCAAGCGGTCAAATGGTGTCCGGCATAATGGCACGCAATCGCGATTGATCCGCTTCCCATGTGCGTATCAAGTATCGTGTCGCCGGGCTTAGCGTAGTTTGAAAGGATCCAGGAATACAGGGCAACCGGCTTTTGCGTTGGATGGATGCGCTTTTCTTTGTTTTTCATGTCGCCTTGCAGCATTCCTGCCCACCGGAACCGGAAGATTCTCGCCGCCTTTTTGTGCGAGGTGTATGCAAGTTCAGCGTCAGCGAAGTCGTTTTCCCCGTTCTCCTTGTCCCAGATGATCCATGATGGAGAGCCGCGCATCACCTTTTCCATGAAGTGATTTGCACCCCAGATGATTTGATCCTTGGACACCCTCCGAAGTTCCTCGAAGTATTCCGCTGGCGGCGTTTGCCTGTCCCATGCTTTCGGGGTGTATTCTTGCGCGGCCGCCTTCGATGAGCGGGAATGGTTTTTCTTGCCGTCCTCTCCGATTCCGTATGGAGGATCGACTATTGCGATGCCGAAGTGCTTGTCTGGATATTGAGCCATTAACTCCATGCAATCCATGCAGCGAATATCAAGCAGGTCTGTTTTATATTGTTTCATGTGTGGTTTTCGTTAGGATTACTTTTACATTAACAACTGGCTTCTGAATCACCGTGCAAACCTCCTCAACGATTATCATTGGATCAGATGACCAATCAATACGGAGGTCTGGTCCGGCTGAAAGGTATGTGTCTTTTGCATCATCCCGGAGCCATTGTTCAGCCGCTTTACGACTGGTGAACGGACCTAGTGCGGTTTTACTGTCGAGGTATTCTCCACTCGTTCCAGTGTCGATTACCCAGAATTTACGCTGTTGTTTTGGTGTCATGTGTGGTTTTGCTGTTGAAAAGTAAATCCCTTCCGCAACCCGGCTTTGTCCGCATACCCGAAACACCCCTGTTTATTGTTAGCGTTAGGCGTTGATGAGCTGCGGAAGGGAAAAGTGTGTGTTTACGGAAGAAGACCGTATTTCTTGATTATCTCTCGGTCATATTCGTCGATCTTCGACCAGTCGATATTTCCCATGCATCCCAGCATGTCACTGGCACAGACCGAATCGCCGTGCTGACTTAGCATGGTCGCCACAGCGCACACGTAGCCCTGCTCAAACGTCAAAGCCTCAGAACCAGACGATGTAGAGGAACGAGGCTTAGCGCGCCGCCGTTCGGTCGTTTTCTTTGTTTTCGTAGCCATAGGTTATTATTTCGTTTTCGGTGTTTGTTTTGCCTCGTCCATCATCTCGACGTTAGCAAGGAAGTCCACGTTGCTTCCGCTTGGTTATTGCTGCTCGACACCACTGGCAGACCCATATCGGCCAGTCCTGTCCTTCGTATCGGTAGGCTCCAGTCTGCTTGCACGGTCGTTTTTGCGAGCATCCAAAACAATACTCTAGGCCAATACGACACCTAGAGGAATGCGATACAATATCATCGGCGTTTGTGTTAGCTTTCATATATCGACTCAAGCTCATTGCGTTTTTCGGTCGCGGCATCCGTTACCATTTTCGAAAGCTCAGGTTCCGTTTCAGCGAGCTTTGAAAGCGCTCTCTGGTAGTCCATGATGAGCCCTGCAAGCGTTTTAGCATCACTGCACGACCTGATCTTTGCAACAAACTCCTTGGTCCAAGCTGCGGCCTTTTCGTTCGGTTGCTCTGCCGGAAGCGGAAGAATCTTGATAGGGCTTCGTTTGCCTCGCTTTTCGCTTATCATGATTGTCTGCGGTCCGTCGATGTGTGATGCGTGCGAGATGCGGATTCCACCGATTTGTACCCCCGCCCAAGTTACAGAAGGATCCCGGTAAAGCGTCAACCGCTTGCCGATGTATTGCTTGCTGTCCGAACCCCACAGCGAGACCAATACCCGGCACATTGATTTGCACGGCCTGTACGCCTTCTCGCTTCCGTCAAAATAGATGTTTACGGGTTGATCTGACGGAAGGATTTTAACCTCATTTATCTTGATCGTCATCGGTCCACCTATCAGGTCATCTGCGTTAACCTGGTCGCTTTTAGCGATGATTGTAGGGCTCATATCGTATTCGTTTTGCGTGGTCATATCAGTATATTTCGTCGAGGTTTCTGCGTTCGGTCGGTATCAGCTTCATCCCGCTTTCGAGTGCGGATTGATACCGTGTTACAATGTCCTGAATCTGCTTTTCCGCTTCGTAAACCGCATCAAGGATCCTGGCTTGATAAAAGCGATCTGGAAAGACGCGGATGGTTATCATTGGAAGGCCGCCGGAATAGCTGATAAAATCGCACCATTCGCGGCCAGTCACCATCAGTCCAGTCTGAATCTGAGCCATGTATTCGGACGGGATTTCATTGCTTAGTTGGTAGTCAAGTAAGGTCTGAATCTGAAACTTCGGCTTGCGACTCTTGCATTCGATCAAACCAGTATTTCCGACTAGTCCATCCGGAGAATAACCGATTGTAAACCGCTCATCCTCTGATCCATATTCAGCCGTGATGAATCCGCAATCAGATACAGGCTCAAAATGCCGGCTGTATTCGTGCTTTGCAAATCCCTCATCATCATGTCCGCGTAACATGTCTCGAGTCTCAAAAACAGGCTCAAGAAAACCTGTGATCCGCTCGGATGCTTTCTGCCAGATGTAAGCGCGTGCCTTATCGTTCGATGCAGGCTTTCCGGACGGCGTAAGAATCGTTTTGATTTCGCTCGCGGTAATTACTCCGCATCGAAGCATGAGCCATTCCTCGGTGCCCTGGATGATGTTACGGTGATACGTTGCGCTCATAGCTCCATCTCGGTTTGATTGTGGGTGATTTCATCCTCGGTCTCATCACCGAAAGTCGCACGGTATTTCAGTGTTGTTTTGACTTTCGAATGGTCTCCAATGGTGTAGCTTGTCGCGATCGAAAACTTAACTTCAGGTTGAGTCTTTTTCTCGTCTTCGACGAACGTTTCAATTGCAGTTTTTTCAGCGTTATCTATGTGCTGGAGTAACAGGTCGGTGATCTGTGTACAGATGGTGTCGATTGTTGTTGCTTGTGATTTTTTCATAGGTGATTTAGTCGTTTGTCGGTTTGCGCTGCGTAATTGCCCAAAAGCAATGCATCGCACGTTTTGAGAGTCGGTTTCATGCTCGGAAAGCGTTCCTTTGCGAGCTGGCAAAGTCTGCGTTTACGGTCTGCACCTTTGTGGATAGATGAGAGGCCGTAAAACGATTGCCACTTTTGCGGGCTGATACGCTCGTGAGGGATTCCAAAAGCGATCAGGATACCGCGCCATATGCCGTAATTCTCGCCAAAGCTGAACATCGATACAACACCTTGACCCGGCATCGAGTGCACGTTTTCGATGATCGCCGTGACGTCAGCAAATGCGTTTTGGACATCAAGGACAAGGTTCGACATCTCCCATTCGTCCGACCATTTTTCAACCCATTCAGGTTGACCATTCCGGAACAACGCGATTGCTCCACCTTTACCGGGATCAATTGCAAGTATAGTGCTCATATCGTTTCCTTTCGCTTAAAATGGGCAATCCTCGTTATCACGCCGGTCGAATGTGTCCTGTATCGCTTGCGGGTCCTTGTTCGGTCTTTCGGTTGCCGTTGTAGGTGCTCCGGACCATTGTTTTTCCCTCGGCTCGAACATCGAGACCATGACGCGCGTTGACCCTTCTTGACGCGGAAACGCAGCGAAATTGATATGCGCATCAATCAGCGCATACATGCCACCGTCTTTGCTGGTGTGCACCTCTCCGACACGCTGCCAGATGGTTTTTTTTGTGCCGTCTTTGGCCGTGTATTCGCCTGCTTTTGTCGTTAATTCGTATTTGATCATGGTATTGATTTATCAGTGGTTTATCTCGAAAATTAGTAACGCCTTACGTGACGTCAATCGATGTTTTGCCCCGCATCGCCCCGCCACTGCCGCGCCATGACTAGCATCGCCACGCAACGCCGCGAAAATTCATTTATCAGCCTTTTGTTTAGCATGCTTCTGTTCATGCGCTACGAGCTTTTTAAGGTGTTCCAAAAATCGCTTGGTTGCGTCGTATGAATTGTATCCCGCTTCAAAGCGTGATGTTCGGTGGCTCTTGTATCCAAATTGCAGATCCGTGAAATGTTGTGACCATCCAACCGACCTGCGCAACTCAACGATTTCTTTTGCAAGTTCTTGGAGCTCATCCCGGTAATCGTGTGCTTGTGCTGTGCGTCGAATCAAGCCTGATTTAAACCCGAACGCAACCGCTTTTTTTGCGCTCTCAAGCGTATGGCTAGATTCGGTTTTGTGGTCAGGGTTGAATTTGAGATCAATGTAGGCCATACACCTGCTTTCCGGGCTTGTGTCCGAGTTCGCAGGGCTGATGATCGTGTGTCTTGATTGTCTGCTCATTTGGTTGATGGTTTTGTTAAAATTGGTGACTGCTTTCGTCCAGTCAATCGATGTTTTGCCCGTCCCCGCCTTGCCGTGCATCGCCAGGCCATGCCTCACACTGCCGTGCAAAGAAAATGTTGTTTTGATTGTTTCATCTGAGAAAAAATTGGTGACTGCTTTCGTCCAGTCAATCGATGTTGCCTTGCCCCGCCTCGCACAGCCCCGCCTCTCACAGCCACGAAAATTTATGCAATCAGCTTACCGCTCCGGTTAATGAGCGCAAGCCTTGTTGACGCACGCTCAAGAATTGCCTCGTGCCTTCGCTGTTGTTCCGCGTCCAAAAGCTCCATTGGTGTATTGATTCCAAGCTCAACACTAGCACGCATTGAGCGGATTGCCTTACGTTGCATCCGCTGCATGATGTCAGCGTTTTGATGCGCCTCGACTACTCGATAAGTCAATCCGTTCGAACCGGCTGAACTGAGATACATGCCGTGCTTCCTGATTGCCCTGCGGATCGAGTCAACGGCAAACTGAAATTCAATGGAGGTTGGATCGCATTCGAGCTTTTTTGCTAGCGTTTCGACGCTCCATGAGCTGCCAAAATCGATACTTTCGGATTCGACAAATTCGCGCCAGAGTGGGTATTTACGTGCTTCATTCATTGTTTTCCTTGTGTTGATTGTAAAAATGGTGACTGCTTACGACCAGTCAATCGATATTGCCAATGCCCCGCCGAGCCTGGACGTGCCTAGCACAGCCCTACCCCGCCGAGAAAATTCAAAGAATTTCGTGCGTGAACCGACCAAACTTGGGCCTCCAATCACCGAGACCAACGTATGTTCCAGCGTCGAGAATCGCTTGCTCAAGGTTGCGAGCGTTGACAAGGGTTTCGTCAAACTCGAGCGTGAAGGTAAGCGTCCATCCGGTCGGAATCATCGGCCTAATGCGGATGATTCGGCTTGTCTGGATCTTGACCCCCTTCCGAATTGTGAAACGCGGATCGCCATAAAGCTTATCCGGTTTCTTTCCAGAAATATCCGGATGATCAATCTCAATCTCCGGTTCCTGGACGAAAACACCCGCTTGCACATCCTTACCGATGCGCTGCTTTTGTCCGCCCTGCTGAATGCACCGTTCGATGTTGTCGCACGGTATGCAGATGCGCCCTGATTCGCTTAGGTAAAGCCCTCCGAACCATTCCAAGCGAGCAAGTTCCAAATTGTCAGCGTCGGTTTTCTTGGCCTTTTTGGCCGTGATCGCCTTCTGCTGAAGAACGATTGGATTGGTTGGATCAGCGAGTAACCCGTTGTGCAAGATGATCGGTCTGATTCCAGTGAGTTTGATCTTCATTGTTTTCATATGTGCCTTGTATTGAGTTGTTTATGTAAGAAATTGGTGATGGTTTACGTTCCATCAATCGATGTTGCCTTGCCAACGCCTCGCAGGGACCCGCCCGGCACAGCCTTGCAGCGCCTAGCCAAATCAAATTCCATTCACGCTTCAGCCTCCTCGATTGCCCCAATTGATGCTTCGGTTTCGTCGTCTGCGTAATACAGCGCATCCGGTATATCGGCTTCGGTTATGTCGAAACTCCACGCTGATTCCGTTAGTTGCGGGTCGTCAATAGGCGTTTTGCTGTTGTTCCATGTAAACTCGTAAACAGTTGATCCGCTTCTGTTTGCTCGCTGAATGATTAGTGTGTTTCCGGACGCTGCGGAAAACCACGGACGAGTCAACCGCTTGTCTTTGATCCAGCGCAACACCTCATCCCGGCTGAATTTGCGATGATTGCAGCTCATGGCCGTCCTTTCGCTGCATGTGATAAAGCCTGTCGCAGCTCTTGTTCGCGTGACTCGTGTATTGTCCGCATCGCTGCAAACACAATCTCGCGATGTTCCGGTTTTCTGAAATCAGACGAACGCACCTTGCAAGCTGTGTCAATCTGCGAGCGCGTCAATCCGGTTTCGGTTTCGATCTCCCGTACCGTGATTCCGAGCGACACCCGCAACGGTTCGAGCGGGCAGTTGGGTATGGTTGATGGTATGGTCATTGGTTCAATTCCTTTCGTGCTCTTTCAATTGATACAAGCGTGATTGCGCGTTCAATGGTCGCATCGTCAACAAACGCAATCCCGCGCTCCGGATCTGGAGTGCATACAAATACCTTGCCATCAGCGCGAAACAGGTCAGCCCATTCCGCCGCAAGGTCCTCTGTTATGACCCAAGCCTTCCGCTCGTCATCGTAGCCCAGCAAGCGCATTTCGCGTTCTGGTGATAGCCATGCGCAACCTGACAGCGCAACGGCTAGATAAATGGTAAGGATTGTGCGCTTCATTTCGCAAGCCTCCTACGCAGTTCGTCCAAATTCGAGCTGTTTTTGGCCGCTTCGATGATCTCGGAAGCAGGCGCGTTTTTGGTTGCTTTGTCGCGCTGAACAGCATCGACAACAGCAACCCCGGCCTGGAGTGCGTCTTTGTATTTCGCTGGCAAAAACAGATTCGCGATCTTGGCGATCAGCGTGATTATGAGTCCGATTTTCATATGTCCTTTCGGTTGTGGTGGTTCAGAAGAAAATAACAACGGCAAGAGCGGTCGCAGCGATTCCGACGATCAGGCCGCCGATAAATCCAACGCCATCCATGTTTCGGCATTCGGCGGCTTCAAGCAGCTCATGCAAGCGGTTTATTTCGCGATCCTTCTGGAACAGGATCTGCCGGGTTTCGTCGTCGTAATTCCGACGAGTGCGCTGATAAGGGTTCGGTCGGTTGTGAGTAGTCATCTATCGGGTGTTTCTGGTTTTTTCGTGTCGGCTTCGTGCCTTTCAATACCATACATAATCGGCATTTTTTCCGATTAGTCAAGCAATAATCTGAAAATTTTCCGATTATTTTTCAACGCAATAAAGCGTTGACTGTGCGCTACTTAGCTTGCAAATGCGCCATTCAAAGCACCAACACAGCCGTTCAAAATGCAGGATTTCCCGATTTCTTTTGCTGCGTTCGAGGTGCTATCCATCGAGTATTCCGCAGCGTAAACAGGCTTTTTGAAATCCCGTTGAAGCGCAAGGACATCGCCAACGCAATCCTCCGGTGTGCGATTGAATCCGAACTGGAAGTATATCGCATCAATCCACGGATCGGAAAGCAAGCGGGTATCTCGTTCGATTGTATGAAAGCCGATTTCGGCATCTGGAAGCCGCGTCCGTAGCCAGTTTCCGAGCGTCCGGCATTGATGTTCGGACCAGTATTCCAGAGCCTCCAGACCGAGCACAAACCGCTTGATCGGTTGCACATTTTCGAGGACCTCAACAAACACCTGATCCCAACAGGATGCTACTCGATCAACGTTTGATCGGTCGAACAAGCTGAATCCATCATCAGCCATCAGCCAGATCCCGACGTCGAGGCCAGCCGCTTGGATGGTTCGGATGTCGTGTATCCACTTTGCCTGCCGCTCGCTTGTGTAGTGCACCCGCTTTTGGCCGGTGTGGTTGTAGTCCTGATCATTTGCAATGTAGACCTCGAAGCCGGTATGACCTTGTGCGAGCGCGTAATCAATCATCCCGTATCGTTCGGCATCGCTGATCTGATCGCTCAAGTAAGTGTGCGTTGATTTCGTTGCAATGCCTCTCACATCGTCGTAGCCATACAAAAACCCACTCACAATCGGTTTTGAAGCTGGCTCCGGTGTAGGTATCGGCTTCGGTGTCGGAACAACCCACGGAGGCATTGCACGGTTTTTAGCCTCATCGGATGCTAATAGCGCGCGCAAGACTCCATCCAGAGTCAACCGCGAATCGAGAACCGCATCTGCATAGGCCTTACGTCCTTCAGGATCGCTTTTTCGCCCAAGTGCAAGCTGATAATACCCATCAATCCTATGCTCAATTTCAGCACGCATACAGGCCAATATCCGGTCAAGTTTAGCATCAAGCCGCTTTCCGAATTTGATAACCTCCTGCATATCGATGTCCTCGCTCATTGCATTCCTTGGATTTGATCTGATTGTAAAACCGATTTTGAATCAAATGATACGCGCTGATGATAGCTTGCAAGCCTGTCAATTGCGTGTTCGTGTCGATCAACATCACGCCTCAATCCAACAGTTACTGATTCGGTTTTTGACAAGCGCGAACTGACCTCATCAAACTTTTCGATCAGGCGGTTAAATGCCATCACTTGTTGCGCTGCGAAGAATCCGGTAATCGAAAGCAGGATCCCAATGATAGCAGTTTGAATCGGGCTGAATAGCGGCCTCTTGTCGATGTAGTTTGCGGGTGCTCGTTGCGCCGTCATGGTGTTTCAAGATTGTGATTTGCGGTTGTGTTTAAGTGTCCAATACCAATGATACGGTTTGCCAAAAAGCGTTGGTCCAAGCCAGTAAACGGCAGCGATTGGAACGCATACATTTGACGCCCTCATGGCCCGGTAAAAGATTGCGTTGTTTCTCCAACTGCTGCCTAGGTGATCGTGTATGCAAGCCGCTGCAAACCACGGCCCCGAGCGCGTGCAAATGAGTAGCAGGCTCATTGCGATGATCCAGAGCAACGGGCTTGTCCATATTCCAAGCGCGAAAATGAGGATTGCAATCAGCCATATCAGCCAACGGATCACGCTTGCCCCATCGGTCTCCATTCCGGATGGTGCAATGTAAATAACGCCGTCTTTATCAACAAAACGCAAGTCCGTAACAAGCCGATAACGAGGAACAAGATCAAGCCAATGACGGGCTTGAAGTTGCTCGACTACAGGGTTGTTTTCAAATCGCGCTTTCATTCCGATCTCACTCTGTCCATGATCCATCCTTTGGAAATCTCACCCATGTGTTTGTTGCCGTGCAGACGTAGAAATAATCCGCGTCAAATCGTGCCATTCCCTTTGTCCCGCTGGCTGTCGGCCCGCTCGGTGTGCCCTCCAGCATCAGAGCCCCTGAAACCGCAGCCTGCACAAATGCGGTCGTGGCGATCTGCGTGGTATTGGTCCCCGGTGCGGCAGTCGGCGCAGTCGGCGTGCCCGTGAGCGCGGGGGATGCGAGCGGTGCTTTCAGGCTTAACTCGTATTCCGGGTAACCCATCATCCACACGTTTGAGTATTTCGTAAATGTGATAAAGGTCCCAAATCCTGTAAGGGTGAATGGTGTGTTTTTAGGATGTATGCCGGTTCCGCGCAAAATATTACTCGGTGATGTAATGGTCAGCTCGCGGGCGCCCGACACCCCAACGACCACGCATATCTCATCGCCATCCACATATCCCGAGGTGTTCGTATCGGGTAGTGTGAGCGTGCAGCCGTTGGCGTTCACACCATATGTCTTACCGCGCTCAGCATCGATCGCGGTTGATGCCGTTGTTATCGCAACGTATGAGTGCTTAGGTCGGCACGATGCAATCGCTCCAGCCACAAACGCCGTCGTGGCGAGCTGCGTTGTGTTTGTGCCCGCCGCGGCCGTCGGCGCGGTCGGCGTGCCCGTGAGCGCTGGGGATGCGAGCGGAGCCTTCCCCGCGAGCTCGTATTCCGGATAACTCATCGTCCACGCGGTTGAGATTTTAGTAAATGTGATAACGAGCCCCAATCCTGTAACATTGAATGGTGTGTTAGCAGGTTGCAGGCCGGTGCCGCGCAAAACCTGACTCGGTGATGTAATGGTCAGCTCGCGGGCGCCCGACACCCCAACGACCACGCATATCTCATCCCCGTCTACATATCCCGCTGTTCCCACTGAGGGCAAATTTAGCGTGCAGCCGGTGGCGTTCACACCATACGTATTACCACGCTCGGCAGCGATCGCGGTTGATGCCGTTGTTATCGCAACGTATGAGTGCTTAGGTCGGCACGATGCAATCGCTCCAGCCACAAACGCCGTGGTGGCCCCTTTGGTCGTGTTATCTCCCGCAGTCGGAGTCGGCATCACAGGGCTTGAAGTGAAGGTCTTGACTCCGCCGATGCTTTGGTTCCCGGTAAGTTTAACCACATCGCCAAGCGCCGCCGCGATTGCGCTGTCCTCAAGCCCACATATCATCCACGCCGAGGAGATCGTTTTCACTACAGTGAAATACCGCCCGAATCCAGTCACACTGAATGATGATGCTGACCCCGATGGGGTGTAAATATTGTCCGAGCCTGCGCGTGTGATTGTCACCGTTGACACCGCTGTGACACCTGCAAAAACCCCAATCTCGGTCCCAATAGGAACCCCAGTCGGGAGAGTAAGCACTACCGTGCCGTTACACCCATGGATTACCCATGGTACTCCGGTTACCTCGCCTCCATTGTGGAAAGTGTAAGCGCTTGTCTTTTTGATCGTGCTACCCTTTATCTGGCTCGACTCATGGCCCGCTGCGCTGTTGCTCGCGAATATGCGGTCCTCGTCCGCTAAGGATGTCAGCACGGGATACAGTGTTTCGTCTGGAAAGGTGTCGCTCATGGTGTGTAGATTTCAAAAATTCGTGTCTGTCGGAATATGCGCCGCCCAGCGCTGTCGAAGAGCGGCTTGCGGTCGTGCCTGAGCACCGGGTTCATGTAAGTCGCGCCGCCCGCGCTCACGGTCGCGTTGCGCATCCGTGTAGCGGTCACAGCGGATGTGCTGTCCGGGTCGGCATCCGCAGCACCCGCAGCGAGCACGACCACCCGCGAACCCACGCACGCGGTCGACGTGGCCACCGAGCATACGAGCCCGTCGTAGATGTAGCGCATGCGCTGAGCCGTGCACGCGGTCCGGCATCGTGGCAGTGAGGCGATATCAGCCATTTTTATCTTGCGACCTGTCAGGTCGGTGAAGCTCATGCCGGTGCAACGTATCGCGGCCGTACGCATAGCTGTCGGCAACACCACTGGCGATGCAGAGCACGCCGCCGCTGCGAGCGCATTGCGCACGATCACGACAGCAAGCGCGGTCTCTGTAGCCGGTCCGCTACCGATCACCGCATTGCCGATCCTCCGCCCTCTCACCGAGGTCGAGGCCGCTAGCCAGCACTCCAGTCCATCCGGAGCACGCGTGCGGGAGGCCGTCAGCGCAGCACTCGCCCGGCACGTAGCAGCGAGGCGCACGCCACGGCGCACCGTCACCGCCTCGGCTTCGAGCGTAGGCCATGTGACCTCATACGCCTCGACCGTATGCAGCGAGAGCGGCTCGGCCTCAAGCCTGTGCCACGCAATCTGTTCGGCGATCAGCATCAGTCCAGCGTGATCGTCATTGCCCCCGCTTTGATCCGGAACGAGTCGCCAGTATTGATCGCCACCGCGATCCCGTCGAACCACGTCCGGAGGTTCCCGCCGCTGGGCGCGTCAAACACCCCGATCGCGACCACCGTCCCCCAGTTTGCCACCGCTTCAGGCCACTCGAAGGCCACCCCGTTCGACTTCACGCCAGCGCTCGAGGATGGGAAGTTCGTGGAGTTGTTCGTCACCGCGAGCCTCGCGTATCCGCTCGCGCTCACCTCTGTGCCGCCGCCCGCGTCGTTCGGTGCTACCGTGAAAGCAGCGAGGTAATACGTGCTCGGCCTTACCAGGTCCGGCCCGCCGAACAGGTGGTCAAGCACCTTGTTTTCTTCATAGTCGCTAAATGATCCTGCCATTGTTTGTCCTCCGTTGTGTTGTTTCTAAAATCCTCTGTGTTACCAGCCCAAGTCATCGTCCGTGTAGTCGCTCATGGTTCCGGGTCCGGTTCGGGGTAAGCATCCGCAAGCGTCACCTCATTGCCCACCGTCACCTGCCCGGTCACGAGCGTCTTGATGTCGCCATCCGGCGTCTTGATCTGCACGTCGTATTGGTAAGCCTTGCCCGGCGTCAGCGTCTTCGTGTCCGCCGCCGTGAAAGTGATCGTTATCAGCCCCTCGGTCACGAGCACCCCATCCACATCGTGGTTCGTGAGCGTGATCCCGGAGCCGATCCGCTTTTGGATCGAAGTCGCCGCATCATCCGCATCCGTGTAGCTCGCCTTGAGCGTGCACCACACGTCATAGCCCGTGAGCGATATCGCCGTATCATCCTCGCGGACGATGAAATACAGCCGCTCCGTGTCCCCCTTTATCCAGCTCAGTGAAATGCTCTTTGCCATAAATTCGCCCCCTGTTAGAAATCGCTCTGGATGCGGTGACTCTGCCCCCGCACCGTCCGGATGATATGCCGCTTGCCCTCGGTGGACTCCATCGCCTTGCGGATACTCGTCCGCGAATCATCAACCATGATAATCGAGGATGACCCACCGCCTGCCATCGATGCTATGCCGCCGCCCGAATCTGTAGCCGGTGCCATCATCCCGGGAGATGTGACCGCTCCGGCTGCGATCGCGTCGAAGTATCCAACGCCCATGCGTGAGACCACGTCGGCCGGAACAACATACTCGCCACGGTGCACCATGCCCGCAGGCTGATACTTTCCGCCCGGCCCCGTGTATCCACCCTCCGCGAAAGACCCCAGTGCCGCCATCACAGCCACCGTGCCAGCGGCCGCGAGTGCGAGCCCGGCCCAGCCTGATCCGATCACCGCAGCGATTGCCGCCGGGATCCATGCCACCATCGACTTCGCGGCGCCTGCCACGCTCAGCGCCAAGCCCTTCGCCGCCATCGCAGCATCGACAGCGAACATCGCAGCCTTTGAGACAGCGTATTCGGCGATCATCTTCGAGAAGGCACCGACTGCAGATTCGACGAATCCATTCCACATCCCGCGCAAGCTCTGCCCTAGAGTCTGCGTTTTCATGAGCAGGCCAGATAGTCCAGAGGAGATCGTATCGATCCCAGCCGTGAACATGCCGGTGAAGTTGTTTGCTACGATATCCTCGAAACTTCCAAGCTGTTCCTGGAGTCCGGTCATCTTTTCGCCGAACGCGCTAAACTGAGGAGTGTCAACTGCGGCGTCTCCCGCGCCAGCCGCTCCGCCCGCATCCGCATCACCTGCGCCCGCCTTCGAGAACCCGCTCATGAGTGCCATTGCGCCGAACCCGAACTGGTTGTCCGGGTTTCCGTATGGCTGAGCGCTGAAGAGTTCCGCGAGCCCTGACATCGATGTCACAGTCGACTTTTCAGGGTCGATGTATGGACCGTTCATCCGCTCGCGAATCGCGTCTGCGTCTGCACGGGTGCCGCTTGTATCGATGCCGGACATCTGCCCGAGTCTAAGCTTTTTCAACAGCGGGTTGACCTTATCAACCATCGCGTTGACGCCCTCCTGGATGAGGAGCACAAAGCTCTTGGCGATCAGCTTCATCGCGTCGCTGAACCACGAGAAGAACGCCTTCATATCGTTGATCAACGCTCGCGGGAACTCTATTGCCACGTTGTGAAACGTATTCTTGATCGAGATCCAAAGCCCCTCGCTAACGAGCTTTAGCATGTCCCATATTGCCGCCCTTGTGTCGTCGTTAGCGAATGCGGCCGTCACGCGACTCGTCAGCACCTTGATCTTGATTCCGAGCACTGCGAGCTTGTCGTCAAGTCCGTCGAGTGCTTCAAGCTCCCATCCCTCGAGGGCGAGCCCGGCCGCGATCGCATTCTTGCGCACGTTGACGAGCCCATCCTTGCCGATGCTGTCCAGAAGTTCGACGAGCCGCGGACCTTGCTCGGCTCCAAAGATTTGAGAGACAGCGTTGAACGCGGCCTGTCGATCTGCGGTGTTCTTGAACCCGACTGCAAGTGCCTCAAGCTTCCGCTCCGTCGGCATGCCGTAGAAGTCTTTCAGATCGACATTCAGATCCGAGAACGCCTTGCGCAGCTTAACGTTGCCCGTCGCCGCTTCAATAGCACGATTGCGCATGGCCGCGATAGCGACGCCGATCCGCTCAAACTGGACGCCAACCTGAGCCCCAACAGCTTGAACCGCCTGCAGGTCCATCGCGTTCATGCTCGCTTGATAAGCCTGATCGCTCACACGGCTCGCGTAGGATATCGAGTCCTGCACCTGCCTCACGATCGTGCGGATCGATACAAACGCCG
>Ga0209723_1004245_pt1 | contig 16220 bp, 10 predicted proteins | sample BiotimSIPDNA_2_FD_185750 | JGI IMG/M metagenome (GOLD analysis project Ga0209723, IMG submission 185750) | Anaerobic biogas reactor microbial communites from Washington, USA - Biogas_R2 time_0 SIP DNA (SPAdes) (version 2) | ecosystem: Engineered > Bioreactor > Anaerobic > Unclassified | place... | reverse complement strand
TTTTGAATCCTACAATCAGAAGTTAACTGACAAATATGGTGATAACTGGCTGGGAAAAGGAAAATGCACAGGCTTAGAGTTTAAACGCTGGCTAGCTCTACGCGACAACATGACCCAAATCCCCTAAACACTGGACAGCAACATTTTTCCATTGTTTAGTTCTCAAAAGGGTATATTTTAGACAGGCTAATATGTTAGCGGATAATATTCAATTAAGGTTTAAAATGAAACACTTAGAAGTCGTAGGCGGAATTCTGATTTTCAAGGGTAAAATCTTGTGCATGCAACGTAATATAGGAAAATATGAATATCTGAATTTCAAATACGAATTCCCTGGGGGAAAAGTAGAGCCAGGAGAAAACCGTCCACAAGCTCTTATGCGTGAATTAAAAGAGGAACTGGACATAGACCTCCATGTATCTGACTCTGATTATTTCGGTGAAGTAAGTTACAAATATCCTGATTTTGAAATCACTATGTATTGTTATCTTTGCCACCTCACCTCAGACCATTTCAGACAAAAAGAACATATAAACTACAAATGGATGACCCAAAATGGCCTTCATAAGCTAGATTGGGCGCCTGCAGATTATCCTATTGTAAAAAAACTAGAAAAGGTAAACTGTATTGAATAGAAATGGCTTACATCGTGAAATATGTAAAAGTCTAATCACTGGCTGCATTGACCATTCTGCTAAATCATTGGCTGAATATCAACCAAAATTACTTCTGAACAGCAAAGAATCAAAAGTCCTTTCAAATATCATAATGGAACTAAAAAAATGTGATGAATTTTTCTTTTCTGTAGCATTTGTTACCAACAGTGGTGTTGCTAGTCTCATAGAAACTCTCAAAGAATTAGAAAAAAAGGAAGTTCAAGGAAAAATTATCGTTTCTGAGTACCAATACTTTACAGAGCCCAGAGCGTTAGAACGTCTTATTGGTTTGAAGAATCTTGACATAAGAATCATTAGTCAAGAACAACATCTTCATTCAAAAGGCTATATTTTACGAAAAGACAAAACCATTTCTCTTATCATCGGAAGCAGCAATTTAACAGCAGATGCTCTATGCAAAAATCAGGAATGGAACCTAAAAGTCACAACATCTTCTAAAGGCTCACTAATAGTAGATACATTTGAAGAATTTGATAGGCTTTACAAATGTGCAACGCCAGTAACTCCAGAATGGCTCAATACATACAAGGAAATCTATAAGAAACAACGCAAAATAGAGCGTAAAGTTGTTTACGAATTCGAAGAAGAATCTATCACAACTATCCGACCTATCATTCCTAACAGAATGCAGAGTTCTGCATTAGAATCTTTAAAGTTACTTAGGTCTGAGGGGCATAAAAAAGCCCTCCTTATTTCTGCAACAGGAACCGGAAAAACTTACCTTTCAACTTTTGATGTCAAATTAGTAGATCCAAAAAAATTCCTGTTTGTTGTACATCGCGAAAACATAGCTAGAACCGCTATGAAATCTTTCAAAAGAATTTTTGGTAACAGCAAAAAAATGGGTGTTCTTACTGGATCAGAGAAAGATCTTGAAGCGGAATATATTTTCTCAACAATTCAAACTCTTTCAAAACCAGACATTCTTAAAAAATTCGCTACCACTCATTTTGATTACATAGTAATTGATGAAGTTCATCGATCAGGCGCAAAATCTTACAAAACAATCCTCGAATACTTCACTCCCAAGTTTTTACTTGGGTTGACAGCAACCCCAGAAAGAACAGATGGTTTTGACATCTTTAATGCATTTGATTACAATATCGCCTACGAAATTAGACTCAATATGGCCTTAGAAGAGGATATGCTTTCACCATTTCATTACTATGGAGTAACTGATATTTCAATAGATGGAAAGTTAGTAGATGATTATACTGAATTTAATAATCTTGTTTCAAATGAACGCGTTGAAAGAATTATCGAAAATTCAAAGTTTTATGGATGTGACCGAGGAAGAATTAAAGGCTTAATTTTCTGTAGTCGAAGAAGCAAAGGAACTTTCAAAAAAACTCAATCTCAAAGGTTATAGAACTATTGCATTGTCTGGAGAAAATAATGAACAGGAAAGGGAAGAATGTATTAAGCGCCTTGAATCTGACAATCGAGAAGATTACCTAAACTACATTTTAACTGTTGATATTTTCAACGAAGGCGTTGATATTCCTTCTGTTAATCAAATTATTATGCTACGGCCGACTAAATCAGCAATCGTATTTGTTCAGCAACTAGGGCGAGGATTACGAAAAGCAGAAAATAAAGACTTTTTGACTGTAATCGATTTTATTGGCAATTATACAAACAACTATATGGTGCCAATCGCTCTCTATGGGGACAGATCATATAACAAAGATACACTTCGAAAATTAATCTCAACTGGAAGCAACCTAATTCCCGGCACATCTACAGTTAATTTTGACCAAATATCAAAACAGAGGATTTACAAAGCAATTGATACTGCAAGAGTTAACAATTACAAAGAATTAAAAGAGGATTACTCTCTTTTAAAATACAAATTGGGCCGTATTCCCTCTATGATGGATTTCGTGGAACACGGAAGCCGGGATCCGACGATTTATGTTAAAAAATACGGTTCACTTTATGCATTTATAGATAAAGAAGAGCATATTGGAGATTTGTCTCCCTTACAAATTAGGCGTCTTAGCTTCTTTGCAAAAGAAGTGTGCGATGGAAAACGCTTAGAGGATGTTCTACTCCTAAAATTACTTCTCGAGAAAGGTCATGTTTCATTAAATGAATTTAAAAGAATATTAAAAGAAGATTACCGAATAGAATCCAATTCAATCGCTTCTGCTATTAATTACCTGAATTGTGAATTCCATCTGCAGAGTGATTGCAAAAAATATGGTTCAATAAAATATGTTGAATTATCTGATAAAGAAATTCTCTCGAAAACAAAGGCGCTGGACGACTTATTGGCATCTTCAACTTTTCGGTCACATTTGTTAGATACAATTAATTTTGGAATTTATAGATTCAAATATTCCTTTGATCCAAAACACTTTTTCAATGGATTCTCTCTTTATCAAAAATATTCCCGAAAAGATGTTTGCAGAATTTTAAACTGGCCAAAAGATGAACATGGAACAATATTCGGATACAAAATAAAAGCCAATACTTGCCCAATTTTTGTTACTTACTCCAAAAGAGAAGATATCGGAGCAAGCATAAAGTATCAGGACTATTTTCTTAGCAACAACACCTTCCATTGGATGACTCGAAATAAAAAAACTGTTAAATCCCCCGATGTCTCAAGGATTCAAAAACATCAGGAAACAGGACTAAGAATTCTTTTATTCGTAAAAAAATCTGATGCAGAAAGCGATGATTTCTATTATATCAGTGATTTAACACCTTACGAGTATAATCAAACAACAATCACAAATAATTCCGGAGCTGAACTCCCAATTGTTAACATCAATTATAAAATAAATACGCCAGTTGCAGACAATATATACAACTATTTGATAGGAGAATAAAATTTTTAACCCCTATGGCTGTGTCCCTCTAATTTCATTTACTTTTTACAGCTATACTTTAAAACAATACTCCAATAAGTCCATGCATCAAACATGTTGGCTTGAGTGTTTTCATCTGTTCGTCTAGTAATTTTCATCATAACTTTTAGGATTCAAAACTGTTTTTGTCCTATTTTTTGACAATGACTTCTATGATTTCACAACTCCATTTTTTTGTTTAATCAAAAACCTCATTTCCAATAATAAAAAACACTAATACAATAGATAACTCCATTTACAATTATAATTCACAAAAAACAAGTGTTCAGCAAAAAGTTGCACAGTTCTAATTCACTTTCTATGTTTAACCATTTTCGTATTTGAATGGTAATTACACGTTTTTTATGGAAAATATTTTAAGTAGCCTTGCTGATGTTTATGGAAATATCATTGTTGATATTAACCAAAAAACGTTGGTTCTTAACAATTAATGCTGTGGTAGGGGAAGGAATACGGGAATAAAGTCTAGTTTCATGATTGCACTTAGGTCAGTGCTGAGGCGCAAAACCAAAAATCTGAGCGCTATCTTAGCTATTACTCTGGGTGTCACGTTACTTGTAGGTATCCAGATCACTACTGACACTTTAGAGAACGCGTTCACTACAAGTCTTCTTCAACGTGAAGGCGAAGTGGACTTCACAATTACCAGTTCCTCTGCAACTGGGTTTCTTTCTTCTGCAGACGCAAAAAACATCAGTAAACTGGTGCCAGATGCAGTGGGAATTATGCCTGAGCTTAACACGTATGCCCCACTGCTTATTGGTTCACAGTATGATGACCGCGCTAAACTTGTTGGGGTTCCAACTGATTTTCCAGAGGCCTTCGGAGCCTTTTATGATTGGCAAACAGGCGACAAAATAGATCTATCCTCAGTTTTGGCTAGTAACACAAGTGTTTTGCTGTCAAGTAAAATGGCAGAAAAACTAGGCATAGACGAAGAAACAGATTTGCCGTTTAACATAAACACTGAATTCACTAACTTGACTGCGTCGGTTCAACCTCCACCCAGAATTCCAAACGGCAACTGGACAATAAACACAAACACAACCACAGCCCAATACGTGCTGAATAGTTCTTCACCTAATCTCTCTGTTAAAGTGATTCCAGTAAACTTCGTTGGTGCAGTAACACTCTACACTATCAATACGCCAAGGATTAGTTTGGCTGACTACGAATTTCTCAACGTAACCGCGTCAGGCTCAAACAACACAGCAGTAATCTTTGGGTTGGGACTAGATGACAACTCAACAGTTACAGTAGCAAACATGACCACAATCGACCAGTTGAATGCGCTAAAGTTTGATTTGTCACCTTACTCTGAACGCAGCCTCAGAGGCGACGCATTCATTGTTTTGATGAGCATGAATGGGACGCAGGCAGAAATTGAGGTTTCTGACATCAAATTTGAAACCACAACACCCATCATAACCTATACGCCCACAACTGAAAGCGTAGACCTGCAGGTAGTCTCCATTTTTGATTCTAAACGTCCAGGCATAGGCTCACAGTATTCCGGCGTAGTCTTTAAGCTGGAGCATCTGCAGCAGTGGCTAAGCCTAAAAGACCCAGACCAAGACACAGACATAATTTCGTCTTTTTCGGTTGCACTAAAAACTGATCACTTCATATCTGAAATAGACGAAGACTACCTGAAAGCAGAGGTTGACAGGGTTAAAGAGGCAGTTCCAGAAAAGACAGACCCAGATACGGGTGAAAAAGAAAAAATCTACACTGTCTCATCTGCACGCTTAACATTTTTCAGCATAGCAAGCATAATCATGACTATTCTATCCACTATGCTTACTGCGCTGGGTCTTTTGATTATGATTACTGGTGTTTTACTGATTACTAATGTGCAGCTTATGAATGTGGAAGACCGCGAATTCCAAACCGGAGTACTGCGGGCTGTAGGAGAAAACCGTAGAGGCATAACCCGTACCATGCTGATTGAGAACGTGTTTCAAGGTATGGTCGGCGGAGTCTTAGGCTTATTCGGCGGCTTAGGCTTCGGCCAAATCGTAGCCAGCTACCTAGTCAGCCTTTTCGGTACAGGAGAAATGAGTGTTCAACCAATAGTCTCCCAACAAGTCGTTGTCCTATCCGTGCTAGCAGGAGTAGCCTTAGGAGTAATCACAGGCGTGCTGCCTGCAATGAGGGCTTCAAGAGTAAACATTGTCGAAGCACTACGAGGCATAAAAATCGCGTTCAAAGGCAAATCAAGACGCAACTTCGCTTTACTCGGCCTTTTAGCTATTGCTGGAGGAGTTTTTGTTCTATTAATCAACGGAGTAATCGATGAAAGCTACCAAGCCATCTGGGTTTTCGAAGGCTGGGACACACTGGATGAATGGAGAAACATACTCATCGGCGCCGGACTACTATTTTCAGGCATAGGCCTGGTGCTTTCACGCTTCATCAGCCCAACTAAAGCCTTAAACTTCACAGCCATCACAGTGTGGGCTGCACCAGTATTCCTGTTCACAGTAGCAATGGGCGAATGGATACCCGACATAACAGGCTTAGCTGTAGACATCCTAATCATCAGCGTCATGGAAATCGTCGTCGGCTCAGTTCTGCTGGTTTCAGTAAACCTTCCCCCACTAATGAAAGGCCTACGAGGTATGCTCGTCAGACTCAGAGGAGTAAAAGGTGTAGGCCAAATAGCTCCAGCACTAATTTCATCTCACAAAACCCGATCCACACTAACCTTTGCTATATTCGCAGTCATCTTAACCCTAAACGTAGTAGTCGCCACTTTAGTCTCTACTAACTTGACTTCTGTGATTGAAACAGAAGAAGACGCAAGAGGCATAGACATCATAGTGGCACTCAACAAGCCTGAAATGGTAATTAACGGAACCTCATACGCAAAAGAACTCACTAAACTTAACAGCTCCATCACAGATGTTATCGAGTTTAAGACGTATCGTTCCCTGTCTGACTTCCAAAAATTTGTCATGCTAAATGACCCGTTCTCATCAGAGTTTGATCAACAAACAGATGTGCTGCCACTTGGATACGGAGAATTAACTTGGGAACAAATCAGAGGAAACGAATCTGAACCCCAATGGCGCTACGACTTCTACTTAAGCAGCTTCCCAGACGGAATCAAACATCCAATAGGAAAAACAGAAGACGTAACAGATGAGCAACTGCTGAATATGACTCATCAAGCATACCAACTATTCTTCAACACCTCATATACCATGGCAGCCTACAACGTTTCCATGTCAGACCTCATGTCTGATGACCGCGACCTAGGCGACTTAGACTTCGGCTCTTTCAGCGGATACTCAGGCAACGAACTAAAAGACGTCAGCGTACTAAAAGACGAAAACGGCACAGTAATCCAAAACCCAGTTGTCTTCACTGACTCCTTCCTTCTGCCGCTGGGACTGCAAATTTGGGTTCCAATGAACACTTCAGAATACGGCTTCCCAATCTACCAAACCTTCACTGTAGCAGGCAGACTAGACACGCAGAGAGCAGGAGGCTTCCCACTGTCACCCTTCAACCTTCTAGGCGGAGAAGAATTCAACTTCATGGATGCCATAGGCAAAATCTACTTCACTCCTTACTGGGCAAACCAAACCAACTTTTTAGCCCAAGCAAACGGAAACACAACCTCATCCAGAGCACCAAACCAATACAACCAATATCTAATCAAAACAAGCTACGACATAGACGACCCAGAACTACTAACACTTGCACAAACCATCATGAACTACACTAACACTGAAGATGAAGGCTACCGTAAACTAGTAGACGACAACACCTACATTGCATCCGCAACTGTACTCTACAGTAAAGTTGAACAGTCACTAGAAATGATTCAACGAGTAGTTTCTTTCCTCCAAATCTACGTTACCTTCGGCCTAGTCATAGGCGCAATAGGCATGACCGTAATCGCAGTACGCAACGTATCAGAAAGAAAACGAGAAATCGGCATGATGCGAGCAATCGGGTTCCCAAGAAGCCAAGTCATGATCTCAGTACTACTAGAACTAGTAGTGCTAGGCATCATCGGACTAGTCATAGGTGTAGTCGACGGAGTCCTAATCAGCATAGGCTTCGCCAACATGCAAGGCGCAACCCTAGTTATTCCATGGAACGACATAGCCGTATACTTAGGCTTCATCACCTTAATCGCGCTTGTAGCAGGATTTATCCCAGGCTGGGTAGCATCAAGAATTCCACCAGCAGAAGCTTTGAGGTATGTAGGATGAAAAAACAAACCCAAACACAGAATTCACAAACCAACAACCAAGAGGATATACTGGTCATTTCAGGCTTACATAAAAAATACAACAAAGGAAAATCAAACGAAGTCCACGCACTACGCGGAATAGACTTAACAGTTAAAAAAGGCGACATGATGGCTATTATGGGACCTTCAGGATGCGGAAAAACAACCCTACTAAACATGATCGGGCATCTTGACCGCCACACTGAAGGAAAAATCATAATCGGAGACATCGACACCTCAAAGCTTTCAGACGGAAAAATGACTACTTTCCGCAGAGACCAAATAGGCTTCATATTCCAACTCTTCAACCTGTTCCCATTTCTATCTGCAGTTGAAAACGTAGAAACCCCCCTGCTACTAAAAGGCCTAAAAGCAGGGGTTGCACGGGAACAAGCAAAAATGGTGCTAAGAGAACTCGGAATGGGCGACAGACTCTATCATCAACCATCTGAACTTTCAGGCGGACAACAACAAAGAGTAGCCATAGCACGAGCACTCATCACTGAACCAGCCATCATTCTAGGAGACGAACCTACAGGAGACTTAGACTCCACCACAAGCACTGAAGTCATGAATCTGTTCCGCCGCATCAACAAAATCAACAAACAAACCTTTGTATTGGTCACACATAGCAGATGGATCGCTGAACAATGCGACTATATCGTACACATGACTGACGGAAAAATCTCAAAATACGAGCAGGGACCATTCAAGCAGGGAGGAAACAAACTTTGAAAGTTTACACTGCAGGATTAATAGATAAAGCGCAGAGACAAACTAACCAGAAACTACAAAAAACCCTGGCAGCTGACTGCAGAAGAATTCTGCATGTACCGGGAAAAGCTGTTTTAAGCCAGGAACTGAACACTTTTGTTTTTGTTGCTGCCCAAAAAAACAGCAGCCCCAACGAAAAAACCATCTCAGATATCGAATCCGGACACCTGTTTAACCGCTTCAAAAAATACTACCACCAAAACGAAGCACTACTCCGTAAGCAACTAAAAAGCGACCAAGAGCTTAAGGAAACATCAAAAATAGTTAAAGACTTCATCAAAACAGTTGAACCTAACCTATCCAAAGCCTTTGACGAAAAACTAAAAGAACTACAAAAAAAGGTTCCAGCAAGCTACCGCGAAGTCCAACAGAAAAGCTACATTTCAATTTGGGATTTAGAGGAAACTCAAAGTTACAGATTTTATCTTTCAGCATTTAACCCCTCAACTTTTACTGGTCAAGCAGCTAAAACAGATTTTAATGTGGAGGAACTAGTGGATAAGCTGCTCATCGCAAACTTTTTCGCTGTCTTTTTAGAACCCACAGTAAATCGGCTACAAGAAATTCTTGAAATGCTCAAGAAACTGGAGACCTGCGTGGCGGGAACACACTTTAAAGCGGCTGAAGCTAAACTGCAAAAGAAACTGGAGCTGTTTTTCAGAATTTTAGCTGCAAAACTAAGTTCCCTGCAAGACGTTGATAACTTGATTACCAGAATCTTCAAGCTCTATCAAGTTCCAAAAGCTGTGCTTACAGCATACAAATTCAGCAACGACGCAGTTGAACTAAACAAGTCTATATCTGAAATGAACATGCAAATTAAAGCAGGAGAAAAACTACTCTCTGAAGTTTCAAAGAGGCTGCAGGAATGCCAAATTTATCTCCGAGACTACTTGGAAGCAACCAAAAACAACATTGAAACCATAAACTCAAATGAAACATTCAAAACTTCACTTAAACCTATGGCTGAGTTAAGCGTAGACCTATTTGTTGAAGCGGAAATGCTGAAAATGTGGATTGACTTTTTCGGCTCAGACATCCCCTACTTTGTTTACAGCAAAGACCTCTTCAACACACAAGCCATTGACATATCAGGAATATCTAAAGACACAATCATCGCAGTAAGAGGATTATCAAAAAACTACAACCTCGGCAACACAACCGTCTATGCTCTAAGAGGCGTCAACGTTGACGTTAAAGAAGGCGAATTCTTAGCTATAGTAGGCAACTCAGGCGCAGGAAAAACAACTCTACTCAACTGTATGGCAGGACTAGACAGCCCAGACCACGGTATAGTCCTATTTAGAGGAAAAGACCTGCATAAAATGGATGACACAGCAAAATCCAAAGTTAGACTTTTAGAAATGGGCTTTATCTTCCAAAGCTACGCGCTGCTACCTCATTTCAACACCAGAGAAAACATTTCACTACCAGCCGATCTTGCAGGTTTAAGCAAAGACCTCAAAACACGAATCGAAGACCTCTTAGCAGGCGTAGGGCTTTCTAATCAAGCAAAACAGCTACCTGCTACGTTAAGCGGCGGACAAATGCAGCGTGTAGCCATAGCCAGAGCATTAACTAACAGGCCAGCAGTTATTTTCGCTGACGAACCCACAGGCGACTTAGACTCACAAACAGGCAAACAAGTCATGGATTTGCTTAAACGCTTCCATGACGAAACAAAAACAACCATCATAGTGATTACTCACGCAAAAGAAGTAGCTGACTACGCAGACAGAAGAGTCCTAATGGAAGACGGAATAATAACAGCCCACAAATAAACCAACAAACCTGTTTCTCCAACAAAACACAGAGAAGCCAAAAGTTAGCAGACGCAATTAAGCATAAGTAATTAAACAATCTTTTATTTTATTTAATCATTTGCCGGGTCTTCTTTATGAATCAGAAGCGTAACAAACTGGGAAAATTCAGCATTAGAACCAAGTTGCTGATGGCTTTTTTGGGTTTATCTCTTGTTGCACTGATAGTGCTTGGATTTGTTGCTCTTAACGGGATTGCCACTCTAAACAATTACTCATTGCAGAACAGCCAAACACTAGGCGAGAACGCTGTAGCAGACAGCACAGTAGCTTTAGCTAAACAAGCTGAAGAGTACCTGCTACGTTTAGCACTAGACCAAGCAGACATCAGCAACAATATTTTTGAGCAAGTTGAAGCTGAAATGAAAATCACAGCACAGCTAGCCCAAACCATTCTAGCAAGCTCTACGCTTGATTCTAAAACACTGTATTCTCAGCAGCAAAGACCCCCAAACATTTACGACGCCACAGTATATGTCCTGGCACCCAAAGTAGAATTAGACAACGTATCTAACGAACTAAATTATACCAGCCACATGGAAGACGCATTCAAATCAATACACAAAAACAATCCACTACTCACCCAACTATACATTGGAACAGAATCAGGCATCCTACAGCTGTATCCATGGAGCACCGGCATAAACACATCATATGACCCTAGACTCCGCGACTGGTACATTAACGCAAAACAAACAGGCGAAATATACTGGTCTGAACCCTACATTGACGCAGGCGGACACGGATTAATGGTAACCTGCTCCATTCCAGTTTCCTCACCGCAAAAAGGCTTCTTCTGGGTTATAGGCGCAGACGTAACAATACAAACCATAAACCAAAAAATAATTAACACCCAAATAGGCGAACTCGGATACGCATTTCTCTTAGATAACAAAGGAAACGTTATCGCCAGACCCGAATTGTCAAGTGAAGATAAAAAATGGGACGAATCCTTTGAAACAGGAAACATGCTTCTCAGCGACAACCCCGCTTTAGCAGCCATAGCAAAGAACATGACTGAAGGCAAAAAAGGCATCACCATGTGCAGCCTATCAGACGGAGACAAATACATAGCTTATGCGCCTCTGAATAACACAAAATGGAGCATGGCAATTGTTTTGCCTGTTGAAGAAATAATCGCGCCAGCACTAAATACCCAATCAAAAATCAATGAGTACACAGATGAAACAAGCACAATAATTAATCTAGAAGCAGAAAAAGTAAGAAACACTTACCTCATCCTATTCATCATCATAATTTTTATGGTTGCAGCTACGTCGCTTCTGCTAGCCAGAACAATAGTTAACCCCATAACCACTCTAATTAAAGGCGCAAAAGCCTTAGGTTCAGGTGACCTTGACTCAAGAGTACACATAAACTCAGGCGACGAACTAGAAACCCTCGCAGGCTCATTTAACAAGATGGCAGATGACCTCCAAGAATACATGGTGGAGCTGCAGCGCACCACAGCAGAAAAAACAAGACTAATAAAAGAACTAGAAATCGCAAAAGGCATCCAGAGAAGCTTCCTACCAGAAAAGGAACCTGACATCTCAGGCATAGACATCGCAGCATCCAATGTAGCTGCCACAGAAGTAGGCGGAGACTTCTACGACTTCATCCCAATAGCTAAAGACCAATGGGGCTTAACCATAGCTGACGTAGCCGGAAAAGGTGTCCCAGCTGCCTTGTTTATGGCATTATCCAGAACATTAGTCAGAGCAAGCACCACAGGCAACCCCAACGTAAGTGAATCAATAGAGAAAGCTAACGAATTAATCTGCGCAGACGCAAAAACAGGTATGTTCGTAACCCTATTCTACGCTATTTTAGACGCAAAAAAGAAACGCCTCCGCTACGTCAACGCAGGACATAACCCTCCGCTACTGCTTAAACAGCAGAAAGGAAACACTGTGCTACTGAAAGCTAAAGGCATAGCATTAGGCGTAATCGAAAACATAGAATTAGAAGAAGAAGAAATTCAACTAGAAAAAGGCGACCTAATAACATTATTCACAGATGGCGTAACAGAAGCCATTAACCAAAAAGAGGAACAGTTCGGACAGCAAAGACTACTCACCTTGATTGAGGAGAACCGAGGGTTATCTGCATGTGAAATCATCAGCAAAATAGAAGCTGAAGTAACAGCTTTCTCCGGCGGCCAACCTCAATTCGACGACATCACATTAATGATTATAAAAATAGAGTAAAGAGGCAGAAAAAATGGAGAAACAAAACAAACAAACTGACAGCTGGGTTAGTCTAAACATTGAAAGTGACCTAAAACACTTGGAGACCGTCAGCAACTTTGTAGAGAAATGCATGATAGACTTCAGCGTCAAAAACCCTAAAGCCATTTTTGAAGTTCAATTAGCAGTAGATGAAGCAATAACAAACATAATTGAACACGCCTACTCAGGCAAAAAAACAGGCGAAATCACAGTCAAATGCAGAATGGATAACTCAAAAAAAGAATTCACTATAAAACTAAAAGACAAAGGAAAACCTTTTGACCCCAAAAATGTTTTAGCTCCAGACACTAACGCAGCTTTAGATGAAAGAAAAGTCGGCGGATTAGGAATTTTCTTCATAAAAACGTTAATGCAAAATATTAAATATGATTTCAGCGAGAAGGGAAATGAATTAACCCTAACTAAAAAGATAGCTGAGGTTTAAACATGGAAGTTGAAACAAAAACAGTTGGAGACGTAACAGTTTTATTAATTATGAAAAGATTTGACGCCTATACCGCTAATGCTGTAGAGGCTAAAATTAATGAACTAATTAACGGAGGCGTAAGCAAGTTACTGTGTGATTTTTCTCAAACAGAATACCTTGCTAGTGCAGGTTTAAGAGTGTTGCTATCCGCAGTTAGGAACCTGCAAAAGAAAAGCGGAAAACTGGTGCTTTGCTCAGTTAAGCCGTACGTGCTTGAAGTCTTCGAAATTTCCGGCATGAACAAAATATTCAAAATCACCAGTTCACTTGAAGCAGGACTTGAAGAGCTAAACTAGGATAGTTAGGCTATGAAGTTAACTAACTCTGATCTTTTGCTTAAATACTTAGAGAACGAAGGCGTAGAATACATCTTTGGAGTACCCGGACTCAGTCTTATCCCACTTTTTGAAGCCATAAACAGAAACAACAAAATTAAACCGATTCTAGCTAAACATGAGGAGGGCGCAGCATTCATGGCAGACGGCTACGCCCGAGTCAAAGGCACATTAGGCGCATGCTACGCCACTTCTGGACCAGGAGCAACTAACCTTATAACAGGAGTTGCAAACGCCTTTGTCGATAACGTTCCCATCTTAGTTTTAACCGGTCAAGTTGCCACATCCTCTTATGGAGGAGGCGCTTTTCAAGATTCAACTAAAGAAGGCGTAGACTCAGTTTTAATGTTTGATCCAATAACACGGCACAGTTCAATGGTTATTTCAAAGTATCGCGCTCCGGACCAGATACGTGAAGCACTACGCATAGCATTAACTGGAAAGAGGGGACCGGTACATTTGAGTCTACCAAAAGATATTATGGCAGAAACCATCGACACAGAACTGCCTACATCCACATCTTACAGGCCTCCAGCAGAATACTTTGACCGCCGCATGGTTATTGAGACAGCACAGGAACTTGTCAACGCTAAAAACCCAGTTATTCTAGTCGGAACTGGCGCAGTAACTTCTAAAGCATGTGACGACATCAAAGACCTAGCTGAAACACTAAGCATTCCTGTGGCGACCACTCCGAAAGCAAAGGGCGCCTTCCCAGAAGACCATCCTCTATCTTTGGGCGTTTTAGGCTTCTGCGGTTCTCCAGTAGCTGAGAAATGCTTAACTTCAGGACAAACAGACGTTTTACTAGTGATTGGCGCAAGCCTAAACCAGATAACCACTTTATCTTGGGATCCCCGTTTAGCACCCACTAAATGCCTCATCCACGTAAACATTGACCCAACAGAAATAGGCAAAAACTACAAAGTAGACATCCCATTAGTTGGAGACGCAAAAACAATAGTTAACGAGATTTCATTCCGCATCATGCGCTTCATGGTTGAAGGGAAACGCCAAGAAATAGACGGAGCAAAAAGAGTAGCACAGATCCGCCAAGAAGTCGGCATGTTTATTGAACCAGACAAAGTAACTTCAGATGCAGTTCCAGTTAAACCTCAACGTATGGTTAAAGAGCTGGAGAGAGCATTGCCTGAAGACGCTATTCTTTTTGTTGACACCGGAAACCCTGTAGGCTGGGCTATTCACTACATGCAAATCCGAAGACCAGACTCTTTCATATGTCCATTCGGCCTGCTAACTATGGGCTACTCAACAGCAGCTGCTATAGGCGGAAAACTAGCTGCACCAGACCGCCCTGTGGTTTCTCTTGTAGGCGACGGATGCTTCTTAATGAACGGCATGGAAATCGCAACTGCAGTAAGCTACGATATCCCTGTTGTCTGGATAGTACAGAACAACGCTAAACTCGGGTTAGTTCATGAAATGCAAAAGATGTCTCTGGGAGAAAAAACAGTAACTACCACCTTTAAACCCATTGACGCTGCAAAAGTCGCTGAGGGCTTAGGCGCTAAAGGCTACCGAATAAGCAAACCAGGTGAACTTGAAGCTTTACTGCCTAAAGTAATCAAACTGAATGAGCCTGCAGTTATTGACTGCACAATAAGTGATGAAGTTCCACCGCTAACTCCCTTTGTAGAAGGCCTAAAAAGCTTTTCAAGCAGACTAGACATGATGTAGAAAATAGGTTAAACAGCGAAAAGTTGCCCAACCTCTACTGGGTTAGGCATCTATTATACGCTGATTTTCTTTTGACTTTTTTGTTTTCGCCAATCTAACAACTCTGCAGGTTTTTTTACCACGCCTCTGCTCAAAACACTCGACTACATCAAGCATTTCAAGAAGAAAAATCGCGTCAAGCGTAGTTTGGTTGCTTACACCTAAAGATTTTGAAACACTAGAAACTGGCTGTTCATCATTATTCATCTGTAAGTATTGAAGAATATTTTTGGCTAAACCAATTTTTTGTTTATTAAACCTTGAAGACCAATCATCACTTCTCTTATTTTCCAATTCTGCTGAGTCATCGTCTAAACAAATTCTTATTAGACGTTCCAGCTCTGTTGTGCGGAACTTGCAGGACACTGTCTTTGTTAAAGCTCCATTCGTAGCTGTAAGCGAAATTTCAAAGGCGTCTTCTCCGAAATCGAATTCGTAGTCTCCTGCAAAACTTTTTTCACGTGTTTTACGCTCTAAGAGTATGTTTACTCCTGAGAATTTGAAGCCGATTATGCTTCCTTTAGATTTAAGCATGCTTTTTATTAAGTTGCCTGGCTGTATCCCTCTTGTTTTCAGAAGGCTGTATATCTCGTTGAGTATCATGAATCTCTCTGACGAGTTTTCTACGTCGAAAATGTCGGTCAAGTTTCGCTTAGTCATAAGTTTTTAACCTTAAAGATTTGTTATAAAGCTTCGCCAAAATAAAAGCAAAAGAAATGATAAATCAATGTAAGATAAAAAAAGTAGCTGCTTGTCCACAACTAACAATCTATGTATTAATAACTTCAAATAGCTACAAAAAAGAAAACCCTCTGTGAAATTACTATTTGCCTGTTTTTATTTAGACATTCTGTTGGCTTCATTCATAATATATCTGCAGAATGCGGTACTATAAACTCAACTAACCAAAACCAGCTTTGATTAATACTGGCTTAACTTTCAGGTCACAACAGGTTTTGTTAGTGAATTATGGTTTTTTGGCTATGCATATGAAGTAGTCTTCGTCGTCTCTTTCGAATGTAACCTCAAGTCCACTT
>Ga0209723_1004244_pt1 | contig 16229 bp, 10 predicted proteins | sample BiotimSIPDNA_2_FD_185750 | JGI IMG/M metagenome (GOLD analysis project Ga0209723, IMG submission 185750) | Anaerobic biogas reactor microbial communites from Washington, USA - Biogas_R2 time_0 SIP DNA (SPAdes) (version 2) | ecosystem: Engineered > Bioreactor > Anaerobic > Unclassified | place... | reverse complement strand
GACAGCTTTGACCTGTTCCGGCTCAGCCTGGGGGAGCTGGATACAGCCGCCCTGATGGACAAGGGCTATGCCCGGGCCTTTGAAAGCCCCGGCATCAAAAGCCACATGGACAGGCTGTACCCCGCCCTGAAGGCGGCAGGCAGCCGGGAGGGCGCGGCCTACCTGGTGCCGGTGGCGGTGACGTTTTCGCCGCTGTATATTAACGAGGCGCTGTTTGCAGAAAAAGGGCTGGCGGTGCCCCGGAGCCTCATGGAGCTGTTTGCCCTGATCATGGAGTACCCGGAGGACGGGGAGACGCCGCTGTTTGAAGTTCCCCCCAGCCGGGAGGAACTGCTGCGGCTGCTGTGGGAATCCTGGGTGGCCCGGAGCATCCGGCAGGGCCAACCCCTGGCCTTTGCCGACCCCGGTTTTGTGGGGCTGCTGGAGCAGCTGGGCCGCGTCCGGCTGGCGCCCTGGAACCCCCAGGAGGAGGTGCGTGCCGGCGCCCTGTTCCCCTTTGGGAACGAATTGAACCCGGAATACTGGAGCAGCTACCGGGCCTGGGGCAGGCAGATGGAGCCGTTGTTCCTGCCGGTGTTTGAAGGGGAGGCTCCATTACCGATGGCTGAGGTCACCCTGATGGGCCAGAACCCCCACAGCCGGCAGGCGGAAGCGGCAAACACCTATTTGGACTACTATGTCAGGGCCACGGGGGAGGTGGCCGGGCTGGCGCTGTATCAGGAGGGGCCGGCGGCCATCGAACAGGCCAATCTGGAGATGATGAAGGAGCGGGCCACCCTCTACCTGGAGGCCCTGAGAAAGGCAGCCCGGGAAGCGGAGGGTGCGGAGAAAAGCAACCTGGAGCTGCAGCTTCAGCAGTATGAGGACAGCCTGGAGGAAAACCTGGAGAAGAACCGCTACCTGGTGAGCGGGGAGGTTGTGGCGGACATCCGGGCGCTGATGGGGGCGGCGGTGCTGCGGGACCACCGCTTTGCCCAGGTGTCGGCAGCCGGCGCCCAGAGCATCCTGGGCCGGGCCCTGTCCGGCCAGGCGGGCTATGAACAGGCAGCCCGGGAGCTGGACCAGCGGCTGGCGTTGATTCAGAAGGAGCAGGAGTAATACTAAATCGTATAAGTTTTGCACCCGGGGCCCGGCTTTGCTATACTGGTGGTGAATGAAGCAGAACATCCACCCAGCGCATTGCAAAGGAGGCACCTGATGATTGTGTCACGCTGCGGCCTGGTCTGCACCGATTGCAGCTGCAGGGAGGCCACGGGCTGCACCGGCTGCATGCAGATGGACAGGCCCTTCTGAGGCGACTGCGGGGTGAAGTCCTGCTGTGAAAACAGGGGGCTGACCCACTGCGGCCAGTGCCGGCAGTTTCCCTGCCTGCTGCTGAAGCAGTTTGCCTATGATAAGGAGCAGGGGGACGAGGGGCGCAGGATTGCCCGCTGCCAGACCTGGAAATCCAGGATCATCAACTAAAAATGGCGACATCACAGGATTTTGTGGCCTTTGTGTGCGACCAGCTGCAGGGTACAGGCCATGTGCGCCACCGGGCGATGTTTGGCGAATACATGGTGTATGTGAATAACAAGCCCCTGGTGCTGGTGTGCGACAACACCGCTTATGTGAAGATGCTGGATGTGATTGCCGACCTGATGCAGGGTGCGGATACCGGCTTCCCCTACCCCGGGGCAAAGGAACACTATGTGCTGGATGTGGATGACCAGGCGTTGTGTGAACAGGTGATTGCCCGGCTGGAGCCGGTGACGCCGCTGCCCAGGCCCAAAAAGAAAAAACCGAAATCATCATAAATATTGAGCGAAACACACGAGGCCCCTCCACCCGAGGGGCCATTGATGATATGAAGATGCAGACAGACGCTGTGGAATTGAATGCGTATTCCCGATGGCTTCAGAGTAGCACACGAGGCCCCTCCACCAGAGAGGCCTCGTTTCTTCGTGAAAACCGGGTCAAGGGGCCAAGCGGCCCCTTGTGGGGTCTGGGGGGACGGAGCCTGCCGCCGCCAGTGGCGGATGCAGGCAGGCGGAGGAGTCACGCGAAACGAGCAGGACGAGTGAGCTCCTGCGAACGATGGCCTGCGACGATTGAGCTTGCGGGAAAGCCCCGGAGCGTCCTCCAACACCCCCACCCCTCCCTAAAACCCGCCCATCTCGGCGTTATCCAGGATGTTGAGGAGGCGGAATCGCCAGGTGTCCTTTGCCCTTTCGGGGTAGGTGAGGGTGAAGCGGTAGCGGCCAAGGGGGCTGTCCTTTAGGTAGGTTTCGATGCGCTGGTCTTCCCTGGCAGCGATGAAGCCGGGGAGGATGTTCTGGTGGCTGGTGGGGGTGATGGTATAGCCCTGGTATTCGGGCTTGAGGTCGTCCAGCTGGGTATGGGGGCTGACCTGGGCGATGGTGAGGCTGATTTCCCCCTCAAAGGGGTTGCTGCCGGCCAGGTCAAAGCGCAGCAGCTCGGGGATGTATTGGTAGGGGGTGAAACGCCGGGCATCATACCAGAGCTTGGGATAACCGCTTTGTTCAAAGGGGGAGAGGAGAACCTGCTCCAGCCCCCAGGCGGTGCGGAACTCGGTGACTATCTTGCCCTTGGGCGGCTGGGGTTCCCGGTCAAAGGTGGACAGGGGGGCCAGGGCCCGGTAGGTCTGGCCTTTGAGGCTGGCTTCAAAATAGGCAAAATCCCCCATCCGGGACAGGAGGGTGACGGGCTGCCCGGGTGTGAGGGTGGTGAGGTCCTGGCTTAAGATGTTGAAGCCGTCCAGGCAGGCGGTTTTCCGGATCACCTGGGCCGGGGTGGGGGTAAAGTTTAGGGGGGCCAGGTCCCAGCCTTCAGGGATGAAGGAGGTTTTGATGTAGCCAGCCCTAAAGTGCCGGGGTGCGATGCCGTAGAGGATCAGGGCATAGTCCCCCTCGGTGCCAAAAACCAGGGCCCAGCCCCTGGGGCTGACGGCGGCCTTGCCAGATGCCAGCCGGAGGGATGTGTCGGAGGGCGCGCTGTATACGGGGATCAGGTCCTGGCCCAGGAGGGGGATCTCCCGGGCAGAAAGCCAGCCCTCGGGCAATGCAGGGGGCAGGTCACCTGGCTGGTGGGCCTGCCGGGGGTTCCTGGGCAGCAGATCCAGGGTGAAATCCTGGGCGCTGCGGTTGAGGGTGTATTCCACCCAGGTAAACTGCTCAAAGGCCTCATAGAACACCATGTGGGTGGGGCTTAAGTCGATCAGGCCGCTTTGCCCAGCCCGGGCATAGTGCACCAGTTGAAAGTTGCCGTTCTTGTCCTGTTCAAAGACGCATTGATCCTCGAAGTATTCCCCGTTGCTCCAGTAGCTGGCGAAGGCAGGGCCGTAGGTGCCCTGCTCAAAGTGGATTTCCTGGCCGATGATGAGGTTTTTTGCAGTACCGGTGAGGTCCACCAGGCGGATGAGCATGTCCCCATAAGGGAAGGCGGTTGGGTTGATGAAGGCCTGGCGCCAGCCGCCGGCTTCTTTTTTCAGGCCCACCAGGAAGTTCATCCGCTGGTACCAAAGGGCCAAAAAGGCCCAGTCGCCGCCCCCGGGTTGGACAAAGCCTGTCACCTCCATGCCGTAATAATGGGTGAGGGAGGCCGGGTCTGTGAGGAGGGCCTGTTCCCCCCTTGCCACCGGCAGGACCAGGCAGAGGAGGAGCAGGAAGAGAACACAGCGCTTCATGACAGCAAACCTCATTTCTATCAAATCAACCAATAAACGAAAATCCTAAGCGATTTCATGCCAAATATGAACAAAATCAGTAAGAAAACGCAGCACATGACGCCCCATCGCTAACGCAGCCCACATCTTCATGTAAAACGGGTCAAGGGCATGAAATGCCCTTGTGGGGTCTGGGGCAAAGCCCCAGAGCGTCCTCACCGTCCCCCCCATCCCCTCCATCCCACAAAAAAACATCCCACCCTGGGCCCCATCCCTTGCAAAGCCCTGGCCCCCGGCATAGAATAAGGCACGTGTTATATTCCAAAAGGGCGCAGGCCCTTGTCCTTTTGTGTGGAAGGAGGCCCCATGCGCACCGGTTTTGACCATGACCTGTATACCCGCTCCCAGTCCGAGAAGATTCAGGAGGCCGTGAACCACTACGGCAAGCTGTACCTGGAACTGGGCGGCAAGCTGTTTGACGACTTCCATGCCGCCCGGGTGCTACCGGGCTTTTTGCCGGACAGCAAGATCAGCATGCTGCTGAATTTGAAAGAACAGACGGAGGTGCTGATTGTCATTTCGGCGGAGGACATCATCCAGAACAAGGTGCGGGGGGACCTGGGCATCACCTACGACCAGGACGTGCTGCGGCTGATTGACGCCTTCCGGGCGGCGGGGATGCTGGTGGAGAGCGTGGTAATCACCCAGTGGCTGTCCCAGCCCCAGACCCAGGCCTTCAGAAGGCGGCTGCGCAGCCAGGGGATGAAGGTGTATCTGCATTATTCCATCCCGGACTATCCGTCGGACATCGGCCTGGTGGTCTCTGATAAGGGCTACGGCAGGAACGACTATGTGGACACCAGCCGGCCCCTGGTGCTGGTGACGGCGCCGGGCCCGGGCAGCGGGAAGATGGCGGTGTGCCTGTCCCAGCTGTACCAGGACAACCAGCGGGGCATCAAGGCGGGCTATGCGAAGTTTGAAACCTTCCCCATCTGGAACCTGCCCCTGAAGCACCCGGTGAACGCGGCCTATGAGGCGGCCACGGTGGACCTGGGGGACGTGAACATGATCGACCCCTTCCACCTGGAGGCCTACGGCACCCAGGCGGTGAGCTACAACCGGGACGTGGAGGTGTTCCCGGTGCTGGCGGCCATCTTTGAGCGGATCTGGGGGGAATGCCCCTACAAATCCCCCACGGACATGGGGGTGAACATGGTGGGGGAATGCATCACGGACGACGCCGTGGTGAGCGAGGCGGCGCGCCAGGAGGTGATCCGGCGGCTGTACCACACCCTGTGCGACCAGCGGCGGGGCACAGCCAGCGAGGAGGAAGTGGGCAAGCTGCGGATGCTGATGCAGCAGCTGAACCTGTCGGATGAGGATCGGCCGGTGATCGGCGCGGCCCGGAAGCGAGACGAGGCCACGGGCAGCCCGGCGGCGGCGGTGCAGCTGGAGGACGGCAGGGTGGTGACGGGGAAGACCTCAAGCCTCCTGGGGGCCTCGGCGGCGCTGCTGCTCAACGCTTTGAAGGCCCTGGCGGGGATCAAGAAGGAAGAGAAGCTGATTCCCCCGGAGGTGATCGGGCCCATCCAGGATTTGAAGCTGAGCTACCTGGGCAACCGCAACCCCCGGCTGCACACCGACGAGGTGCTGGTGGCGCTGTCCATCACCGCCTCCCAGAGCGAGGCGGCCAGGCTGGCCCTGGAGCAGCTGCCCCGGCTGAAGGGCTGCGAGGTGCACACCAGTGTGATTTTGTCCGAGGTGGACGAGAACATCTTCCGCCGCCTGGGGGTGAACCTGACCTGCGACCCCAGGTATCAGACGAGGAAGTTGTATCATAAAAGGTAATGGCATAGGAGCAGGATAAGGGACGCGAGAATCTGGCAGCATTGCACGGGCAATACTGCTTTGCATTAAAGATGTAGAGGTAGATAGACGATGTTTCTTATCTATTTGCGAACTAAAATCCGAAGAGGTATGAAGCACGGATAGCAATCAATTGCGATTGTGTTCACAAAAACAACCCAAATTGATTCCTAAGTTGTAAAGCAATGGAATTAGGGCACTACTCGAAATCGTCAGTGAAAAAATCGTTGTCTATTCTTTTGACTTCATACGTATTAATCGTTGAGACGCCGATGTTGTTGTCAATCATGAGTTGAGCCAGCATATCCCCATCAACGAGGATAAGACTTGTGTTACTGGGTTTTTTCAAAGCATAGGCTGTGGCTTCTTTTGTGAATTTTGCAGTTGTAATAAACAATCCTTTGGTTCCATTTTTACCGCCAAGTGCGCCGACAAACTGATGTATATCAGGCCTTCCTATTGTAGTATTAGGATCGCGACGCTTTGCTTGGATATAGATAGTACTGAAACCAAGTTTATCTTCTCGTATCTCTCCATCTATTCCTTCATCACTTGATCTGCCTGTAACAAAGCCTGCATCTTCAAAAGTACCGCCATAGCCCATTTTTTGAAGCAACTCCACGACTAAATACTCAAAAAATCTTGGTTTACGTTCCATAATCACTTTGAGCAAATCATCTCTGAGAACCGCATTTATCTCTCTATGAGCTTTTTCCATGCTTTCTTCTGGTGTGCTGTCTGTTTCGTCAAATCCAACCTGTAATTGGTTCATGTTGGAGGTTTTTTTCTTCTGTCCTCCATATCTAAATTCTTTGAAATCATCAGATTCCTCAAGTAATTTCAAGGTGATATTGCAACCATGCTTCTTATAAAATTTTTGTCCTTTTGGAGTGATGACATATTTACCGCGAGCTGGATTATCTAGTAAACCGGCTTTCTTCAAATATGCAACTGACCATGCGATACGATTCACGTAAGTTGCTTGTTTGCCACTACTGAGCATAATATTTTCTGATCTTCCGTTAATTTCATTTTATCAGAAACAATTGCTCTTATCGTTTTAATATCCTTGGTCTCACCATCTCTTAGCACTTCAAGTGTGGGACCGAAAAAATCAAAAAACTTCGGAATAGACAAAGTCAAGCCCTCCCTCGCTGTTCGTTAAGACATCGCTTTTTAGATTCCAATCAAACCTAATAAGATTATATCAAAGCAGATGAAGATTGTACATGCAGAGAATATATTCAGAACCTGTTTATTCATTCTCCAACCGCATCAGCCGCAGCTTGCCCTCGGCCTCCTGGACCAGGGCCTCAAGGCTCAGGCTGCCCGCCAGGTAGCGGTCGAAGAGCTGGGAGAAATCCGGGCTGTTCAGGATCATGCTGAGGCCCTCGTGGTGGTGCACATAGCCGCCCTCATCCAGCAGGCGCAGGTAATGGGCCACGGATTGCGGCTGGTGGAGAAAGCGGCGCATCTCCGCCATCTCATCATACAGGCCCTGAAGGACCTGCAAACGCTCCTCCAGCTGCTGGCGGTCCAGGCCGGCCTCCGCCTGTTTGAGGGCTTCCTCCGTGCTCCGGATGTCCTCCAGGTAGCGCTCCAGGTCTTTGTCATAGTTGGGGTTGGGCACGCCCTCCGGGAAGCGGCCGGGCGCCACCATGACCTGGTGGCGCGGCTCCATGCTGTCCAGGTAGGCCTTCAGGTACTCAAGGGCCAGCTCCTTGTTGCCGCTTTTGGGGTTGATGGCCAGGTAGCTGACATCCAGCCCCATGCGGAAGGGGGTGTCCGGGGTGGCGGTGAGAAAATAGGGCAGGGGGGAGCGCACCTGCACCCAGGGGTTGTCGCCATAGGCAAAGCCGCTGTCCTGGGGGGCGGTGTACAGGTTATCGATGAAGAACAGGCCGTCGTTCCACAGGTCCTCCCCGAAGAGGGGCATCTTCTGGTACAAGGTGGAGGCGAAGCCCAGGTCCGCATCCGGCACGAAAGCGCGGGGCAGGGCCTGTGCCCGCTTGAGCATCTGTTGCAGCAGGGGGTCCTGAAAGGTGAAACCGCCGGCGTCCCCGGCCAGGCTGTCGGCATAGAGGCGCAGGGCCAGGCGCAGCATGGCCCGGGGGATGTGCTGGGCATACAGGGGCACATGATCGGGGTGGCTGTCCCCCAGGTGGTTCTCCCAGTCTGTCAGGAAATCGCACAGGGCGAAATAATCCATGGGCAGGCTGAGGCCCGTCTCCTCCAGAAAGCCGGTGTACTGGGTGTCATACCTGGCTGTCACTTCGATGGGCACCATGAGGATGCGGCCATCCTGCATGCCGGCCTGGCGCAGCACCGGATGAACGCCGTCCATGTATGCGGCGATTTCCGCCTGGTCCGTCAGGTCCAGGCAATAGCCTTTGCGCATCATGCCGGGCAGGTCAAAGCGGGCGCTTTTCAGGATGAAGATGTCAAACTCCTGGCCGCCGGCCATCAGGGCCTGGGCCAATTCCTGGGTGGTGCTCTGCTGTAAACCGGGCTGGTAGGTCACCGGGATGCCCTGCATCCGGGCGGCAGCGGCTTGGTGGCTGTCATCGGCAAAAGCCCCCAGGATGTGGAGGCGGCCTGTGGGCAGGAGGGCAGGGTCGGTGCCCCTTAAGGAGATGCCGTTGTGGTTCACAAAGACCAGGCTGTCCCCGGACAGCAGCTGCAGGCTGCCGGTGACCGGCATGCCGGAAGCGGGCCGCAGGTAGGCGCAGACGGCGCTTTTGCCCTGGCTGTCCACCTGGTAGACCCGGTCGCCGGACTGCACATAGGCCAGCTTGCGGTCCTGGTCGTAGGCCATCTGGGCCTGGGCCATGCCGGGGGGCAGGTCGGTGGCGGCCAGGGTTGTGATGCTGTCGCTGACCGGGTCCAGGATGGCCAGGCGCAGTCCCAATTGGGTGATGGCCTGGCTGGCCTGGGTCCGCTCCTCCTGCAGCAGGGCCAGCAGCAGCCCCTCCCCGTAGGGGCTCAGGGCCAGAAGGCCCTCGGCCTGGTGGCTGCGGGGCGCGCCGCCTTTTGCCAGGTCAAAGCTGTACAAGGGGGAGCCGGTGCCGCCCCGGCCCTCATCCAGGATGTACAGCCGGCCGTTTTGGACCAGGGCCTGCCGGGGAACATAGGGGACAAACAGGCCCTCCGGCATGCTTTGCCCCTCCAGGAGGAGGTCGGTATCCACCTCAACAGGCGGGTTCAGGCGGGGCGCGCCTGCAAGGTCCAGGGAGAACAGCTGCCCGCCATGGACATCCAGGACAAACAGGCCCTCCTCCCCGGCAGCCAGCAAGGGGCTGCCCCCAAAGACCATGTCGGCATCCTTGGCCAGCCGGGAGAAATCTGCCAGGACTGAGACCTCTTGCTCCCCCGGCTGCCAGGCATATAGCCGGGTGTGATCCGTCAGCAGGATGCGGCCCTGAAACACCACGGCAGAATGGTACAAAAGCACCTCAGCCTGTTCATAGCCCAGGTCCAGGCTGCCGGTGCCGGCGGCTTTAGCTGCTTCCGTCTGCCCGACAGGCGCCGATCCCATCAACAGGGCGCAGAGCAAAAGCAGGGCCAGGGTTTTTTTCATGGGGTGTCCTCCTTGTCATCAGGGGCACGGCATCAGAGAAATCCCGGTTCTGCCAGTTTCTGACAGATATGTAACAGCACCCTTGATGAATGCGTTCTATGGGTATCACCATCTGCACTGATTATATGCTTTTTTTCGGGGGGGGTCAAGAATTGCTCAGGCATACATGAGTAAATCGTAAATGAGCTAATATTCAGTTTTCATCAAGACTCAGGGCAGCTGCAGCTTCCGGTTCTCCAGCACCTTCACCAGGGGCACCCCCAGCAGGTAGCACACCACCGCCTGGCCGGCGCCCACGGTGAGGACGCTGATATAGGGGTGCAGCCCATACACAAAATGCAGCATCAGGCCAATCACCAGGGCGTTCACCACCACCGGCATCAGCGCCGCCACATACACATTCTTCCGGAAGCGGCGGGTCAGCAGGGCAGCCGCAAAGGTGGCCAGGGAGCCGAAGACCACGTCCTGCCAAGGCTGGCCCGTGATCAGGTTGGCCGTGAGGCAACCGATAAACAGCCCCGGCACCGCGGCCGGGGACAGCACCGGCAGCAGGGTCAGGGCCTCGGACACCCGGAACTGAATCTGGGAAAAGCTGATGGGCGCAAAGGCCAGGGTCAGCGCCACATACAAGGCCGCTGTAATGCCCGCAAAGGCCAGCTGCTGCAGGGTCAACTTCGTTTTCAAAGAGGGCTTCCTTTCGTCATGGGACGGGGGACGGGGACGGGGACGGGGGACGGGGGACCCTTCTTTTTCTGAAGAAAAAGAAGCAAAAAGACTTTAATATTTCTTCATTTTTGAAAGGATAACTGATAAAAGCAAAGTTTCAGATCAGTGACTTTTTCTTGAGTTGTGAAAGCAATTCATCCAATTCCAAAGTTCTTAGGGGGTCTGGGGGCATTCTTTCAAGAATGCCCCCAGCGTTCCCATCGTCTATACGTTCTCCGGTTTTCTCGTCCTTACTTCAACTTCCAGATCTTCTGATTATACTCCGCAATCGTGCGGTCGGTGGAGAAGTAGCCGGACATGGCGGTGTTGGTGATGGCCTTTTTGAGCCAGAGCTCCCGGTCCTTAAAGTCCTGGCTGACCCGGTCGTGGGCCTGAGCGTAGGAGCCGAAGTCCTTGAGGACGAAGAAATTGTCGGGCTTGCCGCCGCCGGAGCCGAAGAGCAGGTCGTGGTAGAGCATCTGCACCACGGCGGGGTTGTCGGGGAAGAGGGTGCCGTCGATCATTTGCGTTAAGGCCTTCCTGATTTCCACGTTCTGCTCAAAGTGCTGGATGGGGGCGTAGGTGCCTTCCTTGTACAGGGCGGCCACTTCCTCGGCGGTCATGCCGAAGAGGTAGATGTTGGACAGGCCCACGGCTTCGGAGATCTCCACGTTGGCGCCGTCCAGGGTGCCGATGGTGACGGCGCCGTTCATCATGAGCTTCATGTTGCCGGTGCCGGAGGCCTCCTTGCCGGCGGTACTGATCTGTTCCGACAGGTCGGAGGCGGGGATCAGGGCCTCGGCGGCGGAGACGTTCCAGTTTTCGATGAAGAGCACCTTCAGCATGGACTGGGCCCGGGGGCTTTTGTCGATGAGCCGGGAGAGGGCCAGGATGTAGCGGATGATCATCTTGGCCTTGAAATAGCCGCGGCTGGCCTTGGCGCCAAAGACGAAGACCCGGGGCGGCATGGTGAAGGCGGGGTCGTCCATGATGCGGTTGTACAGGACGTGGACGTGGAGGGCGTTTAAGAGCTGGCGCTTGTACTCGTGCAGGCGCTTCACCTGGACGTCAAACATGAAGTCCGGGTCCACGGTCATGTTCTGGCGGCGGGTTAAGAACTGGTTGAAGACGTCCTTGTTCTGGCGCTTGATGAGGGCGAAGCGCTCCCGGAAGGCGGCGTCGTCACGGAAGGGCAGCAGCTCCTTCAGGGCCTCCGGCTCCTTCTTCCAGGTGTCGCCGATGGCCTCGGTGATGAGGTCACTAAGCCTGGGGTTGCAGGCCATGAGCCAGCGCCGGTGGGTGACGCCGTTGGTGATGGCGGAGAACTTCTCCGGCATCATGAGGCCGTAGTCCCGGAAGGTGTCGTTTTTGATGATGTCGCCGTGGAGCTGGCTGACGCCGTTGACGCTGAAGGACTGGGAGATGCACAGGTTGGCCATGTGCACCATGTCATAGGCCAGGATGCACATGCTGGCAATCTTGTCCCACTCCCCGGGGAAGCGGTTCCAGAGGCGCTCGCTGAGGCGGCGGTTCATCTCCTCCAGGATCATGAAGATCCGGGGCAGCTGGGTGCGGAGCAGGTCCTGGGGCCAGCGCTCCAGGGCTTCGGCCATGATGGTGTGGTTGGTGTAGGCCATGCAGCGGTTGGTGATGGCCTGGGCCTCGTCCCAGCCCAGGCCCTTCTCGTCGATGAGCAGGCGCATGAGCTCGGCAATCGCCAGGCCGGGGTGGGTGTCGTTGATGTGGAAGACGGCCTTCTCAGGCAGCTGGCTGTAGTCGGTGCCGTGGCGGCGCTCAAAGTCCTTCAGGGCATACTGGAGGCTGGCGGACACCAGGAAATAGTGCTGGCACAGGCGCAGGGTCTTGCCCTCGTAGTGGTTGTCCTCGGGGTAGAGCACCTTGGAGATGACGTTGGCCAGGTCCTGCTCCTTGGTGGCGTTGAGGTAGTCCCCGGCAGAGAAGACGGCCAGGTCCAGGCTCTGCTTGCTGCGGGCGCGCCAGGCCCTGAGGGCATTGACCCGCTGGTTGTCGTAGCCGATGGCGGGCATGTCGTAGGGGACGGCTTCCACGGTGCGGTAGTTCTGCAGTGTGAAGACGGTGCGCCCGTCCTGCTGGGTGGTGACCACCTTGCCTTCAAAGTGCACCTCCACCACGTCCTCCATGCTGGCGATTTCCCAGACGTTGCCGTTTTGCAGCCAGTCGTCGGGCGATTCGATCTGCTGGCCGCCGGAGAGCTTCTGGCGGAAGAGGCCGTACTCATAGCGGATGGTGCAGCCCATGGCAGGCAGGTCCAGGGTGGCCAGGCTGTCCATGAAGCAGGCGGCCAGGCGGCCCAGGCCGCCGTTGCCCAGGCCGGGCTCCGGCTCCTCGTAGATGATGTCCTGCCAGGAGATGCCCAGCTCGGTGAGGGCACGGGTGTATTCCCGGGTAGAGAGGAGGTTCAAGGCGTTGTTGAACATGGCGCGGCCCAGCAAAAACTCGATGCTGAGGTAGTAGACCCGCTTGCCGCCCTCCTTTTTGTCCCGCTCCCGGGAGTGGACCCATTTTTCCATGATCTGGTCCCTTAGGGTGGAGGCCACGGCATAATACTGCTGGTAGGGGGTGGCCTCTGCCAGGGTCTTGCCGTAATAGCGCTGAAGCTTGCCCAGGATGGAGGCTTTGATCTTGTCCTTGCTGTAGGTGAATTGTGTCATCTTGTCTCCTTTATCACATGCGGATCTGCATCCGCTATCATACGCTCTGCCTGCGCGAGGGGGATCCCTGCCCAGGCCCATGCAGCCAAAAGTATAGCATATGCCCCGGGATTTGAACAATTGAGCAAGGTACGACCTGTTTATACATGAAAAAAGCCCCCGCAGGGGCTTTGGATGAATCAGGTGGCGAAGGCTTACTGAACAGCTTCGGCGAAGGCGGTGAAGAAGGCGGGGTTGGCCCAGGTGCCGCTGCCCATCAGGCTGTCGCCGGAGACGGCCAGCTGCAGCACCACGCCGTTGTCATACTGGATGAGGAGGGCCTGCTTGCCGCTGCGGCTGCTGCTGCCCTGGTAACTGGACTGAGAGAGGAGGATGTCCATCAGGCGGCTGACCTGGGCGGGATCGGACACGGTGCCCACATCGGACAGCTGCAGGGCGGCGGCGCCCCGGGGGATGAGGTCCTTGAGGCTTTCGCTGCCCACCAGCGCGTTGCCGGCATAGGCCACCCGCTGGAAGAGGCGCAGCCTGCCGTTGACCTCGGCAGCCACGGCGGCGGCTGCGGGCATGCCGGAGACGCTGTATACCCCGGCGTTCATGGCGGCCACGTTGGACAACAGGGCGCTGCCGGTGTCCAGGTCGGGCTCATCGGTGAAGACTGCCACCTGGCCCAGGCTGGCGCCGGTTAAGGCGCTGACATCCTGGGGATGGGTGAGCATGCGGTAGAAGCGGCCATCCACCCGCAGCAGGGGGAAGTTGGCCCCGGCGCCCCGCTCCCAGATGCCCTTGTAGGCCGGTTTTTCCTCGGAGGACAGCACCAGGCTGCCCCGGGGCAGATCGGCCGTTGTGCGGAACAACTCTTCCTGGCCGTTGCCGGACTGCAGGGTGTCCACCACGGGAATGGCGGGCTGATTCAGCTGGGGAATCACCAGCGCCCCCAGGCTCACCAACAGCACCAGGCTCATGGCCAGGGCCATCCCCCGGCGCAGGCTGAGGGCAGGCTTTTTCTGCCCGCCGGCTGCCACCTGCATTTTGGCGCGGTTGAGGATTGCGGGCCCTGCCACCAGCCCTCCCAAGGCCTCATCTGCGACCTGTTTGAATTGATCCCCTCGGATCATGGTTCCTCGCCTCCATCCAGAAAATCTCGTAGTTTGGCCCGGCCCCGGGACAGGCGGCTGGACACGGTGCCCTCGGGCACATCCAGCACGGCGGCTGTCTCCTGGGTGGACAGGTTTTGGTAGTAAAACAGCAGGAAGACCTCTTTCTCGGCCTGGGGCAGGGCGTTCACCGCCTGCATCAGGGCTTCCTTTTCCAGGCGGTTGTCGATCTGGTCGTCATCGGGGATGATTTCCAGCACCTTGCTGCCCAGCAGCACCCGCTTGTGCCAGGAGGAGCGCCAGTGGTCCCGGCAGCGGTTGAGAGCCACCTTCAGCAGCCAGGATTTCTCACTGCCGGGCTTCAAAACCGGGCGGTTTTCCATCAGCCGGACAAACACGTCCTGGGTGACGTCCTCAGCCTGCTGGCGGTTGCCCAGGTAGGAATAGCTCATGCGCAGGACATCGGTGCCGTAGTCCAGGTACAACTGCTCAATCTGCGCATCGCTGACCGGCTGGTTGACCTGGGCATGACTGCTGTCACTCATCAAACGAACATCCTTCCTGTTTTCTTGCATGATGCCTGAAGTTCCACAGATTATTGTATTAACCGCCGGAAACACAGGCTTATTCAGTATAGACGCGAAGGAGTTCTTGCGCAAGGCATTCAGGACAAAACAGCCGGGCGAACTGCCCGGCTGCTGGTTGTGTGGGAATGTGTTTATGCGTTGCCGTGCCGGTCGGAGCGGCGGCGGCGCTGCTCAGGGGATGTGGCGCTGTCCCTGCCCGGGGTCTCCGGGCCCTTGGGGGCAGCCTCCCCCGGTCTGGCTGTGCCGGTGGTGGGCTCCGCAGGCTTTGCAGGCGGCGGCTGGACGCCCTGGACCGGCCGGGTCTGCTGACCTGCTGCGCCCTGCTGGGGCGGCCGGTATTGCGTCGTGCCTTGGGGGGTCACCGGCGGGGTCTGGCCCGGCGCGCCTTGCTGAGGCGGCCGGTATTGGGCCGTGCCCTGGGGGGTCACCGGCGGGGTCTGGCCCGGGGTGCCCTGCTGGGGCGGCCGGTACTGGGTGGTGCCCTGAGGGGTCACCGGCGGGGTCTGTCCAGGCGCGCCTTGCTGAGGCGGCCGGTATTGGGTGGCGCCCTGAGGGGTCACCGGCGGGGTCTGTCCGGGCGCGCCCTGCTGGGGCGGCCGGTATTGGGTGGTGCCCTGAGGAGTCACCGGCGGGGTTTGCCCAGGCGCGCCTTGCTGAGGCGGCCGGTATTGGGTGGTGCCCTGGGGGGTCACCGGCGGGGTCTGTCCCGGGGTGCCCTGCTGGGGCGGCCGGTACTGGGCCGTGCCCTGGGGGGTGGCGGGCCTGGGGCTGTCCGGCCTGCTGGGCCACCTGGGCCCTGCGCTGGGCTGCCCGGGCTGCGGCCCGCTTCTGGTTCTGGTTGTAGAGGTGGTAGGCGTAGTAGCCGCCTCCGCCCAGGATGGCGATGATGCCCACGGCCAGCAGGCCCACGGGGAAGCCGGAATCGGGCTTCTCCGGCGGCTCCTCAAAGCCTTCCACGGTCATGAGGGTGGCGGTGGGGGTGACGCTGGGGCTGGGGCTTGTGGATTCGATGATCTCCACCGCCGGGGTGGGGGAGCCCAGGGGGTTGAAGGGCTCGTAACTGGGGTTCACCAGGTTGGGGTTTTGCCAGACGGTGTTGTTGTAGTTTTCCAGGGGGGTAATCTGTCCCTGCTGCTGGTAGCCCCCGGTGGCGGGCAGGGAGCCGGCGTTGGCGTTCAGATAATCCGGGCTTTGCAGGAAGGTGGACAATTCACCCATGGGCAGCACCTTGAAGAAGTCCCCGTGGACATAGCCCACGGTGCCGTCCTGGCTGATGTGGTACCAGGTGCCGTCCTGCTGCTTCACGCTGCTGTACACCAGGGCGAAGGCGTTCTTGCTCATCAGCTTCAGTTCGCGGCTGCTGGTGCTGGGCTCGCTGCGCAGGCGCACCCGGTCCGCGGTGATGTGGCCGTAGCTGGAGGGGCTGTTCAGGGTGACCGGTTCCGGGGTGAACTGCACCGCCGGGGTGGGGGTGCGCAGGGAATCCAGGTAGTTCTTTTCCTCGGTGGCGGACAGCATCCGCAATTGGTCGCTGCGCACATAGCCCAGGCTGTCGCCGTACTGCACCACCTCCCAGCTGGCGCCGCCGGTATAGTCCTGGCCCCGCACGCCCACCACGGCGCCTTCGGGCAGCAGGGCGATGATCTGGGCGTTGGTGTCCGGGAAGGCCCGCAGGGGCACGTTCTCGCCCCGGCTGATTGAATAGCCCACCCGCTGGTCGGGCTGCCTGGTGGGGGGCGGTGCGTCGGTGACCTTGGGCTCCAGCTGGGCCAGGTAGAAGGCGGCCTCCTGGTCGTCGATATAGCGCAGGGAGGCGTTGGGCACGTAGCCGATTTGCTTGTCGGCGATGACCTGCACCTGGCTCCAGCCCTCCTCCTCAATCCAGGTCTGGTTCCAGACCTGCACCAGGGTGTTCACCTCCAGCATCTCCATCACCTGCTCGCCCTGGCGGCCGATGCCGGTGCGCAAGGCGGCCTGGCGGATGGTGAGGGCCGGGCCTTGGTAGACAGCCGGGGTGGGGGATGCGGCGGGGGGCTCGGTGGG
>Ga0209723_1004240_pt1 | contig 16247 bp, 21 predicted proteins | sample BiotimSIPDNA_2_FD_185750 | JGI IMG/M metagenome (GOLD analysis project Ga0209723, IMG submission 185750) | Anaerobic biogas reactor microbial communites from Washington, USA - Biogas_R2 time_0 SIP DNA (SPAdes) (version 2) | ecosystem: Engineered > Bioreactor > Anaerobic > Unclassified | place... | reverse complement strand
TCCTTACCTGTTGATCCGTAACCATCAGAAATCTCCTAACTTAAGGAAATTCTGATAGTCTATTGTCTTTTGCTAATGTCCGGAATCTTTATTTGTCGCTAAAGGTAAGAATTATTGTCGCTGATCAAGTTCTCACCTTTAACTGTTCCAATAATAGGCACTCGGCCTTTAAGATCTGTATCGGTGTCGCAGGCACAGGGACTGGTAATATCAATATCCAGTGATGCATCCGACCAGCCAGTAATGGAAAGACTGTTCAGCACATACCAATCAGCAGTATTTATTACCTCAATCTGTGTCAGTTCACTGTAACTGTTACTGAAATCAGCTTGATTTGCAATGTCAGTCGTGCCGCCGTTAAAATAAACTTCGTAGTTATCACTGCTCCAGTTGATTTTCAGCTTCAGGTCCGTAAAAGTATTTTCATAATCATAAGAATTGGAGTAATACCACCAGCAGCTATTATATACGGTAGCATATGAAACATTGGTATTGACATAACTGCCATTGTCCAGGACATAAATATAGCCACTGCTATTAAACCATATCGAAGCGATGGTGTTGGCATCATTTTGAATATTGATTTTTTGGTCTATTGATGGGATAAAGCTAAATCGAATGTAATTATTATCAGTCCCCTCATCGTTGAATTCTTTGGTGATCGTAGTATTGGGGTCTGTTACAACATACTGATAGAGGGTGTAATCGTTTAAGTCGCTTGACCATGCCCACCATGCTTGTATATCAGCAAATCCATCGCTGACTTGCCAGCCTTTTTGGTAGTCAAGTGAAGCAGGATTATTGGGATCAGTTGTTGCCGTGTAGCCCTGATAACTCTCAAAAGAAGTCAGGTAAGGTAAGTTGTCTGCGTAATATTCAGGGCAATCAACAGGTGAAAGCCAGTACTGGCAAAAGTGCATCAGGTCATTCGCATCAACCGTACCATCTTCGTCAAAATCACCAAATTGTTCTGTTGCCGTCTGGAGCCAGTTGCCAGCGAAAACAGCATAATCAATGAAATTGACAAAATTGTCATTGTCAGAATCAGGGCATTCAGCAGGATTCTCAAACCAGACAGGATCTTCCTGCTGATAACCCATGCTCATCATCATGGACTCACCGCCCAATATCATAGAATCCAGAGATTCAGATTGAACGCTGGATAATTCCTCTTGGGCTGGAGGTTCATAAGAAAGTGACGCATAATTTATTCCAAATACCACAATGCGGTCATCCGGCATATCAAATAACACAAGTTGATAAATCTCAGTGTCGGCAACAACTTCTTGACCATTGATTGATAAGGGTTGGTTCGTCGACAGGCTAATGATTGCGACACCCGGATCATGTTGAAATTCAAAATAGATTTTGCCGACATCAGCGAGATCAGAAACCTGAATATCGATTTTTTCTTGTTGGATGAGTTTTGATGCAGCAGAAGATTTACTTGCCTGATCTTCGCAAAAAAACATACCGCCTGTCGTTGAAAGTGTCAGGTCATAATTTGTTTCTGTTGATTCTGAATCGACCACACCAATTTCAATTGATTTGCTGCTTTTCAGGTCTAATGGTTGCTTGGCAGGATCTTGCCCATTCACGGTTAAAAGAACTTCGCTGTGCGCAATTGAACAAGCAATGACAAATACGGAAATGACTGAATAAAACTTTGTGCCCTTCATGGTTCTCTCCCTTTCTCAAAAGACTTAAAGAAAACATCGATACACAATTATAGCGTTGTTTCACCGGACTCTAAAAGCCAAAATTCGAGCTGTTTATTATGATATTCTTCCGGCCCCAAAGGTCAAGTTTTTGTCTCCATTTTGACACTATTTCGCGAAAATTCTTAAAAATCTTATTTTCGATCCTTGAATATTAGCCTAAAAACGTGATTTCTTGAAAATTTTTAGCGTGAAATAGTATTTAATATACTTTTGCAATGCATAAATAGATATGTGTTATCTTTATTTTTTTCCAGATACTGTCATTTTCAGACAGTTTTATTGAATCTTCTTGCAATATATGCCGATATATCATATAGTTTCCAGATACTGTCGTAGCTTGACGGTCTAATTAGCAAAATATGAACAAATTGACGGAAAAAATCTTTGAAAATGCCCCATACGGCTATTTTACCAGCCATGAGGCGGCAACCCTGTTTCCTGATAGCGAGGACAGGCGGTACGGCCTTGTCAAGCGGGCTATTGCAGGCGGTGAGATTATCCATATCCGCAGAGGTCTGTACTGCCTTGCCCCCAAGTACCAAAAAAAGAAACTCAATCTCTACGCCCTGGCGGAGCACCTCTACGGTCCTTCGTATGTCAGTCTGGAATCCGCCCTCAGTTGGCACGGCTGGATTCCAGAGGCGGTCTATACGCTAACCAGTGCGTCCCTGGGCAAATCTAAAGAGTTCAAGACTCCTTTGGGAGCATTCAGCTATAATCGTGTACCGCAAAATGTCTTCTATGCTGGCGTTGAACGCTTGACCGATGAGGCGGGGGATGCCTTTCTGATGGCCCAGCCGATCAAGGCACTGGCCGACTATGTCTATGTCCACAAGAAGGACTGGACAGGTCTAACGCCGGCCGCCGAAGACCTGCGAATCGAGCCGGATGAGTTTGAATCGGTTGCGGTTGCAGAAATTGATGAGTTGATTGGAAATTACACCAGCCGCCGTGTGGTCAGATTCCTCAAATGCGTCAGAAAGGAGTTGGGGCGATGAGCATCAAACTTATTCAGGAACGCTTGAATTCCTACCATTGTAAATCCGAACTGGAAGAAGAACATGCCCTCAGGGAAATTACCCAGGAAGCGGCCTTGGCGGCGCTGGGCAGAACCGACTTTTTCAAATACGGTGTCTTTCAGGGCGGCACCTGTCTGCGTATTTTTTACGGCCTGAACCGGTTTTCCGAAGACCTTGATTTCATCCTCAAGGAACCGAATCCGATTTTCAATCTTGGGCCGCATCTTCAATCCGTATCCGAGGAACTGCTGGCATACGGTTATAAAGTGGATGTGACCGACCGCTCCAAGGCGGATATTGCCGTCAGAAAGGCCTTTATCAAGGATAATTCCATTGGGAAAGTACTTCAGCTGAATCATGTCGGAAAAACCGGGCCGTTACGTAAAATCAGAATTAAATTTGAGGTCGATACAAATCCGCCATCGGGGAGCCGGACAGAAATCAAATACCTCGATTTTCCGTTTGTCTCTTCTGTGGCCGTGCAGGACAAGTCCAGTTTGTTCGCAGGCAAAATCCATGCACTGCTTTGCAGGGAATACATCAAAGGCAGAGACTGGTATGATTTTCTATGGTACACCAGTCAGGGAATTCCAATCAACTGTGAATTTCTGACATCGGCGATCAACCAGCAAGGCCCCTGGAAAGGGCGGAACATTGATGTCAATCGGGAATGGTGTAAAGCTGCCCTTGAGAAAACCATCCAATCCCTTGACTGGAAAACAACCACAGAGGATGTGCGGCGATTTGTAAGAGTTTCAGAGCAGCCGTCGCTTGATTTGTGGAGTCAAGAATTGTTTCTTTCGCAGCTTAAAAAACTTAAGTGAACATTGGCAACAATAAAGTGGAGCAGCTAAAAATGACACAGTAAGTTCCACAGCATATTCAAACGAATGAGGTCTCATTTATAGTAGTGGAAAAGCCCTCTGTACACATCCAGTGACCATTTTGGATTTACGTGCTTAACTCAAATCTTATAAAGCCTCATATCTATAAATGGCAATTTCACAAATTGATTGATTACAACTGCTTACAAAAGATGACAAGCCCGATTGAATCTGTATGAATTATACTTGAGAAGTGTTTTCCGTCAAGAAAAATTGACCTATGGCCAAAGTCCATTTGATACTTTGGCCACAGTTAACAGCTAAAGCAGGTTGCCTATTATTCACTAAGTGTCCAAGAGCAATTTCCGAATCACCCATGCCCGATTATATATTGTACTCATCGACACATTGAAGAACGCTTCGCACTCGCTGTTCAGAAGGCCGGGGATGCCGCAAGCGCTCTTGTAACAGTTGGCTGTGGCATAGACAATGCCACCGACCCAGCCGCCGGATTTTCCGGGCATCGGAGTTTGGGACTCCAAAAGAAGTTTCAGCGTCCGCTCAACTTCTACTTGCAGGCCTGGATTGGGATACTTTTTAAAGAAAGCAACTAAAAGCTGCTGGCAAGTTTGTTCCTTGTTTTCATTTATCGCGATCATCATCAACACTCCTATACTTTTTGCATCCGTTTATTTTCTCGCTGCATCGTTCGATATCCCGAATCCAGCAGCTTGGCCATCCCTTCCTGACAGGTTTTCTGGTCATTTTCATTGGTTCCAACAGCATCGGCAGATATTCGTTGGGGCCGAGGGATTCGACCTTCTTGATGGCTTGCGTCACAAGCTCATAGCGTTCCTTGAACTGCGCATATTTTTGCGCCTTGGAAGGATGTTCCAGGACACGTTTAAGAGTTGCTTTATAGTCTTTTTCAGATAACGGAATACACTGATAGGTCATGGTATTGTCCCATAATTCTGTATCTCGAAAGTATCGTAAATTAATGCGAAAACATCAAGCCATACCAATAAAAACGTTTTTCATCGCCGTCTCAAATGTATCATAGCCCATCTTGTCATAAAGGCAGAAGACAATTCGCTTCAGGCCGGTCATGCTTGAAAGATACCCCTTAACTGTCTTGAGCATAATGTCTGCGCAGCGATCCATCGGATAACCAAAGATACCGGTGCTGATGGCACAAAAACAAATACTGCCAAGGGCCTGCTCATCGGCTAACTTCAGACTGTTCAATGTTGCATTTTTCAGCTTCATATCTTCATCACCCTCCCCCATTCGCGGCCCAACCGCATGAATCACATACCGGCATTTAAGATTGCCGGCGCCGGTTATCGCAGCATGGCCGACTGCGACAGGAGCGATTCGGTCGTTTTCCTCTTGGATGATGTGGCCGCCTTTCCAAACAATTGCCCCGGCGACACCGCCGCCATGCAGCAGTTCACTATTGGCCGCATTCACAATCGCATCTGTAGCCATTTCGGTAATATCGCCTTGAACCAGTTCGATAACTGTGTTATGGACTTTTAGTTGCATAAAAACACTCCTATTCTTTTTGCTCCAAATACCCCATAATGCTCTCGAATTGCTGTTCGTCGATGATATCTAAGTCAAAATGACTTGCCAGATAACAAAATGTAAAAGCGATATAGGGATCTGACAAGGGTTCTTTATTGATCTCCATATTGGCGATGTAGTTCGAAAGTGCAACTTGAGTAACTGTTTTGAGAATCTTGTCGACTGTCTTTATCCCTCTGAATTTAAGACAGACAGCAGGGGCAAGATGATATAAATCCTTTTCTGTCATTTTCTGGCCCGTTAAAGGAGCAAACATGATTGTTTCCTTGGCATCCAAATACGCCTCAGCAATTTCTTTTGCCCATTTTTTATGGGTAGATGGAATAGGATTTTTGTGTTTTATCATAACAGCTTCCTTGAAATATCTGAACTACATGCCTCTCCTGACGCAATGATCTCCATATTTATCCCTGATCTTATCAAATACCGCATCCAGTTTCTTGTGTTTTTCATCGTCTGGGTCCGCGAACAGCAGTTGTTGGCCTGTACCTTCCGGCGACAGCCCCGATGCCCCAAAACCCAAAAGGCGCAGCGGGCCCACAGATGATTGGTGCCACCGGTTGAAAATCTTTATAGCTTCCTGCAGCAGTGTGTCAGTGGTTTGCGTTGGTTTGTCCATGGAATAACTGCGGGTGATGGTTTTAAAGTCACTATACCGAAATTTCAAGGTGATGGTCTGACATTGCAGTTTTTCAGCTCTGAGGCGTTGAGACACCTCTTCAACCTGGTGGATCAAAATAGCCGCAAGAACCTCTTTGTCCCAAATATCCGTTGGGAACGTTTCTTCTGCGGAGATGCTCTTGGCCTTGGCGTGAGCTTCTACGGGCCGATTGTCAATCCCCTGTGCCAATCGCAGGATGTCGTCTGTCTGGTTGCCCAAAACCATGGACAACTTATACCGGGCAGCGGTTCGAAGCTGTCGGACCGTATGAATGCCGAGTTTTTCAAGGCCCGCTGCGGTTACTTTACCGACGCCCCAGATACGTGACACAAGCAGCGGATCAAGAATTTCCTGGGCGTTTTGGTTTGTAATGACCAAAAAACCATCCGGTTTTTCAAGATCGGAGGCCAGCTTGGCCAGAAATTTATTAAAGGAAACGCCCACCGAGGCCGTCAGGCCGGTTGTGTCTTTGATGTCCTGCTTGATTCGTTTGCCGATGTTTTCGGCGCTGCCAAAAAGCGCGATGCAGCCGGTCATATCCAAAAATGCTTCATCCAAAGACAGCGGCTCAATTTCCGGGGTATAGGTGTAAAAGATATCCCGGATCTGTTTAGAAACCTCTACGTAGCGATTCATACGCACCGGCAAAACCACGGCCTGCGGACAGCGTCGAATGGCCTGGCTCATGGGCATAGCTGAATGGATCCCGAATTTGCGCGCTTCATATGAGCAGGCTGCCACCACCCCACGCTGCTGAGGCGTTCCGCCCACCAGCACGGGTTTTCCGGCAAGGGCGGGGTTGTCCTTGATCTCAACAGACGCATAAAATGCGTCCATATCCACATGCAAAATGTGTCGGTTAGAATCCATATTGGAAACAGCGCATGCCTAAAAGATATAACCTTGGTCTATCCAATAATGCCAGTCCTCAACGGCCTGTTTTGTCTTTGGATCTGGAGCAATCGGCTTAAGCTGCGAGAGCGGTACCGCCAACATCTTTTTACCCCATCGGATCATCACAAACATCTCGTGTTCGCATTCCTCTTCCGGAGCCATTTTCAGCACCTCCACTTTATCATTGAGTGCAAGGGGCGAAATGCTCCGTTCCTTGATACAGCAAGTTTTAAAGGGACATTTCAGATGTTCCTCAAGATAGTAATACCAGCCCATAGCCCGCTCGGCCTCATCATAGGCATCCACCACGATTTCCATGGCGATACGTTTTTCACGTACCGGGCTTTTCTTTGTTTTAGCCATAATATACCTTCCCTGTGATTCCATCTTAATGACTGCCTATTATTGAAAACGCTGGTCGATTTGAACTCAAAGCTCTGCACAGATAAAGGGTTTAACTGGTTTGATTATTCCTTTTTTGGCTCATATGCGCCGCACTTAAATTCTGGTTCACCCAATTGATCCATCCGGTTCAGAGTGCATAGGATGTCTTCGTTTGCATTCAGCCCGTCTTTTTTACAGCTGATGCAAAGGTCAGGCTTGGGAACAAGGTCGGGATTGACCTCTGTGCCGTCATCGTGAAAGAATCTTGGCTGATTGTTGTCCATAAAAGTCCTTAATTCTCCGAATAAAAACGTACAAGTTCTGGGTACTATCAATCACATAAATTATAGCCAGCAATTGAAGACCGCGAAAGCAGAATTTTGAGTTGCGATGCAACAGGTTGGACAAGAAAGCTTAGTCGGATTAATTGACGAAACGCATATAAGGCACTTGGCCGGCCGGTCGGGTTAAAGCCAAGCTGACCATTTAAGCCTTTCGGGCCGTTGGCCTTTTGAATTTCACGGTACGGCGTGAAACTGCCTCCTGCGCTAAAACGCGTAAAAGGCGCTTTATCAGCTAACCTTTTAGGCGTTTTGGTCTGTTTTGAGACCCCGCTATAGTCTGGCCGGTTCGGCTTTTTGCCTCACAAGGGGGCCTGTCGCCATTGGGTTTCGTATGACCCCACAGTTCCTATAAGGGTCGATAAGGCTTCCAGTCCTTAAAAGGTCTTGAGCAACGTGAAAAAATGAAAGGAGGAAAATAAGAAACAATGCAGGAAAATATACTAAAATATGAGCAAACGGCAAAAATCACCCGCGCAGGCATGGAAGAAGAGTTAGGCGAGGCGTATAAACGATGTTGGGCGATTGCGTTTAAACTGGCTGAAGAAGGGTTAAGCATGGATGAACAAATCGAGCAGTTAAGCCGGGAATTCGACTTAATCGGACCGCAGGCGGAATGGTTTATAAATGGCGCAGCTTCCATTATAAGGCAAAAAGACAAACAGCCGAAAACACCGCCAGCGCCAAAAAGTCAGCCGGTCCAGCGGAACTTGTTTCAGTTTTCGAAAACAGAAAGCCGGCAGCGTGAGCGGTACGTTTCACACTTGGAGATGATGAGCTTTTTAAGTGATATTGAAACGATGTGCGGCGATGTCGATTTTTCGACGTTTTGGAAGGACTTAAAGGCGATTAAAGACAGGGTACTTGAACAGCAGTGCGCCACCGAAAAAGAGGTTTTACGCCTGTTTAACATCCGCTCAAAAGTCGAGCGGGCAAAAGAAGAAAACGAGCGGTTTTTCGACGCGTATCCGGTCAGTACTGACGCCTGGGAAAACGGGCATTTTGACATTAACGGCGAAATTTTCGATTAAGGGCGTTTTGCCCTTTTCTTTTTTTTCACGATAGCGGAGGCTCTGGGCAGAGGCAGAGAAATTTTTGCGCAGGCACATCACTTAATCGTTCGTGCCGGGCGAATGACTGTAGCTTTTGTGTTTCGAACAGTCATGCACCGCCGCTGCGCGGTATTTGGCGGGTTCAATGTGGAGGGTAGTAATCGAGAAAAGCAGGGCCGTCGTTTTTTTCTGTACGTTGTGAAAAAAACGAACTAAAAAGGAGGAAAGTAAAAATGGCAGAAGAGAAAAGGGTAAATTTCAAAGACAGCGAGTTCATGACCGCACGCGAAAAGCGTCTCGTGCTGGCCAACTGGAAGACATTCTTGAAACACGGCTTAAAACAAAAGCATTTCACCCGGCGGCTGTACAATCATTTGCACCTGAATTGCGGCTTTATCGCGCACTACAATATCGGCGGCTTTTATGCGACGTACTTTGAACACGGTGCTGATACCGTCGAATTTTTCAAACGGTTTTGTGACGCGGCATCACACTCATGGGCTGCGGATTACAAGGACTTGAATATAGCGATGCTTAAGGTATGCAAGGCATATCAGGCATCAATCGACAAAAAAGCCAATGACGATATTGATAGGTCTTTGGATGCAACTGAGGAGTCTTTGAATTGCGCAAGAGCCGACAAAGAATTTGCACGCGAGTTTGTCTCAAGCGTTCGCGGATAAAAAAATCAAAAGCAGCATTTTTTCTTCTGACTTTCGTGAAGAAAAAATACTATTTGGAGGACAAAAGGAAATGAGCAGAAGTTAATGCTCCCGCCGGGATTGGGAGGTTTAGTTCTGTTTGGGTGGGATTGGGTTGTTCTTAATCCGAGCCCAATCGTTTCAAGTTGAATTTAATAAAAGGACAACGCAAGTATAGTATTTATATTTTTCGCTTTTTTGGACATGACGAACACAAGACAGCCTCTTGTTGTAAGTGCAACAAGAATAATGAGATAGGCAGAAAACAGGAGAAAATGGCCACATCAGACATCACAATGGCGGACTTTTTTATTTTTATGGTTGATTTTCAACCACTTAGTGGTTAATATTTAGGTATGTACAGCCGAAATATCACAGACAGTATCGTTGAGGCCTTGCAGGATACCCCGGTGGTGCTGCTTAACGGTGCCCGGCAAACCGGCAAAAGTACCTTGGTGCAATGGATTTGCCATCATAAACACCCCGCTCGTTATCTGACACTGGACGATATGAATGTCCTGTCCGCCGCGACGACAGATCCAGCCGGTTTTCTGGCCGGGTTTGATGGGCCACTGGCGATCGACGAGATTCAGCGGGCGCCGGAGCTTTTTTTGGCCATTAAGGCCAGCGTGGATAAGGATCGTCGGCCCGGACGCTTTTTACTGACCGGTTCGGCCAATGTGCTGCTGCTGCCCAAGCTGGCCGACACCCTGGCCGGACGGATGGAGGTAATTACGCTGTGGCCGTTTTCACAGGGGGAGCAGCACACACGAAAAGAGACGTTCATCGACGCGGCCTTTGGCGGCAGCCTTGCGGGGTTTCAAACGCCGCCGCTGTCGCGCAGTGAACTGTTTGGCCGAATCCTGGCCGGCGGATTTCCTGAAGTGATCTTACGTGCTTCTGACACACGGCGGAAGGCATAGTACAATGCGTACCTGACGACGATTTTGCAACGTGATATCCGCGATCTGTCGCGCATCGATGGGCTGGCGGCGATGCCGCGTCTGATGTCTATCCTTGCCGCACGCGCCGGTAATCTGCTGAATTTCTCCGAGTTGTCCCGCACGTCGGGTCTGCCGCAATCCACCCTGAAACGCTATATGGCCTTGCTGGAGGCGACGTTTTTGATTTTGCATCTGCCAGCCTGGAGCGGCAATCTGAGCAAACGGCTGGTCAAATCACCGAAGCTGTACATCAATGACACGGGGCTGCTGGCGTCTTTGGTGGGGATGGATCAGGATCGCTTGCTGACCGAGCCGGCGTTGGCGGGCGCCCTGGTGGAAAACTTTGTGGTGATGGAGCTGATCAAGCAGCTTTCCTGGAGCGGCCGCAAGCCCCGGATGTATCATTTCCGCACGCAGACCGACGGCAAAGAGGTCGATGTGGTGCTGGAAGACGCCGCCGGCCGACTGGTGGGCATTGAGGTTAAATCCAGTCATACGGTCAAGGCCGACGATTTTGCAGGACTCAAGACGCTGGCCGGTGAGACGAAAGACCGGTTCAAGCAGGGGATTGTTCTGTACGGCGGCGCAGAAGCGATACCCTTTGGCAAACAATTCACGGCGCTTCCGATTCCTGCCCTTTGGGAGTTGTCTGCTTCCTGATAATGTGTCCGTGTAAATCAGTTCAATGTTTATAAAACCTGCCAGCAGTTAAAAAAAATATGGAAATAGAAATAGATTTTTCGATGGATACCCTTCTGACAAAGATTGAAGAGTTGCTCGAGTGTGCCGAAAAAATCAGATTATTATCTGAGCCGTTGACATCTATAGACCCAACGATAAAATAAAACATGCGACCTGAAAATAAAGATCGCATGTTTAAGATGTCACTGATGCGATGGAAACAGCACAATGCGTTTGTGCGCAGGATCAATCGCCAAACACAGCTGCGGATCGCAGAGCATCGGTAAAAAGGTATTGCCTTCTTCGTCGGACGACAGCCAGACTTGAAAGTCTTCTGTAATCTCGTTTTCAAATTGAACTAAAAGCTGCTTGAAGCTGGCGACGGTCATGATTTGCTGTTTGGCCATGATCCTCACCTCCCCACCGGTTCTAACACCTTGATGGTTTTAGGCACCAAAATTTCTTCTTCGGTGATGCGATAGCTGCGGCAGGTCGAGATGTACTCTCGGACAATTGAATCGCAAAGCCGGTCAAATTTCTGGATTAGTTTAACGCGGTCTCGGATATCATCAGTTGACCAGTCCCGAAAGTCCTCATCCATATCAATGTCTTTGCCCGGCCAGGTAAAAATCTGCATATGCGTCTTTTGGAAGTTCACCCTAGCCCTGGCATCACAGCGCCCACAGATGCCGGTCTGATTGTCAGGAACTGCTTGATAGTTCAACTGGCCACAGTGGGTGCAATAGCTTTTATAGCCGCTGGTCTGGATGCCGCCTTTATACAAGACCACATAGCCGCCGCTTCGCCCATTTATCCCGGCCTGCCATTGCCAGTTGTATGACCTTCCAAAATCAGCTAAAAGGTCACTAAGCTCTTCCTGCCATTCAGTAAGTTCGAGGAGCTGCCACCAGGTATCATTGTCAATGTCTGCCGGTTTTTCGATGTTGTAGAGCTTGATGTTGTTAGCATAGCTGGTCGAGCGGTTCCACGAATTGAGGGTGTGATACCGATAATGTTTGGTTAAAAACGCGATCATCTCACCGCGTTTTTTCAGATTGATGTTTTTGTAAAACATGATTTTTTCTCCAAAAATGGGGGTTGACAAATATCTCTTGGCTCAATACGATATGGTTGCTCCTTCTGCCGCCTGCGGTTATAGCCCTGGGCAGTCGCACTGACTGCTTTTCCTCCTTCTGGCCGCAGGCGGATTTTTTAATGGGCATTGGCAGCATCATCGCTGACATACATTTCCGAAGCCAATAGGTTGAGTTGAATATCCCCATCGATCGGCATTTGCCGCAGGTATTTGGTAAATTGTGCCAGCATCAGACCGGCGGCGATATTGGCGCAGTAGATGGTGCTTTTGGCGGTGCAGGGACCGGCTTGGGCTTGTTCCTGACTGAACAGGGTATTGGGGTAGTGTTTCCGGCTATATTCATCGAATGCGGTGATAATCCGCAGCACCTCGGCGCTCATCCGCCCGTCACAATAAAAGCTGGCCGTGTCTTTGACACTATCCCAAATATGCCTTCGGGCAGTGATGGAATCGACACAGCAAAAAACCGAATTCCCGATGGTCTGACGACGGTTAAAGCGATCCTTGACCACCTCAATACCGATATCCGGGTTCATCTTTTGGCAGAATGCGCCTGTCGCCTCAACCTTGAGCGTGTCCAGATCATCCTGCAAATACCCCTGTGTAGCCAGATTGGTAATATCCACCAGATCAAAGTCAATCAATTGAAGCGACGGGACGCCAATCGCTGTCAGTTGCAGCGCCACCTGCCGGCCGATTGCACCGACGCCGATGATCGTGGCCTTGCACTCCAAAATCCGCTGTCGCGGGACAATATCGGCTTGTCGTGAGTATCGCTCAGTCATAATAGCCCTCCGTTTCTTCATCCCAAAAGGCGCTTTGCGAGGCCAGTTCTTCCATCAGCAGCTGCCGTTCTTGCGGTTCCATCAGCTCAATATGCTCTAAAATCTCATCGGACTGTCGGAATCCCTGATCCAGGCCCAGTAATTCATCACAGGCGGCAGTCTTCTGTTTGGCCGACTCAATGATGTCCTGCTTGACATTCTGGAGGTATTCGGCCTTCCAGACCTTCCTATCCGATCCTGCAAACGGCAGACTGTAATCCACCGCCACCGGCAGTTTGAGCGTGCCGCCCGGGCCGACGCCAAATCGCATCCGGGCATACGTGTTGCTGTTTTGGTCAATGATAAACATGACCGACCAGTCGCAGCCGCCAAAAACGCGGGCAAATGTCTGTTCATCGGTCATGCTGGGAGTGGGTGAGCAGCCGGGGTGGGTATGGATCCATACACGGGCGAATTGTTCGGGTTTTCGACCTTCATCGACCTGCTGGTCAAAAAAGTCCGCCACAGCGTCATCATCAAAGGCAACCGTAACCATTGAGACCTTTTGCTTGACCAGCCGGATATCTTCGATATACAACAGATCCTCGGCCGGTGTAACCCCAAAGGCGCCGACCTCACAATCCACAACATCCCGCATAAACATCAGCTTGGCCCAGGCATAAGGGCTAAACCGCAGCACAGGTTCAGGCTGCTGTCGTGTTGGCTTGTTCGTCTTCATCGCATTCGTCCTTTCTTTGTTCTTGACAGGGTTGGCATATTCCGGATTCTTCGATACAATCCCGACAGAAGGTCTCCCTGCAGTCCGTACAGACCGATGTGCAATCCGGACAGACTGGCTTATGGCAGTGCGGACATTCCATCACACAGCCCAGGCAAAGCGTGACATCGCAAATCTGACAATAGCTGCTGCAAGAGCTGCAATAATCATTCTCGCACCGTTCACAGTAATAACTGTCATCACGTGCCATGGTTCGGCCGCAGTCATAGCAGCTGTAGCCATCCCAATCTTCGAGCCGGACATAGGGACTGTCGGGGTTGTAGGTGTTGAGTATCCCGATCACAAGATTGTAAAAGTCGCACAGTCGGCCTTGTTCCAGGGCCTTCCGAATGGGCAGATGTCCATCCCCTTCGCAGAGGTACTCACCGGAGACATGCGGATGCGTCACTCCGCTGTCTGACCCGGCAGGATTCGGGTCTGTCGCGATGACCCTGTATGGGATTTCCTTGTGCATCCGGCTGATACGCTCTAAAAAGAGCTTGATTTCAAAGCTGCCCAGTGAAACCTCTTCCAGTGCGACCGGGTCGGTGACGATGGAGATACTTTTTTCCTTGGGGTCAATCTGAATCTGGCCGAACTCATCTTCCAGCTGCATCAATTCGGCGATCAATTCAGACAACAAGGGGGTTGTCGGAATCTTCTGATCCAGCTTGGTCTTGAGTCCCTGGATATCATAGTACAGATCTGACAGATTCCGCCGCAGACGGTGTTGAATCTTATCGGCAGCCAGGAGCCATCGGCGATGGACCGCACGCTCAAACAGCCGGCTGTCATTGAGGATCCGATGCATGCGCTCACAGGCTCGGGAGAGTTCAAAGGTATTCTGGTCGCGATATTCCTGCCCCAGCAGGCTGATACTGCTGCAAAGGGCATGCGCCATCTTGAGCATTATTTTTGCGTCATTCATAAAAATTCTCCTTGAAAAAAAGGTGACTCCTGCTAAGATAGCCAGGAGCCACGGTTAAGAATGTGTTTGGTGCGGTCTGCCAGTGGAGTCAGCAGGCCGCGCCTTCAATTTTTGTCGGCGTGATCGTCACCCGATCATTTTCCCCAAGGACATAGTCCTTTGGCACCGGCTGTCGATTGACGCGGATCAGAAAGTCGGCGGGACTTTCGTTGGGGAGTTTGTCCTTGAACAACTGATCAATCGTCATCGGTTCAGGAACATTCACGTAGTCCGCATAGCCGCCGCCTGAATTGTTGATAAATAAAATTCTCATGGTTAAATCCCTTTCATCTTTTTGCATTCAATTTGATGTGTTTGTTTGAAACGGTTTCATAAAAGCAGTCTGCATGAAAGGTGGACTGCGCGCACGGGTACTGGGATCAGATAGCATCGGCATGCCTTTCCAATAAGGGTTAGTGTTGACAAAGCACAGTGGAGTGCGTGATCGATGTGCGGGTCAATCGTTGTTGCGATTGGTTTGGCGGGCGTTTTCAAGGTCAAGAATCTGCGGCTCTTCGTTGTTGATGTCGTCAAACACCACCAGCCGCAACTGGCCTTGCCAGAGTTCCAAAGCAACCGGAAAACCCTGGCCGTCTTCTGAACAGGCGTCACCGTAACCATTTGGCCGTACCCAGAGCTTGCCGTGTTCACACAATAGATGCACGGGAATTGTTGCTTTGGGATGTTCCGATGACAGTTCTTTGAGCGTCAGTTCAATCTGCTGTGAATCTTCTGATGCGTCTTTGGATTCGTACTGAGCAATGGCTGCTTTGGCCTCTCGGAGTTCTTCCACCTCATCCAGATTGACCTGATTATCCAGTTGATAGAGCAGCTCTGAGGTATAGGACAGTAATGTTTTGCAGGCTTTCAGTAACCCGGCTGCCCGAATGCTGCTGCCGTTCGGCATCCAGTTGTCCAGCATTGGATCGATTCCATGGAGCTCAAGCTGTGCTCGGACCCAATCAGCTAGGGTGTTCTTCTGGATACTCCGAATCACCAGCCGGATAGCGCCGCCGTTAAAGACGAATACATCCGGGTCGTTGGTGCGGTGTTCTTTGGAATCCTCGCCGTCATCATACCAATTTTGAAAATACGATCGGGCTGCCTTGATCGCATCGACAATGTTTGCAGCCGTCAGCAGCTTGCTTTGCCCATACTCCTGGCATCCGTTGTACTCGGTGGCCTGCACTTCATAGAGATGCTGTGTTTGGGGGTTCTGGGCCGCATACAACGCTTCCAGTACCGCGTGTACATCATCACGGGCGCGGGCCAAGACTCGAACAGCCCCGGAAAGTGAACTTTCGCCGCCTTCGACCATCTCAACGACCATAAACCGAAACAGGCTGTCGCCAATGTCCTCTCCGGTCACTTTGGTCAATAACGTGTCCAGATTGCAGCAGTCTTTGGCCGGATCAATCGGTAATAAATCGGCGTGTGGGTAGGCCGCATAAAGCAGTTTTGCAAGATTAATATCTGTCATACAGTTCTTCCTTTCGCTAAAATAGAGGTTGTTTATTTGCTGTCCTCGATCTGGTAATCAACGATCTCGGTATCCAATATATCCGCCGCAGTGGTGGTATCGGTGATGTGGTAATCCAATTCGTTGACAATGTCGGCGATTGGAACCCCTTCATCCACGGTCATTACTACACGCAGTTGAAGCTTGAGTGTGACTTTTCGCATAGGGTATTCCTTAAAAAACAGGCTCTTATCCAATAAAGTTGGTTGAAAAATGAATAAATAATAGTGGACATCATGCGGCCTTTCGTGCGATAAGTTTCTTGCTCAAAAGAACTTGTCTCTTGAAAGGAAACACATAATGTCCGGACT
>Ga0209723_1004239_pt1 | contig 16248 bp, 11 predicted proteins | sample BiotimSIPDNA_2_FD_185750 | JGI IMG/M metagenome (GOLD analysis project Ga0209723, IMG submission 185750) | Anaerobic biogas reactor microbial communites from Washington, USA - Biogas_R2 time_0 SIP DNA (SPAdes) (version 2) | ecosystem: Engineered > Bioreactor > Anaerobic > Unclassified | place... | reverse complement strand
TGCCATTGACGACTTGGTCTATAGGAACGGGTTTGCGTTGGGGCGTTTTGGGTAACTGCTCACCGCCTAGCTGCATGCCCATGGCTTTTAATTTTTCAGCTAAAGTTTCCCAGTCCATCTTAAATTAAAGCCTCACATAAAGCTAAAGCCTCTTTTTTGCCACCAAAGCCCTCCTCACCAATTGGTCCGACGCAGGAAGGACAGCCATCCTTGCAGGGACATTTGGCGATTAGCTCACGGGCTTGCTGAAGCCACAACAGGTGCTGGTCAAAAAGTCGTTCCGAGAGGCCAATCCCACCTTGGATGTTGTCATAAACAATCACGGTTGGTTGACCTTCCCCGAGAGGTGAGTTGGGTTCGGAAAAAATGGCTATATCTTCGCGGTCACACATTAACAGCAGGGGGGCTAAATTGCTCAGCGCATAAGCCATGCCAGATAAACCGCTGCGGATGCGGATGTTTTGTTCTGCCAAGCGGTGACAGGTAGGGCAGAGGGTTATCAGGTTATTTGGCGCATTGGCAGCTTCAAGCGAGGTAAAGGTTTTGAAGGGTTGAATGTGGTGCACATGCAGGGGTACGAAAACATCACTGACGCCACATGCCTTGCAATGATAGTTATCCCTGGTTAAGATTTGCTGTCTCAGCTTTGGCCAGCCGGGTCCATAATCGTTTGGGTCTGCATTCCAAAGCATCTGGTCGCGCAATGCTTGCACGACGCGCTCATCTATGGAAAACCAATACCCAACTGTGTTGAGTTTGGTGGGGGGTAAACTGACCTGCCCGCCACCCAATTGCTCATGTGTGAATAAGCGAATTTTCCTATAGGCAGATACCTGGCTGACGACAGTTAACTCGCCGTACATTTTCAAGCATCCGAGTGATTTGTCCTGCTGTTGAGCTTGATGGTCTTCAAAAGTTGTTTCTGATACAGCCTCTGTATAATAATCGACTAATACAGGGTGGAGTTTAGCTGTACCTGTTTCCAGGTCAAGTTCATCAACATAAAACGATTGGCCTTCATGAAGATAAATAGCTTCAGGATGCACCATCCAATAGGCGCTGTGCAAATCAACTTGGCCGATGGATTTGTGGCTGTGCGCTTCTGATACGATCAGTGAAATCACATCTGATGAGGCGGAGCGCAGGGAGATGGCTGAAGAGGGGTATTGATCTGCTATCCAATAAAATTGATCCCCTTTTTGATACAGTTGATTTGATTGAACTAACAGTTCCAAAAAACTTTTGAGCATTTGTTTATCAATATGGCCGTAGCTATCCTCTTCACGAAAAGGTAACTCGAAAGCCGCACAGCGAATGTGCTGTAATAAAATGGGGAGGTTGTTAGGTTCAATCAGTGCTTGTTCAGGGTTGCGCTCAAAGAAATATTCCGGGTGATTCGCTAAGTATTGATCGAGGGGATTAGCAGAAGTCACCAGAATAGCTAAGGCGGTATTGCTTTTTCTGCCGGCGCGGCCAGCCTGCTGCCGCGATGCCGAGATCGAGCCGGGGTAACCGATCAAGACGGCAGCTTCCAAATCCCCGATGTCTATGCCTAATTCCAAGGCGGAGGTTGCTGCAACTGCCCTGATGTTGCCAAGCCGCAAACCTTGTTCGATTTCACGACGCTCTGCTTTGAGATAACCACTGCGGTATCCGCGCAGCGTGCCTGGAGGCAGCTCCAAGTTGCGCTCCCGCAGGTAGGTCAGCAACAGTTCAATGGATCTGCGCGTGCGGCCAAAAAGGATAGTTTGAAAGCCTGCGTTAATAATTTCGGAAGCCAGGTAACTGCCCTCCAACAGGCTGCTGCGCCGCAACCCCAGTTGCTGGTCAATAAGCGGGGGGTTGTATATGAGGAAGTGGCGCTGTCCTTGGGGTGCGCCATCGCTACCAATAATTGAAACGGGTTCCTCAATCAGCTTCTCGGCTAATTCACCCGGGTTGGCAATGGTGGCTGAAGTCAAAATGAATTGGGGAAAAGCCCCATAAAAAGCGGCAATCCGTTTAAGGCGCCGAATGACATTGGCAACATGCGAACCGAAGACCCCCCGGTAGGTGTGCATCTCATCTATGACAATAAATCGCAGTGATTGAAACAGCGCATGCCAGTTGGTGTGGTGCGGCAGGATGCCGATATGCAACATATCTGGATTGGTGATAATGATTCTGCTCTTGTTGCGGATCAGCTGGCGGGCACTGGGGGGGGTATCACCGTCATAAATGTTGGGGATCAAATTATGATCAAGTTTTTCACTGCTTAATAATTTATTTAGTTTTGAAAGTTGATCTTGTGCCAGCGCCTTGGTCGGGAAAATATAAAGCGCTCGGGCATTAGGCTGGTTGAGGAGGGTATTGATAACTGGCAAATTGTAGCAAAGTGTTTTACCGCTGGCGGTACTCGTGACGACTGCTACATGATTTCCCTGGGCAATTTTGTCAAAAGCTTGTGACTGGTGACTGTAAAGTTGTGTGATGTCTTGCTGTGCCAGCATATCGCGCACTTTTGGGTGCAGTGACCTGGGCATTGGAAGTAAACGTGCTGCACGGGCTGGCTGAACCTGCCAGGATACAACATTGCCTGATACGGATGGGTCTGCTCTCCAGTGACTTAGTAGGGTTGAAATTTCCACAATAATTTTATTTCAGCGATTTAATTTGAACTTATCTCATGATTTGTTAAAGACAATCACCTGACTCAGCGTGATTTTTACTGTTCTTTAATCATCCGATACGTTCATCTGGCGAAACTTCTTTTTCCTCGCAGATTTAACTAACAAATCCATAACCCTGTAAGTGGTGTGTTTTAGTATTGAAGATAAACGGTAAAAGATGCGTCCTTCAAGGCTGGGAATGATCATGTATTTATTTTTTTGCACGCCCTTTAAAGTTCGTTCTGCCACTAAATCTGCTGTCAGGGTTTTTGAAGTGCTGGCTATCACTTTCGTCTCATATGGTTTTATTTTGTTTTCATAGGCAAGCTGCGGCGTGTCGGTATCGGGCGGAAATACGATAGACACATTGATGCCAAGCGGTTTCATCTCTGCCCTGAGCGCATCGGAAAACCCGCGTACAGCATATTTTGATGCGCCATAGGCTGTATAACCAAAAATGCCAATAAAGCCGGCTTCAGAAGAAATATTAATAAAATGACCTGAGGCTCGATTCCTCATGTATGGCAAGAGCACTTTTGTGACGTTAACCATGCCGTGATAGTTTACATCCATCATCCAGTGGAAGATTTCAATATCTAACTCTTCAAAGTATCCAGGGTGAGCAACGCCTGCCGAGTTAAACACAAAATCAGGAATGCCTTCTTGCTCTACCCAGTCTGTCAAAAGCTTTTCGAGGTGTTTATAGTCAGTTATATCGGCTTTGATTGATCCTATTTTTTGGTCGGGGTTAACTAAATCAAGTTTGAGTGCTTCTATGGCACTTTCAAGGCGCTCTTTGTTCCTGGCAAGTATAAAAACATCTGCCCCTGCCTGTACTAGTCGCCTGGCAAGAGCAAACCCAATACCACTGGAGCCACCTGTGATTAAGGTTAATGTTCCTTCGAAGGATTTCATCTCTTTTACCTGCCACACGAACTACAAGAGGAGGATGAACAGCCTGCACAAGATGCTTTATTTGTGATGGATGAACCATTGCTGACAGCATTAAAAACTGAGATAGACCTTTGTGTGTTGTCACCCTGGCAGTGCTCACATTGAATCGGCGCATCAGCTTGACTGAAGCTGCGCAAGGCTTCAAAACGTTTTCCACATTCTTTACATTGATATTCATAAATGGGCATAAAAACCTCGTTTCAGGCTGATTCTATTGCAGAGTGTGGAATTAATCAAACGATAGTAAATTGTAAGCCGGGCAAATGCCTTGATTTTATTGTAATCAGCAGCACTTGCCCGGTAGCTGGAAAGTTTTAATATTAATTCAAAAGATAGGCGCCTTAAGCTTCTGATTCCTTTGCATAAATTTTTTTGATGGCGGGAATTAAATATTCCTGGAATGCCCTATCGATATCATAATCTGGCTGCCAGCCCCAGTCCTGACGGGCTGCTAAATCGTCGACATCCTCTGGCCAGGAATCAACAATCTTTTGCCGACGCAGGTCTGGTGAAAAACTGATTTGGGCTGTTGGGAAGGATTGCATGACAATGTCATATATTTCCTGCGCAGATGGGCTGAAGCTAGTTACGTTATAAACATACTGGGTAAGCGAGTCACGCTCAGCGGCTTCAAGTTGAATCAGGGCTTTGATGGCATCTGGCATGACCATAAAGGGAATGCGTGTATCGGGCCGGGCGAAACAGGCATAAGCTTCGTTCTTGGCCGCAGCATGCAGCATCTCTGGACCGTAATCGCTTGTTCCACCGGTTGGGATGGTCTCAGCACTGATCAGACCAGGAAAACGCAAGGCGCGAAAATCAACCGTTGGGGCGCTGCCTGAATCAACAGCTAATTGACGATAGTGGGCGCTGTAATAGCGGCCAAGGTGTTCACAGTACAATTTATTGCATCCATACATGGTGGTAGGGTTGGTGCATTGGCTTTCATTGACTTTGCCAGTGCAGCATTTTTCGTTTGGATCTAAAAATCCATAAGCTGCAATTGAGCTTGGGTAAATCATTTTGACTGGTGTGCCCTGCCATTGGGATTGCTCTACCGCCAACCTGAGCAGGTTAAGCGTGCCCTCAACGTTGATGCGATGGGCAGTCTCTGGGTTGTATTCAGCCTTGGTAGAGAGGATAGAAGCAAGGTGGTAAATTGTGCAAATCTGGTGTTCCACCACCAGTCTTCCGAGCAACATCTGGTCTAAAATATCCCCTACAATGTAGGTCGCCACCTTGGGTCTTAAACACTTATCTAACGGTGCCACATCTAAGGCTACGATTTTCTTATCTTCACTGAATAAATGATTGATGAGACCGTGGCCAATCTCCCCGTTAGCACCGGTAATCAGAACAACATCCTCACGCATGAAAGCCTCCTGTTATGTATTAGTTGTGACCTTTCTTATTTTATCCTAAGAATAATGAATCAAAAAAGACTGATTTTGTTCAGTCTTTTTATCTTTTTTCACAGTGTTATATAGGCATCCTGACCGTAATATGCTTAATACCGTCCCTTGCTTCGCGGTTGGTTTGCAACACTACCACGCTCATATCATCTGCGGGCTGACCTTGATCAAGACTGATGGCCTGATTCAACATAAATTCAGCAATCTCTCGGGCGGTGGGTTCTTGTTCTTCAAATAGCGCATCTAATGTTGTGCAAAAATCTAAGGATTGGTTTAAATTTGCACCTGCGTTAAACACCCCATCAGTAATCAAGATAATAGAAGTATCGCTTTCAAGAGGAATTTGATAGATAGAAGGCTGCACTTCTTCTCGATCACCCAGTGCTTTCACATCAGAAATAAAACAATTAACCTTACCATCTCTATAAAGTGCAACTGGAACAGCGCTGCAGCGGGTGAGTAGGATTGTATCCGTGTCCATATCACAAGAAATGATGTTCAGCCCAGCAGAAGCTTTGCCTTTATATTCGCGGTAAATAAATCTTGAGGCATTAACAGCAGCTGCACCATCTGGGATGCCTTCAGTTATTTGGCTGATAATCTTATGCACAATGATTGTGGAAATCGATTTTGAGCCCTGTCCGTTCAACTTGCCATCTGCGAGAATAACAGAAATGCCCTTGTTCAGCCTCTCAATGATTTCAACCGTGTCCCCGCTTTTGGTAGAAGCAAATTTATCAATTTTGGCGATTGCAATTTGTATTTCCATAAAAAATATTGTATCAAATAATTGCTTGAAATCGAAATGAAAAAATATACAAGGATAAATTCGATAGCTGTTTTTGGCTTATTGAGGGTGTAAAATAGATGGTATCTGTAAAAACGGAGAACCTTAATGAAGCATGCAAAAAGAATTTTAGTTATATTATTAATCATCATCACACTTACAGGTTGTCAAAAAAATGCACCCTTTCAAGAGCCCAGTGCAACGCTTACCTCGACTGATCTCTTACCGATAGCCGAGTCCACACAAACACCTCAAGCAACTTCTATTCCGCAAGGTATCAAGATAAACCAAATTCAAGGCACTGCGCACCGCTCGCCTTTGGATGGCAAAACCGTTGAGAATGTTTACGGTATTGTTACAGCCAAGCGGGGTGACGGTTTTTATATGCAGGACCCAGATCCGGATGATGATATCGCAACTTCAGAAGGCATCTTTGTTGCCATACGCGGCGTTCCACGCATGCAAATTGGCGATGCCATCTTGGTGAAAACTGCCTCGGTGCGGGAATTTAACCCGGCTGGTATTGGCGAAAACTCCCTTACGATTACACAATTGGTGACTACGGAGTATGAGATCATCTCCAGCGACAATCCGATCCCAGTGCCTACGATAATTGGCAAGCAAGGCCGCATGCCCCCAACTGAAATAATCGACAATGACGTAAAAGGCTTTGCGGGCAGGAATGGCAGTTTTGACCCTGAAGAGGATGGCTTAGATTTTTATGAGAGCCTTGAATCCATGCTCATCCAAGTTAATAATGCAGTTGCCATCAGCGCCACAAATGGCTACAACGAAATTGCTATTTTGCCTGATCTGGGTGAAAATTTTGGCTTGTTATCGCCGCGGGGTGCCATTGTTTTAAGACAAAATGACGCTAATCCTGAACGAATTCTTTTAGATGATGCCTTGGTAAACCTGCCCAAGGTTGTCGTTGGGGATCAATTTAGCCAACCCATTATTGGCATTTTGGATTACACATTTGGTGCTTATAAATTCCAACCAACCCATAAGTTATCTGTCACAGCGGGTGGATTGCAGCGCATTCCCTTAAGTATTGACCCTACAGAAGGGCAGCTTTCAGTTGCTACCTATAACGTTGAAAACCTTGATGCATACGATAACCCAAAAAGGATTGCAGCTTTGGCAGAGCATATTACAAGTTACTTAAAATCTCCCGACATCATTGGCCTGCAAGAAGTTCAAGATAATGATGGCGAGGTAGATTCATTAGTGGTCTCTGCTGATGAAACGTATAACAAGATCATCACGGAAATTAAATTAGCTGGCGGCCCAGAATACCAATATCTCAATATCGACCCGCTCAGAAATCAAGACGGCGGCGCACCGGGAGGCAACATCCGGGTGGGCATTCTTTACCGCAGCGACCGCGGTCTTGTATTCGACAGCGGAACGCCAGGTGATGCTGAAATTGAGGTGCAGGTCTTACAGGATGGCAAGCTTGCCAAGCTTTCGCATAACCCTGCTCGCATCAATCCAAATAGCTTTTCATTCAGGGACAGCCGCAAACCTTTGGTGGCTCAATTTTCATTCAATGGCCAAAGGATATTTGTGGTGGTCAATCATCTTAACTCCAAAGGAGGGGATGGGCCTTTGTTTGGCGATATTCAACCCCCAAACCTGGATTCTGAAAGGCAAAGAAGTGAACAAGCTAAAGTGCTAAACACATTTGTCAAGGACTTGCTGGCAGTTGACCCGCAAGCAAATATTATCGTTATGGGTGATTTGAATGATTTTCAGTGGTCTAACCCGCTTACGACCCTAATGGGGCAGGAGCTATCAAACTTAATGGTTAATTTGCCGGTTGAAGAGCAATATACTTATATTTATGAGGGCAATGGCCAGGTATTGGATCACATTTTGGCGAGCGATAATCTTGTTAGTAAATTAGATTTTTTGGAGATTGTGCACCTGAACAGTGAATATTATTACATGGATCGCCTGAGTGATCATGACCCTGTGGTTGCACTTTTTAATTTGAATTAATTTGTTATCCGAAATTAGAAGGGATAGGATGAATATTGGAACAACAAAATGAAAAAGATAACTAAAAACCTTATGATTGTTTTCATGTTAGCCATATTTGGTTGCACAATGCCAAATGTGCAGGTTGATGAGACTTTGGATCCTCAAGAAGAAATAGGCGTTACTGTAACTTCCCAGGCTAACCTGCAAGCAACTGAACCAATCATTACGCCCACACAGTTGCCAATAATAGATGAATGTGAAATTTTGGAGATCCTTATGCCAGCACCTTTGGACCAGGCCAATGCAGAGATTTCTGGCTTGGCTTGGTTCGGAGATAAGCTGGTGTTATTACCGCAATACCCTGATCGTTTTCAAGAAGCAGGGACAAGCCAAATATTTTATATAAATAAAGCTGATATTTTGGCATATCTTGAATCTCCAACAAGTACCCCAGTACATATTACGCCGGTTCAATTCGTTGATGAGGCGGTCAGAAATTCAATTGCCGGATTCGAGGGTTATGAGGCAATTGCATTTTACAAAGACAAAGTATTTGTCACAATCGAGTCTAAACCTACTAACAAGATGATGGGTTACCTGGTGAGTGGGGATGTCTTGGGTGATCTTTCTGCAATCAACCTGGAGACGGGAAACATGGTGGAATTGGCACCCCCCGCTGATAACCCTAACGCCTCTGACGAAGCGCTGTTCATATTTGAAGGAATCATTCATACCATTTTTGAAGATAACGGCAAACTGGAAAACCCTAACCCAGTTGTACGGCGTTTTGATCTCTCACTTAACCAATTAGCACCACTAAGTTTTCCGCAGATCGAGTTTCGGGTGACTGATGCCAGCGAGGTAGATGATGAGGGGCATTTGTGGGTGATGAATTACTACTATCCAGGAGACACACACCTGCAAGCACAGGCAGACCCCATCGCAGAGCGCTTTGGCGAAGGTAGGACCCACCTAACTTATGAGCCGGTTGAAAGGTTGTTGAGGCTGCAGTTGAAAGCTGATGCTGTTGAGTTGGTCGATTCCGAGCCCATTTATTTCCAGTTGCTTGAGGATGATGAAGCAAGAAACTGGGAAGGTTTGGTTGCACTAGACGAGATCGGTTTTTTGGTTGCTACGGACAAGTTTCCTGGCACGATTTTAGGTTTCTGTGAAATTTTAAGGTAGAATCTGCTGAAATTGGGTATACTTTACCTAGATTAAGCGAGTTTGTCTATTGATATTCTCGTAGGATTCGGTATAATTTTGATTGGTGCCATCGAATGTTGGTGCAGGTTGTTCTAAAACAAAAAGGAGGAACACTTGGCAGAATACAGCGAGCATATTTCCACGCATAAAGGCAGTGGAATGAAATGGCTAAAGATTAAGGAACAAATCGCAGGATACCTTTTTGTTCTCCCCGCTTTCATAATCATTTTTGTATTTGGACTTTTCCCCATCGGTTATTCAGTTTATATGAGCCTGTTCAATTGGCAGGTCACCAAAGGCAGGTTTGTTGGTTTAGACAATTTCCTGAAAATATTTGGAGATTGGCGTAGTTTACTCCTATTTCTGCTTAGTCTTGCCCTCATCATTTTCGCATTTTGGTTTTCAAAGAATGCATTCAAAGAAAAAGACGATAAACAGACAACAAAAAATATACTTACAGCAGTGATAGCCTTGGTTGGGCTGGCTTTATTTAGTATTAGTTGGCGCTTGATGTCTGAAGGTGGACAGATAATTAATCCTGGAGCACTCTTACCTAATGGTTTAGGGCCAGAATATGAAGGAGGAAATGCTGCCTTCTTTAAATCCTTAGTTGTGACGCTTTATTATGCGCTAGGCACCGTGCCGGCTGAGATTATTATCGGTTTAATATTTGCTTATTTGCTTTACCAAAATATAAACGGTAAAGAAGTATTCCGGATGATTTTCTTCCTGCCTTATGTTACCCCCGCGGTAACCACGGCAGTCGTCTTCCAAATTATTTTCAGTAACCGCGAGACGAATATTGCAAATACGGTATTGGGTTTATTTGGCATAGATCCTTTGAAGTGGCGCTTTGAAAAAATTCCAGTTACCAATTTGATGGGTTTGGATTTGGAAGGTTTTTGGGCAGGTCCCAGCCTGGCCTTAGTGACCATTATCCTTTTTGGTATCTGGACATTTATTGGCTACAACACGGTCATTTTCTTAGCTGGTCTTGGTAATATTCCCAAAGAAACTTATGAAGCGGCTGAGATCGATGGCGCAAGCAAGACAGACAAGTTTAGATATATCACAGTACCATTAATCTCCCCGATCACTTTTTACCTGACACTGATCGCTTTTATTGGGACGTTTAAAGCCTTTAATCATATTTATGTGATGAGGACGCCTAGCGCTGGTGATTCGGTGTTGACAACGAGTATCTTGATTTGGGACCGTTTTTATAAGGCTAATCAGTATAGTATTGCGACATCGCAGGCAATTGTATTATTTCTTGTGATCTTGGGTTTGACTTTTGCGCAGAACAAGTTAATGGGCGAGAAGGTGTTTTATGGATAAAGGCGGTGAAGTAGTGAAATCCCAGAAAACAACATCCTGGTTTAACAGAGGCAAGGGTTGGAAATATCATTTTGGACGTTTTCTAATTTACTTTATATTGATCATTAGCGCGCTAATAAGCATGTTTCCATTTTTTTGGATGATCTCAACCTCATTAATGACATTGGGTGAAACGATTAACAAGAAATTACTTCCTGAAATTCCACAGTGGATTAACTTTGTTGATGCCTGGGAACAGGCAAGTTTTTCAAAATACTTTATGAATAGTGTTTTAATTACCCTTGGAACCTTAGCTGGCCTGCTAATAACCTCAATTCTGGCAGGATATGCGTTTGGACGAATTGAATTCAAAGGCAAAGATCTCATTTTTGGGATGTTCTTAGCAACGATGATGATCCCTGAATCAGTAACAATTATTCCAAACCTGCTCATGATCAGGGGCAATATCCTCCCCTTACCAGGTGGTACATGGTTAAACACCTATTGGGCGTTAACTGTGCCATTTATGGCAAACGCGTTCAGCATTTTTCTATTAAAACAATTCTTTGCCCAGGTGCCAAAGGAACTCTGGGATGCAGCGCGCATTGATGGCTGTGATCATATGCGATTCTTAGTGCAAGTCGTTTTACCTATTAGCAAAGCGCCAATCATGACAGTGTTGCTGTTTGGCTTTACTGGGGCATGGAATGCCTTTACTTGGCCGCTTCTGGTGACTACCAAAGACACCTGGCGCCCGCTGATGGTGGGTTTGTGGGGTTTTGTCAATGAAGCTGGCCCGCAAACGAACTTACTCATGGCAGGAGCCGTAATAACCTTGTTACCCATCCTGGTTATTTATTTCATGACCCAAAAGCAATTTACCCAAGGTATTGCTACTACAGGGCTGAAAGGATAATTGGCTATAGTAAGTTATCAATGGATGTGGTATCTTTAATAGTATAGGATATTCCGTAGGGCTATTGACCTTACGTTTATCGCAGTAAAAGTATCAATATTTTTAGTTCTAAATGGAGGTTTAGAAAAAATGAGAAAGAAGTTGATTTGGTTGTTTTCAGTAATGATAATCGCTTCAATGGTTCTCGGCGCCTGTGCAAAAAAGGCAGAAGAAACCACGGAAGCACCTGCAGGTGAAGAACTTGCAGTCGGCATTGTTCTCCCGACCAAGGATGAACCGCGCTGGATACAGGATGAAACCCGCTTCAAAGATGCCTTAGGTAAGGCAGGCTATGCGGTAGAGATTCTGTTTAGCCAGGGTGACTCAGCCAAGGAAAAAGAGAACGTAGAAGCATTGATCACCAAGGGCGTGAAAGTCCTGATCATCTGCCCACAAGACTCAACCGCGGCCGCAGCAGCTGCAGAAGCAGCCCGCACAGCCGGTGTAAAGGTAGTGTCGTATGACCGCCTGATCACAGATACGGATGCAGTCGATTACTACGTTACCTTTGACAGCATTGCTGTTGGAGAAGCGCAGGCACAGTACCTGGTTGATAAAGCGACCGGCACAGGCTTACCCCTGTACCTGTATGCTGGTGCAGCCTCAGACAACAACGCCTTCCTATTCTTTGAAGGAGCATGGAACGTTTTGCAGCCAAAGATAGCAGATGGCACATTTGTGATTAAGAACTCAGCCGAAGCAATTGCGCTGCAGGACAAAGCAACCCTGACTCGTGATGAGATGGGCAAGATCATTGGCCAAATCACCACCAACTGGGACTTCAACGTAGCCAAGAACCTGGCGGAATCGAACCTGACTGCTACCACAGCAGCAGATAAGGGCGAAGTCTTTATTTTGGCCCCGAATGATGGTACCGCCCGCGCTATTGCAGATGCATTTGGTGCAGACAAAGACGTCACCAAGTACTGGGTAACCGGACAGGATGCAGAAATTGCGTCAGTACAATATATTATTGATGGCAAGCAGTCCATGACCGTGTTGAAAGACGTCCGCACACTCGTTGCCGATGCGATTGCTGCAGCAGTAGCCTTCCTGGAAGGCAAGACCCCTGCGCAGACCCACACCTACAATAATGGTGTAATTGAAGTACCTGCTAAACCATCAGCCGTTGTGTCCGTTGACCAGGCTAATGTCAAAGCTGCCATCATCGATTCTGGCTATTACACCGCTGATAAATTCACCGGTTTAGCTGAAGGCGAAGCACCTGTTACCACAGAAAGCAAATGGGAAGGTGTTGTTCCTGCTAAGGAAATCGTCTTCTGGCATCAGCACAGTGGTTCCCGCGGCGAAGAATTGCAGAAGGTTGTAGATTCCTTCAATGCGACAAACGAATATGGTATTACCTTGACCGCTGAATACGCTGGTGGTTATGGTGACATCTTCACCAAGATGCTGCCAATTTTGAATACCCCCGACGTACCTGATGTAGTCGTTGGTTACCAGAACCAAACTGCCACCTATCAATTGGCTGGCGCGATGTTTGACATGAACGAGATCATTAACGATCCAGTTTATGGCATGCCCGCTGAAGACCAGGCTGATTTCTTCCCTGGCTTCTTTGCGCAGGATGTATTCTCCATTTATGATGGTGCACGCTTAGGCTTACCACCAAATCGTTCCATGGAAATGGTTTACTACAACCAGACATGGCTAGAAGAGTTAGGCTTTGCTGGCCCACCAAGCACCCCAGCGGAATTCAAAGAGATGGCATGCGCAGCAACAGCAACCCCATTTAGCGCTGCAACAGCTGAAGGTAGCCTTGGCTATCAGCTCAGCATTGACACCTCACGCTTTGCTAGCTGGACCTTTGCATTCGGTGGCGATATCTTCGACTATGATGCTAATCAATTCACTTTAAACAGCGCAGCTTCAATTGAAGCGATGGAATTCCTACAGGATCTGTTTGAATCTGGTTGTGCTGCTATTCCTGCTGAAGCCTATGGCGATCAAACCGACTTTGGCAATGGTACCCTGCTCTTCACTGTTAGCTCTAGCTCCGGTTTGCCGTACTACAAGTCTGCTGTAGACTCAGGCGCTGCCCATGCATGGTCTGTTGCTGCATTACCTAACACTGGTGTGATTAAGCAAAATGTTTATGGCGCGAGTGTTGGTATCCCCAAGTCCACCCCAGAACGCGAACTGGCTGCTTGGATCTGGCTGAAATACTACACCAGCCCAGGGCCACAATCAGAGTGGGCGAAATTCTCAATGTACTTCCCAACCCGCATGAGCGTTGCAGAGGATATGACCGCCTTCTTCATGGCCAATCCACCCTACAAGACTGCATTTGACCTCTTAGAGTACGGTGCCTTCGAGCCCCCAGTGCCAGGTTACGACTTCATCCGCGATGAAATCGAACTGACAATGGCTGCCTTGATGGAAGATACCACTTTGGATGTCACTGAAGAATTGAACAAGCTGAATGACATTGCCAACGAAATCCTTGCGGATCAATTGGCTCAAATCCAGCAGTAATTCAAAATTAACGTAATTTAGTAAAAAAATCACCCGGGCTTACCCGGGTGATTTTCATATATAGTGTTAATAAGATTGATGTATAATATCAACACAAAGGGGATGACAGGCTTCGACGGGAGAGGCCGGTCCCGGATGGCGAGCCGAGAGGTACCGACCTCGTAAAATCAGTACAAAACAACAAGTGCCAAAAGCACAAACTACGCTGCACTTCCATTAGCTGCATAAGCTAGTTGATTTTCAGCTTGGTCTCCAATGTTGAGGCCACGCCTCCTGAGTCCGTTTGTCCGGCCGGGCGCAGTAAAGGTGACATAAAAGTCGGAACGCTATGCAAGACACCGCTAAATGCATAAAAGAGGGCTTTCGGGTCCAAGCGGTTAGCGCAATTCACTGTTTTGCCAGTAAATCGGGGATTGGGCGAAAATAATAAACTGGACACGCTCGTAGAGGTTCGAGGGCTAAATCTTTCGGACGCGGGTTCGATTCCCGCCATCTCCACTAAAAGCGCTTCCCACAAAGAAGCGTTTTTTTTTGAGTTTAAACGATTTTGCAGACCAAGCCTTTTAGGTAATTGCCTTCAGGGAAATTTAGCGAGATGGGGTGATCAGGTGCTTGGTGCAGGTAATCAATTATTTTAGCATTTACACCAGCGTCCAAAGCTGCATCAGATACTATTTTTTGGAAGAATGGCAAATCAATCCCACCAGAACAGGAAAATGTAAATAATTCCCCGTTAGGTTTGAGCAACTTGAAAGCAAGTAAATTGATGTCTTTGTAAGCCCTGGCTGCTTTTGGGGCTTGAGAGGCGACCGGCGCAAATTTGGGCGGGTCTAAGATGATGCGATCAAACGAAAGAGCCCTGTCTCGAAGATGCCGCAATGCAACAAAAACATCCTCAGCCAGCCAATCACAGCGGTCTAAGGGTAGATTGTTTAACTGCACGTTTTCTTTTGCCAGTTCTAAGGCATCTGCAGACGAGTCAATCGAAAGCACATGGCTGGCGCTATTTGCCAGGGCGTAGACTGTGAATCCACCGCTGTAGCTGAAACAATTTAACACGCTTTTGCCAGCGATATTTTCTGCACTCTTTTGTCGATTATCCCTCTGGTCCAAATAGAAACCGGTTTTTTGTCCTTGTTTGATATCAACCCAGAAAGAATAGGTATTTTCTTTTATCTCGAGTCGATCAGGTGGCAATAACCCAGCTAAAACGCCCTCAGTTTCTTGTAGGCCTTCCAGCTTGCGTACAGCAACATCTGAACGCTCATAAATGCCTTCAGGTTGCAGGAGCGTCTGCAGCAAGTCAACGATGGTCGATCGCCAGGCTTCTGCCCCGGCTGATAAGAACTGCACAACCAGGTAATCTGCATACTTGTCGACGATCAAGCCAGGCAGGTCATCAGACTCTGCGTAAACTAAACGTAAAGCATTGGTGTTTGAGTCTGCTAGTAAGAGCGTTCGCAGCAAAAGCGCTTTTTTTAGCCTGTCATGAAAAAACGATGAGTCAATTGGCTCTTGCTCGTCAAAACTCCAAAAACGCACGCGTATTTGTGAGTTTGGGCTGTAAGCACCCCAACCAAGAAAATCACCTTCAGACGAAAGTACTGCAACGGTCTCACCTGGGGATGGGTTTTCGTCTTGGGAAGCAATTGCGCCGGAGAAAATCCAAGGGTGCTTATGGCGGGCAGACTTTTCGCGCTGCGGTTTGAGTCTTATTATTGGGGGCAATTCAGCTCCTGATCAATTTTAGCAATTCTTCTTCATTGAGAATTGGCACTTGTAAAGTCTTGGCTTTATCATACTTGGAGCCTGGCTCACTGCCCAGCAACAGGTAGCTGGTTTTCTTACTGACGCTGCTGGTTACCTTACCGCCATGTTTTAGGATCATTTCTTCAGCTTCATTGCGTGTAAGCGTGGGTAAGGTGCCAGTGATTACGAATGAAAGCCCTGACAAGGCCAAATTCATAGTTTGATTTAAAACCTCTGCAACGATTGGCCAAACTTGGGCAGCTTTTAATTTATTAAGCAAAGCTTGATTGTGAGGTTGTGCAAACCAATCTATTATTGATTGGGCAATGTTTGGCCCAAAGCCGGGCAGGGCTTGAATGTCTTCAAGGCTGGCTTGGGCTAATTTATCAAGGTCGCGATAATGCTGCGCCAAATCGCGTGCAGCAATTTCACCTACCCCGTGAATGCCCAACGCTGTAATTAGCCTTTCAAGCGGTTGCGATTTGGATTGTTCGATGGCTGAGAGTAGGTTATCAGCTTTTTTGTCACCAAAGCCCTCCAGAGTCAATAATTGGTTTTTTTCAAGGCTGTATAGATCTGCCACATCTGCGATCAAGCCTGCTTTGATTAATTGCTCCACAATGCGATAGCCAAGCCCGACGATATCCATGCTGCCGCGCGAAACAAAATGCTCTAGGTTGCGCACTAACTGGGCTGGGCAGGCGCTGTTTACACAGAAATAGGCCACCTCGCCTGGTA
>Ga0209723_1004238_pt1 | contig 16248 bp, 19 predicted proteins | sample BiotimSIPDNA_2_FD_185750 | JGI IMG/M metagenome (GOLD analysis project Ga0209723, IMG submission 185750) | Anaerobic biogas reactor microbial communites from Washington, USA - Biogas_R2 time_0 SIP DNA (SPAdes) (version 2) | ecosystem: Engineered > Bioreactor > Anaerobic > Unclassified | place... | reverse complement strand
GTTCCATTGTATTGCAACGTATCCCTTTTAAAAATCTGGCTTCGGTTGGGGGGTGTTTGAAAAGCATAAATCAGCATCGCCGAAGGCGATTCCCATTATTTTTACCCACAAATTATTCCGAAGAGCCCAACATTTTATGGACTAACATTTTTTGCAAAGGATCAGACCCATGAAAGCACAGGACATCCAGCTCGGCGGATTTTACGACGTCAAAGTCGGCGGCCGTACCACGGTGGTGCGGATAATGCAACCGGCCCGGGACGGCAAGGGTGGATTTGACGCCATCACCGTAGCCGGCGACAAAGACATCCGCATTCGCAGCGCTGACCGCATCGTAAGGCGGTACAACCCCGGTACAAAGAAACGTTAAGGAACCCCATTTTTTTTCGAAAGGAACAGGACAATGAAGCTCGAACACATCAAAATCGGCAACGTCTATGACATCAAGGTCGGCAAAAACACCTCGGCGGTGCGGATCACAAAACCTATCCCCACCGGCGGATTTGAGGCGGTCACGCTGGCAACCAGCAAGACGGTGGTCATCAAGTCCGCCGACCGCATCGTGGGGCCGCACAACCCCAAGGCGGACAAACAGCCCAAGCCCGCAACAACGCCCGCCACGGTCGACCCTGCGCCGTTCCGTGCCAAACCCCTGTCGGCGCTGGATGCGGCCGCCAAGGTGCTGGCCGAGGCCAAAGTGCCGCTCAACTGCAAGCAGATGATTGACGCGATGACGGCCGAGGGCTATTGGAAACCGTCCCAGGGCGGAAAGACCCCGGCCAACACTCTCCACGCCGCCATTGGTACAGAGATCAAGAAAAAAGGCGACGCCGCCCGCTTCGAGAAGGTCGGGCGCGGGCAATTTGGATTGCGAATGCAATAACACCACCGCTATACCTCGACCTTCTGACAGACCTCGGCATTATCCGGGGTTTTGTCACTGATCCGCACGGCCTTCTTGCCCGTAAACTGTTCCCACCGCGTGACCACGACATCGGCGTAAACCGGGTCAAGCTCCATCCCATAGCAGCGCCGTTCCAGGGTCTGGGCCGCAATCAGCGTCGTACCCGACCCCATAAACAAATCCAGCACAATGTCGCCGCGTTTGGAACTGTTGACGACGGCACGCTGGACAATCTCGACCGGTTTCATCGTCGGGTGCAGGCGATTGGCAGCGGGCTTTTTTTCCTGCCAGACCGTTGTTTGCGTCAGGTCGCCATACCATTTGTCGCTTTGGCCCTTGACGTGACAGTAAAATATCGGCTCATGCTGAAATTTATATCGCGCAAATCCAAACGCGCCGCAGTTCTTTGCCCAGATGATGGGGTTGCGAACCTCAAACCCCGCCCGGCGCAGTGACAGTTCCGTTTCCAATTGCCATTGAGAGGCATGACAGATGTACAGCGATGCCGTCTCCTTGACCGCTTCACGAAACCGCGAAAAGAACGCATCCATAAACGCGATGTATTCATCCTCGCTCATATTGTCGTTCTGGATGGTCAATTGCTCATTGGTACCGCCGACATAGTTGACACAATACGGCGGATCGCTAAAAACCAAGTCGGCTTTGTCGCCATTCATTAAGCGTTTGACATCCTCGGCATTGGTCGAGTCGCCGCACAACAGCCTGTGTTCGGATTTCAGATTAAGCTTTCCCATAACGTACCACCTTTTTTCCTGTAAACTCTTCGTATCGTTTGACCGCCACATCGCAGTAGGTCGGGTCCAGTTCTATCGCAAAGCACCGCCGTTTGAGTTTTTCAGCGGCGATGACCGTGGTGCCCGACCCGCAGAACGGCTCAAAGACAATGCCGCCGGTGCCGTCAAACGACTGCAGCGCATGGACCGCAAAGTGCATCGGCATCGTCGCTGCATGGACGGCCTTCTCGGTGTTCTCGCCCGATGCGCCGCGTCCCTCATAAACGTTCGGCACGGTCGATTGGAACCGTCCGGTTGGGATGCATCGTTTGGGGTTCTTGTCCGGTGACAGAATCCACACGTCCTCGAACCGTGAATTCATCACATTGGCGGCGATGGCCGGTTGACCGCCCCCCTTGTACCAGACCATCCGGTCGACAAAGTGAGTCCGGAAGGTGTAAATCCATTCCAGGATAGCGACCTTGTTACCCGCCAGCGATTGCAGATTGACCGCCACCGTCCGGCAGACCTTCAAGGCACTCGCCGTGAATTGTTCCAGAAACTGGCGGTATTCATCCTGCGGCCGGTCGTCGTCATCGTTGAGATACTTGGAGTCCTTCATGGATTTATTACCGCCGAGCGAGTTGTTGCCCGCATTGTATGGCGGACTGGTAAAACACAGCGCCGCTGTCTGCCCGTCCATCAGCCGCTCGACGGCCTCGGCGCGGGTTGCATCGCCGCACAGAATCCGATGTTGGGATTTGAGTTTAAGCTGTCCCACAGGCGCACTCCTTCCCGGCATCGACCATCGTCTTGCCCTCATCGTAGTCATATCGCTTGCCGCAGTCCTCGCATTCCCAATACGCGTTCAAGAGCCACAGGTCACCTGGCTGAGTAATCGGTTCGGCCGGCGGTTCCGGAACGGCATCGTCGTCAGTCAAGCCTTCGGTCGGCTCGACCGCCAGCAGTTTGGCCAGTTCATCCTCGTCAAACGCCAGCAGACCCAAATCAAACCCGGAATCCTGAAGCTCCGACAGCTCAATCGGCAGGATGTCATAATCCCAATCCGATAAGTCGGACGTCTTGTTGTCCGCAATCCGAAGCGCCTTGACCTGCTCGGGTGTCAGGTCTTTGGCCACATGGACGGGCACCTTGGTCAGTTCCAGCTTCTGGGCGGCCTTCAAACGTGTGTGGCCGCAGATAATCACGCCATCGCCATCCACGACAATCGGCTGTCTGAAACCAAACTCCTTCAGCGACGCCGCCACCGCATCGACAGCGGTGTCGTTTTGGCGAGGGTTTTTCTCATAGGGGCGAATGCTGTCGATACTGCGAAACTCAATGGCAAATTTACTATTCATACGAATCTCCAAAAAAGGGTCAGTGAATACTTGCTTTCGTTACGGCCGCCCAGGTTGCGCCCTGAGCGGCGATCCGGTGCGTGTTGCGGGGTTGCCGCATCCTGCCGCCATCGCTCAACACGGGCAAACCGGGGCGTTATTTTGCATCCTGAAAAAAACCGGACACGTAAAACAAACTCTGTCTAACACCGTGATTGTTCCCCGCGGCATCACCTGCCATTTTGACAGGAAGGAACCATTGCAAAACAACCGGCTTTCGTGTCTTTTTGCACAAAGTTTGTGTCCTTTCGACCCACTTTGCACACACACGATTTTTCAGTGAAATTTTCCTCTGCCATTTTGCCATTGCAAACCGACCGGCTTTCGTGTCGTTTGCTACAGCGTTCCGTGCATTTCGACACGCTTCCGCACGGTTGACGTTTTGCACTGCCATTGTGGCATCGCATACGCGGTTGAAATTCGCCGCACCATTCACCGGCAAAGACGATTGGCCATCCGGTCCGTTCAGCGTTCGGGGTGTTGTGTGGGGTTGCGCCGAGAGGACGCGGTGGAAGTTTTCGGCATTGACCTTTTGTCGTTGCCTCAACGACATCCGAGTGCTCACCTGTCGGCGAAAAATACCGACACTCAAAACAGTGCTGCGTTGTTGACATGGTGTGAATCCTTTCGCAAAAATTCGTTGTGTTTTTTTGTACCGCTGACCCTAAATCTCAGGGGCGATGCGGGGGCGTTTCAGACGCCCCGCATCTCCCCCTTTAGGGGGACGTCACTTTAGTTGACACGTTTGTTGACAACTCAAAAACGCATAAGTTCTTATTTTTGTGTGCGTTACGAATTTTGTGCTCGTGAAACTAAAGTGAAAAAAAATTGTTTTTTTCAGTTTCATTTGAAACCTGTTTTGTCCTGTTTTTAAGTTCTTATTTTTAAGCGTGTTATGAATTTCTGGCGGGTCCGTTTTTGTCAACTGATTGTCAAGTAACTTTTTCCCAGTTGACAGTTTGTTGACACGAAATCTGCTGGCGAAGTTGATAGACATACTGGCGTGAAACGCCGACTTGGTCGGCGATTTCCTGCACATCCATCGTCGGGTTATGAATCAATAACGCCGCGGCCCACTGGCCTTTTTCGTTGCCGAACCCGTCGCGATTTTTGATGTATTTCATTTTTGAGCCGATCTTCATGCGGACAAGCAGTTTGCGTTCCTGTGCGGCCTCAAGCATCTCCTTGGTCTTGTATTCGGACAGGCCGTAGAACTGGTCGGCCTCATAGACGACAGAACACAATGAACAGGGATCATTCTTTGCAACGCAGGTCTCGACAAATTCCTCCAGCGTGAATTGTTTTTTAGGTTCACGCTTCTTTTCAGCGCCCTGCAGCGCTGTCGGATCGGCGTTGCGGTCCACCTCAAACAGCGGATGCTGCTTTCGCAGGACCACCGACTTTAAGGGCGGCCAGGAGCGTGTCGCCGCATCCATGACGACCGTGTCGTCATCTTCATGCGCCCGCAGCGTCAGATGCGTATCGACCGCCCGTGATTGAGCGCCGGCCCCAGCGCCGACATCGGTAACGCTCTTGTTGGCCTGGTTGCCCTTGCTGGTATGATGGATGAGAATAAACGCACACTTGAGCTGGGCGGCATAGATATCCAGCGAATTGTAGAGCTTGGCAATCGCGCCGTTGTCGTTTTCGTCGGTCCCGTCCGGCAGGATGCGGTAAAACGCATCGATGATAATGACCTTAAACAGGCCCGGCCGAAACTCGGCAAACAATTCCTTGAGGGCGTGCAAATCCTGCAGATGACCGCGCAGGGGGATGTTGGTCAGGTTCTTGTTATAGTACCGCGTCTCAAACGCCATCGCGCGGGAGACCTCTTTATAGCGGTAGGTCGTCGTATTTTCATGCAGCTCGTTGTCGATGAGCAGCACACGACCGGAATCGACCTTAAACCCCAGCCAGTCCAGGCCGGAGGCGATGGAAATCGACAGGGAATTGACCAGCCAGGACTTGCCGACCTTGGGGGCGGCGATGATGTTCATCGTTTCGCCTTCCCGCAGCAAGCCGTGGATAATAGGTTTGTTCAGCCCCTGGAAGGATGCCTCCATCTCGGCGAGGGTCTTTATCCGAAGCCCATTCCAGCGGATTTTGGAGATGAACGTCTCATCGTCATCGGTATCATCACCGCCGACAATCCCGGAGATATCGACGTCATCGGCGGATGCAGAATGAATAGAGGGTTTTTGGCCATACCCCTGCCGGGCCAAATCCGCCGCCGCCTTGCTGTAATCGGCGTTGTGTTCGAGCGTCGCATAGACCTGAAAGGGCGAATAGCCTGTCCGATGCTGAAACGGTGCACAATTGGTACTGAAGGGATAAAACACCCTGTCCGTGCGGTGCAGCGTGGCCGAGATACCGGCTGATTTTCCCGGCCTGCGCCACTTCTGGTTGGTATCATCGGCTCCGACATAGTGCCAGCCGTGTTTTTGCAAAAGCGCCTCTACATCCCCGCGGACGTTGTAATCGTCGCCGGGACGCAGGGATGACCAATCGCCGGGGTCTGACGGGGTCGGCAGCGGTGCCGGGGCGGGGACATACTCGTTGAGCGCGTAGGCCGCGTCCAGAAGCACCTGGCGCTGCGTATCGGAAAGCACAGGGACAGCGGAAAACTCCCCCTGCATCAATTCGTACCCGTCCGTCGGCGCACAGAGGAATAGCCCGCCTTCCCCGCGGGTCTCGATGAGGGTTTTGACCTTACCGTCCGTTTTGCGCTCGGCCAGCTTCATCGAGCCGTCCACGGGATTCTGGCAGCGATAGACCACATGCCAGCCGCCCGAGGGCGACTGCTCGATGACCAGACGATTGAAAAGCTCGGCGGGAATCTGCTGATGCCAGGCGTCAAACAACTCGCCGCCATTGTCAAAATCAATCATCTCCAGATGGCCGCTGACAGCGCCTGCAATGATGCAGAGGCCGTCCTGCGGATTGCTGAACCACGCATCCACCTCCGTCAGCGTGGGCAGGTGGTACTGGTACGCCTTCCAGGAGCCGACGGCAGGGCGCTTGTCTGCGCGTTTGGCGGGCAGGACGGACAAGCCGGCATTGAGGTATTGTTTGGCAAATTCTATCACTTCAGACGTCCACGGGTCAGACCAAGGATTTACAGGCTCTGCTTTCGCATCATCTGTTTCAATGACGCCATCGCGGCGGCCTGCTCGATTCCCGGCATACCGCCGCCATCGGGACCGAAGGCGTGCTCTAAGGCCTCTCGTCCGAAGACCTCTTTGAGCAGTTCCATATCGCCGGGATCATTGACGTCGGCGGTAAACAGAGGCTGCGGCAATTGTGCTTCGAACTTTTGGCGTTCCAGAGGACACTGGTTGCATCCGCGCCCACCGCACCAGGAACAACGAGAAAACGCGCCCTTAAAATATGTGGTCATTGGATTAATCTCCTTAAAATGGGATGTCATCTCCCGGCCAGGCATGTTCGGGCAACGACACATCGTCCCGCTCATCTGAACCGTCCAGCCGCGGGGGCTTGGGGCCTAACTGATAACGGATAATCCGGTCATATTTTTCACCGCTGACACTGCGAACGGTAACCGCTTCGGTCTCGGCCAATCCTGCAGCCTCAATCATCGCCAGTGCAGCCTCGACGGTGTCGGGTACCGGTTCATGGCTACGTGCCTTCCACCACGTCTCGGCCTTGGTGCGGGCATAGCCGCTATGCTCAAAACAAATCCACTCGGATTGCCAGTACCGAAAGCCCAATTCGTACTCGACCCGCAGGGTCGGCGGCGTGCCGGGTTCAGCATTGCGTTTAACATGCATGCTGTATCGCGTGTCATAGACCTTGTACTCGGTGTCCTGGACCTGACCGGACAGAACGCCGGCCGTCGAGGCCTTGTCTTCGTGTTTTTCACGTTCCGGGGGCGGGAAGGCGTGTCCGCACTCCGGACAGACCGAATAGGCCGCATGGATGACCGCATGGCAGTCGGGACACTCTTTGGCGGGGGCATCCCCGGTGCCGCTGTCGCGTTCTTTGATTTGCAGGGCATCGACCGGGCCGTGACGGAGGATGTTGCCGCCAAAGTCCAACACCAGGCAGTCGATCTTGGCTGGATGAAGCCGGAATCCTCTCCCTGTCATCTGGTAATAAAGTCCCGGCGAGTTGGTCGGACGAAGTAGTACGACACAATCGACGTTGGGCGCATCAAAGCCGGTCGTCAAGACATTGACATTGACCAGGTATTTCAAGGGCGATTTGACGCCCCCAAACATGTCTGATTTGACCGTTTGGCCCTTAAATCGTGTCAGCAATTCTGTACGTTCACCCGCAGGGGTATCGCCGGTGACCAGCCCAACCTCCTGTTGGCTGCGCTGCTGCAGAAGCGTTTGAATATGCCGGGCATGGCCGACGCCGGCGGCAAAGATGAGCACGCTATTGCGGTCGGCGGTCTGCTCGATAATCTCCGTACACGCCGATGAGACCAGCCGGTCATCGTCCATCAGGGTTTCAACCTCCGAGGCGATAAACTCACCGCCCCGAAGATGCAAGCCCGATGTGTCGGCTTTCTGCTTTCCGGCCTTGCTCTTGAGGGGGCACAAGAACCCCTGCACAATCAACTCCCGCACGCCGACCTCATAGCAGATGTCGGTCAGCAGATTGTCGGGAGCACAAATCATGCCGGTTGTCATCCGGTACGGCGTGGCCGTCAGTCCAATCAATCGCAGATGTGGGTTAAGTTCCTGTATGTCCTTCAGGAAAGACCGATATCTTCCTTCACCGTCCGGCGGTATGGTGTGCGCCTCATCGACGATAATCAGGTCAAACGCCCCCAAATCACAGGCCCGTTTATAGACCGATTGGATACCGGCCACAATCACACTGTGGTCGGTATCCCGCCGATTCAGTCCCGCCGAATAGACGCCGATATCCAACTCCGGCGCGACGCGGCTTAACGTGCCGGCCGTCTGCTCCAGCAGTTCCTTGACGTGCGCCAAGACCAGCACACGGCCGTCCCACAGATTGATCGCATCACTGCAGATCGTTGCCAACACCGGGGTTTTTCCCCCTCCGGTCGGGATGACAACACACGGGTTGCCCTCCCGGTTCCGGAGATAGTCATACACCGCATTCACGGCCTCTTGTTGATAGTCGCGCAATTGCATCGTCAGTACGTCACACACGTCGTTAAAATGGCCGCCGCCAGCCAATAGATGACTTTTCGCCAATCGCCGGAGGGCACATAGCCAATCGCCGCACAGATATCCAGCACAATCAGCAACGTCGGAAAGAGCTTTTCATACCTCATGCGGTTTTTCTCTTTTCGTCAGGCAAGGGATACAGTTCCCTGGTCGAACAGACGAGTTTGCCGACCGGTTCGTCATTCAGGAACGCCCGCAGCGCCCGCTGGGTCTTGCCGTACCGCTGACGCCGCGCTGCCGCTGAGCCGTCCTGGGTCATCATCAGCGACTGACGCAGCGCAACAATGACTATCGCCGAGGGAATATGCCCGACAATCCCGCTGGTCAGGATATCGCAAAACTGAATGAGCCGGTCATGGTCGGCCGAGTACCACGCCCGGGCAATGACCGCCCGTGTGGTGGCGTTACAGATACCCTTGACCTGGCCGCAGGAAAGATGCTTGACCGCAAATTCGACCGCTGGTCGGTGTTTGGCCAGCAACTCGGATGTCTCCTGCACCGTCAGCGTCGGCGGTGTGCCAAACCCGCCCAGCATTGCCCGCAGCGTCGAGGTATGGTGGCTGGAGACATGGCCGTCCCGATTGGCCAGCTTCAGGATGTCCACCACCGTGCGGCTTCGTCCACTGTCAATAAACAGGACCGACTCTTTGGGAATGTTAAAGAACACCATCATGGATTGGGTTGTCTGGGACTCAACAATTGCCCAGAGCCGATGCTGACCGTCCAGCAGGACACCGCTGGGGTCAAACGCAATTCCCTCATGGGTCAGTTTCCAATGTCCGTTCTTCATATCCCGCGCCAATTTATTGATATGGTTCTGTGACAGCGGGCGGTTCCGTGTATTGGCGTTTTCCAGCCATTCCAGGGCCAGCTCCGGGGTGACCGTTATCATTTCGCTGTAAATTGTATGGGTCGTCGCCATTATTCGCTTCCTTTCGTAATCTGGAGAATCTGTTCTGCAATCTCAACCGCCAGTTCCTGGCCCATCACACTGATGATGGCGTTGGCGGCATAAAACGGTTTGTAGGGCAAGTCAATCGCGGCCTTAGGCTCGTAAGGTTCGCTTGTCCGAACAGGCTTGAACGCATGCGGTGAAATCCCGCCGTACTGCTTTTTGCGTTTGGATTGGGATCTGCCGATTTTGGCGGTGTTCATAGTGGCTTTTGTTCCGTGTTTGGTGGTGTAAGATATTTTTGCATTTTCTAACTGCGGCTTAGCCGCAGTTAGAATTTCACGAATCCGTCGTACCATCTTCTCATCAACACAGCACCGCCGAGCAATGTCGCGATTGGCCCACGAGTTTCCATTCTCATCCATCGAGGCTATCTCATGGGTCAGCATCGTCTGGACCGCTTTGCGTTTGTCCTCATTGGTGCGACGCAGGCCGTGCTCGGTATTGGCGCCCACCGAGTACAGGATGGCCTCGCGCAAACCGCCATCGTGCAGGTCGGCAACCATCGTCTCACGCCCGACCCGCCGATGCGCATGGTACCGGTGAAACCCATCGGCCAGCCACCAGGCCGCCCCGTCAAAAAACACCGTCACGGGCGGGAACGCTGCGCCTTGCCGCAGCTGCTCGGCATACTCGGCGACGACCTCTTCATTGATCTCGACCCGCGGCTGCGTGCCGCCGTCGATACGGATTTGCTTTAAAGGTAAGGTCTGTGTATTCATCGTTTGTCTTCCTGTGCTAAATTCCCAGTTCGTCCACCGATTTAATCAGCGGTTTTCTTGCGCCGTCATCCCATCGCCACACTTCTACAAAGGCATTCGGCGGCATCCCGCGGGCTGCATCTCGCAGACTCTCACGCTCCTCCGGCCCCGGCCAGCGATTGGCTTTGATTTGCAGACACCGCAGTCCCAGCGGATTGATGGCGATGACGTCGAAAATGCCCTTTGAGCCAGCCGACCGGGTACAGGTGTACCCGGCGGCCTTGAGCATCTTAATAGTCTTGTGTTCTAATCTTGTCCCTTTTCGTTTTCTATCCATAGAAAAATCCCTTGCCTTGCCGAGCCATGTCATGCAGCGTTATAGTTCCTGCCAATGAATCACAACGAATTTACCAAATGGTCCCTTGCGGTCCGGTCGGTAATCCCCCAGGCCAATGCGTCTGCCCGCATCATCTACCAATTGCCGTACAAAACTTACGCCGAACATCGTTTCATCGATTTCCAATGTAAATTTGAGCTTCCATGAATCCAGTCGAGCACGGTGTTTCATAATCCGCCCGCCGGTACTGGGAATTACAACAGAACGGGAATCTACCTCAAACACGCTGGTCCCTAAGGGAAGCACAACGCCATTCAGTGATATGCCGGCCGGAATCATACTGCTTTTCTGGGTGGTCACCTTGCTCTTTCCGGCCTTATGATATTTACCGGCCTCGATAATACTTCTAAAGACGTTGGGGCCGGGCACATAGAGCATCCCGTCATTGTCCCTATAAGCCGTTTTGGCGGCCTGCTCTCTGGGCGTCCCTTTGTTGCCGACAGTGGTACCGGATACGCCCGCGGAAATCTTCACTTCATTGTCTTCGGTAAAACGATTCATCAAGAGAGGGGTTACACCCTCAATCATCACTTCTACAGTTTTCATCGATTCGTCCTTAACAAAATTGCTTTGCCTCGCCAAACCCAACCCGGCACTACCCAACCGGACCGGACAACATGGTTCTTGAAATTTAGCGCCTCCACGGCGGTGTCGTGCTGGTCTGCGGAGCCTGTGGGGCTTGGGTCACCGTGCTTTTGCGGGCGGCATACCCCTTGACTTCATTGACCAGTTCATCGGTGTCCTTGCGTTTTTTCAGCCGCACCGTGACAAGCAGCGGCAAATTGTGCAAGTCGGCGCTGTCCCGTGGCTGCATCACGCCCACCGCCCGGCACAGGGCCGACAGGGTGCCGCGGGCAATCTTGACCGTCTCGGGGTTGGGGTGGTTCAGGCACAACCGGTCCCAGAGCTTGCGGTCCTTGTACTGGCCTTCCAGCACCGTAAACTCCAGTTCCAGATAACTGCCATCGCCGTTTTTGGTCGGCTTCATCTGGGAGCCGGTCATCATCGCGACATATTTATCCGCCGGAATCGGGTCAAACCCGGCATTCGGTTCCACTTCACCTGCATTGAAATTCAGCGTTGCCATTGTGATATCTCTCCTGTTTTGAATCTGTTCTTTTTGTTTGTCAGTGTCTTGGCGATAGCGTGTCGGGGTTATGCGGCTGAACCGTCAGCACTCGGTTGGTGGTTCATGGCATTCATCAGCGCCTTCCAATCCAGTGCAATCGCACCGGCAATACCGTACCGGTTTTTGGCCAGAACCAGCGAGGTCTCGTTGAGGACAAGCACCCGTATCTGGCCTTCCCGCTGGGCAGCGCCGACAAAGTCCGACCACTCCACAAACGTATTGATCAGGTCGGGATGGATTTCCGGGGCGGATTTTTCCACCGTCAGCCCCTCCAGCGTCGTCACCTGACGACGTGAGGCATGCGCCAACAAGACCACCGAGATGCCCCGATTGACCAAGGCATCCAGCGTCGGCAAAAGGTACTGATACACATAGTTGCGCAGAACCAGCTTGCCGTTGCCATAGCCGCCGTGACAGCGATTCAGCGTGTTGTCCATGTTCTTGCCCGCACTGTTGACCCCGGCGACCCGCTCTTCCAGACGCCGCAATAACCAGTCAATCGAATCGATGACCACCGTCTGATACGGATGCTCCGAACGGACCAAACCGTCCAGCCAGTCCTTGATGTTGTCCCAGTCGGTCAGGTACGGCGTGCGGTCGCAGGCGACATAGGCGGCGCCGTTTTCACAGTCGATCAGCAGCGGCCTGTCCGTCCCGGCCCCGAAATGCGTCTTGCCCACACCCGGCGGACCGTACACGATGCCCTTGGGAGCGCGGGCATGGGATTGATTCAATACCGATTCCAGTACATTCATGGGATACAATTCCTTTCTTCTGAGTGTTGTTTTTCTGAATATTGTTAGTTGACTGGCCAGTCTTCAGGGGCCGGTGCGGGAGTCGAACCCGCCTCATCGGTACTCCATCACCGATGAAAAACCGTTTCCGGCCAAGGGGGCCTCGGACGGCGGCAGCCGGCACAAGATCGCTTTAAGGCAATGGGACCTGCCGGGGCCACAAGACCCGTCCGAGGTGTAACGATACGCCAACGCAAAACACGTTGGCAGGCGGGCTATACGAATACCTTGCCATGCAACGCCCCGCCCAGCCCGGCCAAACAGGGCATGGCCTTCTCTTGCCTCGACACGTCAAAATATTTCAAGCGTCCGAATCTCTTCATATCCGGTCGGCCAGACGTTTTCGCAGCGGCAGACCTTGAGCCGCTCGATGGCCGCCTCATTATCGCGCCGTGTCATTGCCAGACACTCGTCGGAAAGTCGCCAGACGCCGGTTCTGAACGGCGCCTTCTTTTCGACGGCGATCAGAAAGACCGGTACCAGCGACCCGGCCGCTTCCTTCAAGACTGCCTGATAGAAGGCAAGTTGGGTCAGGTAACGATACCGCCGCGCATCGGCCTCAAAATACGTCAGGTCATCGCAGGTCTTCAGGTCCACAATCCCGTGCTGGGGGTTAAACCAATCAATGCGAATCTGACAGGCAAGCCCGCAATAATCCACGCGGACCACCCCTTCGGCCAGGCCGTAGGCAATCAGCTCCACCCCCGCCGTGTTCATCCCCACCCCCATCGCCATCTGCTCAATCATCGCGCCGTCTTTGGGCTGGATGGGGTATTGGGTCTGCCGGGCCTTCCACTCCTTGACCGCCTTGGTGCGGCCGTCCATCGGCTCACCGTCGGCATTGCAGGGCCAGTCCAGGCAGTACCGCTCCTGGAAGGCCTCCCTGCCCTCCAGAATCCGCACGTGCGCGGCCTTGCCGACCCGATACGCCTCGGTCTCCTTTTCAACGACATGGCCGAGTTTTTTCTGGTGATGCAGAAAGGGACACTTGATAAAGTCCATCAACTGATGGCTGCTCAGGTAGTGCGCCGCCTGGGCGTGATAGACCTCATCAGGTTCCTGAATAAAAATATCCGTTGCAATCCTTTTCATGGCCAAATCTCCTGATTGAAAGTTTGAGCGATTGTCTTGCCTATATAGTGTTATATGCCGCCGAAGCGATTTGGCGACACGGGCTTCAGAAAGTCACATATAGGTTTGACGGACATTGCCTATAACTTCAATCTATTGCATTCTCAGGCCTGTATGACGCAATGTCCGTCAAAACCAATATTGGTTTTGGCGGACATATGTTGACCCCTATATTGGGACATATATGGGTTTTGAGAACTCATATATGTCCCTAAATACATGTCCTGCAATCATCCCCGAAACTTATCGCGACAGGTCGGAAATCATCCGGCACAACGAAAAATGATGAATCAGAGAGAGGCTAACACAATGTCGCTTAATAAGTATGGTGATTCAGCGGAACAGTGGAAAGTGGACTTGATTGTACGGCGGGCACGTTTCTTTGGTTTTGGGCAAGAGGATATCCAGGACATTCAGCAAGAGCTTGTGCTCAAACTGATGACATTCAATTTTGATGTCGAAAAGTCCAATGGCGCCCAGGAAACAACGGTGCTTCAAGGGGTGGTTGACAATGAACTGAAAATGCGGCTCCGCGTTCAGAAACGACGGGATGACCATATCGAAGCCCTGCGGTGGATGACAAATCTATCCGATAATCCCTCGAAAGCGTTGCTTCCGATTGACATAAAAAAAGCAATGCTCTATCTGCCCGACAAACAGCGACAGATATGCATTGCTTTATCCAAGGGACATTCTACCGGCGCAATCGCCCATGCGCTGCGCGTTGACCAACGCACCATACAACGGCATATTCGCAAGATTCGGGCTTATTTTATGTCCCTGAATCTGCATCAGTGGTTAGCACAGTAATGGGGGATAATAATGCATAATCAAGCAGAATTGACTGGATATAGTGCCCCCGAAATGGATCATACCCCTGACCCAAACCGACCGATGGCCACCGTCTGGATGACGGACACATTGCTGGACGAAACAGTGCAGGTCTGGTCCGGAATTTATGGCAGAACCATTGGTCGGGATGAGGCCGTTGAGATTTTACGAAATATCAAGAATTTCTTTGAATGGGTCAATACTATTGTGGAGTAAGTTATGAAAATTGTGATTTGGGCCAGAGTGTCTTCACGTGAACAGAAAGAAGGGTATTCCATTGATGCCCAACTGCGGGTGGCTCGAAACAAAGCGGAACGCATGGGCTGGGAAGTCGTAAAAGAATTTGCCGTGGCGGAATCCGCTCGACGGGGAGCAGACCGACAGGAATTCAGGAATATGGTGACCTGGGTGCAGAAGCATGCCAGGAAACATCAGATCAAAGCCATTTTGAGTCACAAGCTCGACCGCATCTGTCGAAATATGAAAGACGCCGTTCGGATGCAGGAACTGGAAGATACGTATGGCATCAAATTGGTGTTTGTTGATAATGAGTTTGGACCCGGTGCCGCCGGAATGTTGTCATTTAACGTCATGGCTGCCGTCGCCCAATACTACAGCGACAATCTCCGCACCGAAGTCCTCAAGGGCATGGACGAACGCCTCAAGCAGGGATGGCCCATCGGACAAGCGCCCTATGGCTATATCAGCGTCAAAGATAAAAATGAGCCGGTTGTCCCGCATCCGGAAAAGTCGAAAACGGTCATCCGGATTTTCGAATTGTTTGCTACCGGCAAATATACATTCAAGACACTGGCCGAAGCCGTTTACAATGAAGGATATATTTATCAGAAATCTCGTCCCAAGTTTCATCGAACAGCGTTGTCCTATATCCTGAACAACCGGGTCTATATCGGGGAACTGGAACGGGAAGGAAAAGTGTATCGGGGTCAATACCGCTTGCTGATTGATCCTGTGCTGTTTGAGAGATGCCAGAACATCTTGAAGGGAAAGAACAGACGGACCGGCAATCCGGAAATCTTGTTTTCCGGGGGGATTCTGAGATGCGCATACTGCGGAAGTGCTATGGTGGGGGAGTGCATCAGACGAAAACTCCGTAGCGGTGGATGTAATATTCATATTTATTACCGCTGCACCAACAACAGCCCCAGTGCCGATCACCCCAAAGTGAGATGGAAAGAAGAGGACATCGAAGCTGCCATCAAGAGCGAATTACGACATATGCAGATGCCAAATCAAGAGATAAGAGATTGGGCGAGAAATGTCATCCAGGCGTTTACGGCGGATACCCTGGCGGCCAAGAGCGACCGTCGAAAAATGCTCCGCAAGCGGAAAACTGAACTGGCGACGATGCAAAATAAACTTCTGGATAGTTTCTTGGCTGGAATCATCTCGGAAGAGGTTTTTAATCCCAAGGCCGAGCAGTTAAAACGGGAAGCTCAAGAGGTCGAAAAGCAACTTGGCGATTTGGAAAACCACGATGCGGATGCCGGTACAAAGGCACTCAAAATCTTCGATTTTAGCCAAATAATCGAGGATGTGTGGAACGGTTCAAACTTTGCCCAAAAAAGGACGTTGCTGCAAATCGTGAGTTTGAACCGACATATAAGCGACGTAAGTCTTTGTATAGAAAAGAGTAAGCCGTTTGACGTACTCGCCAAACGGCCCGATTTGAAGAATAGTGGGCGATCCGGGACTTGAACCCAAGGCCCGCTGATTAAGAGTCAGCTGCTCTATCAACTGAGCTAATCGCCCTAAATCTAATGTTTTTAGAAACTTAAGTCTCGCCTATCATGTTTATGTTTTGTCCCTCTTAGGGGCACCCGGGGTTCGAATCCCCGCCTCTCCGGTAGAAAATGCCCGTGTTCTTTAAAATAACACGGGCATTTTTTTAAACAAGGAGCGACTTTTCCTCAAAGTCTACTTGTGAAACAAGTATCACAGTATGATTGTTTTAAAAAAATAGGCTCTTCGGAATAATTTGTGGGTAAAAATAATGGGAATCGCCTTCGGCGATGCTGATTTATGCTTTTCAAACACCCCCCAACCGAAGCCAGATTTTTAAAAGGGATACGTTGCAATACAATGGAAC
>Ga0209723_1004233_pt1 | contig 16275 bp, 12 predicted proteins | sample BiotimSIPDNA_2_FD_185750 | JGI IMG/M metagenome (GOLD analysis project Ga0209723, IMG submission 185750) | Anaerobic biogas reactor microbial communites from Washington, USA - Biogas_R2 time_0 SIP DNA (SPAdes) (version 2) | ecosystem: Engineered > Bioreactor > Anaerobic > Unclassified | place... | reverse complement strand
TCGTAAATCGTCGGAAAAAACAGCAGGGGCTTTAGGTCTTAAGTTGTAGTTTGAAGCCATGGTTTCTCCATAGGCTCCAGTAGAACGTATGGCTATCAGGTCTCCCCGCCGGGTTTTGTTGAGTACTACCTGTTTTCCAAAACAATCGGACGATTCACAAATGGGGCCGACCACATCGTATTTTTGCTCAAGTTCTTCCGAACTGATATTCTCAATCTTGTGGTAGGCCTGATACAGAGCCGGCCGTATAAGTTCGGTCATGCCGGCATCCAAAATAACAAATTCGTTTTGCAAGCCTTTCTTTATGTACAAAACTTTGGAAATCAAACTGCCGCATTGAGCCACCACCGAACGTCCCGGCTCAATATGCAAACTTTGTCCGGGCCTTAATACCAACATCCTGCGTAAGGTCTGCATATAATCGGCGAAGTCGGGAACAGGCACTTGATCCGGATGATGATAATCCACGCCCAGTCCTCCTCCCAGATTGATGTGTTGAACAAAAAGCCGGCGCCGGTCCAGAAGGTTCTGAATTTCGTTCACCCTCGCACAAAGACCTGCGAAATTGTCCATCTCGGTAATTTGCGAACCGATATGAAAATGCAAGCCTATCAGTTCAATATGCGGCAGTTTCAAACAAATATCGAGTACCTCGTCGAGACTTTGCAACGAAATACCGAATTTACTGTCGTTCACGCCGGTGGTGATGTAATGATGCGTATCGGCCTGTACGTTGGGGTTGATTCTTAAAGCCACTCCGGCCTTTTTGCCCATGGCCCCGGCCCGCTGATCTATTACTTCCAGTTCGGGAACCGATTCTACGTTGAAACAAAAAATATTCCCCTCAAGTCCCAGGTCTATTTCCCAATCGGCTTTACCCACTCCCGCAAACACCAGCCCGGAAGCCGGGAAACCGGCCTCAAAAGCAGCCTGCAATTCACCTCCGCTCACACAATCGGCGCCAAAGCCGTAAGCGCGGATAATATCGAGAATACGTGGATTGGCATTGGCTTTTACGGCATAATGCACCTCCATCTCGTTTCTGTCCGCCTCTTTACGAAGCAAATCCAGCGTGGAACGCAGTACATCCAGGTCGTAATAATAAAAAGGAGTTCGAAGGCTGTTGAAACTGCTTAGGGGGAAACATCCTTTCATAACATATTTTATTTAAACAGTTGTTCGCTCAGGGCAATCAAACTGCGTTTTTTGTCTTCGGCCTTCACCAGCAGGGAAATATTGTAATTGCTTCCTCCGTAAGAAATCATCCGGACCGGAATATCTTTGAGGGCCTCCACCACTTTGGCTTCGAAACCGATGTTGTCCCAGGTGAGGTCGCCCACCACACAGATAATAACCATATCGCGGTCGACGCTGACGGTTCCTATTTTTTTCAACTCATCCAAAATCTCTTTCAGGTGCTTATTGTTGTCGATGGTCATCGAAATACCCACCTCCGAGGTGCAAACCATATCTACGGGAGTGCGGTAACTTTCGAAAATTTCGAACACCCTGCGCAGGAAACCGTAAGCCAAAAGCATTCGGCCCGACTTTATACGTATGGCGGTAATATTATCTTTAGCGGCTACCGCTTTGATTTTATGCTTTTCGCTCTTATTCGAAATGGTTGTTCCCTTAGCATTGGGTTTCATGGTGTTAAGCAAGCGCACGGGAATCTTTTCGAGTTTGGCGGGAAGTATGCAGGTGGGGTGTAATATTTTGGCTCCGAAATAGGCCAACTCGGCCGCTTCGTCGAAATTCAGAAACGACACCGGCGAAGTATTGTCCACGATTCTGGGGTCGTTGTTGTGCATACCGTCGATATCGGTCCAGATCTGAATTTCTTTGGCTTTTACGGCTGCTCCAATCAAAGAAGCGGTATAATCGCTGCCGCCCCTTTGCAAATTATCTATTTCGCCATACGCATTCAAACACATAAAACCCTGGGTTATATATACATCGGCATCCCGGTGTTGTTGCAATAAAGCGTTCAAATGTTCACGCAAGTAATTTTGGTCGGGTTCGGCGTTTTTATTGATTCTCATAAATTCGAGAGCCGGCAAAAGAGCGGCATTCAAGCCTTGCTCTTTTAAATAGTTGGTGAACATCACGCTGGATAAAAGTTCCCCCTGCGCCACTATCACCTTTTCTTCGAACAGAGTAAATACTTTTTTGGTAAAACTGCGAATATGATCGAAATGCGATTTAATGACTTCGAGGGTTTGAATTTTGTATTCTTTGCTTTCGAATAGGTCTTCTATTTCGCGTAAATACTTTAATTCCAACATATTGATAATCTCGTTGGCTCCATCAGGATTACGTTTATGCAAATAATCCGAAATTTCGAGCAGGGTATTGGTGGTGCCCGACATGGCCGACAACACTATGATGTTTTTGCCTTCCTTGGCAACAATTCCGGCTACCTCTTTCATTCGCTGCGCAGAACCCACAGAGGTTCCGCCAAATTTCATCACTTTCATTTTATTATTCCATTTTTATTGTATTAGTTTCTTCGCTCAAGCGGAAATGATCGCATTTGAATACCCTGCCGGGAAATTTATCCAGAAAACCCAGGTTATGAGTGGTCATCAAAACGGTAGTGCCTTTATCCTTGATATCGTGGAGCAATTGCACAATGGCATCGCCTGTTTCCGCGTCCAGGTTGCCGGTGGGTTCATCGGCCAGTATGATACGGGGATTATTGAGCAGGGCCCTTGCAATTACTATTCGCTGCTGTTCGCCGCCCGACAGTTCGTGAGGCATCTTGTAACCTTTGTTTTGCATGCCCACCTGGGTAAGCACTTTATCAATGCGTTCTTCTATCTCGTTCTTGTCTTTCCAGCCGGTTGCTCTTAAAACAAAATTCAGATTGTTCCAGACCGTCCGGTCTGTCATTAATTTAAAATCCTGGAAAACAATTCCCAAGCCACGACGCAAGGCCAACACCTGCTTACGTTTAATTTTGTGCAGATTGTAGTCGTAAATGCGGGCTTTACCTTCGGTTACGGGAATCTCGGCATAGAGGCTTTTGAGCAGGCTGCTCTTTCCCGATCCCACCCTGCCGATGAGGTAAATAAACTCACCGGGACGGATATCAAAACTCACCTCCTTGAGTACGATAAAATCTTCCAGGCAGATATCGACTTTGTCGAAATGGATCAGAATAGTGTCTTCCATTTTATTTATGTCTTTTTTTCAATTCACGGGCCAGGTCTTCCAATCGATAGCCTTTGGAAGTCAACAACACCATCAGGTGGTAAAGCATGTCGGAAGCTTCGTACAAAAAGCGCTCGTCGTTGCCGTCCACCGCTTCGATCAGGGTTTCGACCGCCTCCTCTCCCACCTTTTGAGCCATGCGTTTCACTCCTTCCTTAAACAGCGAAGTGGTGTAAGAGCCCTCAGGCATTTCGCGGTAACGGCGATCGATAAAATCCTGCAAATAAAGCAAAAAATCCAAATCCCCGGAACTGTTTTTTTCATCAAAACAGGTATCCCAACCCAGATGACATACCACTCCTTCGGGATTGGCCTGAATCAAGAGCGTATCCTTGTCGCAATCCTCTTTTACAGAGACCAGGTGCAGAAAATGGCCGCTTTCTTCGCCCTTGGTCCAAAGCCGGCCTTTGCTGCGACTGAAAAAAGTTACCTTGCCGGTCTCGAGGGTTTTATCGAGGGCTTCCTGATTCATAAAGCCGAGCATCAACACCTTGCCGGTGACATGATCCTGTACTATGGCGGGAACCAGGCCGCCCATTTTAGCAAAATCGGGTTTCATCGTTATTCTCTTACTGTTATGCCTTCTTTTTTTAAATAAGCTTTCAGCTCGGGAATTTTTATTTCTCCGAAATGAAAGACGCCGGCTGCCAATGCAGCATCGGCTTTACCCAAAACAAATGCCTCCTTGAAATGTTCCATCGTTCCGGCTCCTCCGGAAGCTATCAGAGGGATACTCAGGCGATCGGCCAGCATAGCCAAAGCCTCGTTGGGGTAACCGGTTTTTACGCCGTCGTGGCTCATACTGGTAAAAAGAATTTCGCCGGCCCCGCGATTCTGAGCTTCCAAAGCCCAGTCGAGCAATTCCCTTTCGACCGGCCGGTGTCCGCCGTTGATGTAGCAACGCCATTTGCCGTCCTCTTCCAGTTTGGCGTCGATGGCCACCACACAGATCTGCGAACCGAAATTGCGGGCAATGTCGTCGATGAGTTGAGGTTTTAGCAAAGCGGCCGTATTGATGGAGACCTTATCGGCTCCGGCCTCCAGCAAACGGTCGATGTCGGCCAGCTCGTGTATGCCTCCCCCCACGGTAAAGGGAATACTGATGCGGGCTGCCACCTTGCTCACCAGATCGGTAAAAGTCTTGCGGCCCTCGTAAGAAGCCGTAATATCGAGGTATACCAATTCGTCGGCGCCTTGCTTGCTGTAAGCCTCTCCCAGTTCTACGGGATCGCCGGCCCGCCGAAAATCGACAAAATGAACGCCCTTGACGGTTTGGCCGTCTTTGATATCCAAACAGGGAATAATGCGCTTAGCTAACATATATACTTACTTAAGTCTTTCAATTGAATACGCCCCTCGTAAATGGCTTTGCCCAAAATCGCCGCCGGCAGGCCCGCGGCTTTCAGGTCGTCGAGATCCTTAAGACTACTCACTCCTCCGCTGGCAATCAGGTGAAGTTCCGGGTACTTGGCCAATATCTGAGTATAAAGTTCCAGAGCCGGTCCCCGGAGCATGCCGTCGCGGCTGATGTCGGTACAAATCACTTTGTTGATGCCTTTTTGGACGTAATTCTCCAGAAAGCTCCACAAATCCAATTTGGAACGTTCGGTCCAGCCGGATACGGCAATTTTACCCTCACTGACATCTGCTCCCAGAATAATGCGCTCCGGACCGTAGGTGTTGATCCAGTTTTCGAAGACCTCCGGCGACTTAACCGCAATGCTTCCTCCGGTTACCATTTGAGCTCCACTTTCGAAAGCAATGCGCAAATCCTCATCGGTTTTGAGCCCTCCGCCAAAATCGACAATCAGGGAAGTATGGCTGGTAATCTGCTCCAAAATCCGGTGATGCACAATGTGTTGAGCTTTTGCCCCATCCAGATCGACCAGGTGCAAACGGCGAATACCGGCTGCCTCAAAGCTCTTGGCTACCTCGAGCGGGGAATCGCTGTAAACCTTGCGCCGCCCGTAATCACCCTGGCTGAGACGCACACATTTGCCATCAATAAGATCTATGGCCGGTACAATTTCCATTGTGTTATAACTCAATTAAACAATCTTCCACATACGGGGTAAACACCGGAAAATGAATGCCGGCTTTACGGCCTGCAAAAGTAACTAAAATACGCGGTTATCTTGTGTGATTTTGGAAAAAAGCGCAAAATCATCCCGTTTTTTGGTCTTAATGTACCAGCCGTTTCTACGTATAAATATTAATTTTTATCTTTGCGCATCCGAAAGGTCACAAAAGGTTAGAAAAGATACAGACTATGCTATAATCGGCTCGCAAGGCCGGTTGTTTTGCTTTAAAAATCTGCCTGAAATGGTTAAGAAACAAAAATCGATAGAGCAGGGTGAACTGGAAGATCTCCTTGAAATTTGTCAATTTCTGAATCCTAAACAAAAAGAGGAATTTATCTGCAACTGCGAAATCCATCGTCTTAAAAAGAATCAGATGCTGTACGCCGAGGGCGATAAGCCGGAGCATATCATGTGTCTGCTGCGCGGTAAGATCAAAATCACCAAAAAAGGCGTTGGCGGACGCAACCAAATTGTCCGTATGGTCAGGCCCGGAGGCTATTTTGCCTACAGGGCTTCTTTGGCCGGAACGATGCATTCCACTTCTGCTACGGCTTTCGAAGTTTCGGATGTGGGTGTGTTTCCTTCCGGATTGTTCATCAAGCTGTTGAGGCAAAACGGCGAACTGGCTTTTTACTTTATCAAAGCACTGGCTGTCGACCTGGGCTTTTCCGACTCCCGCCAAGTGAATCTTACTCAAAAATATATCCGCGGACGTCTGGCCGAATCGCTGCTGTTCATGCGCAATCATTACGGCCTGGACGAAGACGGAGCCACCATCAACATCTACCTTTCGCGCGAAGACCTGGCCAATCTCTCCAACATGACCACCTCCAACGCCATCCGTACCCTGTCGATGTTTGTATCCGAAAAAGTCATCACTCTTGACGGCCGCCGCATCAAAATCATTGATGAAGACAAACTGGAGAGAATCAGTCGCTTAGGTTGATTCTTTGCCGTTATTATTCTTTAATGCTATTCCTTGTTGCTCGTTTTCGCAGCTCCCCGGTGTTTCTCTTGCTTAAATTGTTTAAGCCTTTATCCAGTGGATTTCGAGGCCTCGCCGCTCCATGCCCCTGAACCAAGTCATCTGCCTTTTGGCAAATTGATGTATGGCTGTTTCGAGCTGCCGGTACATTTCGTCGTAACTGAGCTCGCCCAACACATAAAGCGTAAGATACTTGTATTCCAGGCCGTAATAAAGAAGGTCATCGGCCGGAACTCCGCTTTGAAGCAAGTTTCTCACTTCTTCTACCATGCCGGAATCGAGCCTGGCCTGCAATCGTTGGCTGATGCGACGCCTTCGTTCTTCGCGTTCCACCTCCAAACCTATGATATAGGGCTGCAAAGGGGGCAAATCGGATTTTATTTCGGGGTGAGTAGCCAGGTATTCGGCAATTTCTATGGCTCTGAGGGCTCGTTTGGGGGTGTCGGTGTCGCTGGTGTTGTGCAGGTTTTTGTAACCGGCCAGTATGTCGCTGAGCTCGGCCAGGGATTTTCCTTCGAGCGAAGCTCTCAAAGCGGGGTTTTCGGGTACGGCGGGCAAGCTATAGCCTTTGAGTACGGCTTCGATGTATAAGCCGGTTCCTCCGCAGAGTATGGGCAATTTGTTCCGGGAACGGATATCCCACCAGGCCCGGGTAAAATCGCGCTGGTATTCGTATAAATTATAGCGGCTGCCCGCGGGGCAAATATCAATGAGATGATAGGGAATTTTCTGTCCGCCGGGCAATGTATATTCCGACAAATCCTTACCGGTACCGATGTCCATGCCGCGATACACCTGCCGTGAATCGGCGCTGATGATTTCGGCGTTCAGCTCCCGGGCCGTTTCGATAGCGAATTTTGTTTTACCGCTGGCCGTGGGGCCGAGTATTACCAGTAGATTGCATTCGTTGGGCAACTGCATGGGATTGGGGGACTTTTGCCGGCAAAGATAACAAGAAAATCAAGAGCGCTCCCCACTGACTGCAAGTTACAGCCCGGCTGATTGATACCCGGCAGTGCATATCAGGATTTTTGGCAGCGCTCCCCTCCACTCAAGCCCAAACCGCTCAGCCTCCCGATATCCACGGCTGGTCAGCGCTGGACGCCGGCGTTGCCTGTTTGTCTCTGCGAGCCTGCACAGGCAAATTTTGCCGGCCTCTGCGCGCTTCGGGCGCCGTGTCTATATATCGGCTTCGGGATCGGGCTTTCACTTCGGTCCGCTTTTGGGCTATGAGCTTTCGGGACTGATTTCAACCTTATATGAATGCGTTCCTACAGGCAATTCCAGTGTGATATCATACGCCTCACCACAAAATGATAATTAGCTCCAAAGCTCACAAATCCGGTTTTCTCCTTTTCCGTTTTACAAGAATGGAGTAAAGCCATCCCAAGGATAACGATCAGGAAAGCAAGTGTAATTTGGTGTGTTTTCTTGTTAGTAAGTTATTGAGTAAATAGGTTAATCTTTAAGGCAACGCACAGAAAAGCCATACTCCATGCTTTCGTTACTGGCACAATAAACATCGGTTGAGCTCTCGAACATACAACAATAATAGGCCCAATACGATAGATAGGTAGAAGTGCTCCACCAGTAAGCCGAGCTTCCCATACTCAAAAAATCACCTCCTATGTCATCTCTTTTACCTCCTGGAAGAGCCGTAAATCCATATTCATTCGTTACCTGATCTGTAATACCGGAATAATAATACCAGTGTTCCGATCCGATCTCTTTTAAATACAAATTATTATCTATAAGAATTTCCCATTCTGAAATGCTCGGTACATGCCAGCCTTCGGGACATAATTTTCCGGTTCCTACAGCATACCAATTGTACAATTTTCCATACGCTTCGTCATAGTTGCTGTTGTTATTATAATAACACCATGCTCCGGTTGTTAAATTATCCCAGGAATAACTCGTCACATTTGGAATGCTCGTTCCATCCCTGTATTTTGTTGTTTTGAGATTTTCGGCCATCCAGGTTTGAGTGCCGATGTTTACCGTTTTGTAATTATTGCCGTCAATATCACTCACTGAACCGTAACTGATATTTTCATTAAATAGAATATACAAAGTACTAAAGCTTAGCTCCTCACCATAGGCAGTACCCAGAGCATTCGTAGCATAAGCTCTGACATAATACCTGGTACCTATAGTCAGACCGGCAAGTTGGCCGACAAAGCTTCCGGGGCCTGTGCCATCGCTGGTTTTGGTGTTCAAATCAACAGTAGGATTCGACGAAGTACTCCAGACTAGGCCACGAGCAATGATATCCAGGCCTCCGTCGTCAGAAATCAGCCCACCGCCGGTAGCCGTGTTCGCTGTGATGTCAGTAACGGCAATAGTGTTTACCAGCGGTGTAGTCGGTGTAGTAAACGACACCTGTTCCCCATACGCCACGCCGGCTTCGCTGATGGCGTAACTGCGGACGTAGAAGGTACGGTTTTCTTTCATGTAGATAGTGATATCGTAGCTGTCGGCAATGGTGTCGAGGTGGTAATGAGCGTCGGTCAGGTCGGGAGTTTCGGAGGTAGAAATGCAAATACCTTTTTCAGAGACCTGGCCGCTGCCCTGGGAACTCAGTGTTATCCTGAAAGTGCCTTCAACGGTATATTCGGAAAAGCCCGAAGCTGTCAGTTCGCCCATTGTCACTTTTTCGACCGAAGGCAGGGTCATGCCCTCGCGTAAGGCCAGACGAAAACCGTAGTTCAGATAGCAAGAGTCGGGATGTATCATTGAACGTGACGATATACGCGCCCAATCGGCTTCGTTGTAATAGTCGCCTCCGCGTTGCACCCTGGACCAACCCGTGGAGGGACCCGAAGGATTGTTCTGAGGGCTGCTGCTGTAATAACCCAAGGCATACCAATCGTAGCATTTCTCCGCTACATTGCCCGACATATCGTAAATGCCCAGGCCGTTAGCCTGCCTGTTGCCTACTGCCTGAGGCCTGTCAGAAGTGTTCCCTTCGGTCCAGGCTACCGTGTCGCAGACATCGCTGCCGGCGTATTTGTAACCCTCACGCAGGGCAGCACCGCGAGCAGCATATTCCCACTGGGCTTCCGTGGGCATCACAAAAGCTGCACCTGTCAGGGCTTTCAGCTTATCAACAAACACCAGGCATTCGTACCAGCTGATGTTTTCTGCCGGATTCTTTACGTTGTCGTCGTAACCGGAGTTGTTGTAGTCCATCACCGCTTGCCATAACTCTTGGGTGACTTCGTGTCTGCCGATGTAATAAGGAGATAAAGTAACCGTATGTACAGGTTTTTCGTTGTCCCGGACCGAGCGCAGGGCAGACTTATAATTGTTAGTCATCGGATAAAACAGTGTTTCAGGCTTAGCTCTTTTGGGCAACGCATAGGAACAGGCCAGCTGCTCTACTCCTGCCCCGGCCGAGCGCAATTGTTCGTCGGTGGCACCCATCCCGAAGCTGCCGCCGTTGACGGCCACCATATCGAAAGTGACACCCTTGACCGTGAAGCTTTTATCGCCGACTTTCAATGATTTGCCGTAGTAGTATTCTCCGTTGGAACACTTGGCATAAGCCCGTACAAAATAGCTGATTTTACTGCCAAAAGATACAGAGGCGCTGATTTCTCCGTTCGAAACTACCGAACTGATTTTATTATTGGTAACAGCGGGAAGCCGGGTATCTTCCGCATAGCAAAAGCCGCTTTCCAGCAGTGTCAAGCCCTCCGAGACATAAGGGGTCTGCAGGCCGGCCGTTACAGTAAAGCCTGTTGAACTGAGGTTGGAAACACTCACATCGCCCAGGGTGACGGGGCTGGCCGTAGAAAATCCGATCGAAGAACCGTAAAACGTACCCAGGGCGTTGATGGCATAGGCACGAACAAAGTAGGTTTGGGCAGGTTTCAACGAAGTAAAAGTGTAGCTGATGCTTCCGTCCACAGGCTCCACTTGTACGTGGGAGTCGTTGAGCGAAGGCAGCTCCACTGTATCGGAATAACAAAAACCGGCCTCCGTTATGGGATATGAGGCGTTCGATAATTGCACCACGGCCGTTACCGTGGCCTTTTGTGCGCCCACAGCCGAAGTGGTGCCTCCGGACAAGACCGGGGTGTAAGCAGTGGCGAAATAGGTTCGATGCGTCTTTACCTCGCCGTAAACATAACTTTTGCCGCTGCGCACATAAGGCCTGACGTTATACGAGGTATTGGGCGTTAAGCCTTCGATGGTTGCCGTAAAGGCCTTGTCTATCAGCTGGGCTGTCAGCTTCGTGGCATTGTCAATGTCGGGATTGGACTGGGTGGAAGAATAACAAAAACCACTTTCCTCTATCTTTGCACTGCCTCTGAGCATTTGATAGCTGCCATCCAAGACCAGGCGTTCGCAGGTTTTGCTGCTCAGCGTCGATTCAACAGAGACTTCGAAACCCCAGTCTTCGCCGGGATATAAACAGGAGGTCAGAGCAAGGATACCGGCCAATAATATACGATGTATAGTTTTCATAATACCTTGCATTAGTGGTGATTGATGGTGAATCCCAATCCTAGGTGCACATCGGTGAACAATCGATTCGTATCAAAGGACAGGGGAACCAAAGCGCCGTAACCGGCCGAGAGTGTCAAGCCCTTCCATTTGAGCATCATACCGATTTCCGCTTCCGGACCTTTGACAGGCAAGGGCGAAAAATACTCATAATAGCCTGTAATGCTGTACAAAGGCTCGTATTCTCCGTAACCGGCCCCCATATACATATACATCCAGGAGCTCAGGCGTTTCATCCCGCCCAGGGTCACGGAAAGGCGGTTGACTCCCATATATTGCTTGGGCAGGCCGGCGTATTCTTCCACATCTGTGATGGCATCCACCTGTTGTTGAAAATTGATTTGTGCTTTGGCATAAAAACCCCAGTTGCGGCAATAACCGTACATTAATCCCCCCAAAGGGGCTTGATACGAAGCTACATAAGAGACAAACGAATAGGCGTTGTATTTCCTCAGGGTGTAGGTTTCCACCAGGTCGTCGCCCAGGTGCAGCTGAATATTTCTGTCGGTACTCAATTGATCTTTTTCCATGCGGATGCTGTGCTTGCCCAGGGGAAGACGTAACAACAGAGGGGTTTGCCCCCGTTCCTGACCATCCACGCTGAGCATAGCCTTATCGGGCAGGGAATGGAACTGAACTCTGGCCGTCACGGGCAATTTAAAATGCCTGGTACCTTCGGGCGATACTTCGATGACAAAGTCCTCGGTAAAACCGTTGTATTGCGCCCTGACCTGACGCGTACCCACGTTCAGCTCACCCGAAAAGCTTGCTCCTTTGGGCTCGCCGTCGATGCTTAGGGATACATTATGCAAACGCACAGGCGATTCGAGTTCCACAACCACGGGTATGGTTTTGCGAATTTCCAGTGCGAAGTTCAACCGGGTAGTCTTGCCCTCTTCTATAGTAATAGCATGGGTCTGCGGTATATAACCCTCTTTGGTCAACCTGACGTCGTAATTGCCGATGAGAATGTTGGAAAAAATATCCGGCGAGTAGCCGATATCCTGACCGTTGAGGCTGACTCTTGCATTGGTGGGTGAGCCGCCTATATCCAGCTTGCCGTAAATGGGAACAGGAGCCTCCAGGACGATGTTTTCCGACACGCCTGCTTTGGCCTGATAGTCTAATTTGGAGGACACGTGGCTGGTTTTTCGTCCTTCGATAAAATGCGAACCCTCGCTCAAACGACCCGACCAGCTTTGGTCTCCTACTTTTTCGCCATCGATGTAAATGGCCACATCCTGGCCGGCCGAGATACTCAAATTGGCGAAGGTGGCCGACAAATCAATGTTCACGGGAAGACGGGTATCGTCTGTGATGTGGATTTTCTGTTCGATGGGACGGAAATTGCGTTTGCTCACTCTCAGGGTATGTTCACCGCTGACCAGGCGTTTATCGCTTTCGAGAGGAGTTTCCCCCAGCAGTTCGTTGTCGATGTAAACATCAGCCCCGCTCTCGGGGGTAGTGATGACCGTGACATAGCCAAAGGCCGGCTTTAAGGTTATGGGCAAGGTGGTACGTTCCGAAATCTCGAGCGTGCCTTCCTGAGAATGGTACATGGGCGCCTCCACCCGGTAGGCATGACGCATGCCCATAGGCATGCGCTTGGATGCCTCGCCGGTACCAGAAAATTCGCCGTTGATGTAGATCTCGGCATTGGAAGGATTGGCGCTGATCACCAAATACTGATACTTATCTTCATCGCCCGTCGAGGCTTTGGCGTTGCGGGCAAGTATGGTTTCATAGACCTTACGATCGCCCGTAATGGTGGCTTCGTACACCTTAGCGCTGAGCAATGTCACCCCCATGGCCGTGAAATCGAATTTGCAATTGCCGTAATCGGGGTGCTTCAACACCATATAAGAGGCTCCGGGAGACAGGAAAATCCAAATCTCGTTGACGTGGTCGGTTTCTATTTTTGTGATGAAAGTGGCCCTGTCGGTTTCGCGGTACTTGGGATTGATAAAAATCTCGCGGTCGGCTTCGGTCATGTTTTCCGTAAAAATCTTGATCAAAGCACAGACTTCTCCGTTGTCGTCGGTGATTTTAACCCTCTCCTGGGGAGTATTACGATTGATAAGAATTTCTGTATCGTTGGGACGAAGACGGAAAGAACCTTCCTTGAGCGTCAATTGGGCCGATAAAGAGAATATCCCTGCTATACTGCAGGCCAGCAACGCAAAAAAATGGTTCCATTTGCCAGAGTTGGTATTTGCCCTTTTGATATGGACCGGGCAACTATTGTAAAAACTATTCATACAGGGAATCTTTATTGCAGGCTGCTCAAAAACCGTGCGGCCGAAAATTCTTCGTCTTTTTTCTCCTGCCATACTCGGATGTGGATTATGGGCAGTTTGCCCCGCAAATCAACCAGAAGTGTCAAATAGCCCGAGTCGCCGTAATTGTTGGAATAGTAATCCTGTTTGATTTGAATGGCATAGATTTCCTGACCCCGGGCATCTTTGCGTACGTCGTTTTCTTCGAAACGCAGATTGATAAATTCTTTGCCGGCAAAACTGATGCGCAGTTTGTCGATGTATTCCTGTTTGGTGTAGGTGGTGTATCGCACGTTACGGCTGTCGAAGCTGATGCGGTCTTCGGTTTTTAATTCGGCTTTTTTCAACACCGTTCCGGTTATGATCCAGGCATCGTCCGAAAAGATGCTTTCGATGTAATCGAGGCGCTTCAAGGCATAGGCTGTTTGGTAGTCTTCGAGAAAACGAATCAGGCAGATGCGGGAATCCTCTTCCCAGCATTTTCAAAATATCGTTTTCGGCTATTTTATTGAGCGTAAAAGCCAGGGAGTTGATTTTGTTTTCGGGGGTAAAACGGAAAGTGACGTCTTCCACCAGAATTTTATTGCCTTTAAATTTAAACTGCAGGGGAAGGCTTTTACAAAGATAGCCGTCGTTCACCTTAAGAAACTTGTACCTGGGCGATGAAACAACGCTGGCGTTGCCGTAAGCAATCAATTGCCGGAACATATCGTAGCCCTCGTCGGTAAACAAAGCTTCGACATATTCGTAGTTTTTGTTTCGAATGGCTTGTTCCACCTGCTGCATACATTCGGTCAGGAGGCTTTCCTGTGCGGGCGGAGCCGAAACCGCTTCCTGTACCCGCAAGATTTCCTGTTCCTGAGCGGCATCCACTACAGAAGCCACGTTCCCGGTGCTTACCATGGTTACCGCCTGTTCGGTTTCCTGGGCTTTCCGGGCTGCTTTTTGCAGTTTCTTCATCTTTGTGTCCAGAACCACTGTTTGAGTAGCCGCCGGAAAATGCTGCGGATTGATGTGGTTTAGCACGGCACGCAATTCCCGGTCCAGGTTTTCGGCCTGCGAACGGAATGTATATTCACAGCGAAAACGAAAGTCTTGCGGATACTCGAAGAAATCGGCCATGCCCCTGCCGTCTTTGGCGCTGATGGGGCCTATGTAGGTCTGACCATTGTGGTAATAATAGTCCAGATTGGATACAGGATGACCCTGGTATGTGATGTTCAGCAGCAAGGTGTAGGGACATACGGCATCCTCGTGTTCTTGTGCATCGCTTACCCTGACGTTTATTCCGGACAGGATTTCATTGATTTTACTGTCCAGCCAGGGTTTGGCAGGCATTTGAATGCCCTCTGGCAAATCGAGGACAATAGAACCGTCCTTGGGATGCGAAAGCAAGAGCGTCAGGGCCCAGCTGTAATAACGCAAGGCATCGGCAATTTGCAAACGGGTTTCCTGGGCCATACCCATCTTTACGTAATTCTTTATTTTATCTTCTCTGTCACGGAAAATCTGATCTACTTCGTCTGCCCGCATATAACGAAGCACCTGCGCTTCGGGTTCCTCACTGATTTCGATGCGTTTCACATTGGGCAAATTGGTCATGGAATAGGTCTGTATTTGCGAATTGATACGATCTGTCTTGGAAAAATTGTCTGTAGTTTGCTCTACCGAGGTCTGTACATCCAACTGACTCGACACGCAGACCGTAATTTGCGAAGACAAAGCCGCAAGAGCCTGTCTGTCCGCTTCCTCCATGCTTTCACCTACCCCCACAGCCGACAGGTATTCCGGATTGTTTCTAATAGCAGCTACTTGTTCTTCTATCAGCCTTTTCTCTCTTTGACGCTGGGCTTGCAAAACCAAAGGCAAACTCAACAAAATACACAAGAAGATTGCGTATCGTTTTACTTCCATCATTATTTAATTTAATGTGTTGTGCGATGTTGCACAAAAATCGTACTTACAAAGGCTGTTCTACTCACAAATGTATTGCTATTCTACTAATGAATGCAAATATATAAGTTTATTTCAAATGGAAGATAATTTATTTAAAACACCCCAATTTATTCAAAATATCCCGTCCTATCCAAAAACTCCCTTTGGTTGTTTTCTCTGCGGATGGTTAGGGTGCCTGTGGTTTCGGGGCCGTTTTTCAGGGTCTTTTCGTTTATGCGCACTGTTTCGCGGGGGCCTCTGTCTTTGTTCAGGTTCCACATGTATTCTCCCTGGGCGTCCATGTAGATGCGCTTCATAGTTAGTTTAAGTTCGTTGCCTTTTACCCGGGCTACCAGATAATCCTGGGTGTTGACAATTTCTCTGCCCCAGGATGAGCCGTGGATGATTTGCCAGATGCCGTCGGATTCCAATACGGTGACGTCGTGAAATTCTCCTCCCAGGTAGGCGTCCACTTCGTGTTTTTTCATCAGTTGGTAAAACTCGCTTTCTTTGCCGCCTTCCAACATAAGGGCGCTGGAGGAACGTCTGTTGATTTCGCCCCATAAGCCTACGTGGCCCTGGACGATCTTGAATTTGGCGTCGCTGTGGTCTTCGAGCACTTGTTCGAACCATTCGAGTTGTTCGCCACAAACAGTTATGCGCATGGAGTCGTCTATCACTTCGAACGTTTCTACGGTAACGATCAATAAATCGCCTTCACGGACGTAATAAGCCAGGCCTTTCTTGTTTTCGGGGCCGTTTTGCGGCATGCGCAAGTGTTCGGCATACACTCTCTCGAAACAGGGTATCAGCTTGATTTTATGCTCGGGCCAGGGATCGTCTCCCAAATCGTGATCGCCCAGGGCTGTATAATATTTCAAGCCGTATTCATTCATACGTCTGACCCAGGCCGAATAATAGATGCTGCCCATGTGCTCCACACACTTGGGACTATCCCACCAGTGGCCGTTCACCAAATCGCCGGCTACCAGCACAAAATGGGGATTCTCGGCTTTTACCTGAGTCAAAAAGTAATCTACAGCCTCTTCGTAACCCGGCCAGGGATTGGGGATATCGAAATTGAAAAAATCGGGAAAGCTTACAAAACATACAGCTTGCGCTTTTTTTCCCCGGTTTGTTTGCTCCGGCATAATGAACGTGACCGCCAACATGGTGATCACCAGCGCAAAGGCGACTGCCGCAATCAGAAACCATCTGTTTTTGTTTGTGCTCATGGTACTTGGTATTAGAAGGTTTAGATTAAGATTTTAAT
>Ga0209723_1004225_pt1 | contig 16295 bp, 17 predicted proteins | sample BiotimSIPDNA_2_FD_185750 | JGI IMG/M metagenome (GOLD analysis project Ga0209723, IMG submission 185750) | Anaerobic biogas reactor microbial communites from Washington, USA - Biogas_R2 time_0 SIP DNA (SPAdes) (version 2) | ecosystem: Engineered > Bioreactor > Anaerobic > Unclassified | place... | reverse complement strand
TTTCTGATCAGATGATCATTTGTCCTTCCGTTGATTGGATCACAATGAATGATACGATTAAAAAAGGCTCGGTTGTTATCATTGCTCTTGAGGACCTTAAAATGGGTAATATTAATGTTCAGAAGCTTTTTGAACCCACAATTAAACAGACTGTTGAAGATATTTCAGTCACAAGTAACAGCATTCTTATAAACATTATAGATAATATCAACAGCCGGGTCATAAAGTATAAATATATTGATGGTAATTGGAGAAGCGAATTAGTTGACCTGCCATCCGGTGGTTCTATTGATATTGTTGATGCAAGTAATTTGCGGCCTGAATATTTCCTTACCTATGAATCGTTTACTCAACCACCGACATTATATATTGAAAAGAACGATGGAAATTTGATCGAGGTTATGAGCATGCCTTCTTACTTTGATGCTTCCGGATGTGAAGTTAAGCAGTATGAAGCTGTTTCAGCTGATGGCACTGCAGTCCCCTATTTTATCATTCAAAGAAAAGATATTGTAGCCGACGGGAGTAATCCGGTAATAATGTATGGATATGGGGGCTTCCAGATTTCAGAAATTCCCTATTACAGTGCGACTACTGGTAAATTATGGGTAGAGAAGGGGCGGGCCTATGTTATTGCCAATATAAGGGGAGGCGGAGAATTCGGTCCAGGCTGGCATAAGGCCGCTATAAAGGAAAACAAACAGAAATCTTACGACGATTTTATTGCCGTGGCAGAGGATCTTATCAGAAGAAAAATAACTACTCCTTCCGGATTGGGGATAACAGGTGGCAGCAATGGAGGATTACTTGTTGGTGCCGTAATGCTGCAACGACCTGATCTTTTCAATGCTGTTGTTTCAAAATCTCCTCTCCTTGACATGCAAAGGTATTCGAAACTATTGGCTGGTCAGAGCTGGGTAGCAGAATATGGCGACCCTGATGTGCCTGAGCAATGGGAATACATCAAAAAATATTCCCCCTATCAGAATGTTGTGCCGGGGAAAAAATACCCTGCCGTATTGTTCCTGACATCAACCCGCGACGACAGGGTACACCCTGGCCATGCACGTAAGATGACTGCCAAAATGCAAGATTCCGGCGCAAAAGTGTATTTATTCGAAAATACTGAAGGAGGCCATAGCGGATCCTATACACCCGAGCAACGTGCTCATAATATTGCCATGACACTTTCATTCTTTATGGATCAGATCGATAAGGAAAATCAATGATTATTCCAATGTGAAATGCTCTTTCAACGAAAATAATGGTACAGTATTTTTAATTTCTAGTATTTTCGCTTTTTGACAAATTTCAATATGTAACTATGAAAGATTTCAATATTGCCATTCTTGGCTGTGGGACTGTTGGCGGAGGTGTTGCCAGAATATTAACGGAAATGAACAATGAATTGCATGCCCGGGCATCGCGTCGTATTCAGCTGAAAAAAATCGTTGAACTAAAACCACAGCATGCTATTGACAGGTTTAATATTCCTGCAGGCCTTTTTTGCGGTGGCGGTAAAGAGATATCAAAAGAGGAAGCATACAAGCATATTAAGGAAATACTCAATTCTGAATCTATTGATCTGGTAGTGGAAACAATAGGCGGCAGTAATGATTTTGTTGAAAATCTGGCCCTTGAAATTTGCCACTCTAAAAAACACCTTGTTACTGCAAATAAAGCATTACTTGCAGAGCGGGGAAGTTCGATATATGAGGCTGCCAGGATCAATAAAGTGGCCATTGGATATGAGGCAGCCGTTTGCGGTGCAATTCCGGTTATTAAAACCATAAATGAAAGCTTTACCGGCGATACCATCGAATCTGTTTCAGGCATCATGAACGGGACCAGTAACTATATCCTTACGATGATGCAAAATGAGGGCATGGACTTTAGTCAGGCATTGAAACTTGCACAGGAAAATGGCTATGCAGAAGCCGATCCTACTCTTGATATCAATGGCCACGATGCAGGCCATAAACTGGCTATCCTTATACGTCTTGCCTTCGGCACTGAAATAGCCATGAAAGATCTTTCCATAACCGGCATTCAAAATATTACAAAAGAAGATGTTGACTTTGCCCGGGAAATTGACAGCACTATTAAACTGATCTGTTATGCCAAAAAAACAAATGGCAGGATTAACGCAATAGTGTGCCCTATGGTGGTGAAAAATTCAAATTTTTTATCCGATGTGAACGGTGCGACCAATGCAGTCAGGTTTATTAATAAATATTCCGGACGTCATATACTGGTTGGTGAAGGTGCAGGATCAAGCCAGACAGCAAGTTCTATTGTTGCTGATATTGTGTTCATAGCACGCTATAGTGAATTTCAGTCACGGGAGGAGCAGGAATCACCTAAAAACTATGAGATTACCCATGCCGAATATTTTGAACTACCTTATATTATAACATTCGAAACAGAGGATATGCCTGGTATCACAGGACTGGTCACAACCTGTATCGGACAACAGAATATAAATATCGATACCGTCAGTCATAACCGGCATAAAACCGACAGGGCAATTTTTTCGATAGCCACAATGCCTTGTAATCTGAAACAGATACATCAGGCTATTGCGGCCATTAATAAAAACAATCCGAAAATGATGCTTGATATACCTAAAATCATGCCTATTTTATATTAAGGAGGTTTAAACCTAATATGTATATATCATGGATCCGACACCAATTTTTGTTCAGTTTCTGGAGATAAGTATAACACCCGTAGCTTTGATCTCCGGTGTCGGATTGATTTTACTATCGGTTACTAACCGGCTGGGAAGAACTATCGACAGGTCACGGGCATTGATTGCTGAATATCATAATGCCGGAAATCCCAGGAAAAAAATAATTAAAGCCGAACTCGAAATCCTTAATAAAAGAAATCGTTACCTGAAAACGGCGATGGGAGGTATTTCATTCAGCATTCTTACGAGCAGTTTAATGATCCCTGTTCTTTTGGTAATGGCCCTGTTAAAAGTTGACCTGAGCTGGATAGGAAGTTCTTTTTTGGTGCTTAGCATAGCAGGGATTATTACCGCCGCAATATACTTTTTTGCTGATGTGGCACTTAGCCTCAAAGCCCTGGATGTTGAACTGAAAGAAATATAAAATACATATCCTTAATTAAGTTCAGATAATCCTCATAATAATATACCCCGGGTTCCGATGAAACTTAGTGTACAATTGATTATGTATAATAGGATATATACAAATATCAATCAGCCGGTAACATGCCAGTTACCAGCCAATCGATTCAGCAGGTATTTCTCAGTATAATTATGCTGAAGCCTAATTTATTCCTGAAAGTTCTTTTTCGGCTTGCAACCAGTCGGATAATGCATCGCCTGCTTCACCCCTGTTTACACGTGCATGGTAGATTTGTTCTGCACGCAGTCTGATGTCATTAGACCCTAATTTTGATTTTGGGGCACTAACTTTCTTTTTTGTTGTGGTTGTTGACTTTTTTGTTGCCATGGTAAAATAAATTTTTAATCAAAACTATTATTACTGCTCATATTCCTCATCAGAATTGAGAAAACTCATCCTTTTTGAGGAATATCTTCTGTTGTTTTCCTGTTTAACTTTCTTTATTCTCTTCTGTTCTGTTTGAGTTTTGAATGTGCGCGACATGACTAAAAAGAATTTTAAACTTCAACATTAAGTTACAATATTTTTAGGAATTATCATATACTCTATTTTTTCTAAGAACGATCAAAAATAAAATTTGTTGAATGCTTTATGGAATTTTTTAGGTAACCTTCGTTGCTACGATTCATATTACTGACATGTGCATTTAAATCTTAATTCTTTAATTAATTTTGCCTCATACTTAACAAAACTTACAACAAAATGGCCCAGTACAGCAGAATTGAAACCGCACTCGTCATGCGAAAATCGGGAATCGTTCCTGTTTTTTATCATCCGGTTCCTGAAATTTGCCTCAATGTCATGAAAGCATGTTACGATGGAGGTGCCAGGGTTTTTGAGTTCACCAACAGGGGAGATTTTGCACATGAAATCTTTGGCCTTCTCATTAAATCGGGCAAAGATTTGCCGGGAATGATAATCGGGGCAGGATCAATTGTTGACCCTGTAACGGCAGGCTTGTATATTCAGAATGGAGCCAACTTTATTGTTTCTCCTGTTCTGAATGAAGATATGGCCAGGATGTGTAACCGGCGCAAAATTCTTTGGTCGCCGGGTTGTGGGTCTGCATCTGAAGTTTCAAGGGCTGAAGAGCTTGGTGCCGAGATCGTAAAAATTTTTCCGGCGGGTGAAGTTGGAGGCCCTGATTTTGTTAAAAACATCAAAGGACCAATGCCCTGGTCAAGTATCATGCCCACAGGCGGAGTTGATCTTAGTTACGAAAATCTTATGGAATGGTTTAAGGCAGGCGTATGGTGCGTTGGAATGGGATCCAAACTGTTTACAAAAGAATTAATACAAAAGAAGGATTTTGATGGGATCAGTAAACGTATTGCTGAAGCAATTTCTCTGGTTGAAAAAATCAAAGGTGAATTGAATCTGAAATAGTGAATTAATTAAATTCCTGGCATTCCATTTTACTATTCCCTTAAACTCATGTTCGTTCATTTTGTTTTATAATAAATAGCATTACGAACCGTTTACATTACAAGTTGGTACAAAAGAAATATCAATTTTTAGAATTATGAGAACATATAAAATAGTGATAGTTTTTGGCATTGCGGCAATGTTCCTATCCTGCTCCAGAGGACCCATAGTTGACCTTGAAAAATCAATCGATCTTGATATCAGGTTGGAAAACAAGCATCTGAATGAGGGACAGCCTAATATCCTTACAGTGGTGTTAGAAAATGTTTCGGACCGTTCAGTGAAAGTTCCTGATAAAGAAATGGTACTGGAATTTACCTCATATTCCGGAAGTGTCAGGAGAATAATACCATTACGTGAGCTTTCGAACGATATGTCGGGTCTTGAAAATATAATCGGGCTTAAATTAAAACCTGGCGAGATAAAGACTGTGGAGTTTGAATTAGGTGAAATAGTTTACGGAGCGCTTGGCAGTACCGGAAATTCTTTACCTTCCGATGATTATACGGTTAATGTTTTCATGGCTGTTGATAAAAATCTTCAAAAGATCAGGTATGCTGAGAACCTCAGGTCGAATTACGTCGATGTTTATATTTACAACTAAATAGTGGTTTACTAAAGTATATTAAACCTGTAATAATATTTCTGTAGTTCCTGTTCCTTACAAAAGTTATTGATTTGTATATAGGATTATATGTAAATTTGGCGCTTTGTAGATACAAAGGTTTATTTCATTTTAATACCCCGGAATGTGACTGGAATTTCAGAAAACAATATTAAAAGAGTATATGTGATGCCTGTCGAGGGCAATGATTATAATTCTCAACTTACAAATATCTGCGACCAGTTAACTACTCTGGTTTCGAAACAAACCGCCCATATTCTTCTGCTCTCTTTTTTCATAAATACCAGGGATAATCTTGAATATGAACAATTGAGAATTACTACAACCAGCACAATACAATCGATATTGGGCTTTACTCCTGCGATTAGTGTTATTGCGCAATCTCCCGCAAATGGGAATCATGTTTCCCTGGAACTTACAATGCTTTTAAATAAGACTGCTAAAACCAGGATCCTATATAAAGAATATAAAGGAATTGCATATACAATATTACAAACAAATAAAACCAGCGAAATTTTCATTGGGGGGATCAAGCCCGGAAACCTTCACGATGATTTCGTCGTTCAGGCAGACCAGGCTTTTGAAACAGCCCAGGATATTCTGCTAAGCGAGAATTTTAATTTAGCAGATATCATACGTCAGTGGAATTATGTTGAAGGCATCCTCTGCATCACGGATAAAAACAAGGAAAAACTTCAGAATTATCAGGCACTCAACGACATAAGATCGAAATTTTACGCCAGGCACGATTTTAAAAATGGATATCCTGCAGCTACCGGTATTGGAATGGAGGCAGGGGGAATACTTCTGGAAATTTATGCAGCAAAGCCAGATACTGCATTTGAAATTATCCCCATAAAAAATCCGAAACAGACAGATGCATACCATTATTCAGGTAATGTGTTAATTGGTGATGCTATGGAAAAGAGTATCAGCAAGTCAACACCGAAATTTGAGCGTGCTAAATATGTAGGCTTTAAACAAAACAGGTATGTGTATATTTCAGGGACCGCATCTATTCAAAAGGAACACACAGTCGGAGTAGGGGATGTTAGGGTTCAAACCGAAATTACACTGGACAATATTGCAAACCTTGTTTCATCAGATAATCTCAAAAATGAGAATATAGATATAAATTCCTTCAGTATAAATTATTCATTTATAAGGGTCTATATAAAAAGGAAGAAAGACTTAAATCTTGTGAGAGAGATTTGCGATACCTATTATGGCAATATTCCTATTCATTATCTGTTGGCTGATATTTGTCGCGATGATTTGTTGCTCGAAATAGAGGGTATTGCAGAAATATCAGGGTAAAATTGCCTGGGGTTTCAGGCAGTGATGAAGTAATGAAATTCAGTGCGGGTTAGTTTTTCTGAAATAAAAACACCGGTATCATAATGTTCTTCGTCATCAGCTTCGTAATACCAGTTGACTGTTATGTGCCTGACTGCAATATTATCTTCGAGTTTGCTAAGTACATGTAGAAGTTGCATCGCTGAAGAGGTGTTAAGGTAATCCATGTTAATGTCAAAAATTACATCAGGGACCTCCAGTCTTTCAATCCAAAGTTTCAGAGCTTCAAATAAATGCGATGTTCTTTCTGGCAATGCCCTTCCTTTCATTTTCAGCACCCCATTTACCTTAAAATCAACCTCTGGCGAGTAATTTGATCCTTCTATAAATAAATTTCCCAGCGCGTCCATATCCCCTTTTGTTCATTAAGGTTCTTATATATCTTTACGCAATAATAAACCTCCGGATTCAGTATATTGATGAAACCAGAATTCGTGTTGACAGATTTTATAAAATTAACAATGGAAACATGCTGAGAGAGATAATTCATATTGATGAGAACCTTTGTGATGGTTGTGGGTTATGTGTGCCTTCATGTCATGAAGGTGCCCTGAAGGTAATCGATGGTAAGGTAAGGTTGGTCAGTGAACTTGCATGCGACGGTCTGGGCGCCTGCATTGGCAATTGTCCTAAAAGTGCGATAAGTATTATAAAAAGAGAAGCACTGCCCTACGATGAAATTGAAGTTGTTAAGAAACTGATAAAACAGGGCCGTAATACATTGGTGGCTCATCTGAAACACCTGAAGGATCATCGGCAAACTATTTATTTTGATGAAGCAATTGGATACCTGACAAAAAATAAACCGGAAGCAGATTACGACCTTGACAACGTAATTGCCGAAGTTATAAATACGGAAACCATCAATCACGATAAACCCGGGGGTTGTCCGGGCAGTATGGCTGCTTCTTTTAAGCCTGCCGGAGTTGCCGCTGAGAACAGCATACCGGTTTCATCAGAACTTTCTCACTGGCCGGTACAGCTTCATCTGATAAATCCGGTTGCTGCATATTTTACAAATTCTGATTTTGTCCTGGCCGCCGATTGCGCTGCTTATGCTTTTGGAAATTTCCATAACAAATTTCTGAAAGGAAGAACGCTTGCCATTGCTTGTCCGAAGCTCGATCAGGATAAAGAAGTGTACATCGGTAAAATCAAAAAACTGATCTGTGAAGCGGAAATTAAATCTATGCATACTATCATTATGCAGGTACCCTGCTGTTCAGGCTTACTCAGGTTAACCGAGATAGCCCTTAACGAATCGAACAGAAAAATACCTGTACATGTTACTATTGTTGGTACTAACGGTACTATCGTAAGAGAAAACTAATCTGATACTAAAATAAAATGGGCACACAATCTATTCCGGCAGCAGAAAAATCCTCGCTTAAAGAAGCAGTATCCTACGCTTCAGGCTCTATAGTAAGTAAAATTATTATGAAGGGCAATGCGGGTAATGTAACACTGTTTTCATTCGATAAAGATCAATATCTCAGCGAACATACAGCCCCTTTCGATGCTCTGGTCCAATCTGTTGAAGGTAAAATCAGGATTACCATTGAAGGCAACATTCATGAGCTGTCTGAGGGCGAGATAATCATCATGCCTGCCAACAAACCTCATGCTCTATATGCAGTGGGGCCCTGTAAAATGTTACTGACAATGCTCAAAGGATAGCGGCAGTTTAACATCCAGTTTTTTCCTCAACGCATTAATAACGAAGCAGATAGGTTTAAAAACGTATCTGTCTGAATAGGTATTTTATCTGATCGGATGGGATAAAATAAAATTTAGTTTTATCATCCTGATAAATAAACAATTCCTGATGAAATCAATCTATGAACAACTATCAGAGGATGTACGGTTTATGGAAGGCATTAAAGCATGCATGAATTGCGGAGTTTGTACTGCCATTTGTCCTGCTGCCGAATTTTACGACTACGATCCCAGAATGCTTGTGAATATGGTCCAGGAGAAGGATGAAGAAAGCCTTATCGAACTGCTGAAAAGTGATATGATTTGGTACTGTGGACAGTGCATGTCATGCAAAACACGTTGCCCGCGAAACAACTGCCCCGGGCAGGTGATCAGCGTGTTACGTAAGATTTCCCAGGAACTCGGGTATTTTACGGAAAGCACCAAAGGAAGGCAGCAGCTTGCCATAAAAAGAAATATAGGCGATACAATTCTGAAATATGGATACTGTGTACACCCTAAAATTTTAAAGCCTGAAAGGCACCCTGAACAGGGTCCTGTTTGGAGCTGGGTATATGAGAACATGGAAGCAGCCTATACACGTTTTGGAAGTAATCTGGATAAGGAAGGCGCAGGCACGCTCAGAAAAATTACTGATGATATTCTCGGCGAACTGAAATCTATATTCGACGAAACCGGAGGCACCGAATTATTCGAACTCATCGAAAAGCACAGTCTCAAAAAAGCTAAAGAGATGGGCCTGGCGTCGGAAGATGGTAACCTGGATGCATATATGGACCACATTCAAACACATTAAATAAATAGTATGAAGATAGATGGCAAAAGAAATGTTTGGCATAACTATCAGAAAGAGATAGCCGACGATCATTTTTATTATGTCCGCAGCTGTATAAGGCAGAATTTCTTTCCCGGTTCGGAATACTTTTTCCTGAGGGTCATGAAAGAAGAGCTGGGTAAGGATGTTTTTGACGATCCAAAGCATACTACCTGCACAGGTATCGGTTACCATTCTGACGTGGTCCCTTTTGAAACCATACAGACAGTGGTCGCCCGACATTTTGCCCTCATGAAAGAATCGGGTTATAAAAATCTGGCTGTTTCATGTGTTACTTCTTTCGGTATATATTCTGAAATTGTTGAAACCTGGAAAGAGTTTCCTGAAGAGCTTGAGAAAATCAGGAACTTATTGCGAAAGGCCACAGGCAAGGAATTTGACGTACCCGAAAACATTGCACATACCAGCGATATTATCTATAAGTTTAAGGGTGAGATAGCCGAAAAACAGCAATACCAGCTTGTGAATAAAATCACAGGAAAACCTTTGCAGATAGTGGAACATATTGGTTGCCACTACGCCAAAATGTTTCCGACAAAGGGTGTCGGTGGTGCTGAATTTCCGCAGGTCCTGGCCGGCATGATTGAAGAGTGGGGCGGAGAAGTGATCGACTACCCGGAACGCAGGCATTGCTGTGGTTTTGGTTTCCGTCAGTATCTGGTTCAGGCAAACAGAGGATATTCTCTGGCAAATTCAAAGAAAAAATTCGAATCCATGGCACCTTATCAGCCCGATGCAATTATCTGCAATTGTCCGGGTTGTACCATGTTTATGGATAAGTGGCAATATGTACTCGCTGAAACGGAAGGTAAGTATTACGGTGCCGGCAAACACGGTATACCGGTATTAACTTACGAAGAACTTGCCGGACTGGTGATGGGCTATGATCCATGGGACCTTGGACTGCAGATGCACCAGGTAGATTCAGAACCATTGCTTGATGCCATTGGGATCGATTATGATAAAAATGCAAAATACGACCTTTCGAAAAAAATTAGTCCTAAAAAGGTTTTGATTAAATCTGAATTAGATTGATGAAAAAAACAATATTAACCGTAGGAGGTGGCCTGGCAGGCATAGAGGCTTCTAAAACTCTTGCCGATATGGGCTATTCGGTTTCCATCATTGAAAAGGAAAACGACCTTGGGGGCAAGGTAAATCAGTGGCACCAGCTTTTTCCTGATTTCCGGGAATCTTCCGATGTTCAGGATTATATAAAACAGAGCACCGGCAGCAAGGATATCATGGTATTCCCTGGTACCGAGATTGCATCCATAGAAAAGAAGGACAACGGGTTCTATGTAAAATCCAATAAAGCTGTGGCTTTCGATATTGATGCCATTTTGCTGGCCACCGGTTTTGAAATTTTTGCTGCAGAGCGTAAAGAAGAATTCGGATATGGCATTTATGATAATGTTATTACTTCCGTTGACCTGGAACAAAAATTCAGGAAGGGAGGCCAGTTTTATAATGCAGGAGGGAAAGTCCCTAAAAGAATTGCTTTTATTCATTGCGTGGGATCGCGCGATGCAAAAACAGGAAATCATTACTGTTCAAAGGTTTGCTGCATCACGGGTATAAAACAGGCTATAGAACTCGCAAAACTAATTCCGGGAGTCGAAATATTTTGTTTTTATATGGATTTGCGGATGTACGGTTTGGAATATGAAGAACTTTACAAAACGGCACAGGAAAAATACGGAATTCAGTTTATCAGGGGAAGGCTTTCAGAGGCATCTGAAAATATCGATAACAGCATCCTGATCAAATGCGAAGATACTTTATCCGGTCGTCCGTTGAAGATGAATGTCGATCTCGTTGTGCTTCTGGTGGGAATGGAGGCAGGAGAAGGTACCCAAAATGCAGGTACTATTTGTAATGTTGAATTTGGAAGTCAACGGTTTATTTCCTGCCGTGATGCCCATTTAAGAAGAAACCTGACAACCCGTGACGGGATATTTACAGCCGGTACCTGCACAGGACCTATGTCTATCCCTGAAACACTTGAAAACGCGCGTTCGGCAGCCCTTGAAATTCACAAATACCTTAGCGAAAAATAACATGATTGATTTTGGGTATAAGATAGCTGAAACCCGCACCATCGACTATGAACAGTTCGATGGAAGGCTTCTGGAATTCGTACTTGAGAATGAGCGCTCATTTGTGAAATGTCTTTCCTGTGGCGGTTGTACGGCAACTTGCAGTGCCGGTAACCTGATCGATTTCAATATCAGGAAAATAAACCTTTTCCTGCGCAGGGGTTCGTTGGAAGAGCTCTCAAAAGAGATCGATAAATGTATGTTGTGCGGAAAATGTGTCCTGGTATGTCCCCGGGACATAAACATCCGCAATGTGGTAATGCTTATTAAAAAAGGAATAGTAAAGTTTAACAATGAACAGATATCTTCCTGAATTATTTACACTGCCTTTTATAATAGGCACCGTATATTTTCTGATACTTGTTATTACAAGGTTTGTGAGGTGGTTTCTGGGTTTGTCCAAGATTGATAAAATCAGGGTATGGAAGGGTTTACGCACCCGCAAAACATGGCAATCTGTAAAGGATTCTGTAAGAGAAGGATTGCTGCACAGAAGCATTTTTAAGGTGAACCCCCGGCTCGGTTACATGCATATGAGCCTTGCATTCGGATGGTTTCTGCTTATTGTGATTGGGCATATCGAAACCATGTGGGTGGAAGGATCGGTACATTTTCCGATTTATAACTCAATCTTTCACAGGTATTTTTATACAGAACATCCATCATCCTTTACCGGGCAATTTTTTGCTACACTAATGGATTTTATACTATTATTTGTATTGTCGGGTGTGTTTCTGGCATTTCTTAAAAGGTTCAGCAGCTCGGTTTTCGGCATGCAGAGAAGTACGAAACTGAAATCCGGCGACAGAATTGCACTCATCTCACTCTGGTTCATTTTTCCGCTGAGGTTCCTTGCCGAATCCATTACGGCAGGTTATTATCATAATGGAGGTGTTGTAAGTCAGTCGGTAGGTAAATTGCTTGCCAGTGGTTTTGATCTGGAGAAGTTTATCTATCCTTCATGGACTGCATATTCCCTGGCTATCGGGTTCTTCCTTATTGCCTTGCCGAACTCCCGGTATATGCACATACCTGCTGAGATATTTTACATTTTTTTGCGGAATTATGGTGTAAAACTGAAACGAAGGATCAATTCCTATACAAATGTTCAGGTCTTCTCGTGTTCAAGGTGCGGTATATGCCTTGATGCCTGCCAGATGAATGTGGCAGGTATCCGTACCCAGTCGGTGTACATGCTTAAAAATATCCGTAATCATAATCTTACCGATGATGTCCTGTTCAATTGTTTGCTGTGCGGAAGGTGTCAGCAAACCTGTCCTGTTGGAATCGAGCTGAACGACCTTCGCATCACTCAGAGAATTGAATCGACCAGACAGTATAATTCTTCCTATGATTATCTTCGGGAAGGGAAAATAGAAAAGTCTAAGGTGATCTATTTTGCAGGCTGTATGACACATCTGACGCCGGGCATCAAAGAATCGATGAAGAAGATATTCCATGTTGCCGGCATACAATACTGGTTTATGGATGAGGAGAAAGCACCCTGCTGCGGGCGTCCGTTGATGCAGGCAGGACAATTCGACGCTGCTGAAAAACTGATCCACAATAACCGGCAAAAAATTCTTGGCTCAGGTGCCGATACCCTGGTGGTTTCTTGTCCTATCTGTTACAAAGTTTTTTATGAAGATTATGCGTTGCCCAACATAAAAGTGGTTCATCATTCGGAATTTATCCTGGACCTGATTGAGAAAGGAAAAATAGAAGCAGCAAATGAAAATAAAAGGATGATCTATCACGATCCCTGCGAACTGGGGCGTGGCAGCAATATCTATGATCAGCCCAGGGAAGTGCTTCGCCGGTATGGCAGGCTTGTTCCAATTGCAGAAGAGAAGGAGAATAGTCTTTGCTGTGGTGGCAGCCTTTCGAACATAAACATTCCGATGGAGAAAAGAGATGTAATTATGAACTATGCGCTGGATTCATATAAAGAATACGATCCCGATATGCTGGTTACTTCCTGTCCTTTATGCAAAAAGACATTTGCAAGGGGTAATAAACTTGAAGTAAAAGATATTGCTGAGGTGGTGGCTGAGAATCTGAGCGATGTTTCCAGACATAATGATAAAAAATCAGTACATTCCTCCAAAGCACAATTGGTCTGACCCTCCCAAAATTCCAATCGTTGAGATTATAATAAATATAAAACGCAGTGCTGCATAAAAAAAAGGATATTGATTCATATCCTCTTCATTTGAAGTCGAAGTTCGGTAACTGAGAGAAGTCGAAGTTCGGTAACTGAGAGAAGTCGAAGTTCGGTAACTGAGAGAAGTCGAAGTTCGGTAACTGAGAGAGTCGAAGTGAGGATTATTCGCTATTGCTCATGAGCTCGTCCCTGCGGTCCTCGGTTCGAACCTACGACCCTCCCGACTTATCAGTCGGGATGCTCTGAACCATATTTCTTGATTAAATTCAATATCAATATTCTGCTTTTCCAGGCTTTAATTTCACGCTCCCTTTTATATGCCTTATCTTTTGTATCAAAAACTTCATGATACACAATACTCCAATCGCCAGTTTTGCCGGTGAATCCTTTGTGATTGGAATTATGCTTTTTCAGTCTTTCATCCAGATCAGAACAATAACCGACATAAAACCTATCTTTTGAAGGAGAGTATAAAATATACAAAAAGTAGTGCTTCATAAAAAGAAAAAAGGGATAATCTAGATCAATCCCTTCCTCTTTTGTGGGCACTGTAGGATTCGAACCTACGACCCCCTGCTTGTAAGGCAGGTGCTCTGAACCAGCTGAGCTAAGCGCCCTAATTTTTTATTTCAGCGATCCGGCGACCCTCCCGACTTAGGAAGTCGGGATTCTCTGAACCAGCTGAGCTAAGCGCCCTAATTTTTTATTTCAGCGATCCGGCGACCCTCCCGACTTAGGAAGTAGGGATTCTCTGAACCAGCTGAGCTAAGCGCCCTGTTATAATCCGCCACTGCTAAAGCTTCGGCGGCTGAAAAGCGGTGCAAATATAATTGTCTTTTGGATATTTAGAAAGGATTATCCTTTTTTTTTCTCCATTTCAAAAAATCAGCAACCACAAACGTGCTGCCACCAATGTATATCATATCATCAGTTGATGTTTTTTTACTAACAGCAATATATGCTTCTGAAACAGTGTTAAAAACATTGCAGTTGAAACCCTCACTGAGAAAATGATTTTTCACAACCTCTGTTTTCATAGCTCTTGGTACATCCGGAGCACATAAATAATATGCTGCGCTGGCTGGCAGTAACTTTAGTATATCCTTTACTTTCTTATCCTCTACAAATCCCAGTATCATAAACAGGTTCATGTGGGGTACAGATGAAATCTGTTCTGTTGTTTCCTTAAAGCCATCGGGATTATGTGCAGTATCGCAGACTACCAATGGATTTTGTGATAATACCTGCCACCTGCCCCATAGACCTGTGTTTTCTATTACTTGCGTTAAACCGCTTTCAACTTTAGCTTTGTCAAGTTTGATACCCTTTTCGTTTAACAGCCATGATGTCATAAGTACAGCAGGAAGATTCTTTTGCTGATAGTTACCTTTTAAATCAGTTGACAGTGTTTTAAAATTCCATCCATAACATTCATCGAAATGCCAGGTGATAGAGCTAATATCTTTTTGCGGAGGGTATGAGAGTTTAAAATATTGGTCCGAAAAATATATCTCCGTGCTATGTTTTGCAGCTGTTTCTCTAAAACAATCCTTCGTTTCAGGTTGTGTCTGCCCGATCACAACCGGGACACTTTTCTTTATTATACCCGCTTTTTCTGCTGCTATTTCTTCCGGGGTACTTCCAAGGATATCTGTATGGTCAAGTCCTATATTCGTGATCACTGAGATTTCAGGTTTTATAATGTTGGTTGTATCGAGTCTTCCTCCCAAACCTACTTCGATAACGGCAATATCTACCTTACAATGATTAAAATAACTAAAAGCGAGAAATACACTCATTTCAAAAAACGATGGAGCCACTTCATCGAATACATTTTTATGCTGGTTTACAAACTCAGTAATATATTTCTTTGGGATACAGGTGCCGTCTACTTTTATCCTTTCCCTGTAATCGAGCAGATGAGGTGAAGTAAACAACCCTGTCCTGTAGCCGCTTTCCTGAAGCACAGATGCGAGCATGTGACAAACGGATCCCTTACCATTTGTTCCTGCTACATGGATGGTCTTAAAATTCCGGTGCAGGTGACCGAAGTATTTATCAAGTCTGAAAGCATTTTCCAGGTCGGCTTTGTAAGCCTGGCCACCGATACGCTGAAACATAGGCAGGGTATTCAGAATATATGCTGAAACCTGATTGTAGTTCATGTTTCTTTTGATAACAGTTTCTTACCATTTGCCATAATGGATCCTTTCTTTTTTTATCCTGTCCGGAATGCTTTTTGTTTCATCAGCATACCCTAATGAAACCAGGGCAAACGGCACGATATTTTCCGGTAAAAGGAACAACTTACGCATTTCTTCAATCCTTATCTGACGGGGATAAATTCCAATCCAGCAGGCGCCTAAACCGAGTGCATGTGCTGAGAGCAATAAATTCTGGGTCGCAGCAGAAGCATCCATTACACCAAATCCTTCATCGTGCTGCAGGTTTTCATCATAACATATCAACACACATTGTCTGGCTGTTTCGAGCATGGCAGCACTTTTATGAAACGCCATTATGGCTTTCCGAAGCGGTTCATCGTTGAAAACAATAAAATGCCAGGGCTGTTTATTCACTGCAGAGGGGGCATACATGGCAGCATAAATGATTTTATCAACCAGGTCCGGTTCGATTGGTTTTTCGGAATACCTTCTGATACTGCGTCTTGTGTAAATTGCTTCCAATACTTCCATGTTTCAGTCGGTTTGTGGTTATTAATTGAACAAAATTATGAGAATTAATTTTTATAAATTTAAAGCTGCTTCTCAATAAATAAACACTTTCATGGCCAGAAAAAAAACCAAGATTTTCGTGCTCGACACCAATGTACTCCTTCACGATTATAAATGTATTTACAATTTTCAGGATAACAATGTAGTCATTCCGATTACGGTCCTTGAGGAACTTGATAAATTTA
>Ga0209723_1004221_pt1 | contig 16305 bp, 12 predicted proteins | sample BiotimSIPDNA_2_FD_185750 | JGI IMG/M metagenome (GOLD analysis project Ga0209723, IMG submission 185750) | Anaerobic biogas reactor microbial communites from Washington, USA - Biogas_R2 time_0 SIP DNA (SPAdes) (version 2) | ecosystem: Engineered > Bioreactor > Anaerobic > Unclassified | place... | reverse complement strand
ATGAAGCCCTTTCTTTGTGACCATGGATACAATATTGAGGCGGGCGATCTGTTTTACGCAACTAAGGGCAACAGCACATCACCGATACACGAATAAAAAGAGACGGAAATCGAAATGGAGAATGAAATGAACAACAATGAAAGATCGCCCAGGGGCGCCGTGGTTTTCCTCTACACTTCCTCGATCATTGTATTCCTGTTCGGAATCGCGCTCATAGCACTGAATATCTACAATTACAGCGGCACGGTCCAGAGTTATGTATCGCAGGGCTATGACAGAGCGATGGTAACAAAATTGCTTTTCCCCCAAGCCCTTCTTCCCGGAATCCTTGAACCGGTCGGAGTTTTCTTCGGGATAGGGGCATTGCTGCTGGCTGCTGCCTTCATTCTCAGGAGATTAAGACATGTACTTCACTCTGTATGTTCCTGTTCCGAACAGGCAGAGCCGTATCCGGACAGTGCGGAAAATGCGGACGAGATTTCAGACGGAACTGTCTGTTTTCCTGAGGTTGAAGGGAGCGTCGACCCGGGTATTAGCGGCGACGGAGAGGAAATCGAAATTCTGAAAGAAGAATAGCGGAAATTGATCAGACGGCGTTTATGACCGCCTGTACCCATAAGCTGTCTTCCGCAGGCTGCACGCGGCGCAGTTGTGCTTTGCATTGCGATGACAAAGAGCGGGAGGCCCGAACAGGTCTCCCGCGTATCATATTAGAGGATGCCGTATACGAAATACCGGAAGAAACAATTTGACCGAAAATGCGTCTAATAACTAAACAGGCTCGGCGGCGCGGGATACTCTTTTCGCGTCGAGCGCAATGAAGCGGACATAATGAAAGGAATGATACGAAATGAAAAAAACCATTCTGGTCGTATTGGCAGTGCTTTCGGTGCTGACGTCCCTCGCCTGTGCTGCCGTAGTTGACGAAAGCGGGGACACAGGCTCGCTGAAGCCGGACGAAGTATTCAATTACACCGATCTTGCCGCAGATTGGTACCGGGACGCTGTGTCCAATTTCGGCTATCCCGGGATTTTTTCGGAGGATACGATGTTTCGCCCGGAACAACGGATAACTCGTATGGAGTACGCAAGACTTCTTCGGAAAGCTCTCAACATTGAATTCAGATACTTCGCCGCGACCGACATAAGGGACTATTTCGATGACGTCAATAATGAAGACGCCGGAGCGTCCGCCCTGTATGACCTTGTCACGGCCGGGGTCATTGATGGCGGCGGTAGTTTCCGGCCGAACGACTCAATTGAGCGTGAGTCGATGATTCATTACGCGATCCGCGCTCTCGATTATGTCACAAACGGTTCTTACGCAGTTCCGTTGATGCTGCCGAAACCGTTTGCCGACGAAGCTACGGCTGACGAGGAATACATTGACGATATAAATAAAGCCGCCCTGCTCAAGCTGATCTTCGGCAGAGGCAACAACATGCTCTTCCCGAAAGAAGCAGCGACACGGGCGGAAGCCGTCGTCTTTACGGAAAGACTCGTGAAGCTGTATGAATCGCTTATGTCCGGCGTAAAAATATCGGCATCGGCCTTTGTAGAAAGCGGCTCCCTGAAGATGGCTCTTGTTATAGAGAATACCGGCTCTGACGAGGTTACAATCAACCACAATTCCGGTCAGAAATTCGACTTCAAGGTGCTTGACGAGGACGGGAACATCCTCTACACATGGTCTGCCGACAAACTCTTTATACAGGCGGTAACGACCACAACGATCGAGGCCGGTGAGAGAGTAGAGTTCTCGGCAAAGATCGAGAGTGACGCGTATGACCCTATCAGGGACAAAGCGTCGATCGTAAAGGCATTTATTGTAGGCACCTCTGAGGAATTCCAAATAAACAGCGACGGATATACGGCGAAAATCGCATAAATGCCGAAAACAACCCTGCTGCGGCAGGGTTGTTGTTTTTATATCAGGCCGGGCAGCTTTTGTTGAGCTGAGCAAGTACAAACTCGGCGGTATCGACTACCGACTGCTCAATCGGGCGGGGGAAAAATCCGAGTTCAAGCGAGGCCTTATTATGATCGTATACGGGGCGGGAACGGATAATACCGACCGCACCGGCAGTCATCAGCGGCTCCCTGTGCATGACCAGGCAGCCTGCTTCGACAAGAGGAGCCGCAATATCCAGCGCCCAAAGAGGGACATTAATCATTGAGGGCTTTCTGCCGGCATATGCTGCCAGTATATCAAGTATGCGCCTGAAAGACGCATACTCGCTGCTGAGGATATAACACGACGCACCTGCGCTCTTTTGGGATGCCGTTATTGCGGCAGAAGCAGCGTCTCGCACGTCAACAAACTCATAACCGCCGCTGATGCTGATTCTTGGACAGCCCGAGAGGTATAAACCGATTAACCGCGTGATAAATCCCCTGTTGTAATCCCCGGGCCCTATGATTGCAGACGGCAAAAGAACGGTACAGCCCATCTCTTCCGAAGCAGAGTCGAGCACAAGCTGAGACGCAGCCGCTTTTGAGCGGCTGTAGGATGTACGCGATCTCGAAACATCAAATCGCTCCGGTTCTTTCACGGCCTGATCGTCCCCGTCCGGTGTCAAAGCGTCGACACTTGAAACGTAAATAAAGCGGCGAACGCCGTACCGTTTGCATGCGCGAATAAGGTTCAGCGTTCCCAGATAGTTGACGCGCTCGCACAGCGCATCCCTTTTTCTCATCGATATTCGCCCAGCGGTGTGAATAATTACGGACGATTGAGGTTTGATCCCTGCGAAAAGCGGGTCCAGCGATCCGGGGTCGAGGAGATCGCCGGTAATGATGTCCGCTCCTTCGGGAACGGGAATGTCCGGCTTGACCGTGTGAGCGAGCCCGCGCACCCTGCAGCCCCTCTCCCTCAGCTGTGTCATTATCTCGCGACCGAGAAAACCGTAAGCCCCGGTCACAATAGTCAGCATCCCGCGATCCGGTTCTGCCGCGTAACTTTTGTCTCGGAACTGTTTTTCCATCCGTACCACCCGATATGGCTTTCCTTCAATAATTCCCGTCAATACCCAAGCCGCCCGACGGCTGCGCCGTAAGGCGGTTTGCTCTGTTTTTGCGATCCCGGCATCCGGCGTGCGCTCATTTTCTTATGAATAGAACACCCAGCGTCTGCGGCCCGCAGTGACAGGATATCGTACACCCGGCTGTCGTTTCAAAGACCTCTGAAAACGAAGAGAATTCAGAGACAGCATCCCTCGCAGCCTGCAGGTCTGATTCGCTGCAGGGCGTGTATGTCAGGAACAACCTTTCCATAACAATATCTTCCCTGCCTGAGAGTCGTTCTTTTATGTACTCGCGCAGGCACTGCGAATATGAACCCCGGTATTTGCGTTTTGAGATCATCTTGTTGCCGGTCACCTCGATACAGGGTTTCAGCTTCAATACGTTGGCGCCAAATGCGGCCGCCGCGCTGCACCTTCCGCCCTTGACAAGGTAATCAAGTCTGCAAAGAATAAAGCTAGATTCCACTCGCCCCCGAATGTCGGTCAGCTCATCAATTATTTCAAGCGGCGAGAGGCCTTTTTCACAGAGTTTTGCCGCTTCCAGCACAAGATGGCCCTGTCCTGTGGAGAGGTTCTCCGAGTCGAAAGCATAGACGTTTTCACACTGCTCGGCGGCAAGTTTCGCGTTTTGCCAGCTGGCAGAAAAACCGCTCCCGATATTTATATGTATCACAGCGTCATGATCACGAAGATGAGCACGGAAAATCTCCTCATATTCCGCCGGGGATGGCGCTGTTGTTTTGCACATCTCACCGCCAGAGTCTACCCAGTCAAAAATATCCTTCGGGTGAATATCAATGCCGTCTTTGCGCTCCTTGCCGTCGATGATTATTGTAAGCGGGACGATCCCGATACCATACTTTTCAATTAGTTCTGGCGACAGATCGCATGTGCTGTCTGATGAAATCTTAATTTTCATATCAAAATCTCCTCCCGTTCCGGAATCAGCTGAATGCAGCCGAAGTGCGGTTCATGTAATTTGCCGCATAGCGCTGTTCACTACACAATTTTTGTGCCGGACAAAGAATATATTATATCATCGCTTACCGTTTGTCACGGATTTTGTTGTCTGCCTGTGTGAATAAGAGTGTCGGGTAAACCCTAAACGTTTGCAAAGGGATGTTTGACCGGGAAAAACGATGCCGCGGTGGTTGATTTTACTATTACTTGTGTTATAATCCACAGCAAAGATAATTATAGAACCGGTTCGCTTTTTTGCTCCGGACCGGTCCTGTGGAATGGCGGTAGATATGTCAATAGAACGAGTTCGCGAGTATTTTAGAGAGCGCGGTATGGAGTCCGGGGTTCTTGAGTTTGACGCTTCCAGCGCTACGGTGGAAGATGCAGCCAAGGTGCTCGGTGTTGAATCCGGACGAATTGCGAAGACCCTCTCTTTTTATGGCAGCAACGGAGTGTCGCTGGTGGTTTGTGCGGGAGACGCAAAAATAGATAACGGTAAATACAAAAAAGAGTTCGGCATAAAAGCAAAAATGCTAAAGCACGACGAGACCGAAGCGTTGACAGGCTACGCCGTCGGCGGGGTATGCCCTTTTGCCGTAAACGAGGGCGTGAAAGTCTACCTGGACGTTTCGCTGAAACGATTTCCGACTGTGTTTCCCGCGTGCGGGAGTTCAAACAGCGCGATCGAGCTATCCATACCCGAACTTGAAAGCTGCACATTGTATGAAAAATGGGTCGATGTGAGCGTTTATCAGGATGCTAATTGAAACACCGGAGATCACACAAAAAACAGTAACCGGCAGAGGCTATCGCTTCTGCCGGTTAAAATATGGGCAGCTCAAGGCAGATCAAAACGGGTTTTCGTCTTTGTACAGCATATTTTTAGGCCTGTTAAAACTGATGTCCTCAACACCGAGCAGATTGAAAACTTCAAACAGAGCGCGGCCGGCATGGTCGAACGCGACTGCGCCGTGATGCGGGAAATGCTTCGCTATCAAGACGTGGCGATAAAACCTGTCCATCTCGGGTATGGCAAACACCCCGATGCCGCCAAAGCTCATGGGCGCTACAGGGAGCACCTCTCCCTGGGCTATATATGCCTTGAGTTCTGTGTCCTTTGTGGACTGAAGACGGAAAAACGTGATTTTGCCCGGGGCGATCTGTCCGTCAAGAGTGCCTCGCGTAATGTTCGGTTCAGAGTCGGGCTCCAGCGAGCGTTTCATTATTTTCTGGTAGCTCATCTTCCCTTCCACGAGGTGGCAGATGGGGGTGTTACCGCAATGGAAGGCCATGAAAACCTCTCTGCTTCCGTAAGTGTACCTGGGCTTGATCTCCTTTTCGTACATCTCCTTCGGAACAGTGTTGTTGATATCGAGGAGCGTTACGCTTCCGCCCGTTACGCACTGACCGATGAATTCGCTGAGCGCACCGTAGATATCGACTTCACAGGCGACCGGTATACCGCGCTGGGCCAGCCGGCTGTTGACGTAGCAGGGTACAAATCCGAAAAAGCTCTCAAAAGCGGGCCAGCACTTGTTGGCAAAGACAAAATACTCGGCGGCGCCTAGATTGTCCCTGGCCCAGTCAAGCAGTGTCAGCTCATACTGCGCAAGGCGCGGCAGCACGCCGGGGTGGCAGTTGCCGCGGGCCAGCTCTTCGGCCATCTCCTTAACGAGCCCATCGATGCGCGGGTCTCCGTCATGCTTCTTGTACGCGTCAAGCAGGTCAAGTTCAGAGTTCTCCTGAATGTTGACTCCGAGTTTGAAAAGCTGTGCTATCGGGGCGTTGCAGGCAAAAAAGTCGTACGGTCTGGGACCGAATGAGAATATTTTCAGCTTTCTGACGGCGATCAGCGCTCTGGCGACCGGTATGAACTCCCCGATCATGGCCGCAACTTCCTCCGGGGTACCCACCGGATACGCCGGTATATACGGCTTCAGGCCGCGAAGGTCAATGTTGTAGCTGGCGTTCAGCATACCGCAATAGGCGTCGCCGCGGTCATCGGCAAGTACCGCGATATTTTCTTCCGCCGCTGCCGCGAACATAACGGGGCCGCAGAACTCCTGCGCAAGCAGTGTTTCGGGACCCTCGGGGCCGAAGTTGCCGAGATAGACTATCAATGCGTTTACACCGGCCGCGTTTACCTCCGCGAGAGCTTTCCTCTCGTCGTTTTCGTTTTCTATTATTGTGTCGGCTTCAAAAATCTCAATTCCCAGCTTTTTGCATGCCGCGGCGACGTCCCCGCGGCGGCGTCTTGAAAGAGAGATCGGGAAACAGTCGCGGCTGACCGCCACGATCCCCAGCTTAACATCAGGCATATTAAACATAACTGAAACCTCCCGGCATTCCGGAATCGATCGCTGCCATCGGGTGCAGTCGACTCCGGAAAATTTCGATCGCTTTAAAGCGTATTCATAAAAAACACAATAACACATGAGTTATTAAAAATCCATATCTTTTTGCTTACACGCCCACTGCAGAGCGTATGCCCGGCGGTATACGGAGTTCAGATCGATAGACCGGCTGCGTAGCCCTGCGAGGTGGCGTGCATCATATTACCGCCTGCAATGCAGTCCCCTATCTCAATCACTCTCGGCGCGGCGCCGGCAAGATTGAGTATCTCACTGCGCAGCGGCCTGCGGCCGGCGGCGCAGATGATAGTATCCGCGCCGAAGAATACTTCTTCACCCTCGCCGTTTACGCATAATAGTCCGTCTTTCCTGACTTCCAGAGCCTTCATATTCGTGTAGACATTCGCTTTTTTTGCAAGGAGATCGAGAAGGATCGGGCCGTGTCTGGGGTTGGCGTCCTGAGCAGCGCGCGGCAGCATCTCGATGACCGATACGTCTTTTCCCTTCATCGCAAGACTCAATGCGGCCTCGCAGCCCACGAGGCCCCCTCCGATAACAACGACGCGCTGCCCTATCTCACTCTCCCGCGCTGCCAGTTCACCGGCCATAATAACGTTTTTACCTTCGATTCCGGGTATACGCGGAACTGCCGGGACTGTACCGACAGCGGCGATCAGAACATCGGGAGCAAGCTTCCCGGCGAGCTCTCGTGTGACGGGCGTGTTCAACAGCACCTTGACGCCTGCGTTGTAGAGCTCCTTTGTCTTAACTGCGATCCACCTGTAAAGATCGCTTTTGAATGAAATGGCGGCCTCGTCTTTCAGCGCTCCTCCGAGTTCACCCGATCTCTCGCAGAGTGTGACCTCGTGATTCATGTTTGCGGCAGTGATAGCCGCCATGATCCCTGCGGGGCCTCCTCCGGCGACCAGCACTTTTTTTGGTGTGCGCGCCGCGGAGACGTACTTTGCCTCAAGTTCTCTGCCTATCACGGGATTCAGAGCGCACACGCGCAGCCCGGAGACCATCCGCTCCCCCTGACAGGTGAAACATCTGCAGCAGCGGACTATCTCATCATCTTTGCCCGCCATGGCTTTTCTCGGGAAATAAGGATCGGCAAGCAGCTGCCTGCCCATGACGACAATGTCGGCTTTGCCGCTCCTGATTATCTCTTCAGCCATCTCAGGCTCGGCTATTGCGCCTATCGCCGCGACAGGTATCCGCAGCCGCTCCTTTACCGCCGCCGCGTATTTCACAAGACCGCCTCTGGGTACAAACATAGTCTGATGTGTCTGATAGAAGCTGTTTTCATGGCTGCCGGTAGAGATCTGCAGAAGATCCACGCGGTCCTGGATCAGTTCCGCAAACGCGGCCAGATCGTCAAAAGCGTAACCTCCGTCCCTGTACTCTTCCGCGCTCACGCGCATCTCTATCGGAAACCCGTCCCCGACAGCGCCTCTTACAGCTTCAAGGATCTCAAGAGCCAGCCGCGATCTGTTTTTCAGACTTCCGCCGTACTTGTCGGTACGGAAGTTGTCGCAAGGGGATAGAAATTGGTGCAGCAGCCAGCCGTGGCCGCCGTGTATGAGCAGCGAGCGGAAACCCGCGCTCCTGACCAGCGCTGCGGCCCTTGCATATTCCTCAACAATGAAACGGATCATTTCATGGCTCATTTCATTGACGTGCCTGCCGTCAGGGTGGTCATACTCGCTCGGTCCCCACATTTCGCGGGTCACCGAGAACTTTCCGCCATGATTGAGCTCGACGCAGGGCACCGCTCCGTGCCGCCTGATGGAGTCGGCGGCGACGGCAAGCCCCACCTTAACGCTCGGTGAGTCCGCAGAAGTGTTGTTCGGATATGTGCGCCCGGTCTGACCGTGCACCGTGAGCTCACTCACAGTTACCTCCGCTGCGCCGCCCATTGCCCTAAGCTCATAGAATGCGGCCGCTTCCGAGGTCAGATCGCCTTCACCCGGCAGATCGCGGAACGTCATCGGCGCGGAAAATATCCTGTTCGGGTATGTGACGCCGCGGATCGTTATAGGACTGAACAGATTGGGATATTTCATCATATTTCACAGCTCCCCGGCAATGCGCAGCAGCGGCTTTATTGTCCGTCCGCTGCGGGAATCAGCCTGCGCTTTATTTATGTCGGCAAGGTCATATTCACGCACCAGTTTGTCAAACGGAAAGCGCCCAAGCCTGTAGTACTCAAGCAGTTTCGGTATAAATACCTTCGGGATACTCCGCCCTTCGACAAGTCCTGTGATCGTTTTACTCTGACCCATCAGTTCGTTTTCACAGTCAAACTTCACTTCCTGTGTAGCGCCGAGGACAATGCAGGTACCCATAGGTCTTGTGCAGTTGAGGGATCGGCGAACACAGCCGCCGTTGCCTGTACAGTCGATCGCGTAGTGGACTCCCCGCCCATTGGTAATGTCCATAACATAACTCACGACGTCCTCGGACCCGTTGACCGAATGCGTCCCGCCGAGTTCCAGAGCGAGCGCAAGGCGTTCAGGTACGGTATCGACGCAGATTATTTTAACAAAGCCGGCAATCGATGCGGCCATCACGGCGCTCAGGCCGACGGCGCCGCATCCGGTTATCAGAATACTCGAAGCCGGTTCCGGATTTATATGGTTCAGTACAGCTCCTGCGCCCGTTTGAATGCCGCATCCGAGCGGCCCGCAAAGGGCGAGATCCATCCAGTCGGGAACTTTGTACAGATTATTGCGGTGAACGATAGCGTGGGTAGCAAACGCGCCCTGGCCGAAAAATATCGATACGGGGATGCCGTTTTTCGACAGGCGCCTTGTCCCGTCAAACTGTGCGCCTCCGAAGTTCAGTTCCCGGTTTCTTTCGCAGCAATAGGGGTAACCTGTGAGGCAGGATTCGCATGACCCGCAGTATCCGTAAGAAAACCCGACACGGTCGCCCGGCGCATATTCCGATACGCCAGGTCCGACCTCAACAACAATCCCGCAGCCCTCATGCCCCAGCACGGCCGGGAGAGGAACCGGAATGATCTGATGCTGTGCGACTTCATCCGTATGGCATACACCGCAGGCAACTACTTTGACAAGTACTTCATCCTTTTGCGGCCCGCTGAGATCGAGCTCATCAATGACAAAGGGAGCTCCTTTTTCATAAACAACGGCTGCAGTAATTTTCATATGGTTCCTCCCGTACTTTTTTCAGTCCCGGTATTCAAGCGCCCGCTTGCCCGGCAGCTGCTCACCGGTCCATAGTTCTGTCTGAATCGTGAGTTCCTCATATTTTTCCTGAAGCACCCTTTCAGGGCCGCACAATTCCGCACCCGGGCGCAGCAACAGCTCAAGACTGAGGACTCCGCTGCCGTATGACGCTCTGTAATCCAGCACATCGTCCAGTGCAAAAAGAATATCGTCGATCTCATTTATATTTGGCCTTCTTGACAGAGTCTTTTCACGGCCCGAAACACGGGCGAGGCGCGGCAGTTTTGAGCCGCAGCCGCAGGGCTCTTCCGTAAGGTATCCGACATCCCCGGTCCTATAGCGCACGAGGGGCATGGCTTCCCTTCTGAGCGTAGTAAACGTAATAATGCCCTCTTCCCCGCATGGCAGGGGCAATCCCGAAGACGGATCGATGATCTCAACATAGAACTCGTCGTTTCTGATGTGCATCCCCGAATGATACGGGCATTCAACGGCAAAACCGTAGCAGCTCTCCGTCAGGCCGTAGTGAAGATAGACCTCGCATCCCCATACGCGCGAAACAGTGTCCGCTACGCTCGGTGAGACATAATCCGCGGATAAGAGAACGTTGCGGGGCCTGATCTCCGGAGCGGTGAGCGCGAGACGCCTCACGGGCACCGGAAGGCCGACGATGGTGTTCGGCTTTAACTGCGAACATCTCAATGCGGCCTCGCCGTAATCGCTTATCAGGCCGTATCTTACGGGTATCGCTCCGAAGCGCGACAGACCCTCGCTCAGTTGGCCGGAGATGCCGTCAGGTGCTGCGCCGGGCATGAATATCATCACGGTGTCCCCCGCAGTGCAAAGAGGCCTCATACCCTCGTCAAAAAAAGAAATGTTCCGCTCAATATCCCCGGATGTAAAGTAAATGCGCTTTACATTTTCGGTTCCGGAAGTTTTCAGCGAAACAATTCTTCTTATCTCGCGCTGCGGAACGCATACCATATCGGTTCCGGCGCTGATAATGTCATCGGAAGATAAAAACGGCAAATTTTCAAAATCGGAAAAGGAATCCAGGGTTTCAATCGTCCCGCCGCAAAGTGACCGGTATCTCCTGCTGCACCTGAACAGGCGGAAGACCTGCTCGTTTATACACTTGAGCTGATATGCCCTCAGTTCCTCAAGCGGGGCGTCCGAGCTCCATGTAATCATTTATCTTCCAGTATCTCTTCGACCTCCGCCATACGTCCAAGCGCCAGATCGGAGGGTATCAAAACCATGCTGCATTTCGGGCAATTGAGAATGTTTTCACTGAAAGTTCTGCCCATATACTCAAACAGAGTCTTGCGCTTGACCAGTTCCCCGCCGCAGCGGCCGCATAACCATTTGCGCTCCTCCATCTGCTCAGACCCCCTCTTTGAAGTGCATGCGGTGCGAATACGCGTCAATTATCTCATAGACATTGTAATTCTTCCTGTACTCGACCCAGTATGTGAGGACATCTGTGACCATGCGGCAAAGCAACGAGCCGTGCTCGGGATCTATGAAATGCTCTCCGCTCTCGATTGAGCGCCAGATTGTCTCGCGAACGTCGTTTCCCGTTATCAGGCGCTCATCCATAGCTTCCTGTACTTCGGGGCTGATTGACAGCTGAATGTCATCCCACGGCTGCTTCTGCACGCTGAAACCGCCTCCCGTCAATTCTCTCATGAGAGTTTCTTTTACCTTCAGGCTGTTAGCCCTTTTCCGGTCAAAGCTCGGTACTCCTCCGCTTTCAAGACCGTATGCGACGTCGAGAATGTGGGCGCATTCTTTACCTTTGCTTTTAAAAACTTCTCGGCAATTCGCGCACCAGACTATAAAAGGCAGGTCGTTTGCGCTGACCCGGTTTGTAACTATCTTGTCGTAGAGTTTGCGGTTCGCGGTCCGCATCTGCCCCCCGTAACCGCAGCAGCGCCCCTTCTGAGAATGCTCCTGAGTTATGATGCCCGCCTTTGAGCTGAGGGAACGCACGGCGTTCTGCGCGGCGGCATCCTGTCTCGCGGCACAGGGGTCGAAAACAGCAGCCTTTTCAAAGGGTGCCCCGACGGGGGTAAAGCCCTTCTGTTCCAGGAGCTCGTATAAGGAGATGCGAGGTATCTGAGGCAAAAACTTTTCAAAAATGTTCATACATGTGGCGCAGGCGAACACCAGCACGGGCTCGCCGAGTCTCTGCCATTGTTCAAGAATTACACCGCTGTTTTTATCGAACCGGGATTTGTCGCCCGCCCAGTATGCGGGAGCTCCGCAGCATCCGAGGATAACGCCGGTGCTGTAATTTTCGGACAGAAAATCATAGGATCGCAGCACGTGCTCGGGGTTTGACGCTCCCAACTGACAACCAGGGAAAAAAGCGTATTCGCATCTGCTGCTGTCTTTCGGAGGCGCGGCGAAAGAGTATTCGCCGGTAGCAAAGTCCATCTCCCGCAGCCAGAACCAGTGCAGTGCTTTCGGTTCATTCTTGGTGCCGAAACGGTCTTCACGCGAAAACCTGAGAAGCGATCCGATATCGACGCCCTCGGGACATATCTGCTTGCAATGGCCGCAGTCGTTGCAGGAGTATACGAATCTCGTGATCTCATGCGTCGCGATCGGGGGGTTCGCGTTTGAGTCGGTGTACACCTCGACCGCCATTTTGCGCGGAGGTTTCGCCGTACTCTGCAGCAGTTCACACTCGTCGTAGCAAAGGCTGCAGTCACACCGCAGGCATCTGGAGGCTTCGGCGGCCGCTTCCTCCGCTGTGTACCCGTCGGGTGAGGACATCACGACGCGCGGGGACTTCCGTGCTCCCTTGTGAGGGAGAATATGTTCACATCCCGTATATTCGTCATGGCCGAGCTCGGCGCGATTCGTTTGCACGTAGCCTTCCATGATGCGGGCGGTTTTTGTGGCAGTCGCGATGCTTTCGATCTCCCCTCTGCCGCAGAGCTCGCCGCCAAGGAATACACCCGGCTGCGAGGTCGTCTCGAGGATCGGATCCCAGCTTGACAGGAGACCGAAGGAGCTGCCGTTTTTCCCTGTCGCTACGTACACGGCGTCATAAGGCTTTATTTCGTCCAAAGATTCAACGTTGACTCCGAATCTGAAGTCAACCTTGACGGACGCGAACTGAGTTCTGAAATCTTCGTCAAACTCGTCAAATCGGGGGTGATCGCGCAGATGCCCGCCCCAGCCCTCGTTTTTGTCGTAGACCGTTACGGGGTATTTTTTATTTGCCAGGTCAAGCGCGCACGCAAGTCCGGCGGGTCCCGCACCGATGACCGCTATCTTTTTGTCTTTAGGCGGTAGAGCATACGTGTCGGCCTTTTTGTTTTTCGCGTATTTGACGCTGGCAGCCTCAACGTCGCGGATGGCGATGGGTTCGTCTCCCAGGACGGTGCGCTGGCAGTGCTGAAGGCAGGGCTGGGGGCACAAAGCAGCAACCACAGAGGGGAATATTATGGCTTTTCTGTACGTTTTGTATGCCGTGTTCCATTTTTGATTTGCTGCCTTGTCCATGAAAGTTCGCAGATCCAGGTGGAACGGGCACACATGGCCGCATGAGGGCAGCTCCCCCTTGAAGCATTTGTTTGTGAAAACAGCGGAATCTTCAAGCTGCATTCTTTTCCACTTCCTTTCCGCGCACGGGGCTGCGAATTTTTGAATCCTGAAATCAGGGCTGCCCCAACAGAGACAGCCCTGATCAGCATTGTGACGGGTTTAGATCGGGTTTGCCTTGATATATTCGAGTTCCTCGTTCAGGTCGGAGCCGAGGTAGTATTTCTCCGGGATCGGATCACGGTTCTGCGCAAGGGCTTCCAGACCGGCCTTGATCTTATCAGGCGTCGCGGGGAGCGCGTATATGCGCACGCCGCAGGCGTTGCGAATTGCGTTTATGACCGCCATGTGGTTCGAAGACTGGAAGCACTCGGAGCAGCCGCAGGATCCGTGCGGGCCGGCGGGACGGGGATTCTCAACGAAAATAACGTTGAAGTCATCGGGAATATCGGTGATCTTCGGGATACCGCAGGTAGCGATATTGTTTTGCCTCAGTTCGTTGTCGTAGTTCTCGGACAACGCAAATCCTATGCTATGGGAGAGGCCGCCGTACGCCTGTCCTTCAACTGCGAGTCTGTTGCCCACCACGCCTACGTCGCAGACTGTGGTATAGCGCAGCACAGTCGTCTTGCCTGTATTCGTATCCACATCCACAAGGCAAGTATTGACACAATACATATAGGTCGGGTTCTTCTCGCCTTCGCCGGTGTTCGGATCAAGTCCCGGCGGCAGGCCGAGATTGAACTGGTCGTAGTGGCCGATGTATTTTGTCGGTATACCCTCTGCAACCATTTCATCATAGGTTCTGTAGGTGCCGTCCGGTTTGCGCATGGCATCCATGAGCTTGTTCGCCGCATCGATCGTCGCGTTGCCGCCCATGTAGTGGCTCCGGGAGGCTGCTGCAAGGCCGGAATCCGGACAGATCTTAGTGTCGTTCATAACAAGTTTGATCTGGCTTGCCTTGACTCCCAAAGGTTCGAGCGCTTTGACCGCGTGCGTAAGAGCACCGATATCGCCGCCCTGGCCGACGTCTTCCCATGTGTTGTAATGGGTGAATGTGCCGTCGGGCATGAGTTCAAGGGCGACTTCGCACTGGTCGAACATGCCGATGGTGATGATAAATCCGCCCATAGATATGCCGACACCCATGTGCTTGCCTGCAGCCTTGCCAGCTTCTGCTTCGGCCTTGTAAGCGTCATATATCGGTTTGATCTTTTCAAGCAGCTCGGGATACACGTAGTCGTGGTATGGCCTGCTGTTGATCGTCAGATCACCCGGGCGGGCGGCGTTAATATAGCGGAACTCCCAGGGATCTATACCGGCCTTCTCCGCCAGCATATCTATCAGCGCTTCGGTGGTCGTATAGATCTGCGGCGCGCCGAATCCGCGGTAAGCAGTGTTGAAGGCATTGTTTGATGCCGCGCCGCGGGCCAGAGCTTTGAAGTTCGGAACGTTGTACCCATGGAAACCGACAGATACGAGGTTGTTGAATATTTTTCCGGCAACCATGCCGTAAGCGCCGTGGTCGAGTCCCACGTCATATTCGGCAGCTATGATCTTGCCGTTTTTATCGCAGCAGATGCGTCCGTTGGCGAATGTTGCGGACCGCTTGCCCGAGATGTGGTTAAACTCGGCGTAAGGCAGCGTCATCGTCACGGGCATGTTCAGGACCTGAACAGCCATCGCGGCGAGAGCGAACGTCTGTCCGCCGATCGAGTAGCCGAATGAACCGCCGGTGGGATTCATGATGATGCGGATCTGATCCATGGGGAGGCCGGAAGTCTTCGAAACGCACTCGCGCGCCTCGGTTACGGCCTGGGCCTTGCACTGTATCGTGAGCATCCCGTCTGTGCCCCAATAGGCCTGTACGGTATCCGGCTCAATCGGAAGGTGCGGTTCATGCTGGGAGTGGAAGCTGCCTTCCACCACATACTCGGCGTCGTCAAACAGCTCGTCTGGGTCTTTTCCTTTGAAGACCGGCTGCTCCATGTAGAAGTTGGGCACGCCCTCGTTGAGCTGGATCGCGTTCGGCATTACGGCTTCCGGCAAGGTACGGTAGACGGGCAGAAGCTCGAGATCCATTTTGACGAGCTTTGCGGCGGCTCTAGCGTGTTCCTCCGTGTCGGCTGCGACCAGCGCTACGATGTCGCCGATACGGTTGATCTTTTTGTCGCAAAGAAGCGGGAATATAGTCAGGCCCGTGCCTTTCTGGCGGGGCACGACTGCGGGTGAGTCGATGTTGTTTTCGCCCGGGACATCCTTGGCCGTCATGACTTTATAGACGCCTGCTGCCTTTTCGGCCTCCGAGATGTCGATCGACTTGATCTTCGCATGGGGCACTGTCGCCATAACGACAGCGAGGTGGGCAAACCCTTCTGGCACTTTAAGTTTTATGTCGTCGCCGTAATCGGCAAGACCGAGCACTTTTGCAAGCGCGGTCGGCCTGGGGCGCCGGCTGCCGTAAATATCTGTCTCGCTCTCTTCGTCGTAGGTGATATCGGCCATGGTCGCCTCGCCGCGCATTACCTTGGCTGCAGCCATAACAGCATCCACGATAGGCTTGTATCCCGTGCAGCGGCATACGTTGTTGTGGGCGCGGAACCACTCGCGTACTTCTTCGCGGGTCGGGTCCGGGTTCTTGCTAAGCAGACCGTAAGCGGAAATGATAAAACCGGGCGAGCAGAAACCGCACTGTACGCCTCCGTAAGTTATCCATGCCTGTTGCAGAGGGTGCAGATTCTGAGCGGATCCCACGCCTTCAATCGTGCGGACCTCCGAAAATTCCGGGACCTTCTTCATTTTCAGCGTACAGGAACGGATGACCTCACCGTTGAGGATGACTGAGCAGGCTCCGCAAACGCCGATGCCGCAGCCGATCTTTGTGCCCGTTAGACCCATCCGCCGGAGCACCGTAGCCAGGCTGTCCGCTTCCGGATCACAAAGAACGAACCGCTGAACATCATTGATCGTCAGAGCAATTCTTTGCAGCTTTTTCATCTTTTCACCTTCGCATTCATAATTAATGTCAGTGCCATGTTTAATTCATTGTAGCATAAGTTCTTTTTTGAGGCAACAGATTTTAGGGTCAACAAGACGCGTCAACAAGACGCGTGGAGCATGTTCTCTTCCGCCAGAGCGGTATACAACCTGTTTAGCATATACTCCAGCGCGCTGCCGGGGACAGCGAGATGAAGCCGCTCAAATCCCGAGCCGCCTTCACCG
>Ga0209723_1004217_pt1 | contig 16319 bp, 12 predicted proteins | sample BiotimSIPDNA_2_FD_185750 | JGI IMG/M metagenome (GOLD analysis project Ga0209723, IMG submission 185750) | Anaerobic biogas reactor microbial communites from Washington, USA - Biogas_R2 time_0 SIP DNA (SPAdes) (version 2) | ecosystem: Engineered > Bioreactor > Anaerobic > Unclassified | place... | reverse complement strand
AACGGCGCGTGGTCGAACCCAACGGCACCTTGTCGGCCCAGGACTTGGCCGACCGTGTCTGCAAAACCTTCAACTGCACTCATGAACCGCATCTTGCTATTCCAGAAAATGTCGCCTGTTAATGCATTAGGAAATGAAAGATTTCCAAGTTTACGCCGTGTAGCTTATACTCTCTATGACCTATAATATGCGTTTGTTGAGAGTCCAAGATTCCTTCTAAAACATCTTGATGATATACCCCTGAATCAAAATCTTCTTTTGTCAAGAAGTCAACCGCCTTATAATCCCTGAAAGCTGTTCTGGTCAATCCTTGTAGACCAATATTGGGAGAAAATGATTGAGACGTTACTATGATAACTTTGGCTCGTTGTTGTTTTATCAATTCCAATAGGTCTATCCACTGTCGGATTACTTTGTCGTCAGTTTCTTCATGGGTTAAACAAACATTAAGTACGACCAGATCGAAATGTTTACTTCGCAATAAATTCGTAGCTTCAGACCGATTGCTTTCTGAAGTCACTTGCAGTCCCTCATCTGTCAAAGGGGTACCTAATTTTTTGCACCACTCTCTGTCGTCATCTATGATTAATATTTTTGGCATAAGCTCCACCTGATGCAGCTCTTAGTTGCGTAATTGTGCTTTACTCAGTTACTCAGTCTTTAACGCTTCAATGATCGAATCCCGATACTTAGATGGGACTAGATATCTTTTGTCGAAGTAATAATAAATTCCGAAAGCTTTGTAAGATTCGCGAATATGTTCTGGGGTACCATAAGCTGAAACGACAATGATTTGGGTGAAAGTGTCACGTTCCTTATCTTTTTCGCGTATACAACGGATTAAATCCATACCTTGAAAATTTCTGTCATCAGCGTCGACAAGCCGTAGGTCACAAACAATCAAATCGTACGCCTGTTCGTCAATTTTGGTAACCGCTTCCTCATAAGTAGCAGCTTTTCCCACTTTATCTACTGGGGGAAGATATTTGGTTAGTGAAACTTGCCAATCTGCGTCATCATCTATTATCAATACCGCACTGGATTTTCTAGCAGATGTTTTCTGATTTGGTGAGGTAATTCTATATTCTGCTGACATTTGTTCTACAATCGCTAACAAAGAATCTTCATCATAAGGTTTGCTTATGCAGTCAGTGGCCCCCAATTTAAAGGTGATCCGCGCCCGGTTCGGAGTCAGTTCTGTAGAGAATACTACACCAACTATCCTGTTCGCACCATCTGATGACGTCAAATATGGAATGCTCTCTATATCTTCCTCAAAAGAGTTTATATCAATAAGGATAAGTGTGGTGTCCTTGCTTACACTGGGATTTTCTGCAAGTAGTTTGCGAGCCATTTGACTTGACTGAGCAGTATAAACAACGTAACCATTGTTAACTAGAATAGTTTTGTAGAACTCAAGCCAACTCTGTTCCGCATCTATAATGAGAATGGTTCTCTCCCCTTTGCTTGTCATAGTGTTTTACCCCCTTGGCAGACGAACAGTGAAGGTAGTACCAGTACCTGGCTGGCTTTCAACTTCGATATTCCCACCAATATCGCGCAGAAAAGTCCGAATCCACCATAATCCAAATCCTAAATGATGTTTTTTCTTGTTTTCACTGCTCGGGTGTGACAGTAGCTCAAATATTCTATCCTTCTCACTATCTGGAATTCCAATCCCTGTATCAGTAAATGCGACCGTTATCCAATTGTCGTCATAGTCAGTGCGAATGGTCAGGATCTTCGAATCAGAATTCTCCATAGCCTCAATTGCATTGGCAATGATCTCTAAGAATACCTCAACAAAAAAACGATTAACTTTCACAAGCGGCAAAGACTCTGCGTAATAAGTATTCAAGTATATGTTGGCAGGAATATTTGCGTTCTTTATTGCTTCTTTAATTAAGAACACAATATTTGAGGCTACCATACGTTCTTTAGTAGCTCGCAAAGGTTTGAAAAGCAAATGTGACAAATCAAGCAAGTATTGGTTGTTGCGCAAAATGTCATCCAGAGTTTCTTTTACAATTACATCATCTTTCAATTTATCTTCAAGGTATTCCGATAATTCATATGCCCCCAAACGTACCAGCCCACCCTTGTTTCCAATTCGATGTGCTAAACTACCCGCTAAATGTCCTAATTCTACCAAACGTTGCATCTTGGCAAGTTCTTGGGTCTGTTGATATTGGCGAGCATTGTGAAGAGCTATGGCTGCCTGCATACTGAAAAGCAGTGATAGTTTTTTCTCATCTTCACTGAAAAAGTGATCCTGAAAATAGTCTATAAATAATACCCCTACACATTCTTCCTCAAACATAAGGGGAATACCTGCATAAGACGCCACAGACTTTCCATCAATCATCTCATGCTCGTTTGCTTCCATCGCTTGCATAGATTTAAAAACAGGGTTAGGTCTTCCTGCTATCTGTTTTGCAAGTCCAGAACCAGAAGGTCGCCTAATTTCCTCTCTTGTAGAGCCAGCTCGTACTCCTGGATCGAACTCTTGGCGCAGGGCGTTGTAGGGGAATATTGTTATTACATCAGCATGGATTAATGTATGTATCCCCGTAGCAATTGAGAGAAGCACATTGCTTTTGTCCAGTTTTGAATTTACTGTCAGACCTATATTGTAAAGGGTTTCAAATTGTTCAGTGCGATGTATTGATTCATTGTATAGGCGCGCATTTTCAATCGCCACCGCAGCTTGATTTGTCAATAATTGAATGATTTTCTTTTCTTCTTGAGAAAACAGATGTGGTTCAAAGTAGTTAACATAAAGCACACCTACACTTCTGCCACGATTGATAAGCGGAATACTGGCAAATGCATGAGTAGCCCTCCCCTGGATAGAATTGCGTTTGAACTCGGGTCGTATTTCGACATCTTCCACAAACAAAGTTTGTTGGTTCCTGGCGATTGTAGCGGTAAAGCCATCACTGTCGGGGATGGTTGGTATCTCTTCAATCTTGCCACGGCGAATGCCGGCTTCAAATGTGCCTTTATCCGGATCATAAGGAAATAGCGTAAAGAAATCAGCTCCCGTAATCAGGGCCGCGTGTTGCACAATCGCCTCAAGTACTTCTCTTTGATCGAGCTGCGAGGCCAGCTTCACACCAATATCCTGAAGCGCCGTGAGTTGTTTTGTACGCTCCTGAACTCTTTCCTCAAGATCTACGTTGAGATCAGCGAGTTTTTTGTTCGAATCGGTCAGATCAGCATACAATCGCGCATTCTCCAACGCCACCGCCGCCTGTCCAGCTAATGTCATTAATACGACAATGTCATCAACTCCGTAAAGATTCGCCACTTCATCATTCTGCAGAGAGATGATGCCCAATACCTGATTTTCACGCACCAGCGGCACACCAACCCAAGATTTGGGGACAGGTTTGACTCTCGGTTCGATATTCTGTTCTTTGTACCAGGCCTCAACATCCACCGGACACAGCGATTTTTGGGTTTGCAATACGACTTCAGTCAAGCCTCGCAATTCACTGGTCAGATCAATCTTGCGCGAAGGCCAGTCATATTGTCGCTCGCCATCAAATACAGCCAATGGGAAACTCAATTCTTGTGTTTTGGCATCATAGAGAGCGATGTACATGTCGCGGGTGTCCATTAACCGACTCGCTTGTTCGTAGATCGCGTCCAGAATTTTGCCTTCGTTGAGACGGATACCAGCAGCAAGATTCTGCCCGGCATCGTTGACCACACTCAGTTGTTCAAATAAACGCGTGTTTGCCAGGGCTACCGCTGCCGCGCCTGACATGGCTTGCAGCACCTCAATATCGTCAGAGCCGTAGAGCTCCGCGACCTCATCGTTCTGCAAGGCAATGACGCCCAAGACTTGCTCGCCGCGCATTAACGGCACTCCCATCCATGACTTTGGTATTGGGGCCGTCACTGGAGGTCCGCCGCGCTCGGCGTACCACTTAGCCACGTCCATTGGACAAAAAGGCCTGTGTTCAGTGTCACGCAGTACGACTTCAGTGAGGCCACCCTGTGTTGGATCCACGAGCTCGGCTTTCCGTGGAGGATACTGCACCTGGTTACCATCCTCATAGGCTAATGGGAAGTCCAGCATCTGCGTTCCACGGTTATAGAGCGCGACGTACATATCACGGTTGTCCATCAAGCGCCCGATTTCCTCGTGGATAAGTACAAGAATCTTTTCGACAGTCAGATGGGCGCCGGCGGTCAGGGTTTGTCCTACGCGGTTGACTAACCTGAGGCTCTCCACCAACCGTGTGGTTGCCAAAGTCCCGCCTGCGCGGTTGACCATCGTCTGGAAGAGCCGCTGAAGCCTCACATCGTAAGCATTTTTTCGGTTGTGGTGTTCGATCACGATGAAGCCGATGGTGCGCCCACGCGCTTTCAATGGCACGCCCAACCAGGAAAGCGGCCACGGATCAGGTTCGGGGACACAGACTAGTCTAGATCCTTCGCGTTCTTTAAGCCAGGTCTGCAAGTTGCGCTCAACAAACACCGGTTGTCCAGCAGGGAAGAGATTATCAGGAAACTGTGCTTCTGGGTCGTAAGGTCGAGGATGCCATGACACTGCATCGTTACTCAAAACTTCCATTTTGCCGTTACGACGCTGTGCGACTATGGGGAATTCCAGTTGCACAGTGACACGGTCGTAGAGGGCCGCGTAGAAGCGGTCGAAGTCAATAACCTTCTGCGCTTGCGTGAGCACCGCTTGCAGCACAGCAATTTCATTGGGATTGGCCATAGAAATATCTCCCTCGTTTCAGGCGTTTATCGTTTGCAACCATCTGCGATGCGCCTCGTTGTATCCTAGTTGATCAAATGGAATACCTTCTGTATCCAGTTCGGCTTTTATTAACGGCAGAGGAAATCCATATTTTTTGACGAGCGTCAGTGTCTGAGTGCCACTTAATCTGCCATTTACGTCTTGCCGGATAAAGCGATTGAGTTGGCGATAACCGGTTCTTAGAGTACGTTCAAAACGTTTCCTTTCCAGTCCAAAGTAGGATAGAAGTTTACTGTGCGCAGATGCTAAATGTGGGAATGTGTTTTTATATAGCTGCAGTGTTACATCAATAAGCTCAGAAACAAAATCAGCCCCTTCTATTCCCAAAACCCTCTCGCTCATCAGGATATCACGGATGAGCAACCGCATAATCCGCGCGCGACCGCCTTTGCCGGGGGGGGGGGCGCCATCAGCAGCTAGAAAGAGCAAGGCACGAATATGATCGGCGATGACGCAGCACTGTGTGTGTGTTGTAGCTTCCGGTAACGAGTTTGGCAGATGTGGATACGTCGCTACGAATTGCACCGACGGTGCGAAATATTCAAGGGCAAACACCGACGAATGGCCTTGCACGGCCATTGCCAGGCGCTCCACACCGATCACGGTTTCGTCAAAAGGTGTCGACAGAGGGAACAGTGCATTGGTCGTCTGATCAATACAGTAGTGAATGAATAGGATATTAGCAATTTCAATAAACCGTCCACACCCACATCCTGGTTGACAATCTTTGTCGCAACGAAGTTCCTCACCACGGTCGAAATATACTTCGGTGGTCGGGCCACACTTGCGGAAACGCTCCAGACCGGTTAGCCCATCGCCTTGTTTCCAAAAACCGGCCTCAACGTCGACATCAATGATCTGCGCCGGTACAACGCTCAATGCTTGCCAAGCCTCGAATGTCAGCGCGTCTGGTTGTAATTGGTGGCCATCGAGTTCTCCTCCGGCAAAGTTTGTAACCCAGAGTCGCTCAGAATCCAGTCCAAGATTCTCGGTTAAAAACCGCCATATCTTTCCAAGTGTCTCTTGCCTTGCCACATGGCCAAAAGCAAATGCCCCCCCCATCTCAAAAAGACTTAAGTGTACTGGGCTGTTTCCGACTTTCTCGATATCAAAATGGCGGAAACATGGCTGCACAAGTACATATCTTTCCCCGCTGTGGTCTTCGTCATGTTCAACGCCTGTTTCGATCTGCGTCAAACCGGCGCTTCCTACGAAAGTCATAGGCGTAGCAGGATCGAGCAACGAACCAGACAGTAATAGCTGATGATTCTCTTTTCGATAGTGTTGGAGAAATCGCTTTCTAATATCAACCGTGTGCATGCGGCTCCTGAAGTCGTGTCGGGCTATACTTCTTGTTCCACGTCTGTAAGTACTTCGCCAAGATCGCCAAGTGCCAAAGCTTGGTCCAAAGTTATCTGCTCTTGCGCCCAAAACAGATTAGAATTTCTAATAGCTGCTGCAGATTGGTTAGCAGCCAACTCGAGAAATAGTTTGTCGTCCTTTGTGAAATGATACGTTGAGTGTAAATAAATGGATAACCGGCCAACCAACTCCCCCGCAGAAATCAGAGGCAAATAGGCCGCAGCTCGCACTCCCTGTTTAATGCGCTCAGGACGGACATTGGGGACTCCACGTTGCTCAACCGAGGTATCATCAATGTAAAGAGGTTTTCGCTTTTTTACCACATAATCGCTCACGCCATCAGGGCGCGGTGGGAAATAATCTTCCATCGCCAACGCTCGCGATGATATTAGGTTCTTGAACTCTTTGCTCTCCGCGTCATACAGTCTGATAGCACAAGAGCTTTTCTTGAAAATCTGGCTGAGATTCTCAACTATCAAATCGGTGATTCTCTCGATATTCGTAGGATCAGAAATGATCTCGCTCATAATCGTATGCAGTAGAGCTAAACGCATATTTAATTCCTGCGATTTATCATATAGACGCGAGTGCTCGAGTGCGATTGCCCCCTGTTCGGCCAGGGCCGTCAGTAGCTTTTTCTCCTCTTGGGTGGAAATATGCCCTTGCGCGCTGTTGAGGAACAAGACACCCACGACACGATCTCCCAATTTGAGAGGTATACCGATACTTGACTTCATTCCACTCTGGGCAAATTTCTTTGAAATCTTAGGGTGGCTGGTAATATCCTCTACTTCAACGATTTGACCAGTGCTATAAACCTCCCAGGTCAACCCTAACTTTTCAGAGAATCGCGTCGGTAGGTGCCCAGACTTAAGCGGGTATTCGTAACTCGCGATAATCTCCTCTCGTTCACTATCGATGGTATAGATGATTCCTAGGTTAGTGTCGGTCAGTATCATCGCACCTTCAACAACCCGGCGCATAGATTCCCCCAGATCCAAAGCCGAACTGATCGATCGGCTCACGGATTGAAGGACTCCCAGACGTTTGTTCTGTTCGGTTAACCTTTGTCTGACGATCGCAATACCAATCTGCGCAGCGGCAGTAGTCAATACTTGCTCATTAAACGTGTCATAGACATTGGACGTCTCAAAATTCTGAACACCGATAACACCGAAAACTTCATCACCGACCTTGATCGGAGCGCCTAGCCAGCATTTTGCTACACTAGCTGGATCTTCAGGAAGTTTAGGTGTGATTCCATGTTCTTTGCACCAATCCTGAACATTTTCGCGGATGTGAACCGTTTCTCCTTGCTCAATCACATATTCCATCAGTCCCTGCTCACCGACCCTTGGGGCAAATTCTCCAGATCGGGCTTTAACTTCCTTCCCCTGCTCAACTACAAAGCTAAACGCGATCTCATTGGTATCCTTTGTATACTGTGCGACATAAATGTTCGTCAGGTCCATCAATGTTGATGCTTCTTTATGAATCAGCCGAGCCATATCATTAACACTTAATGGCTGAGGTGCACTCAAGCCCTGGCTTATTTTGCTCAATGCTCCCAAGTCACGAATGCGTTTCTCCCTTTCCTCAAATAGTCGCGTATTCTGAATGGCGATCGCGGCCTGATCAGCAAAGAGCTCCAATGCCATTTTCTCTTCTTTGACAAAACTGTGCCGAGTGCCCCAGGAGACGGCTAACCTTCCCACCAGTTCTGTCTCCTCGATCAATAGCGGAAAGTAAGCAACAGCCCGTGTCCCTCGTTGCTGGACCTCTTCACGAATCACAGGTGCATCATTAGGTAACCTGGCATCAATGTCTTCCGCATAGATCGGTTCCTTATATTCACGAAGATACCAACTCGTTCCCTGTGAACGTGGAGGATTATTGGTATAGTCCGATGGTCCATGAGAGCTAATTACATTGCCGAACTGCTCTGCTTGAGTGTCATAAAGCCTGATCGTGCAAGAAGTAGCACCAAATATCTTTTTGAGTCTATCCGCAATTAACGTGGATACGCCCTCGGAATCAGCAGCCTGCCTTAACTTCGCTGTGATTTCCTGATAAATTTGTACAAGTTCTTCAGCGCGTCCACGAAGCTCCTCTTGCGTCCTAAGTTCATTTTGCAACCGTTCATATAGCCGGGCACTGCGAATGACCGTTGCAACCAGATTAGCAAAAACCCGGATAACATTTAGTTCCTCGGCCGAGAATCGATGGGGACGCCGAAAGTTTAAATACAGAACACCAACATCTACCTCCAATGCTGCCTCGGTTACTTTGAGAGCAACGCTGACAAAAGACTCAATGGCCTCTCTTGATAGGAACTTACTCGCCCTAAAATCCAGATCAAGTGTGTTGATGTCTTCTACGACCAGCATACCGGTCTCAGAGTTTCGAATAGACTGAGCAAGTCCCGCCTTTCGAGGTTTGTGCGTCAAAGTGAGGCCGTGCTCGAGTTTATAGGCCACCACATTTTCTTCGTCGAAGTAAAAATCATCTTCCGAAGGATCATAGGGATACAACACCGCACAGTCAGCATTGATCAACGCGCAAGCAGTTTCAACCACCTCTCGCAGTATGACTTTTGGTCCCTTTTCGATACGTCCGGTGATGACGTTGCTGATCTCAACGAGTTTGCTTAATACAGCTTCTTGCTTTAGCCACCTGTGTTCCGCCGCTTGCCTGACGATAATGCCCAGTTCCTCTAGTGAATAGGGTTTGGTAATATAACGATAGGCACCCTCTCGAACAGCCTGCAGACCAGCGCTAGGGTCCTGTCCACTGAACATCACAACTTCAAGGTCCGGATATTCATCTTTGATCTTCTGCATCATTGTGACGCCATCCATCTCCGGCTGTAACACCTGGTCTGCTAGAATGACATCATAACCTCCATGGGCTTTTTGGATGCGGGAGATCGCTTCTTCACCACTCTTGGCGACCTCGACAACCATCCTCTCCTTGCGTTCCAACAACTCCGCTAGGTTTTCACCTTGTTCGAGACTGTCATCCACAATCAGAACTTTAATATTAGATTCCGTCATCTGCGACCTCCTGAGCTAGCACAACCGGTAATTCCACAAGAAATGTGGAACCGACAAACATGTAGCTTTTTTCTAAAGAAATTCTCCCGCCTAAGGATTCCAATAAGCCTTTACTGATAAAGAGTCCCAATCCAGTACCGCTTCCCTTGGTTGAAGTACCCAACTGAAATATCCAGTCCCAAAGTTTGCAATGGATACCCGGTCCTTCATCAATGAATTGGATCTTAATAGGGTGATCTCTGTCGCGAATGTCGTATGCACTAGCGATTTGAAGTTGACCAGGATAACTCTGTTCAGCCATTAATTGTATTGCATTTACTGCAATGTTCAAGAAAACCTGCTCAAGCTTAAGAGAAGAAATACGGGTCAATGGTAATCGATCGTCAAATCGAGTTTCGATATGGATTTTGTTCATATAGGCAAGAGGAGACAATTGTCTTACAGTTGCTGCGAGGATTTGGTTGATGTTTACAACCAGGCGTTCCTCTTTCTGCATTAATCCGAGGTAGCGTTTGGCAAGTTCTCGTAGCTCAGCACTTGAGTCGAGGATGCGCGTTGCGCGTTTTGCCATCTGTGTTGTCCGCGCAGCCAGTAAAGCCGGCTCCGTTATCACCAAGTTGTCCTGACAGTCCAGTTCCAAAAGCTGTGCTTCCTGCTCAATGCGGTTAAGTTTATTGCGTAATTCGTGCAAAAGTCCAGATGACAACTGCCCCAACAGAGCAAAAGTGTGTGTGTGCTGGAGTTGTGTAGTGATATAGTTTTCGTTGATAAGTGCTGCAACATAAATAGAAAATGCTACAACTAGTCTCTGAACATCTTTCGAAAACTTGTCCTGTTCACGGTCAAGGACAAAAAGTGCACATTTTGTATCAGGTATGTTTACCGGAACAGGCACAGCAAGACAAGACTCCGCATAGTGAAATGTCAGAAAAGTATCAAACCTTTTTGAGCTTGTAGCCTTTCCTTCAAATATATCCTCCTCATCAAGTGCAACGTTCATTACGATGCTGAATCGCAAAGACTGCAAGGCTTCCTGTTGTACAGCGATAACCTCTGAAGAACTGACTCCGAGGATAGCGATTTGGCGCGTAAAGACATCGACTTGAAACAACAACACAGTTTGCGCATCTATTAACAGGCGAAGATCATCAAGTACAGAATTTGAGAATTCGCGGAAACCATTAAAATGATGAGCCTGTACAGATGTAGTGTCCAAGAATCCTGTATTCAGTATTCTGCGTTCGGTCGGCAGTCGCGGAGAGCGCTCGAACAGTGCGCCTGTTTCAGCAGCTATCAATACATTCGAGAGTTCAGCATAATCTATGGGTTTGAACAAAATGTCAGCGATAGGTAAACCATCAAATTCCGACACGTCCTGAGTAAACTGATCTTGAGCGGTGATCAAAACGATGATTATGTTTGGGGCGCGACCAACTAAATCATCCACAATGGTTGTTCCGAGGGTATCAGGTAAATTCACGTCCAAAAAAACCAAGTCGAAATCTTGAACAACAAGCAGTGCATCCCGCCCAGTCTCGATACATTGAACATCATATTCGTAACGTCTCAACCACTGTTTAAATCCTTGAGAAAACTCCTGATCATCGTCTACGATGAGGATACTACGAATTCGTTGCCGTAATTTCGCGCGGAGTGAATCATCGGTTCCATATTTAGCCCACAAGAGCCGTCTTGTCGGCTTTCGTGGTGTAGCTTTAGTATTCTGATCGAACCCCTGATGCCGCTTACGCAAATACTCGATTATACTCAACCCAATGCGACGTTTCTGCTCGTCAAGCGTCTCAATAACAACCTCGACTTGATCACCCACCCAAAGAAGATCATAAATCGGTTTGTCTTGTGCCCTTGGAATAGCCGATTTATGCAACAAGCCTACAACACCAGGTTCGATTTCTACAAAGGCGCCATAACCCTCAAGGTTGACCACTTCGCCGGGAACGACACTGCCAGGGCGATATCCGGCTTGCTTTATTTTATCCCAAGGATCCCCTTGCGCTCGCTTTAGGCTGAGTTCGATAAGGCCTTCTTTACCATCATGGCCTAAAACAACAGCTTCGATCTCCTCGCCAATGATATAGGTGCGTTCTTTTCCCTTAAGCGATCTACTCCACGACAGTTCCTGTCTACGAATGACACCCCTCCGTCCATCGTTGAGCTGGACAATGATGCCGGATCCCACAATACGCAGGATTTTCCCGGCGACTCGATCGCCCTGCCGGGGAATGTATATGGATTCATGGGGTATGCTCATTGTAGATATTACCTATACTATTCTGGGCATTAATATTCATTCCTTACGACTAAAATCCCACAAAAATTGTATCACAAAATCTATCAGTGTACAGGAGCCACCTTTACTGCTTTAAGTAGACCATTTAACCCAACCGCACAATTGTGAAAAACGCCCTAGCTGAATCCCTCGCTGGGCAATCTATAGAGCAAATGCCAACCAAGACAGTGAATATCAGTTCATTGTTACCCGTCCACTTCTATGCGCTGACATTCACCGCGTTGAATACGCCCCACTCTTCAATCCATCCCAACAGCCCTTCAATGTCAAACAGCCGTTCGGCCAGGAAGCGCGCTTCCAGTTCCGGTGGTAACAAGGCCTGGAATTCACTCAACCTGCCACGGGGCAATGCGCGTACCAGTGCCATCACCCGGTCGACGGAGAAAAAGTCTGGTTGGCGAATCGTGTCCAGGGCCTGGCTTATATCTTGTCGTTGAAGTGGCACGTGCGTGGATGAAGTGATTTCGAGGGCTAGGGCATCCTCCTTCACCTCACAGCCTAGTAACAAGCCTAATGCACGGGCGAGCAGCAGATTGATACGATCTCCGGCAGAGGTGTAGAGATGCCAGGCGCGCCCCTCACTCTGCATCGGGAGCGGCCCGGCTGAGACGATGTACGCCCATTGGACGCGGATGCGGTGCAGGCGCTCCTGCGCGCGCGGGGTGAGGAAGGGATAAGTCTCGTCGATTTGCAGGACAGCGCGGATCTCCTGGGCGATCTCACGGCCTAGCAGCGGCCCGCCGCCACCCCAACGCGGAATCGCGCCGCGCGGTGCCGGCGTGACGACCATCACGCCTTCGTCGAAATCCAGGTGTAGCACCTGCCAGGCGCGCCCCGCCAGCACGAAGACGAAACCCGCCTGCCCGCCAGTCTGTTGCACGAACCAGGTCTGCAAGGCGCCAACCACCCGCCGATCCGTTGTCGTCACCGTGACCTCTTGGGGCGTCTCAAAGACAGAATAAAGCGCCAGGAAGTTCTTCCGTCCATATTGTTTCTCGCCGGTCGGCCCTAGCACGAACACGCCTTCGACGGATTGTAACACCTCAGTCGCCGTCAAATGGTCGAGCAACTGCCGGAACTCGGTGTGGGTAATTTCAGAAAATGGTTTGGCATGCTGGACGAAGTCCGACACCTGGTCACGCTGCACACCGTAGAACTGCAATGCCTGCGCCAGCGCCTGATGCGCCAACACATGCACCGCGCGACGGCTCGGACTGACCGGCTCGATCCACCCCCGACGGGCCAGGTTGACCACGGCAATGGCGCGCAACAAGGTCATTTCATCGCCGCAGAAGAAGTTCATCTCCGCCTGCGCGCCGGGTCGGCGACCGGTGCGCCCCAAGCGTTGCATAAACGATGAGACGGTTGTCGGAGCATCCAGCAGGAACGCTTTCTTCTCCAAGGCGTTCGGCGTGCCCGTCCACGAGGTTTGCGGGGTGTTGTAGGTGTGCTCGCGTACTATGTTGAACAACGTTGTTTTTGTCCCTTACCAGATTTGAGGTTATACTGGGGATCAGAATTGCCCATTGAGCGATATCAATGATGACAACAACTTTCGCAGCGATGAAGGATTGGAGAGTGAGTTATGGCCGAGATCGACAACGAAATTACAGGGCCGGCGCGTACTGCGGCTAAAGTGGAAATCCTCGCCAAGATGCCGGCGCGGCTGGGAATGATGTCGATGGTCTCCATCGGTCCGGCGATATTGAATGCTGGCATGGGTGTCGTCCGCGCCCGTGTCTCATTCTGGCAGGGAGAACAGGAGCTCTGCGGGCACGAGGTCTTGTTGCATAGCACGTCTGTCCGAGGGTGGGCAGATGAGGTGAAGTCGCTGGTTGCAGGTAAGTCGGAGCGCGATGTCATCTACTTTTCCATTGATAGCCCTGAACTGATGATGACGGCCTGGCGTTACAGTGTGGACACCGGAAAAGGGCCGTCGGTCAGCTATGAGTTGTTGATCGCCCTGGCTGCCGGGGTGTTCGATCCGTCCGTAGGCATGGGTGGCGGCACAGGGCCGGGCGTATTTCTATGCCCAGAACCGGAGATGTTGCAGCAGTTTGCACAGGATCTGCTTGCCGAAACGGAAGAGGCTCTGGAGCCGAAGCCGCTTTTTGGACGCAAGAAGAGAACTTAGCGGGTGAGCAGTCGCAGACCTATGGAATTTTCGCGCACTTGGGTGGAAGAAAATGTACTTGATCCCTTTTGTTAGTGTCGAACCGGGCCTGCGATGCGAGAAACGCGCGTAATCACGCTTTATGAACCACAGCGCGATATTCCGCCGGGTGTCTACGGCTTGGTCGAGTTCTATTGCCCTGATCCGGCGTGCGAGTGTCGCCGCGTGATGCTCAATGTATCGGAAGAACAAAACCCTGAACGCTTCCTGGCCGCAATCAGCTATGCCTTTGATCGCGATGATCCGGAAGCCGGGCCATTTCTCGACCCGCTCAACGAGCAGAGTCCGTATGCGTTCGCACTGTTGGACCTGGTGTCTGAGTTAGTGTTGACGGATCATGCTTATCTGGCGCGCCTGGAACGGCACTATCGCCTTGTGAAGAAGGCTGCCGCTAATCCCGCGCATCAAAAATTGCAAGATTCCATCGGCAGTGGGCCGGAAGCGCTGCTGGAATCTCTGCGCTCCGTTGACATCAGGCGCAATCTCCGCAGTTTGGTTGCGCCGCCGGTGGGCCGCGACGTTCCGTGCCCGTGTGGGAGCGGCAAGAAATACAAGCAGTGTTGAGGGCGACGATGAGATGAACAGGACAAACAAGGAACGTATTCTCGATTATCTTTGGTCTATCGCACCCGATTGGGCAACCAACGGCCAGATTCGAGACGCGACGGGTATCAAATCTCACCAACAGGTCTATATGCTCACCCAAGAGTTAAGGGGAAGGCGATTGATCCAGGGTGAACAGCGCGGAAAAGAGTGGATTTTCTGGGCCGATGAATCGTCCGCTGTTCACCTGACGTCACTGGGACCGGCATCGATGCGCGAGATCTTCGGCACAACTGAAGGGCAACTCTCACCACGGGCGTTTGAGGATTTGGCCCGGTCGGTGATGAGCGCGCATTTTGGCATTCCACTCGTAACGGGACAAGTCCCAGGTGTGCCGAAAGCGTTCGATTTGGTTTCACCGGATGGCAGTATCATTGGCGACGCCAAGTATTTCACGTTGGTGCAGGGACAGCACCTCCCGCCGGCGAAGTTTTCTGTCATCGCCGAACACGTGTGGCTTCTGGAGAAAACGGAGGCATCGACCAGGTTCTTGGTCTTCGGCAACCAACGGGAAGTGCCACAGCTTTGGCTGAAACGGTATGGTAGCCTTGTTGCGGCGGTTGGCTTCTACTTTCTGAGTGAGGATGGAGCGTTGGAATTGCTTTCGGAGATTCTTACTTGACAAAAATACTCAGCCCTAGTTGGGTATAGGCTTCTACCCTGTCAAATACATCCCAAGCGCTACCATCAATCCCACTGCTCCCACAACCAACCACATCACCGCAAACACTAAACACCAATACTTTCTTCTCACGGCGCCTTCATACATCAACTTCGCGACCTCGCTGGAATTCAGATTCATCAAGTACATCCGAGGGAAGAACACCAACCCCACCGCGATCAGGCTGAACGTCCAGAAAATCAGCGGCGCGAGATAGGCCAGCAACGGCAGCAATTCCGTCACCTTGCCGCGCAGATCGGCGAAGGTGATGGCGTGGAAGTACAGCCCCTCCAAGATGCCGGTGATGCCGATGAGTTGCTTGGCGGTCTCCTCGATGGTCGTCGCCGAGGTTTTGACGGTCTCGCGGGCCAGGTCACGCCAGAATTCGCGGGTTTCGTCTACGACGGATTGCGGATCGCGGGGCTTTTCCTGGTCGCTCATCGCCGTGTCTCCCCGGTCTTGATATTGTATTGGAAGGTGTGGTTGCAGTGTGGGCAGGGCAGGTCAATCCATTGATTGGCTTCGACGGTGGGCGAGGCTAATGCTTGCTGAATGAGTGTAATAATCTGTTCAACGAGGTCGCGTACACCTTTGGTGGCGACGGTCTCACCGATTTCGGCGATGTTGGCGGGAACTTCGGTGATGCCTTCGCAGATGGGGCAAACGATTAGGCGGGTAGCAGAGACCGCGCGAGTATCCGCCGGACCGGACACGGCGCGCACTTCCGGCGCTTTCATTCGGTTGGCGCGGCGAATGACTTTGTTCCAGCCAGATAGGGTAAACGCCTGCTTGTCATAAAATGGCGAGTAGCGCCTGGATGGGAAGTAAATAGAGAGGCCGTTGGCATTCTGCCGACCCATCCCGCGGAAGTTGGCGACAATTGGGCCTTGGGAAGCCTGGGGCATCAAATGCTCTGCCAGGTTATTCGCTAACTCACCGATTTCGAGTGAGCCGGCATATTCATCGCGCAGGCATTGTAGCCAGTGGCGGAGGTCTACGTAATCCGCGTCCTGGAAGGTTTCCGCATCGCGCTGGGCACGGGTAACAGCTAATTCCGTTTTGAAGTCGTTCTCGTAGACTTCTGCAAGGCGCTCAGACAGGGTCTTCATTTGGGTAAAGGTTTGTGGCATAGCCTGCAAATCAATGGCGGATTGCGTGTTGATCCCGCCTCCATTCCGATTATGGCTCAGATAGTATTCACCGAATTTTGTTACGATAAGTACATCGTAAATTAAGTTTCTTTAAACTTTTCGTATCTTATCAAAAAAACGGGGGAATCACGGCGCAGCCCAGGAATCCTCCAGATGCAGAGCTTGCGCCGTTTGAGCGATCAATTCGGCTAAGGGTGGAATAGTATGGGTCGCCAGAATGCGATCACG
>Ga0209723_1004207_pt1 | contig 16356 bp, 11 predicted proteins | sample BiotimSIPDNA_2_FD_185750 | JGI IMG/M metagenome (GOLD analysis project Ga0209723, IMG submission 185750) | Anaerobic biogas reactor microbial communites from Washington, USA - Biogas_R2 time_0 SIP DNA (SPAdes) (version 2) | ecosystem: Engineered > Bioreactor > Anaerobic > Unclassified | place... | reverse complement strand
CTATTCATCTTCAAGAAAATAGTGGAGCTGCTGGTAAACCTAAAAATTGTGGCTTAGATCATGCGACAGCTGAATATTTAATGTTTCTAGATGCTGATGATTATTATAATGATGATGCGTGTGAAGTTTTATATAATGAAATTAAAAAAAGCGACGTTGACATTGTATCAGGTAATTATATTTATGTTTATGGGAATAGAACAGAAAAATTCGAAGATTTTCAAAATGAAGTGATGATTTCAATAAAAAAAATTGATGAAAACCCATCATTATTAACGTTACCACCTGCTTTTTGGGCTAAAATTTATAGAAAAAAATTTATCTTTGATAAAGGAATTCGATTTGTTGAAGGGATACCTAATGAAGATTTAATATTTGTGGTTAATTCTTTTTTAGAAGCTAAAGGGATCGTTTATTTAAGTAATCATTATGCAGTTAATTATTCTAGACAAACGGAGCTAGATGGAGTTGAATCTGTTAGTCGAAACAGAGATGCAAAAAATCTTAAACGAACGGTTGAAGGATATCATGAAACCTTTATTATTCTAAAAAAATACAAAAAGGAAAAATATTTTTCTCTTGTTTTTAAAGGGCATCTCCAGTTTTGGACAAATAACTTCATTGCCAGTGATGCGACCTATCATGAAAAAGCTGAACTTCTAAAAGATGTTGGAATCCTTTTCGAAAAATTAGATGATCTTGAAATGATAAATAATGAATATTTAAGGCCCTTCTTCATTAGCGTAAGCAACAAAGAATATGATAAAGCCATTTCCATTGCAGAATCATTAAAACCACTTTTATCCACTCACAAATCCTTGCAGAATCAGCTATATGATTTACAAAATCAACTAGAATACGTGTTCGATGAAAAAAATAATCTTGAAAATCAGTTAATCTTAACAAAAAAAACGTTGAGCAAACATCTGACAACTCTAGGCTACATGAAATATAAATCTAAAAATATTTTTTCAAGAACTAATTCCAGGATAAAAAAAAATCTTCTTGAATTAAATCTTCTTTACAAAAAAATAAAATATGAATTCTCAGAATACAATCCAACTGTTAATTTTAAAAAGCTAACTATTATCATTCCATACCGAAAAACGAACAACATTGACCGTAAAGTTAATCTGGACATAATACTACGGTATTTAAGTAAAATTGGAATTTCTAATCTCATAATATCAGAACATGCCGACAACTCTATGAAAGATTTTTTAACTAATCAATATAGTTCTTTATTTAAAAATTTTAAAGTAATTTATACCAATTCTGAAGGAAAACTTTTCAATATATCTAAGGCCATTAACGTAGGAGCCGTAAATTCAAAAACTCCTTACATTTCTTTTCATGACATCGATTGCTTAACCAAAAAGAAAAACATTATTTATGCAGTAAATCTTTTAAGAGACGGATATGAAGTTGTTCATCCATTCGATCGGAGAGTTACAGACATTGTTGATAAAAATAAATTTAAAAAAGACTATGACTTTAATTCTATAGATACAGAAGAACAAAATCGTCCTTGGGCTGATGGAGGTATAGTATTCTGGAATAAAAAATCCTTTATTTCTGTTGGAATGCTGAATGAATATTTTGCAGGATGGGGAGGGGAAGATAACGAAATAATGCTCAGGGCTGATTTATTAGGTCTAAAACAATTTAGAATTGAAGATACTCTGTATCATTTGTATCATTATCGGCCTCAAATACGAACACAAAACAATGTGGTACAATTAGAAAGAACTAGAAAATTTTTTGATAAAAAAAGCTGTTTAGAAGAGGTTAATAAATGGCCTTGGGTAATTGAGGCTAAAAATAAATTTTACTGATAACAGAGGGTGAAGATTGAACTTTATTTTAATGTCCAAAAAAAATAACTGCAGAGAGGACTGTATTGACTATGAATTTTTGACTTCCCTATCAGCACCTTCCTTAATTTCAAGGGAAGCTTTTAAATGTGAGATTAAAAATTTTATTCTCTATATTTATCCTTACAACCATATAGAAACGAAAATTTTGAGTATTCATATTATGCTGATTGGGATTATAGCTATGCCCGGAATAATCTTAAAACACATTAATTTAAAAGTTTCATGAAAAGATAGGAGAAAAGAGTAAGATTTTCTTTAAATTTTTAGGATAAAAGAATTTGACTTATTCTCTATAATGACTTAATAAAAACATTGAGTTATATAGAACAAACCAAACAAATCGAATCGTCTGTATTATAGAGCTAATTAAAGAAAGATCTTTTAATCGATACCCTCGAAATAATAGAAATGTCAAAATGACAAAAAATTTACTTAATGATTTATTCATTTCCAAGATGCAAATATTAATGAATTTTGCCGTTGCTGCAGAAAAAAGTTCATTCATAGAGATAGAACAGGCTATTGGGTTAAAATAGAAGATGATACATCATGAAAATGTGAAATTATGAGTATAAAAATCAGTATCATAGTACCCGTGTATAACGTAGAAAAATACATAGTTGATGCCTTAGAATCAGTTATAAGGCAAACAATTGGTTTAGAACACATTGAAGTTATTATGGTGAATGATAGTTCCACAGATAATAGTGGAAAGATTATCGAAGAATACGCAGCTAAATACGATAATTTTAAAGCAATACACCTACCTGAAAATAGTGGTGCTGCAGGAAAGCCTAGAAATGTAGGAATTGAAAATGCTACTGGTGAATATTTGATGTTTCTTGATCCTGATGATTACTATGCTAACGATGCATGTGAAGTTCTTCATGAAAAAATCATCACTGAAGATGCAGATGTTGTGTTTGGCAGATTTATATGCCTTAGTGATCCTCCCGAGATTAGTGAGAATCTTTTTGGTGAAAAAAAAGAAATCATAGTTAATCAAATTGGGGAAGAACCAAAATTATTGGAAATATCACCATCAGTTTGGACTAAGATATATAAAAGAAATTTTGTTAAAAACAACAACTTGGAATTCCCTATTGGAATACCTGGTCAAGATCTCGTTTTTGTTGCACATTCACTTTTAAAAGCTACTAAGATCGTCTACCTAAATAATAACATCATTGTTCATTATAGATTAAGAGAAGATTTTAATAAATCAATTTCACATAAAAGAAATAAAAAACAGATTTTAGGATTAATAGAAGCATATAAGCAAATATATGATATTTTTAAGGAAAATGATGAGTACTTTACTCTCATTTTAAAGCATCATTTACCTCACTGGGGTCGGCATTTTTTTAGATCAAATCTAAATTCAGTGGAAAGAATTGAAATAATGAAAAAAAGTGAATTTTTCTTTAGAAAATATGAAGAATATGGTTTAATTCCTAATGAGAAATATCTGGATTTTTTCTTTAATTTAGTTATAAACAAAGAATATGAACAAGCTTTAATCCTTATTCAAAGTATTAAACAGCTGTTTAAAGAAAAAGAGACTTTAAAATATCATATAAAGGTCAAAACAAACGAATATGAAGAGTTTTTAGAAATTTTAAAGAAAAAGGTTTCAGATTCAGAAGAAAGATTAAATGCAAAGGAACAGCAATTACAATCAACAGAGGAAAATTTAGAAAAAATAAAACAATTATATTTTGATATATTATCCTCTAATAGTTGGAAGATTACTAAACCATTCAGAATCCTCGCTAATAGCCTTAAAAGATCTGAGAAATAATTTACTTTACTTTTAAATCTAATAGGAATTTTCTTCTTAGATAATTGTAAAAATCGAGTTTCTCTTCCCTTTCTTGACTTGATGCTTTAATATAACTATTATCGTGCCTATACCAGTGAGTAAGTTTTTTGTTGATATAAAAAAATTCAGTTTTCATGGAAATCTGAGTCCACAACCAGAAGTCAATTAAAGAATCGATGGGAGTATCGAAATTAGATCCTAATAATAATTCTTTGCCAACTAAAACACATGAAAAGGTAGGTATAAAGTTTTTTTCTGCGAAATATTTAGAGAAACAAGATGGCATTTTTACATTTGATAAGATTTCCTTTTGCCACTTAAAATAATTATAAAACCATGTTAAATCCGTATCACTATCTGAAAACATGTCAACATCATTGAAAACGAATTTAACTTCGGGATATTTCTTAATGATTTTTATTTTTGATTCTAAATAGTTATCTTCCCACCAGTCATCAGATTCTAAAAATGCAATGAAATCTCCGTTTGAATGCTCAAGCCCCAATTTTAAGGTATCTTTAAGACCTTTATTAACCTTATTATCATGTTGATAAAGCTTGATTTTAGGATTGTGTTTAATAAAATCATTTATTACACTCACTGAGTCGTCAGTAGAACCATCATCAACAATGATTAGCTCCCAGTTATGATAACTTTGGGAAACGACGGAGTTAATAGCACGAGGCAAAAAATGTGCATAATTATAGTTTGCCATAATTATTGATATTTGAACATCTAGATTATTCACATGAAAAAAAAAATTAGAATTTTTAAGAGACGATTTAGTAGAAGTATAAATCTTCTTAAATTTTCGTAGCAAAAATCCCATTTTTCTGAGTGGTTCTGTTAATTTCCAGCTTCTAGATGAAGTAATCTGGTTAAGATTTCGTATAATTCTATTTTTTTGTGCTAATTCTTGATTTAAACCACTAATTTCTGTTTGTAAACCATAATAAGATTCTATTATGAAGTCTAAATTACTTTCATACATATTTTTATGTAATTTTAATAATTTTAAGCGCATCTCAAGTTCATGATGCACCAAAGATTCACTAGTTCGAGAGATTTTCTGCACCCTATAATAAAAAAGCGTTTCGGGTATCCTGTAAACTTCCAAACCACTTTCGATCAATGAAAGCCAAAATTCCCAATCTTCACTGCTATATTCCATCTCTCGATTATATCCACCAACATTTTCCCAATCAGATTTACGGAACATGGCAGTACAGAAAATACAATTATGTAACAATATGCGTGGAAATGTATATTCTGGAAGATCCCATTTACCTGATCTTTCTCCAAACAATTCAGCCTCACAATAAACAATGCCAATATTAGGACATTTGTCAAGAATGTTTACTGCTTTTTCCAAATACCGATCTCCAATAATATCATCAGCATCAAGAGGTATTATGTACTCACCAGTGGCATTTTCAATTCCACAATTTCTTGCTAGGGCAGGCCCCTGATTGGGGGTGCGTATCATTTTTGTTCGTGGATTTTCGTAGTTGTCTAAAATTTTGATGCTAGTTTCATCATCAGAACCATCGTCCACTACAATAATTTCAAAATCCTGGAAAGTTTGACTCAAAATACTTTCAATAGCATCATCAAGATATATTGCTTGATTATAACAAGGAATTATGACACTTACTTTAGGCATATAATTCTCCATATCTCATTTTTTCCTTTGCTCTTCTATGGCATCTAATGTGGATGCAAGATACGCAAATCCATATTTACGATCAGGTTCTAAGTGTGCTCCTTCTGCCCATTCATTCCACGAATGTAGAAAAACGAATTGATTATCTTCAGAATAATTCTTTTTTGTGTATTCCATTACATTAGTAAGCCATTCTTTATATAATTCAGGTGATGAATTGTTAAAAATTATTGCTTTGGACATAGTTCTAGCTGTGTTGTCCCAAGATGGTAAGACGGTTCTATACAATGTGTAGTCAAAATCTTGAAGATATGTCTTCTCCTTCACGAAACTTTCATAATCATAAACTAACCCTTTAAATTCGGGATTTATTATGTCTACATTTAGATCTCTGTGCCAGTTTTTGGACATCTTATACGAAAAGAACTGGACTGAAGCATCAAAGTTTTCATACTTATTTTCGGAGTCAAAATCATGGGATTCAGCATTAATCAAGTAAAGATCTTCAAAACCATTTTCTTTGACGTAACCTCTCCAGATCTGAATAGCATTGTTTAGAGTTTCTTTAGAGAAATATTGGGGCCTATAGATAATTAACATCGGACAATTATTCACCTTAATATATCGGTCATCTTTAAAAAACGGCATAATATCTTTGATAAACTTAAGATAATCTTCTTCTTCAAAGTTTTGAGGCATTAAAATTTCTCTTTCTGAACCATCCCAAGCTCTGGTCCATGGTTCATTCGCCCAACAAAGCATAAAAGGAAAATCTAAATTTTTATCTTTCAAATAGTTAAAAATTGGTTTTTCAAGCAGTCTATGTCCTGAAAACCAGTAATAGTGGAAACAAAAACCATAAATCCCATATTTTTTTGCAATTTCTATTTGTTTATAGAAAACATCATTATGTGAAAGATCATAAAAACCAAGTTCATCAGGCAATTGAGGTTGATACTGTCCAGCTATCTGGGGAATCGCTCTGGTAACATTAACCCACTCTGTAAATCCTTCGCCCCACCATTTATCATTTTCTTCGATGGTGTGATATTGTGGTAAATAAAATGCAATTAACTTAATGTCATCTTCATTTCTTTCAAAGTCTCTTTTAGATTTCTTTACATAATATTTAGAATATTTATTCAGATTTTCTAAATAGATTGTTTTATATAAAGAACTTTTCTTGTCAGTTTCAATAATGGCATTATCTTTAGGTGTGGATCCCGGCTTAGACTTCAATTTCCAATTTTTAATTTTCCTTATTAAAAAACCCAATTCCCTAAGGGGTTTGGTAATTTTCCAACTATGAGAGTATTTCATTTCATCAACAACCCTTTTTAAATCGTTCATTTTGGCACGATTTAATAGAGTTTGATGATTTAATCTAATAATTGAATCATTCTTCTCGTCCAATTCTTTTTGTAAATTAGAAATGTCATTATCTTTACTTTTAATATCTAAGTCCAGTTCTACTAGTTTTTCTTTAAGATTAGAAATTTTTTTATCTTTTATTAATAAAAATTCTTCGAGGGTTTGAAGAGGATTGTTTATATTTTCAGAATCGTATGATTCTTTCTTAGCAATTATATGGTCATTAAGTTTGTTAAAACTTAAATTATGGGCGGTTAGTGATTCAAGATCAAGATCAGATTCGTGGAAAATAATAAAAATCTGATAAATAGATGATTCAGGATTATTTTCAATGAATTCAATTATTTCACGTGGAAATTTTGAATAATCCACGAATTGATCCTTATTTTGACCTGGCCCCTGGAAAATATATTCCATTTTTTCTATAAAAAATTTATTTTCAGTCAGCTCATTGATTATTGAATTTTTCGTATAAAATCTTAGATGACTTTCATCTAACAAACCCATTGTAGTATAATTAAAATTATTCAATAACAAGTTGTATTTGATTGAAGCATGGGCAATGTTAGGTACATCTACAAGAAATTTTCCATCCGGCTTTAAAAACTTTGAAAGTTTTGTTAAAACTTCCATTGGATGATTTAAATGTTCTAAAACGTCGCATATCACGATCCTATCAAAATAAGAAATATATTTATCTAATTCATCATCAAAAGAGTTTAAATCTAAATTTATCAAGGCAGAATAAACTTTTAATTTTCTAGCTTTATCTAAGTGATAGTCCTGGTTATCTATACCAATAATATCTACATCAAAATTTTTCCTTAAGTAAAGACCTAAATATCCAGTTGCACAGCCCACATCTAAAATTTTTTGATTATGAGTTATATTATCACAGACATACCAATAAGGAGTGTTTTTCTTAACTTTTTCAAGTTCGAAGTCGTATATCATAACTAACTTTCCCGTACTACTTCTTATTATAGGGTCAATTATAAATCCTTATAAATAAAGCCATTACATAATCACGTTTATCTTTTTCCTCAGAATATTTAAATATTAATGAATTAAAGCACTCAATTTAACTCTCATACAACCTCATATCATAAATACAACAACAATTTTAAGATTGCTGTTTATTAGATTAATTATTAAGATAGAAAAATAAATTTTCCTAAAGTCATTAGGTATTGAAATGAAATATAAAATTTCTATTATCATCCCCACTCATAATATAGAAAAATATCTGGTTGAATCTGTAAATTCTCTCTTTAATCAGACGATAGGAATTCAAAATGTAGAAATAATTATGGTGGACGACCATTCTAGTGATGGTACGGCTGCCATTATCGATAATTATGCTAATGACTATAATAATTTCATCCCCATCCACTTAACCGAAAATAGCGGCCTCCCAGGAAAACCACGTAATATCGGTCTGGAAAAGGCCACCGGCGAATACCTAATGTTCATGGACCACGATGACTGTTACGCGTCCGACGCATTGGAGACTTTTTACAACAAGATCACCACAGAAGGTGCCGATGTTATATTCAGCAGATATAACTATTACTTTGAAAATGGGCGTATAACACAAAATCCCAATCTTTTCGGCAAAAAAAAAGAAATTATTGTGGACAACATTGCAGAAGAAGAACGATTGTTAAGCACAGCCCCGGCAATCTGGGCCAAGATGTTTAAACGAAGCTTCATCATGAACAACAACATTCGCTTTCCAGAGGGGATGTTGGCCGAGGATCTCTCCTTTGTCACCCAAGCTTTCCTAAAAGCCAGGGGAATCATCTATTTAAACTATTATTTTTCTTATTACTATCGTATACGGGATTCAGATGCAGATAAATCCACCATTAGAATCAGAAATAAGAAATATCTTAAGACCATGATAGATGGCTATTATCATACTTACAATATCCTTAAAAAGTCACGAAAAGAAGAATATATCACAATTATCTTCAAAGATCACCTTAAGTTCTGGTTGAACTGTTTTATGTACACTAATGCCACTGCAGAGGATAAAAAAAAACTTTTATATGATGTTTCTTCTTTATTTAAAAAAATAATCAGTTATAATGTGGATTTTGATGAATATTCAGCCCTAGCTAACAGTATTAGTCATGGACAATTTAACTCTGCCCTTCGAATCTCAGAATTGATGTTATATTACCAGAAACGAGAAGATAAATTACGAAGGCACCACAAAAAAAATGAAGATAAACTACGCAGACAAATAAATGCCAAGAAATCACAAGTAGCCGAGCTCCAGACCCTCAGTGGGTATAGTAAATATAAAACCAACAACATGATCCATAGGTTAAAGAAAAGATTTAAAGGTTAAATAGAACAAAAACAATTAAACAACAAAATGAGGCCAATCAATTGTTTTTAAATAAGGTTTCAGAGCATCGCTTCCTGGTCAACTTCTCCAAATACAAGTATCTCTTAAACGAACTGGTAAAAAGAGATATTAAGATAAAGTACCGTAGGTCAATTCTGGGAATATTCTGGAGTTTTCTAAATCCATTATTAACCATGGTAGTTTTAACCATCATCTTTTCTACCATTTTCTCCATGAATATTAAAAATTTTCCGGTTTACTTTTTAACCGGGATGCTGGTATTCACTTTCTTTTCTAGTGGTAGTAAGGGGGCTATGATGTCCATCCAGCAGAATGCAGCCATCATCAAAAAAGTTTATGTCCCTAAATATATGTACTCCCTGGGAGTGGTTCTGTCAAACTTCGTAACGTTTCTACTTTCTCTCATCGTCCTTATTCTGGTGATGATTGGCACTCATGCTGGTTTTAGTTGGTACATCTTACTAGCTATTTATCCCATCTTTTTACTGTTGATGATCACCATAGGAGCTGGTTTGTTCCTAGCCACTATCACCGTGTTCTTCAGGGACATTGAACACCTTTACGGCGTGTTCCTGACCATGTTGATGTATGGTAGTGCCATTTTCTACCCGGTAACCATCATACCAGAGTCATACCGTTGGGTTTTTGAATTAAACCCAATTTATGCCATAATAACGCTGTGTAGAAATTCATTCCTCTACGGACAGATGTATGATCCTAAAACCGTGCTATTTGCTACTGCATCTTCAGTAATACTCCTTATTCTGGGGATATTCTTTTTCTACAAGTATCAGGATAAATTCATTCTATACATCTAGGTGATATTATTGGGCGAAAGTGTTATCAAGGTCAACAACGTTGGAATGGAATTTAACTTAAGTCAGGAGAAGGTGGATAACCTTAAAGAGTACGTTATAAAACTCTTAAAAAGACAACTATTATACCAGGAGTTCTGGGCCCTCAGGGATGTATCATTTGAAATCGAAAAGGGGGATAGGGTGGGAATTGTTGGTGTTAACGGGGCAGGTAAGAGCACCCTCCTTAAGATCATATCCGGGGTTATGAAGCCAACCACGGGCAGTTTAGAGATCACAGGTAGACTGGTACCCCTTCTAGAATTAGGGGCTGGTTTTGATCATAATTACACCGGTAGAGAAAACATATTTTTAAATGGTGCCATATTAGGATATTCCAAAGAATTTATCGAGGAAAAGTACGAGGAGATAGTGGAATTCTCTGAAATCGAACAGTTTATGGATGTACCCCTGAAAAATTATTCCTCTGGTATGATTGCAAGATTAGGGTTCAGCATTGCAACCGTGGTGGAACCCGAGATTCTGGTGGTGGATGAGGTACTCTCGGTGGGTGATGCCCGATTTAAGCAGAAAAGTCAGGAAAAGATCATGTCACTTTTCAATAAAGGTGTAACGGTTCTGTTTGTATCCCATTCCGTGGAGGATGTTAAGGCCATCTGCAATAAAGCCATCTGGCTTGAGAAGGGAAAAATGGTGATGCAGGGTGAGGTAAACGATGTCTGTGACCGGTACATGGAAAGTTTGGGAATGAATGGGTAATCATGAGTTACAAAATAAGCGTTGTCATTCCAGTTTACAATGTGGAGAGGTACATTGGAGATTGTTTGGATTCCCTGGTCCACCAGACCCTGGGCATAGAGAACATACAAGTCATAGTGGTCAACGACTGCACTCCGGATGGTAGTATGGCCATTGTAGAAGAGTATTCCCGGAAATATCCCTCCATCCAAGTGGTGGAACATGAATACAACCAGGGACAAGGGGCAGCTCGTAACACTGGTTTACAATATGTTAAGGGAGAATATATCACCTTCGTTGATTCTGATGATTTTATTTCACATAACACCTATGAAATCTGTCTGGAAAAGTTTGAAAAATATGATTGTGACCTGGTTATCTACGAATACGTCTACTTCAGTGAATCTGGTAAAAATTACCCCCGCAACCCCTCTGGAGCACTCTTCGAAGATAATCAGTTAATAAAAGACATTACAATGACCCCGGAGATAGTTTTCTCCACCTCCCTTTGTAACAAGGTCTACCCTAAAAAGTTCAAATCCATCTTGAAGTTCCCCAACACAATCTACGAGGATATGGTCCCTACTATCACTGCTATTTTTCGCTCCCAACATATTTACATTACCAACGAATGTCGTTACTACTACCGTAAACGGGAAACCTGTATAAAATCCACCACCGACGATTTTCTGGAAAAAACCGACAGTTACAGGGATTTCATTTTCATCCATCACCAACTTTACACTCTTCTAGAGGAATATCCCCGGTACAAATCCCTCATCGACTGGATTAACTCCAGGGATACCAGGTACTTTCTCCTCCATCTAATGCAGCGAAGAGTGTTCAGTCACCATGAAAGACAGGAAATATTCTATAAAGCACAGGATTACATGAAAGAAGTCCATGAAGATACCTTGAAACGCTTCGACCCCTTCTGGAGGGAGTTTCTGGAGGATGTGCAGAAAAAGTCTTACTGGCCCTTCCTCATCAAGTATAGGAGCATCTATCCCCAGGTTAAACACAAACTATTGAGGGTAAAACACCGAACCCATCTGTATTACTTAAGAACATTAAAGGTTATCTCCATATCCTTTTTCATCCTCATAGCCCAGTTCTACTCCCTGACCAGGGATACCAGTAATATCTGGCTCTTCTCAGAGCGCCCATCCGAGGCTAAAGACAATGGGTACCGTTTCTTCCAGTACCTGCGTGGATTTCATCCCGAAATCAACGCCTACTACCTCATTGACAAAACATCCCCTGAAGATTACAACCGGGTTAAAAATCTGGGTAACATCATCCGCTATGGGAGTTTCAAACACAAGCTATACTTCATTTTAGCCGAAAAATTATTATCCGCCCATAAAGCTTTTATTGAACCATGGAATTATCGGCAATTTATAAAATACTTTAACAGATATACCACTCCCAAAAAGTACATATTTTTACAACACGGCATCATAGGTAATGGAGTTAGGGAATTTCTGGAGAAAAGAAATCCAAATAACCGTTTCGATTTGTTTATCTGTGGTGCTAAACCTGAATTTGATTATATAGATCGAGATTTTGGTTATCTCCCGGGTGAAGTAACCTACACTGGACTGGCCAGATTCGACCATTTAAACAGCGAATCTTTAAAAAATCAGATCCTGCTCATGCCAACCTGGAGGGCAGAGATAATACAACCATCATGGATTAAAAAGAGGGTGGTGGATGATGAAACCTTCTTAGAATCTGAATATTTTCAGCGCTTCCAGAGCATCATTAACAATCCAAAGTTAATGGAACTACTGGAAAAAAACGATTTTAAACTCATATTTTATCCTCATTATGAAGTGCAACAGTACTTACATTACTTTTCTGGTGGTAATGAGAGAGTTGTGTTGGCAGATAAAGATTCCTTTGATATACAAACCTTACTCCTGGAGTCTAAGCTCTTAATCACAGATTATTCCAGTGTTCAATTCGATTTTTCATACATGGAAAAACCCTTGGTCTATTATCAGTTTGATAAGGACTTTTTTTTCACCAAACACTATAAAAAAGGATATTTTTCTTTTGAAGACCATGGATTTGGTCCGGTTCTGGAAGAGGAAGAGGATGTTATTAATTATATAGAACAAGAATTTAAGAGTGACTTTTCGGTTGAAAAATTCTACCAGGAACGAACCAACCAATTCTTTGGATTCAGGGACCATAAGAACTGTGAAAGAATATATCAGGAAGTAATGAAATTAGATCACCACTATGAATTGGTAGATGATCTGGTTGATGAAATATTCAATAATTACACTGATCAGATTAAAGCCCCTGGTCTGGACATCTACCTGCACCTCCCCTATCTATTGTATGTGGACCACACCAAAAAGAGGACCAACAACCACTTCTATTTGCACCTATTTGATAATTCTATGAAATATATGGAGTTGGATTTCTTCTTCTCTGACTTGAGTGTTGCCCGGGATCAAAGATCCAAGTATACAAACCAGAACTTGGCAATAGTTAAGATGCCAGGGGTAAACATAAAACTAATAAAAACTGGTTTAAGCATAAATAATGAAAAACAGGCTTTCGGAGAATTTATAATTTAGATAGGAGTTTTTTATGAATAAATACCAATTATTTGCCTTTTTTCACAATTTCTACAGGATTTTTCCGATTAAAAAAAATAAAATATCATTCATAGGTTGGCCAGAGGCTAATTTCACCGGGAATCTGGGACATATCCAACAAGAATTCCAGAAACGGAATGATTTTCATTACAACTTCATCTTCAAGGACGAATACAACATGAGTGCTCCTTTACCTATTTTAAGTAAATTTATGGATTTAATCCGACTGTTTCTACTTAAATCTTACCACCTGGCCACATCCCATTACATCTTTCTCAGTGATAACTTTCTACCCCTGGCTTACATGAACCCCTCTCCAGAAACAACTATAGTCCAATTATGGCACGCATCGGGGGCATTTAAAAAGTTTGGTCTCTCAACAGTTTCTGATGAAGGTTTAAGAGAACTTGAAACCAAACTCAGTCATAAACTGGATTTGATTACTGTCAGCTCCAAAAATGTAATCCCCCACTACCAGGAGGCATTCGGTGTGGAAGAAAGAAAAGTAAAGGCCCTAGGAGTCCCTCGAACAGATTTTTATTTGAAAAACAGTAACGAAGAAGTTTTAACCCGCCTTAGGGCCCGGTTTGAAAAAAAATATCCTGCCCTGGAAAATAAAAAGATAGTCCTCTATGCCCCTACCTTCAGGGACGACCCAGATAGAGATCAGCAACTGGTGAAAAACTTTAATGTTAACCGGTTCAATCAAGAACTTGGCTCTGAGTATGTGTTGATGATTCGCCTTCACCCCCTTCTGAATCAAGTGGAAGACGGGGATTTTATTGATGTCACCTTTTATCCTGATGAAAAGGAACTACTTCTAATTGCAGATATTCTGGTGACAGATTATTCCTCCATCATGATCGAATATGCTCTTCTAAATAAGCCCATAATCTTTTTCCCCTATGATTACGAATATTATATTAATGAAGAACGTGGCTTTTATTTTGATTATAAAGACACAGTACCAGGACCCATAGCCTACCAAGTGGGTGACCTTATAAACTTAATCAAAAAAAACAACCATGATTTGAATATAATAAAACAATTTGTAGCATCAGAATTTGATAGGCTGGATGGAAAAGCTAGCCAAAGAATTGTTGATCATGTCATAAAATAAATAGCGAAGGGATCAGATGATATTTGCAGCAGTATTGGCAGGGGGAATGGGAAGCAGAATGGGTAATGAAGAAAAACCCAAGCAGTATATGCTCTTGGGCAACAAGCCCATCATTCTGCACACCATTGAAAAATTCCATATCCATCAAGATTTTGAGAAAGTAATAGTTTTATGCCCCAAACAGTGGATAAACTACACCCAGGACCTGGTAGACAAACATATTGGCAAATCTAACCATATTGTGGTTATTGAGGGAGGAAATACCAGAAATGAGACTATTATGAATGCTATTTACTATATCGAGGACAATTATGATATAGATGCTGAAGCAGTTCTGGTTACCCATGATTCAGTGCGGCCCTTCGTGACCCACCGCATAATCAAAGAAAACATTGAATGTGCCCTGAAATACCAAGCTTGCGACACCGTAATTCCTGCCACCGATACCATAGTCAGCAGTCAAGATGGTGTCACCATCCAGGACATCCCCAACCGGAAGGTTATGTATCAGGGTCAAACACCCCAATCCTTCCGGATATTGAAACTTAAAGAACTGTACCATAAACTCACTGATGAAGAAAGAATGGTGTTGACGGATGCAGCTAAGATATTTACCTTAAACCAGGAAAAAGTTTATTTAGTTGATGGAGACGTTACCAACATCAAAATTACTTATCCCTATGATCTTAAAGTGGCTAATACTATTTTGCAAGGGAATAGATAATGATAAATACAATTTACCGCCTGGTTTCTCCCAAACAATTTGAGGTCACCTATCAGGAAGTAGATCTAAATGAAAGGCAAGTTATGGTTAGGCCCACCCATCTTTCCATCTGCAAGGCCGATCAGAGGTACTACCTTGGGGACCGGGACCCAGAAATACTGAATGAAAAGTTACCCATGGCTCTCATCCATGAGGGGATCGGTGAAGTGGTCTATGACCCCACAGGTAACTTCCAGGTGGGAGATCTGGTGGTGCTTATTCCCAACATCCCCCAGGAAGAGGATGATTTCATATCCGAAAACTACTTGGACAGTAGCCAGTTCCGATCCAGTGGTTTTGATGGGTACTTGCAGGAATACGTGGCCACTTCCCCGGACCGAATAGTTAAACTCCCCAGCTCCCTGAACCCCGAAGTCGCTGCCTTCACCGAACTCATCAGTGTATGCCTCCATTCCATATGTCGTTTGGAAAAAGTTTCCCACCCTCATGGGAAGGTAGTTGGAGTGTGGGGCGATGGGAATGTTGGGTTCATAACTTCTTTACTCCTTAAAACCATTTATCCCCATAAAAAGGTCATTGTCTTCGGTAAAAATTTGGAAAGGATGAGTTATTTCACATTTGCCGACCAAGTCTACACCATAAACCAAATTCCCCCGGGTCTTACCATTGATGAAGCCTTTGAATGCGTGGGTGGAATAAAATCACAATCAGCCATTGAGCAGATCATAGAACACCTAAGTCCAGAGGGTGTGATCTCGTTGTTAGGAGTTTCAGAATATCACATACCAATCAACACTCGCCTAATACTTGAAAAGGGATTGTTCTTATATGGGAGTAGTAGAAGTGGAAGGGTGGATTTTGAAAGGGTCCTGGACATCTTCCAAAAGCACCCCTTGATCTTGTCCTATTTAGAAGAATTAGTGATAGAAAAAGTAAGAATTAGAAAGATAGAAGATATTAAAGAAGCTTTCGAACGAGATGTAAGTGCTGATCTTGGTAAAGTAATCCTTATCTGGGATAAATAGGAAAAAACAGATTGTGATAACTTATTCTTTCTAGAGGGGTAGAACAATGTCAAATCCTATAATCAGCATCATAACCCCTGCTTACAACCTGGAGGGCTGCCTGGAACGTTCCTTAAACTCGGTTATCAAGCAGACCTTTCCCTCCCTGGAGTTGGTCCTGGTCAACGATGGCAGCACCGACAACACCCTCAACCTAGCCACCCAGGTCCTGG
>Ga0209723_1004205_pt1 | contig 16359 bp, 9 predicted proteins | sample BiotimSIPDNA_2_FD_185750 | JGI IMG/M metagenome (GOLD analysis project Ga0209723, IMG submission 185750) | Anaerobic biogas reactor microbial communites from Washington, USA - Biogas_R2 time_0 SIP DNA (SPAdes) (version 2) | ecosystem: Engineered > Bioreactor > Anaerobic > Unclassified | place... | reverse complement strand
TGAACTGCTACCGGAACGGAGATCAGAAGAGGCCACCGGTACTTCGCCCCCATGCCACCGAAGCAACAATCCACCGTTTACCCCGATTGTTTGTCCATCAATTACCTCCCTTGCGCTCACCTGCGCGCTGGTCGCTCGGAAGTCGGACGACAGGAATTCCTTAATCCAGTAGTTCGATATCGAGAGCACCTCGCTGTTGGTCTGTTTGTCAACCGCCTTCCCGTCCCAGAAATCGCCTTCCAGCGTCTTCCCGCGGTAGACGGCGGCCTTGTAGGCGGTGGCACTTTTCATGAAAACCTTCTCAAGGAATTGGACGCTCAGGGACTCAGCACTTTCCTCCGCCAAAATGGCGCTGTCGGCAGGAAACCGTGACAGAACGATCTTCATTTCGGCGCCATCTCTCCCCGCCAAGAGAAAGAGCAGACCTAGCCCCGACTTGTTTGTGGTCACGCGCTGTAGGCGTTCCGCAATCGTTCGCCCGGCATCCAGGGACCGGTGTCGGAGATATGTGACCACCAGATTGCGGCAGTCATTCTGCTGAGAACCATCGGGCGCAGGATCAAATGTGATGTCGTGCATGCACTCGCGGTCTGCGTTGTCAAAAACATCCCCTAGCATCTTGAAGAGCCGGCCGGAGTGTTCGACCAGAGTTCCACGAATCGGCGTTTGCTGGTCAAGATGCTTCTTCTCCGGATGCACCAGGAAGCTGTGGATGCGTTCAAGAGTCATAGCCATTGCCGAGACCTCCACGACGATCGATGATGTGCTCTGATCTGACAGATCATGGGGAAATCGTTTTGGGAAGCGAGCGTCTCATTCCTGGATCGCCTTCAGCAACGCCTCGCGGGCATCGGAGAAGAATTGGATATCGACTCTGGTGGCCATGTCGTCGGACAGGTCAAAGAGCTGGCGACGGCAGGCGACGGGCATGAGCAGGGCGGTTGCGCCCTTCTCGACGGCGATTTCGGCGACCGTGACGGCGTTGTGAACGGGTTCGATCGAGCCGCCCAGGTTGATCTCGCCGACGATGATCAGGCCGCCGCGGGTTGTCTTCTTCAGCAGGGCCGTACACATCGCGACCAGGAGGGCGACTCCGACCTTAGCGCCGGACTTGGATGCGTCGAACGCCCGGAGTTGAATGCTGAACTCATGCTGTCTCGGGTCCTTGTCGCCGACCAACTGGGCCGCGCGGGCGTACAGGTTCTGTTCGGCGTAACCGACTGATTCGCGAAAGGCGGACGGGACGGGCTTGTTCAATACCCGGACGCCCGAGCCGGGGCCTTCGTTGACTTCGATGCGGTACAGGCCGGGGTGCTCGTCCATGCCACCCGGCGTGATTGTCCAGACCTGACCGGGCTCCAGAGGATCAGAACCGATGCCGCCTTCGCTTTGGAGCTCCGGCGTCGAGACGAACCGTTCGACGCCGTCGTTTCCCATGACGTAGCTGAAGTGCGTGTTTCGGAACTCAGCGGCGCCGATCCGCTTTTGCTGCTCTTTGACCCGTCGCCTGGATTCGAGCGCCAATCGCACGGCCCATTCCAAGTCGGCATCGGGTACTTCGGCTACGCTGCCAGGGTACAGCAGCTTGAGCAGGCCGCTGATCGTCTTGTTGGCCGCGTTGGTATCCCGGCCGCTGAGCGCCCCGCCGTAATGGACACGGCCCTGCAGGACCATAACCCGACTCTGGTTCCGCAGGTGGCTCCAGCACTCGGAGAGGAAGTCACTGACCAAACCGAAGTGGTTGGTGACCAGTTCCTTGTTTATCTTGGGCACGTCCCAGCCGGGCAAATAAGCGTGGATGCGGTCCATGAAGGCGGTGTCGTCTCGCATTTCTGGTGGCAGGGGCCCCAGCAGGTGGCCGACACGCTGCTGGTGCTCGACATCCACTTCAAAGTTGCCCACCAGCACGATCGAGCCGTCCGCCCGGATACTCTCCTTGCCCCGGCTAAACTCACCCGATTCCATGTAGCCCTTCATGATGTTGACGCCGTCCTTCTGGTCGAAGGACACGCCGGACACTTCGTCGAAGCAGACCACGTCATACTGGCAGACCAGGCCACGCTGGCCGGTGGCATTGTTGACGAACATCCGGGCCACCGTCGCCTTCCCGCCCGAAATCAGATGCGCGTAGGGTGAAATCTGCTGAAACAGATGGCTCTTCCCCGTTCCCCGTGGGCCGAGCTCCACCATGTTGTAGTTTCGCTCAACGAAGGGAACCATCCGCAGCAGGAAGGCGTCTCTGGCCCGCTCGCTCAGCGAGTCCGGCTCGATCCCGATACTGCGGAGCAGCAGGATCTTCCAGTCTTCGGTGCCGAACTGGCTACGCGCGCGATCGAGCACATCCAGCACGTCGCGCTTGGAGAGCTGGATTTCCCGCAAACTGTCGATGCCAAATGGCCGGCCGTTCTTTTCCTGGGCGATCGCGGCGTCGTAAGCCAGGCTGATTTCTGCATAGAAACCGCCCGTCAGCATGCGTTCATGCTGGCGAACCATGTCTGGACTGATGCGGACATCGTTCAATCGCAAACTGGGCAACGTGGCCAGGTACGAATCCGTCTTGGCATCCAGGCGGGCGCTCAACAGGTCGATGATTTTCACTTCGCCCTTCTCACGGGCCCGCGACTTGAACAGCTCCTCGTCGCCCGCCTTGACCGTGCGGTCGGCCAACTGCCGCTGGACGATTTCGAGCCCTTCTTCAATCTCTTCGGGGTCGGTGCTGGCGCAGTAACGCCCCAGCAGGAACTCGACCACGTAGGTCGGCACGGGAAACTGGCGGCTGAAGGTCCGGACTAAGTCCTTGCGGACGAGGTAGCCTTCCAGCGTTGCCGCAGCCAGTCTGTCGATTGCGTCCAAATCCATCATGATTCTTCCCCGCCCAAGACAGTGCTCCGCTGCGCAATCAGAGTTCCATCGGCGCCCAGAATGACGATGGTTGCTTCGTGGCCGACCATGTCTTCGTCCTTGAGCACAACGGAACTGGTTCCATCGGGTTTGAACGGCCGGTCAGACATGGCAACGGTTGTTGACGGATTACCCGCGTGGGTGCGGAGGTCCAGCCGTAGTCCAGCCAGGGTGCCTTCAATGGCTACTTTGCAGCGCATCCCTTGCCAGACGACATCACGGATCAGGATCGCCGCAGCCCCAGCCTTGGATGCTGCCGTTGCGATCGTGAGCGACAACAGCAGGCACTCCTGTAGGCTGAGTCCGCCGTGCGCGTACTCCAGTCCTGCCCGGTAACAACTGATACCCGGCGCCAGGGCGAACTGTTGATCCGGATTCCAGTGCCACGGGTAGGTTGTCTCCTCCGTGGCTGCACCCGGCTTGATCGCTGCGCACCGTCCCCACGTGTTCTCCGCAAGGGCTGAAGGCAGTTCCGTCTTGGCAAGACCACCCGGCATCAGCAGCCAGCCGTGATCGGTGACGATCTCGACGGTTTTCCAGCCCGCTTCCAACAGCTGCAAAACCCGATCGCGCACGTCGGAAAGTATCCTGTCCACGTGTTTGGTCAGTTGCCAGCCCCGATCATGTCCTTCTTGATCGATGTCACCCGCCTCGGTCCAAGCCTTGCCGCTTGGATCGCCGAATTCAGTTCGACCGAGGACCTGCCAGCCTTGGTCACCAAGGAGTTTGCGCAGGTGGTATCCACCCTTGAGCGACTGGCCGGACGCGGCTACGGAAGGCTCGAAATCGGCATTGGCATCCTGTCCCGCGATCAGGTTTTGGACCGGCGAGACGGCCGGCTTGCCGGTACTGGTGACACTCGGCAGAGCCGCCCACCCGGCTTGGGATTCGGCCGAGCAACCCTTCTGGGACAGCATCACTTCCAAGGACTTCGCCAAGTCGAACCGCAGCCCATCGACGAACAAGATGCACTGGCCGGACGGTTCGACGGCCGGCTGCTGGCCTTGGCCTTTGGCGCCCGGATACCCGTCAGCAGCTACACGTGCCTGCAGGTAGCGGGCGGCATCATCGCACCACGGCAGGTAGACCGCCCGGATGGCAGCCTGCACGGCTTTGACATCTTCCGGCTTCTGCACGGCGGCCAGCGCGGCGACCACGGCCGCATCGGCGCGCCAAGCGCCGGCTTGGTAGGCAGCGGCCAGGTCCTTGGTTTCCCCGGCAGCCAAGCTCTGGCTGGTCACCTGAGCGAGGACGGCCAAGTGCTCCGCCGCCTGTGCCAACGGGGCTTCTCCCAACTGAGCCCAAACGCACTCTCGCCGCGGCCCGTGCTGCTGCTCGGCTGCCAGGAGCCGCTTTCGCGCCTCGTGGGCGGGCAACTCGGCCGTTTGCAGCAACTGGTGCCGGAGGTTCGACTCTTCATTCTGGTTCCACTTGGGCCAGCCCGTCTTGTCGGCAAACAAGTCACGTGGCAACGGCGTCTTGCCGATCAGCGACGGCACGACCGCGTAACGCTGCGGCGCCTCGCAGAACCGGTCCCAGACGGCCTGCCACGGCCCTTTGTGGCTGGCCAGGCACTCCGCGCCCTTCAGCGGCCCATCCTGTTCGGGGTCAAAACCCAGTTGGGACTTGCACACCTCGACGAACGCCCGCCAGGCATTTTCGTCCCGAGCGGCCTTGAAGGCGTCGCCTTGGTCCAACCACTGCAGCAGATCCCGGATCGGGTCGCCGCCTGAGAGCAGTGTGTTGAAGTAGTCCTTGTCCAGATGCTTCCCCTGGAGTCGCTCCAGTTCCTCGTCCAAGAACGCGTACAAGGCCAACTGCATCGCCTGCTTGGTCCCCTTGTCCTGCGCGACATCGAGCCCCAAGCCGCCTTGGTTCGACTTCAGGAAAGCCAGGACGGTCCAGTCCTTGGCGTTGACCTGGGACCAGATCACGCCCCGGTACTGAAGTTCGGCCAGCGGCTTGAGCCGATCCGGGCAAGATTCGACCGCGCGGAGATCCTGCCGAGTGACGCTGGGGAGGTAGAGAATCGGAACATGTCCGGCCGGCAGCGTCACTTCGTCGGACCTGCCCGCGATGACACAACGCAGCCAGATCGCCGGGCCGATTCGCTTGTCCGGGACGAAGTCGCCCAGTTGCAGCAACTCCGGCATTTCGCCCTGCAACCGTGGCACGATGGGCTCCCATTGCCGATCGCCATCGGGCCACAGGATGCATGCCGGAGCAACCTGGACATCCGGGTTGTGCGCGGCCGCGTCACGAATTGCCTTGGTCAGTCGCGCGATCACCTTCATAGCAGACCTTGCCTCCGAGCCTCGTACCAGACGAACGGCGACCAGCGTTTCAGGTGGTGCTCATCGACGTGATGCTCCAGATAGTCCTGGAAGTGGCGTGCACGCATTTCCGTTGTGTCGGGCTCGCGCAAGCCGAGGCGTTCGATGGTGGCTTCGGCCAACTTCCGCATGTCGTCCGGGAGCTGCGGATTTGGGTTGATGTCCCCAGTCGCGAGATTTAGAACGAACGTATCCGCCTCGATCTCGAACGGATCGAGGATGTCGTCGAATCGGTTCTTCGCGCGATTCATCCCCAGGCAGCTCAAACGAAAGTTGCTCCACTCGTAGGCTTGCCCCGCGAGTCGCGACTTGGCGATGAAATGATCGGTGGAATGGGCGCCCAGCGGCCACTCGAAGAAGATGCACAGGTAGGCACAGACACCATCGTACGCCGTCCACAGTTCTTTCTGTGTCTTGCGCCAGTACGTTGGCAGCTTCGCGGGATCGGGCGGTGGTTGATCCAGCGCCACGCTGTTGGCCTGCAACCACTTCAAACCGGGCTGCCGGACTTGATCGTCAAATACAGCTGGCTCGGGCTTCTCGGCTACGGGGATCATGCCAGCAGCCCTTTCTTCTCGCAAATTGCCCGCCAGCGGAAAAGGAAGGGATCTTTTGGGCTCAGCGCCTCCAATAAGCGCTCGTGCATGGCCCGCACGGACTCCGGGGCGGGCGCGGGCTGCTCGATCAGTGAGCCGGCTTCTCGAATCAGGGCCTCGTAATCCGGATTGCGGGCACTCGGCAGATCGAAGGCTTCGCTGGTCAGCCAATTTGATATGTCGCCGCGCGGCTCAAACGCTCGGCGCGTCACCAGCACTCGCAGCGACTTCGGTGAACTGTCGTAATCCAAATCGAACCAGGCGTCCTTGGCCTGATCGAACACGGATTCGACAGAGGCCATCACCAATGGCGAATGAGTGGCGGCGATCAGCTGAACCTGCGACTCACCAGCAAGACCCTTCATTACGTCCAGCACTGACCGGACGATTCGCAGTTGCCAACGCGGGTGGAGATGCGATTCGACCTCATCCACCAGAAAGATGGCCTGATGGCTGGGGGGCTTCCCAAGCAGCTTGCTGGCGCTCAAGTGTTCCTCCCAGGCCCAGACCAAGAGGTAGGCCAGGGCGCAGATCCGCCGCATCCCCGCCGAGGCGTGCAGGATCGGAACATCTTGGCCGTAGGGCATGCGGAGCGTGGGGATGTCGCGTGCGTCGTCCAGGCTGATCCGTGTCAGCTTGCCCGGCACGAGTGGTTCCTCGTCCGCTGGAGCCAGCGACTTGAGGGCCTCGCTCAATCGCTTGAAGGGATCGCCTTTTTCTTTCTGCCAGCCAGCCCAATCTCGAATCAGCCCGTTGCACAGCCACTTGCCCTCTTCTCCGGGCAGACCGTCCCAGACTTCAGCCGGACTGAATACGTAGGCGGGCAATCGCTCCTGCACATCCTGCTTGCCCTTGGTTTTCCAGTAGTTCCGGGCCGGGTCCCAGACGGCAAAACTTCCGTCGACCATCGCATAGAGAACCAGGCCCGGATTCGATGGTCTACCGGGCCGGCCGGTCCAAGCTTGATCGTGACGATCAAACGAGCTGGGATAGCCTTCGGTCCTCGTTTTCCCGGTGAACGAGAACTCAATCGACGCCTTGCCGTCTTTAGCCGGCATGGCCTTCTTGCCGGCCGTCAGCTTGGGATTGATCTCGGCAGGCCATTTCCGGGTCAGCGCCCACCAGGCGATGTCGAGCAGGAAGCTCTTGCCCAATCCGTTGTCGCCCGTCAAGAGATTCAGGCGGCTGCCGAACTCCAGCTCCATGGTCGGCGCGGGTCCGACGTTCGTCATTTTCAAGTTCTTGAGCATGGCTCATCTCGTTGTCTTGTGTGTCGTAGCGAGGAATGATTATTCTAACCGTGGCGCTCACGCGCCGCTGTCTTGACCCGGATTGTGTAGTGGCAATCGTTGAAGCGTTCGCCGGTGAAGTCGGGGCCGCCTGGAAAATCCTCGGAGCCGTCCCAACCCCAGAACCAGGGGAATTCGTCTCTGGGCCGCTGGGGCTCCTTGCCGCGGTCCTTTTCCCATTTGATTTTGGGTTTCGCCCGTAGCACGCCGGCGCCTTTAGTCTTCACGTCGGGGACGGACAGCAGCGGCCGGATGTTCAGCCGCACGCCGTCGTTCAGGTCCGGTTCCCAGCCGATCGGTTGTAGGTGCAGCGGCTTCCAGCGGACGAAGATGTCGTAGGGCGACTCGCCGTCGCGGATCAATTCCAGACGTTTCTGCAGTGCCACGGCGGCGGCGAGCCTCTCTTGCGCTCCGTCCACCCGTGCGGTCTCGTCGCGTTTCTGCCGCACGATCCAGTCGCCCAGGTACGTGTACAGGAGCGTCTCCAGGTTCTTGCGGTCGAGCCGGTGGTAGTTGACCAGGATGGAAAAGCCATCGCGCAGTCCGTCCCAGATCTGCCAGATGAACGGACGCTGGTGGAACAACTCGCAGTGCTGAGCGAAGAAGCCGTCCCGCAGCCAGGTTTCCAGCGTCTTTCCCGCGTAGCCAGCGTCTTTCAGCAAACGGTTCAGCGTGTCCGTGCTCCACGCCGAGCCGTAGGCTTGGGCCAGCAGGTTCAGCAGCCGGTCGGCGGCCGTGGCTTCGCCGCGCACCGCCGGGATGCAGACCAGCCCGTCGCGATCGGCGAGCGGGAGCAGTTCGTCGCAGCGTTTGACCAAGTCTCGCGCCCGGGCGCTCAGCCGCATCTCGGTGTCGAGTTCCGCCGGCCAGCGGTAGCCGAGCAAGCGGGCGGCCGCCACCTGTAGTGGTACGGTCGATTCCTCCGGCCGCCCGTGAAATAGCCACTGCGTCGGATCGTCGCTTTCGGGTTCAGGCAGGCCGTTGGGGTATTTCTCGGCGGCGATGTCTTCCCAGCGAGCGAGGTCGAAAGGAACCTTGACCAGCGTTGCATTGGTGACTTTCAGAGCTTGATCAAGCTCACGAACAGCGTCGTAGAAATCCGCGTGAGTGCAAAAACTCCAAATCGCCGACAGAAGACCCGGGTCGTTTGGGACAATTACTGCACTGGTTTGATCATACAGCTCGCCACCATAGAGCGTCGCTGCCAGATTGCCGGTATGCCGGATTGAGACTCCCGACTTCCCGTAGGCATTATTCTCCGTACCGGGGCGCAGCATTCCGGACCCTCCCGTGCGCCAATCAACTATCAGTTCGCGCCCGCCGTAGGGGACCACTTCTCCCACACTATTCTGAAGGTACTTCCAACGATCAGCGAAGTCCGCTACTTCCCACATGCCGCGATACCACTTGTCACCATCTCCCGTGACTATTCCCCGCATCGAAATCGCAAATTCGCTGAGTAGCGGCAGCGAAGATGCCTCCTGAAATCCGATGCGAGCGTCCGGGTTCTTCAGTTGGATTCGCTGGTCGACGAGCCCCATCGATTTGCCTGAAAGTGATTCTGCTTTCGGGGCAGGGGATTTGTCGTTTGTCACGTCAATCCCGGCGATCTTCGTATCAGCGCATGCTGGAGAGTTCGTGATGGCAACTAGAGTCACGCTGACAATTTCGCCGGTGATAGTATCGAATGCACGAGGTCCGAGCCGTGCCACGAGGTTCCATGTGCTTTGCCCAAGGAGACCTTGGCGGAATTGCTCGTAGGCGCCTAGAAAAAGCCAATTCTGCGGAGTGACCAGTGCGATGACGGCGCCCACGCCGCAGAATTGTAGGGATCGTTCCACAAAACAGGTCGCAAGATCCGGTTTGGCGACAGGGTAGTGCTTGTCGCAGTAGGTCCGTAGCGGTTCTTTCTGTCTCTTGTAGCCCAAGTACGGTACGTTTGTGATGACCAGCGTGTACTCGCCGGCGAGCAGTTCGGCGGCTTTGACCATCCCCGCAGCGGCAACCGCTCGTTCACGTACGTCGTCGGGCTGTTCGGCGGTGAGGGCGGCGGAGAGGTAGGGCAGCAGCGTCTCGTAATCGGCGGCGAACATGTCGGACGGTAACTGGTTAGGATCGATCAGCGAGCCCAGCGTCGGGGCGTCAGAGAACAGGGCGTGCAGGTTCCGCAGTCCGTTCTCGATCGGCTGTCGGGACAGGACGGTGATCGGCTCGCCCGATTGTTCGGCCAGCGCCACCCACTCGTCCTCGGTCGCCTGCGGCCCGATGCCCGTGCAGGCCAGGTTCAGCGACGGCAGCGGATGGAAGCCGGTCATCCGCCAGGCCGCCAGGGCCAGGTTGAACGCCGCGATCTGGGCGCAGCGTGGGTCGATTTCCAGGCCGAACAGGTTGTCGCGAAGCACCGCATCGACGGCCTCTCGGGGCGTGAGCCCTTCCTCGGCGGTCCGCAGCGCCGCCAGGATCGGCAGGGCGAACACCAGGAAATGGCCGCTGCCCATGCAGGGGTCCAGAACCGTGATTTCGGCGGCCGTCTTGGGCCAGCCGGGGAAGGTGCCGGCGGCGGGACGCCAGGGGGATTTTGGATTTGAGATTTCAGATTTTGGATTTGAGACGGAATCCGAGGCGACATCGTCCCGCACAAACCGCAGATAGTCCCAATTCACCCCCGGCAGCGCCACCTTCTTTCGCAGCTCTCCTTCCGTCTCTGTGTTCTCTGTGTCCTCTGTGTTTACCTTCTTGCCCGCCCACCACGCGCCCAGCGTGTTGTCCAGCAGGAACGACACCATGTAATCTTCGGTGAACAACTGCGTCACGGCCGGCAGTTCCCGGGCGCCGATCTTGACCTCGGAGGCGTTCACTTCATCCTTGCGCTTGGCTTGCCAGAACTGATAGACCCAGCCCAGCGAATCGGACGCTTGAAAGACCTCGGCCGGCAGTTCGGCCAGCGTTCGCTCCAACTGCTGCTGGCCTTCGGGCGGCAGATCGACCTCGAAGACGGGCGAATCGGTGCGGAAGATCTCCGGCAGCATGTTTGCGGCAAAGCGTGCGGCCAGCTCCCAGCCGTTGCGCGCCCCTTCGTCGGCCGCCAAGTCGTCGCATTCCTGGATCGACACGGCCACGGGCTCGGCCGGGTCGGGATACATCAGCAGGTCATTCTCGGCCAGGAATCGGGCGAACAACATGCGGTGCCAGTGCCCGTAGGCGACTTCTTCGACCAGCCGGTCCGTTTCCTGCTTTCCCACGGCGGGATTGGTGCTCTTCGATTCCCGCTGGTCTCCCAGTTGGTGCGAGTGAATCCGCAATCGCCTGCGCAATTCGCGTTCTTCAGCCGACAGGTAGGCGGGCGCACTTGCGTCGCCGACGCCCAGATGGTCGATCGCGGCGCGAGCCGCAGCTTCCGCAGCGTCGCGTGCGTCCTTGACCGTCCGTTCCAGTTGGTTGCGCAGGGATTTGTCCAGGGATGTCATCTATTCCGCCCTTTGCCCCAACGGGGCGCAACAAATCAGCCCAGGGCAACGCCCTGGGTGGCGTACGATGAATGATTCCGAAGCCCTGAAAGGGCGACACAGATTCAGGCCGCGGCACGTTTGTCGTGCCCTTTCAGGGCGACGGTGCATGGTTGTCTCCCGTACCCAGGGCGTTGCCCTGGGCTGGTGTGTTTTGCCCCTTCGGGGCGGAAGAATCCGTGGGCGGTTCATACAATCACCGGTCCTTGACGCAACTGTTCCTTGAGAGAGGCCGAAGCCTGTGCGGCCCATTGGTCGACATCGGTGTCGGTCTTGAGCGTGGTGGACGGCAGCGTCGCCCGGCGGGCTTTCGGTTCCAGGATCTGGGCGGCTTCGAGGGCGGCCTGGCCGAACCGGCTGGGCATGGCGACCACGCGGTCCCGCAGGCTGGAAATCGACACGGCCGCCAGCGTCGCGGCGATCTCGGCGTCGCTCTGCACCTGGATCTTGGGCTTCTGTGCCAAGGTCAGCCCCTGACGGAAGAGCAGTTCGTGACGCTGCTCCTGCTCCAACTGCTGCCAATTCGCGTCCTGTTCCAACAACTCAAAGCCGCGTTCAAACTCCGTCTCGTAGCGGGCGGACAGGGCATTCAGTTCCTCGCGCAACGCCTGGGCCAGCGACAGGACCAGCGGCATGACCGGGTCGGGATCGGACAGCAGCAGACGGCCGTCCAGAATGCTCTTGGCCTGCGCCTGATAAGTGGCCGCGTCAGCCAGGGGCTCCGCGTGCCGCAGCAGAGACTGGAGCCTGGTCCACGTGGGCCAGCGCGATTCGATCCGCTTGGCCCGGTCCTCCCAGACGTCGAATGCCGGCTTCAATTCGTCACGGCGATTGTAGATGGCCCACAGTTGCTCGTTGCCAGCGGCCAAACGAATATCTTCCAGGGCCGACGTGTCAGGACGTTCGGGCCGCGGAGCGTCACCACCGGCTCGCTCGGCCAGTTCCAGCGCCTTCTGCAGGAACGCCGGCACGGCGGCCAGCTCCTCGCCCTGCTTCGCTTGGACACCCAGTCGCTGCATGACCTTGCGGATCTGGATCCGTTGGGCGGTGCCCGGCGGGTTCGATTCCACCTTGAACGTGGCCTTGCCAATGGCCTTCCGCTCCAACTCCTTGGGATCGATGTGAGTGCCGCGTTCGTCCGCGGCGCGGATCAGGCCGGCGACCAAGAGCACCTGCAGGCCGCCGTCGATCGCGTCGCCGGACCAGCCGAACGGCGGGCTCTCGAAGTGCGTCCGGATTTCTGCGCCTTTTTTGCCCGGGCCGATTTGAGCCAGAACGGCTTTGCAGACGGGGTTCTGCGCCGGCTCGCCGTCGTAGCCAACCGCCTTCAGAGCGTCCGGAGCGCCTTTCTTGGCGTTCGCATACACCTTGCCCCAGCCTGCATGGTCGGCGACGGCGAACTGGGGATACAGACGCTGGAAGGACTTGTCGGCGCCCTCCAGGACGATGACCTGCAGGTCGTTGCCGGTGATCTCGGTGCCGCCGCCTTGAAAGACCCGTGCGCCCGAGAACGACTCGTCGAGCAGTTCGCGGATCTTGCCCTCGGCGGTCTGACGTGTGGTCTCCATCGCCGCTCGGGCTTCGGTTCCTTCCGGCGAATTGGGTGCGCCGCGTTTTTCCAGCGTTGCGGTGGCGGCCTTGCAGTCGATCAGGTGATGGCGCAGGTCGTCGGCCGACCGCTTGGGAATAAACGCGAACAAGGTGGGCGACTGATTCCCGGCCTGGCGGGCGTCTGCACGCACCGAGTTCTCGTCGATGGACCATTCGTCACGAACCCAGACGTAGACCTTGTCCTTGGCATCCGCTGGCAGCGCGGCGTCGAACAGCGGATGGATTTCCCGCTCGACTTTCGATTCGCCCTGCTGCCGCGTGAGCTTCTTGACCAATTCGCCGAACCGGCGGCGGATGCGGTCGTCGCGCTCGGCTTCGATCCGATGGGACTGGTTGGCCAACTGGTTACGCTGGCTCAGGAACTCGTCGTTCCACGCGGCGCTTTCCTCGGTCTGGATGCGGTACTGGTCGCCGACTCGCATCAACAACTCGCATTGGTCCAGCAGCGCCGGCAGCCGTGTGCGCAAGGTGCCGCTGCCGGCCGAGAGGTCCTCGACCATCAGATCCGCCAAGGTATCGACATCGGCGCGGATGCCGATGTCATTGTTACTGCCGGCCAGTTTGGTGATCAGAAACACCAGACCGCAAGCGCGGGCCATCAGCCGCTGGTCGTCGTTGCCCGTGATCCATTTCATCGTCCGCTCGTGAACTTTGCGGGGCAGCACACGGGCCTGCAGCAGTTTGTCGGCCGAGTCGAAATACAGATAATCGGCGGGGATGACGTGGCCCAGATCCGCATCGAGGTTCGTCTGGATGACCTTGTGGATCATGCTCAGTTGGTTGCGCAACTGACTGTCGGTACCCGTCTGGTCCAAGACCCGCAGGGTGTTCTCCCAGAAACGCCGACGGACCGGCAGAATCGGATAGTCCTGGGGGAAAAACGTGATGTCATCCTGGCGGTGGCCGATGCTGGTCGCGGCCAGATGGCGGGAAATTTCGCCCAGGTTCGTCTGCATGACCTGCTCGATCGGTTGGACGGCGTTGGGCTTCTTGGCCAGGATGACCTGGCGGACCACCGCATCGACGTCGGCATCGGACAGCTCGAAGCGGACGGTAAAACGGCCTTCCAGTTTCTTCAGGTTCGCCGTCCCGGTCACAGCGGTCTGGCCGGTGCCGATGAACAGCAGCTTGCCCCCGATGTTCTTGCAGCAGGCCTCGACCGCTTCCTGGACGTCCATCGAGCGCTGCGAATCGCTGTTGCCAATGAACTGCTGGACCTCGTCCAGGACGACCAACGTGAGCGGGAACTTGCCGTCGATGGTCAGTGCCTGACGGATGGCCTTGACCATCTCGTCGCTGCTGATGTCCTGAACGAACGGGTAGAGGTTATTCAGGGTTTCCACGCAGGCCGCCGCGGACGAAAACAGCTTGGGTTTCGCCTGGACGAGGGCCTCGTGCAAGCCCTCGGCGACGTAGAAGTTGTCGAGTTCCTCCTGCCAGTCGTAGCCCGTCGATTCGACCAGTTGCCGAACCTGGTCGTAGATGCCCTCGGCCCGCAGCCACATGACGAAACGTGCCAACGGGTATTGCTCGGGCAGGCCGGCCGACTTGAAGATGATCCGCAGCAGGGCCAGACGCACGCTGCCGCTGGCGCCGGCCCCCAGCGTGCCGGAGGCCGCGTGCAGCCCGCCGTGGCGTTTACCCTGGGTGGACAGTTCCTTCAGCAGATGCCGGATGGGCTGCGGCAGGATCGCGATGCTGCGCGCGGTGGCTCCGTCGGGGAACAACACGTCAATCCACAGGGCACGCAGCATCTTGACCAGATGGGACTTGCCTGATCCAAAGAACCCGGCAATCCACACGGCCGCCTGCTGGGCCTGGTGGATGTTCTTCAGGTAGTTTTCCAGAATATGCTCGATCGCCTTGGCGTACTGGCCGTCGCAGACGAACGTCTCCAACTCGTAGCGCAGGACGGCCAGCGCTTCGGTCGTTTGCTCGTCGTTGACGCTCGCCACACCCTCGTTGACCAGCTTGCGGATGGACGGGTCCTTGGGGTAAATCTCGCGGTTCTTCATGTTGGTGTACCTCGTCAAAGTAGTCGGCACACTCCGTGTGCCGTAGCGGACGGCACACGGAGTGTGCCTGCTACTATGGGTCCTTATCCGGAGTAATTGGCGTCGCCAGGTAGTTCCAACCGTCGTAGCCGTCGAGCAGCCGGTAGTTATTATCTTCAAAGCTGCCGGGGAAAAACACCACCAGCCGGCCATGCACCAAGCGCGAAAGCTGCTCGACGACCGGCTTGACCTTCAAGAATCCAAAGAGCGATCCAACCCCCTTCAACGCGATCGCGTCGTTATCGGTAGGATTGCGCTCGGCGAGGAAGGCACGAAATGCGGCGACGATGAATTCCTCATACTTGGGCAAGAGCGCCGGGAGTATGCTCGGTTCGGCGAAGTACTTGCGGGCGTACCGTTGACTCGACATCCACTGGGCGAATGTGTCGGTCAGATCAAAAACCTCCCACCCGTGGCCTGCGCTCCTGGTAGCCAGCTCGAATTCCTCGATTCTGGCGCGGAGTCGCAGTTCCTCCACTTCGGGGTAGACACAGAAGATGACCCGCTGCGCCGCAGCGACATCCCGCCAGGGCACCTGGATGTGTCCGGCGTAGGAGCTGAGAAGCCGCTTAACTTTGCTCACGGACATACTCCTGTTCCTGGGCTGTCAGCAGGTTGGGAAAAAGCACCTCGATGATCGACCCGATGCGATTGCAGACGATCCAGCCTCGCCGAGACGCTTGTTCGGCCAGTTCGATGCAGCGGTCTCGGGGGCAGTCGAGCAGTTTGGCGTACTCGGTCTCGAACAGGATTTCTCCGCGTGCGCCGTCGAGGTACCCGAATAGCAGAGCCAAAGCGACGGCGCCGGGCGTCGGGTCCGCTGCCGCCCGTGTCTTCTTCACAACGCCGTGGATATGGCCCGCGTGGGTCCAGGTGGTCGAGACGTTCTGGGCGGTAGACTGCAGGGTCGCCCGGCTGAAACGACCGGGGTCTTGGGCGTCCAGATACTGCTCCAATTCCGACCGCACCAACAATTGGCCGGCAGGCATTCGAAGGATGAACGGAGCGCTCAACCGGAGGATCGCGTCCCGAACGTAAGCGACCAGCAGCGACAGGAGTGCCTGACCCTCCGGGTCCCGCTGCCAGAAGTACCGGAGAGCGCGGAAGATCGGCACGGCGGGGTCCAGCGCGTACAAGTTGGCCAGGTGGCGAAGGGCTAAGCCCCGGGTCCGAGCAGACCGCTTGCCGAGGCAGTTGTCATCCAGGATCGCTCGGGCGAAGTCGTTACGCCCCGCTTTGGCGTCGGTGACATGCTCAAAAAGCCTGCGGAGGTCGTCCAGCATCATCGAGCGGGCAAGGTGCGCGCCGCCGCGATCGAAGCGGAATCCGAACCGGACCAGGCTGTCCTCTCGCATCATCCCCATCGCCGTAACGATCCGTCCTCATCTTCGCAGCGTTCATTGAACAGTAAGTCGGCCAACAGCTTCCGCGCAGGCCCCGATTCTGCGGTCTCCGAAGTCCACAGCTCCGCGCAAGTGGCCGTACCCGCAGCGGGATTATCGCGACCGGCTTCCCCGCTTCGGTGGCGGTGCCATCGGAGTCGGGTCTTCGATCTTCCGCAGCAGGGCTTCAACATCGCCCCGCTTGAACAGCCGGTAGTTGTTGACCGGGTGCCGGTATTCGGTCAGCTTGCCGCTGGCCGCCCAGGCCCGGACCGTGTTCGGTGCCACTCGAAGCCGAGCCGCAACTTCTTTGACCAGCAAAAATTCGTCGCCTTTCACGAGCAGTCCTCCCCCTAGCTGGCCGTCCGGAGGGGACGGGCAGCTCGATCATCCAAGACCTTACCAAGGGTTCCGAGTCACTACAAGCACCCGCCGCCCCGCATACGGAGGGAAATCGGACTGTCTCCGCTCGGGTTTGGGGTTAGAAGACGCGAATCTTCTGATTACGGCGAGTTTCGCGGGGCGGGCCTCGGAGATTGGGCTTGTAGCGTCCGCCCCGGTGAGCGCAAGGGAGGTAATTGATGGACAAACAATCGGGGTAAACGGTGGATTGTTGCTTCGGTGGCATGGGGGCGAAGTACCGGTGGCCTCTTCTGATCTCCGTTCCGGTAGCAGTTCAGGGGGTGA
>Ga0209723_1004203_pt1 | contig 16363 bp, 14 predicted proteins | sample BiotimSIPDNA_2_FD_185750 | JGI IMG/M metagenome (GOLD analysis project Ga0209723, IMG submission 185750) | Anaerobic biogas reactor microbial communites from Washington, USA - Biogas_R2 time_0 SIP DNA (SPAdes) (version 2) | ecosystem: Engineered > Bioreactor > Anaerobic > Unclassified | place... | reverse complement strand
CGAAGCCCCCCTGCCGCTCGACTTGCATGCTTAAAACGCGCCGCCAGCGTTCGTTCTGAGCCAGGATCAAACTCTCCGTCATATCAATCCCGGTCCCGAAGGACCGGATCCATATTCGTGGTGTTTGCCCCAGCAACCGACACGACAGGCTGGCCCCGTCGTGCCCGAATTGACTAGGAAGCCCTTCTTGCTTCCAAAACAGACGATCAACGGCCGAAATCGGCAATCATCGAATGCTCTTATCTTCTCTTCCCTTCTCTCATATCTCTGTCAAAAAACCGCGCTTTGCACACATTGTTGCTTGGCGCGCTCGGATAACATACCAAAAGTGCACCTCGAGTGTCAAGCGTTCTTTGCAAGAATTGCAACGCAATCGACACCGCATTGATAATCAAGCGTTCTTACGTCACAGAGGATTGAGTCTCTCATCTGAGCTCCCATTGAAAGTCCATTCTTCCACACGAGAGATTTGCATTCAGATCGAAGAATTTCCCCGCTGAATTCAACAGATTCCTCATCGTATCCTTTCAACAAACCATGCGACAACTGACAAAAAAGGCACCCAGAACCAAAAAGAGTACCTTTTTCATGCCATGCTATTTAAACGTTTACCGAGGACGTCGTTCAGAGACCTCAAGAAGCTTCGGGAAGGGAGCATGAGGCTCTCTCTGGTACCAATACGCTACACTCGATATATCATCAGAACGTTCGAAAAGGGCGTGATCATCATGTCCAATGGCTTGAGCAGTTATCTTCAATTCCTTCGTGAATCGAATTGGATCGAGGACATGCCACCGATAGAGTCCATGACATGGCACCCCCTCTCTACTGTAATTTTTGATGACTCGATTGGCGAGAGTATCGTGATGGTGATACCCCAAGAAGGGGGTTGAGTACGTAGCAATCTGATGATTTCTCAAATCATCGGCGTCAGGTTCCCAGTAACACCACGCTCCTCCAAAGTAATCCTCGATTCCCGTTCCACAGATGGTCGGATATGCATTGTCACCATCAATAAAGAACTTCACCTCCCCTTCTCCCCACCAGTATCGCCCAAGTGCTGCAAGAGCGTAGTAGGTCCCAACATATTGGCCACACCCCTGTACTCCGTCGAGGATAACATGGTCCTGACCGAGTTGATTGACGTTCGTCCTCCGCCACTGGGCATGGAAATAGGCAATATCATCAGCAAGGAACTCCTCAAGTGAGTAATCCACCTGGTAGTAAAATCCTTTCACATTTTCGCAATGCTCATTGGTGATCGTCATCAATGCGTGTTTCCTGAAGGGCATCGGCCAATAGGAGTTGAAGCCACCCACTGGGGCTACGGTAATCATCAATGAATCTACGGCAGTCTTCGCACCGAACCCGTTGCAGAAGAAATCCCCCAGGGGAACCTCGACTGAAGGAGTGTCCTCCCCATCCCAGTAGATGCGGAACACAAGATTACGTAACACAAAATCCCCTCCGTCACTATGGTCGGTGACGGTAAACCAGAAGTGCCGGATCACCCCCGGCCCATCAATATCAGCGAGGACCGTCTCCTCCCCTCTGGGGAGCGTAATCTGAGGTCTGCCCTTTCTGCCTGGACCAAGATTACTTGCCTGTTTTCCCCCGACCCCTACTTCGCCCTGAGGGTTCTCCGCACTGATTGATCTACTGACTGAGCCAGCTTTAATCGTGTACAATGATTCTAAAAATTCCATGTGTTCCTTTCCTTTGTATCTCTTATTCCTTGATTCCGCCGGCCATGAGGTTCACGAGGTATTTCTCCAACCAGAGGAAGAGAATCACAACGGGAACCGAAATGATCGTCCCCAACGCCATGATCTGGGTCCACTCGGTATAAAACGGCCCTTTCAAATATTGAATGGCGATGGGCAACGTCCAGTGTCCTTTTGATTTTAAAATAGTTGTCGCAGTAATGTAGTCACCCCACCCCCCGATGAAGGCTGTCAAGGCGATTGCGGATAATGCATTCATCGAGACGGGGAGCACAATGCGTAACAGCACCCCCCAGTTGGAACAGCCATCAATGCGCGCTGCGTCGTCCAACTCTTGCGGAATTTTCTTGAAGAAGCCGACTAAAAGCCACGTTGAGGTAGGGATGAAACATGCTGTGTAGATCCACATTACCGTATTCATCCGGTCTAGCATCTTGAAAGAAGAGAGGGTCATATAGAGAGGAATCAACGCAATCACCCAGGGGATCGATTGTGTCATCGCAAGGGTGAACCAAATTCCCTTGCGTCCCTTGAAGCGAAATCTTGCAATTGCATAGCCCATCATCGTAGATGCGATTACCACCAACAGCGTTGAAACGCCGGTGACATAGAGGGTATTCCAAATCCACGTGGTGAGCATCGCGTTGTTTTTCCAGAGATCGACGTAAGAAGAAAACGTGATGTTCTTTGGAATCAAGGTAATTCCAAAATCATACAGCTCTGCATTCGTTCGAAGCGAGTAGGAGACCATGAAGATGAAGGGAACAAGCACCAACAGGCAGAGGGCAACGACGGCAAGAAAGAGCAGGATGCTCTTCATCGTTTTTGACGCACGCACCATCATACTCACGCCTCCTTGCCTTCACGAAGGAAGTACGGCACGACGAATAGCATGCTCACCACAAAGAGGATCACGCCCTCTGCGCTGGCCATGCCCATCTTGAATAGCTTGAAGCCGTTGACGTAGATATCGTTGCCGATTACATTCGTTGCATAGTTTGGCCCACCTTCCGTCATCAAATAGACTATATCGAAAGTCCGAAGAGAGGCCATCGCTTGAAGAATAACCAGAGTGATTATGGTAGGGGCGATCGTGGGAATGGTGACCGAAAAGAACTGGCGTATCTTTGATGCACCATCTATGGAAGCTGCTTCATACAGGTCCTTGGGCACGGTGCTCAAGGCCGCAAGCAGCATCACACTCACAAAGGGAAAGCTTTTCCAAATATTGATTGTCGAGACGACGATGAACGCGGAGATTTCATTGGAGAGATACCCAGTAAAGGTAGTATTGAAGATCCTCATGAAAAGTTTCGCAAGCATCCCATAGTCGCCATTGAGAGAGAGGGTGAAAATCTTGCATGCGACAAAGGCAGGGATAGCCCACGGCAACATCGACACCCCTCTCACAACAGGTCGGGCAAAAAAATCGCGGTTGAGCAAGAGCGCAATCAACATCCCGACGCCAATCGTCCCCACCACCATCACTACTTCAAAGAGTATGGTGATGGAGATCGTCTTCTTCAGATGAGTGAGTGACAGGAATTCCTTGAAATTTGCAAACCCTACAAAATAATGCCCATCAGCAATTTTTAATAAATGCCAGTTGGTAATGCTCATCCAAAAGGATTTTGCGATTGGATACACAATGAAGAATCCAACCAACACCACCCCCGGCAGCATCAATTGCACCAAGAAGACCTTTGTCTTTTGTCGTTCAGTAAGTTTCACTCACAACCTCGTCCAGAATGCTCCGGCACGCAATACTGTGCCGGAGCAAGCATCATGTTCGAACTCTACTATTTGGTCATGACCTTGACCATCTCACTCTGACCCCAGTCCAACGCATCCTTGACGCTCTTTGTCCCGAGGAACGCATCCTCCAACGAGCGGTGGATGATGTTGTCCAACTCCCGCCATTCAACGATGTCGGGGACCATCCTCAACTCTTCCTCAAGGACCATATTCAAGGTTTGTGCTGCATAGGGGTTTTCTTTTGCATAGGCTTCTCGAGCAACCTTGTTCACTGGTACCCGGACGAGAAGCTTCTGCGCAAACTCGCCATGGAGGAAGGCGGCAAACTTGAATGCCTCATCAGGATGTTTGGTGTTCGAGCTGATCGCAACCGGGTTGCCCCACGTGATGTTGACCGGATGCACATCTCCCTTGTTCGGGAAGTAGATTATGCCGAGATCATTCTCATAATCATCCGCCGTCATCATGTTCTCCAGCACTTCAAAACACCAAGTGGTTGCCTGCATGGTAGCAACAGTCCCATTCGCAAAGAGCTGCAGGGCATCGTTCACCGTGTATTTGCCGGTGGGACCAGCCTCCTTCATCATTTTGTACAGGTAGGTGGTTGCTTCGATATTTGCAGGGCTATTCCAAATCAGGCGATCGGGGGTGTAAGGGCCTTCCTCGTTGGGATAGATACCGCCACCCGCCTGCCACATCCAGTGAAGGGTCCACCATCGGATCAGTACAGAACCTTCTGTCTGGTGCGCAAAGCCATAGACATCAATCTTGCCATCTCCATTGAGGTCTCGTGTCAATTTTTTGGCAGCCTCATAGTAGCTGTCCCACTGCAACAGCGCCGAAGGATCAACCCCAGCTTGCTTGAGCGCGCTCTTGCGGTAGATCGTAACAGGAGCTGCATACGTGAACCACGGAAGGGCAATGGTCTTGCCGTCGATCTGCGCTGAATATATCAGGTCTACATCTTCGAGCTTCGTACCATCGTCCAGCACGTACCCCTTGATCCGATCATCGAGCCCAAGGAACGCCCCACCTTTGCGGATGTTGTAATAGGCACTGAAGCCATCACCCGTATCCAAGGTGCAAAGATCACTCTCGTTGTTGGCTGCAATATCAACAGCCAACTGCTTGAAGTAGTCAACATTCTGGATGTAGATCGAGTTAATCTTGATGTTTGGGTTCTCTGCCTCGAATCGTTCGATTGCCGGTGTCACGAAGCGAGCTTGTTCCTGTTCTGGGAACCAATGGCACCAGTCAAGTTCCACTACTTTGGAACTTTTCTCTGCGGTACCTGCTGCAAAGAGAGACGTCACCATGAGCAGGCAAAGCAGCACAGTCAATAGTTTTTTCATTTTTTTCTCCTTTTGCTGATGTTAATTCAGTGTGTCGTTATCATAGATGGCTTTATATAATACTGTCAAATTTTCAAATCTGGGATTTTATTCATAACATAGAAGCAGTATCATCCGATTATCTGATTATTTTTGGTTTATTATTGACAGTTCTGTTATGATATAGAATAGTAAGATGAGCAAAAGGAGCGTGGTATGCCAAAAATTGTGTATCCAACATTTTACAAGAAACTCTGTCAAGACATCTCTAAGACATATCGCAAAGGGGATCGCTATCTCAGTATTCGAGAAATCGCAGAGAAGTTTGGTGTAAGCGTACAAACCGCGCAGAAGGGCGTCAGCGAGCTCGCTGAGAAAGGAATTCTCTTGCCGAAGAAACGCTCTGGGATCTTTGTCCTCCGCACCAAGTGCGCTGATGCGTTGCACGATAAACAACTGTTGGTCCTTTCGAGGATTAACAACCCCCTCTTTTATCAACCATTCCTCGATGGGGTCATTGAGCGCACTGCAGATACGGGAATACAGACCCAGTTCCGGGTCAACACCTTCAAACAGACCTCAACACTTGCGTTCGGTGAATATCTCTGCAATTTGGGGGTTGACGGGCTCATCACCTTGAATTTCGACTCTTCCTCCGCCCTTCCTTTCTACCATGTCATTCGAGAGAAGCACGATATTATCAGTGATATCATCATCGATGAACTTCCGCTCCTTCCCTCCGTGCAGACCAACAACTACAAGCACGCTTTCAGGGCAGGAAGGAATATGATCAACAAGGGTCTGACCCACTTCTACGCCTTCGGCAGCTATCCGGAAAAGAACAAACGCTTCATCGGCTTCACCGATGCCGTGAAGAGCCATGCACAGAAAATCAGATACATCCGCCTCTCGGAAACCGACTCAGCCGCCATCGCAATGGGTATCCTCACCAACATGAACACCAATACCGGTATCTTCCTCTGTGATTATACCGCGGTCCACTTCATCATCTCGCTCTGCTCGCGCTTCCACATAGATTTCGCTCCGTACAGCATCATTGCCTATGATGGTGAGAGCGAAAAACTGGCCTATCCCGGAGTTCCGGTCATCCCCTGTGTGGGACCATCATTCAAACAGATTGGGTATGAGCTCTGCAATGCCATGATCACAAAGTGGGAAGAAGGAGAGTTCGCCACCCCATTACAGCGAAAAATATAGAGCGCGTTTCTGCTCAACCGTACAGAGTCGACAGCGGGACACTCTGGAATGTTGCGTTGACAAATACGCCCTGTTGGTTACAATCCAGACTACACCCCTTCGTTTGAGAGGAAGCATGAACCATATTTCGACAATCACCGATGAAGTCGCCTCACACATCAAGTTTGTCCTGATGGATATTGATGATACCATCACCACCGGCGGGAAACTCCCCGCCATTGCCTACGATGCCATATGGCGCTGCCATGAGGCGGGACTCACGGTCATCCCCATCACCGGTCGACCCGCCGGTTGGTGTGATCTCATCGCCCGTCAATGGCCGGTCGATGGGGTGGTAGGAGAAAATGGCGCTCTGGTTTTCTGGCAGGAGGATGGACAGGTACGGCGACTGTACCATCCCCGGGCAGTCAAGAACGACAACGAGGTGCTCCATCGGATAGCAAAGCGGGTTCTCGCTGATGTCGAGCAGAGTCGGATCAGTCAGGACCAGTTCAGCAGAATGTTCGATCTCGCCATCGACTTTGCCGAGGATGAACCAAAGCTCCCCCTCTCTGAAGCAGAGAGGATCGCCGATATTTGCCGCAGCGAGGGGGCGATCGCAAAGATCAGCTCCATCCACGTGAATACCTGGCTGGGAGAGTACGACAAGCTCAGCATGACCCTCGATTTTCTGCGTGTCCGCTATGGCTATGATGACGAGGTGATGCGCAATGCGGTGATGTTCTTCGGAGACTCACCAAACGATGAGCCGATGTTCAGCCACTTTCCCGTCTCTGTCGGCGTGGCGAGCGTACGACGGTACGCCCACCTGATGCACCATCTGCCTGCCTACGTGACGAGCGATGCAGGGGGAGAGGGGTTTGCACAAGGAGTCGCCATGCTTTTGGAGCATCGCACGGCCTGAGATATCGGCACCGCCACTGTCGACGACTCCATTGTACAGGAAGCAGCCCCCTCATCGGGGGGGCATCGCCTCACCGGCTCATCGAGGAGAGGGCGCCGCTCTTGATGATCGCCTTCACATAGGTCAAGAAGGAGATCACGCTTGCTGCGGCGGCAAGGGCGAAGACCGGATTCAGGCTCTTCTGCACTACGGCAGAGAGCGCTGAGGCAGGTGCCCAGATCCCAAGGTTGACCGCCAGGATCCCGAGAGCCCCACTGATCGCGTAGAGCACCGCCTTGCTCTTCCCCCAGATGTTGGCCGGCACCGCCGCCCCCTTGCCCATCATCAACATCCTGACAAAGAGGATCGAGAGCTCGCGCCACATGATCAGGATGAACGCCCAGATCGGCATCATCGAGACGGAGATGAAGCAGACGAAGTACGTCATCCGGCTGATGGTGTCGGCGAAGGGGTCCATCACCTTGCCCAAGTCGGTGACCAGGTTCGCTCGACGGGCGATCTGCCCGTCGAGGAGGTCACTGAGCTCGGTGAGAACCCAGAGGATGATGATGAGGATCGCCGAGAGCTTCGACAAGCGCGAATCCACCCAGATCGGCAGATGGAAGGCGATGAAGAAGATCGGGGCCATGACCAGGCGGCTGACGGTCAGCTTGTTGGGGGTGTTCATAGCTGCACCTTGCGCTCCACCGCATCCTTGACCTGGGCGATGAAGGAGTCGGTGGAGAGGCCACCCTCCTGCCTGCCGCCCCGGTAGCGGACCGAGACCTGGTCGCCCTCTGCCTCCCGCTCACCGACGATCACCATATACGGGATCTTCTGCTGGTTGGCGTTCCGGATCTTGGCGTTCATCCGGTCGTCAGCGAGGTCAGCCTCAGCGCGGAGCCCGGCCTTGCGCAGCCGGCCCTCAAGGGCCTTGGCGTATTCATAGTATGCCTCACCCACCGGGATCACCTTGACCTGGGTCGGGGAGAGCCACGGCGGGAACGCCCCACCGTAGTGCTCGATGAGGACACCGAAGAAGCGCTCGATGGAGCCGAGCAACGCCCGGTGGATCATATAGGGACGCTTCTCCACCCCGTCACGGTCGACGAAGGTCAAGTCGAAGCGCTCCGGCTCATTGAAGTCGAACTGCACGGTGGAGAGCTGCCATTCGCGTCCGATGGCATCCTTGACCTTCAGGTCGATCTTCGGCCCGTAGAACGCACCGCCGCCCTCGTCGATCTCATACGGCAACCCCTCGGTCACGATGGCCTTGCGCAGCGCCTCGGTGGCATCATCCCACTTCTCCTGCTCGCCCACCGACTTCTCCGGCTTGGTGGAGAGGTATGCGTTGATCTCCTCAAAGCCGAAGGCGCGCAGCATCGAGAGGCTGAAGCGCAGGACCTCGAGGATCTCGTCCCCCATCTGGTCGGGGGTGACGAAGAGGTGGGCATCATCCTGCGTGAAGCCACGGACGCGGAGCAGACCGTGCAACGCCCCCGCCTTCTCATACCGGTAGACGGTGCCGAGCTCAGCCCAGCGGAACGGCAGCTCTCGGTAGGAGTGCTTGCTGTTCTTGTAGATCATGATATGGAAGGGACAGTTCATCGGCTTGACGTAGTAGTCGCTCTTGTCCATCTCCATCGGTGGGTACATCCCCTCCTTGTAGAAGCCGAGGTGACCACTCTTCTCCCAGAGCCAGGCGCGACCGACGTGGGGGGTGTAGACCATCTCATAGCCGTTCGCATAGTGCTCGGCTCTCCAGAAGTCCTCGATCTGCTGTCGGATACGGGCTCCCTTGGGGTGCCAGTAGACCAGACCGGGGCCAGCCTCCTCGTGGAGGCTGAAGAGGTCGAGCTCCTTGCCCAGGCGGCGATGGTCGCGCTTCTCGATGTCGGCGAGTCGCTCGAGGTAGAGGCGCAGCTCCTTGCCATTCTCCCAGGCGGTCCCATAGATGCGGGTAAGCATCGGGTTGCTCTCTTTGCCGCGCCAGTACGCCCCGGCGATGCTTGTCAACTTGAAGGCCGCGCCCTTGAGCTCCTTGGTCGATGCGACGTGGGGCCCGCGGCAGAGGTCGACGAAGGAGCCGAGGCTGTAGAGGGAGACTTCCTCACCCTCTTCGATCGCATCGAGCAGCTCCAGCTTGAAGCGCTGGTCAGCAAAGCGCTCGCGCGCCTCTTGGCGGCTCACCACCGTCCGCGTGAACGCAAGATCCTGGGCGATGATCGCCTCCATGCGGGACGTGATCTCCTCCAAATCCTCGTTCACCAACTGACGGGGGAGGTCGAAGTCGTAATAGAATCCATTCTCAATCGCCGGCCCGATCGCAATCTGGGCGCCGGGAAACATCTCGAGCACTGCCTCGGCCATGACGTGGGCCATCGAGTGCCTGATTCGGGAGAGTCGCTCTCCCCGCTCTTCATTCGCCATACCATCTCCTACAAAAAAGAACCATCACGACTTCGCCTCCGGTCTCCCGGCAAGGACGAAGACATGAGGGCTCTCATCTCCGCGGTTCCACCTTGCTTCCCCCCTTGGCTCTACGGCGCCAACGGAGGCTCTCATTGTCCCTGTCTCGCCAGGGGTGCGGCATAGCCTACTGGGTACTCCGTTCGGTATGCGGCTCAAAAGGGGTTTTCATCGTTCGCTTGCCGGACCCCTCTCAACCCAGGAGGTCCTCTCTGTGGCTCCGATGACGACTACTCGTCTTTCTCACTGCCTTGGGCCAAATATGCTCCGAACTCCCTCTTTAGTCAAGGGTAGAGCGCTCCGGTGACGACAGAAACCACCTCACAGAGGAGACGCTCATCCGCTTCACTGAAGCGATCGAGCATGGGGCTGTCGATATCCAACACCCCCACCACCATGCCATGGCCATCGATGAGGGGGATGACCAGCTCGCTCCGGCTCTCGCTGTCACAGACGATGTGGTCGGCAAATTCGTGCACGTCGGCGATCCGCTGGCTCTGCCTCGTCGCCGCCGCGGTTCCGCAGACCCCACGGCCGAAGGGAATCTCGCTGCAGGCGACCTTCCCCTGAAAGGGGCCGAGCACGAGCGTATCCCCGCTCTCGTCGGTGAGGTAGAAGCCCACCCAGTTGATGCGGTCCAGACGCTCATTGAGCAGGGCCGCCACATTGGCGAGCGCGCCGATACGGCGCAACGGAGTATCGCCGTGGCCTGCCACCAGTGCCTGGACGGCGCCTACCACGTATCGCTCCCGCTGCGGTGCTTCTTCTGATCCAGGCGAAGCTTGACCTGGGCGGACAACACGGCGAAGCTGGTGGCCAGATCGGTTCTCTGGACCACCACGTCCTCATCGAGCTTCAAATCCTTGGGGGCGAAGTTCCAGATGGCCCGTATCCCATACCCCACCACTTGATCGGCGACCGCCTGGGCGTGCTCAGCTGGAACGGCGATGACGGCGATGTTGACGTGGTTCTCCTCGATGTAGCTCCCCATCTGCGCGGGGTTGAGGACCGGTACCCTGCTGACCTTCGTACCCCACTTCTTCTCATCGGAGTCAAAGGCGGCTGCGATCTTCAACCCGTAGTTCTCGAACCCCTCATAGCGGGCCAGCGCCGAGCCGAGATGCCCCACCCCGACGAGGATCGCATCGGTGGCGTTGTCCCACCCCAACGCCTCGATGATGGCATCGATGAGGCCATTGACGGAAAAGCCCACCTTCGGCTTCCCCTCGATACCGGTACAGGAGATGTCCTTGCGGACCTGGATCGGCTTGAGCCCAAGCTCATCGGCGAGCAGGGTCGCCGAGATCATCTCCATCCCCTCTTCACGATAGGCCTTCAAGAGACGGAGGTAGGAGGGGAGGCGTTTGATGGTTGGGATCGGGATCTCGTTGTAGTCTGTACTCATGGGTGCTCCTGCTCTAGGCGTCGTACTACGGCATCGATCACCTCAGCGGGGGTGGATGCCCCCGCTGTGATGCCCAGTATATCACAATCGTACATCTCTGGAATCACCTCCCGCTCATCCTCGATATGCCAGCTCTTGACCCCGCTCTCCACCGCCAGATGGTGGAGCGCGCGGGTATTGGCGCTGTCCTTGCCGCCGATGACCAGGATGGCATCGCACTCGTTGGCCAGCTTCAGGAGGGCCGTTCGGCGGTTGATCGAGGAGGAGCAGACATCGTTGACGAAGAGCACTTCACATCCCCGATCACCGAAGGCGGTGAGGCGCTCCTTGATCGCACTCCAGGCAATCTCATCAAAGGTCGTCTGCACGAAGACGGCATAGCGCGCTCCCGCCTTGGGCTCGATCACCTCATCGACGCAGGTGATGAGGTGTGAATGACAGCGCGTCACGCCCTGCATCGCACGCGTCTCAGGATGGCCCTTGTGCCCGATGATGAGGATCTCGTGGGTCTGGCAGTAGAGAGCGATGCGTCTGAGGTTGTGCTTGACCACCGGGCACGTTGCATCGATGATCTGATGGCCCCTGTCCACGAACTCCTGGCGCAGGTCGTCGGGAATCCCGTGGGCACGGACGACCACCACCCCCGCCTCCCCCTCATCAGGGCGGTGGATTTCAACGAGCCCCTCGGACGCGAAGCGCTCGTTCACCTGTCGATTGTGGATCAATTTGCCCAGCGAGTAGACCGGCCTGCCATCCGCGTTTGCCTGGGCGATCGCTTTTTCCGCCATCGCCAAGGCGCGCGAGACACCGCTGCAATACCCCATGGTCTCTGATAATCGGATTTCCATGGCCACAGTATGACGAAAACGCTGCCGTGCGATAACCCCACGGCAGCGTCTTGATGGAATTTTACAGCGGTTACTTCGCCTTCTTGCGACCCTTTCCCTGAGCCTCGCTGATCCAATACAACAGGCTGGGGGCCAGGAAGTTGGAGGAGTAGGTTCCGAAGACCAGGCCAAAGATCATGTTGATGGAGAAGAGGCGGATGTCGCCGCTTGCAAAGATCGCCAGCGGGACGATGGCCAAGAGTGTGGTCAACCCGCTCATCACCGTCCGGCTCACCGACTGGGTGATGCTCCGGTCGATCTGCTCCGCCAATACTGCGTTCTTGTTGATCGTCATGTTCTCACGCACCCGGTCGAAGATGACGATGGTGTTGTTCAGCGAGTATCCGATCATCGTCAGCAGGGCGGCGATCGTGGTACTGGAGAACTCCAGGCGCAGGAGGACGATCATGGTGAGCATCGCCAGCACGTCATGCACCAGGGCCACCAGAGAGGAGACCGCATAGGCGAAGCGGAAGCGAATCCAAACGTAGACCAAGATCAAGCCCATCGCCACTGCGATCGCCAGAATCGAGCTGGATACGAGCGTCTTGCTGAACTTCGGCCCGATGAAATCACTCTGCAACACCACGACGTTGCCGCTTCCGAAGTAGGCGGCAAGGGCTCCCTTCACCTCATCCTCAAGCGATGCCTGGGTCGCCCCATCCTTGATGCCGAAGCGAATCTGGAACGTCGAGCTCTCCGCATTTCCAACGGTCTGCACATTGGCGTTACCCATTACATCGAGGGCCTTGCGCACCTCATCGATGGAGGTACCGCTCTTGCCCTGGAAGTTCAGCTTCACCGGCGCCGTGGAGAGGGTGGCGGGAAAGCCGTACCCGGAGAGCATCGTGGAGGAAGAGAGAGATCCATCGACTACCGTCGCCGTGATCCCATCCATAGCTTCGAGTGCTTGGGCAAGTGCTGAAGCGGTCGGATACTCAGAGAAACGCAAAGCGGTGACCTTCACCCCCGCATCGCCACGTTGCTCGATTGAGAGCGTGCTTGAGGAGATGGAGAGCACAACATCCTGGGTGCCGTCGTAGGCGACTTCGAGGCCGACGGGAGCAATCCTGATGCGCTGGCTGAGGCCGCTCTCAAAGTCCACTCCGAGGTTGAAACCACCGAGGAAGAAGGAAATAAGCCCGGCGGCAAGGAGGAGGATGGCCAAGCCCCATGCAGCCCAGCGCCATTTGATGACCGGAATATCTTTTGTAAGCATTAGTTTTTCCTCCAGCTGATATGAAGCTTCTTGCCTTCTTGATCGGTGATGGCCGCATCAAAGATCAGATGCGAGACAAAGAGGGCGGTGAAGACCGAGCTGACGATACCGATGGCCAGGGTATTGGCAAAGCCCTTCACCGACGAGCTGCCGAGCTGGGAGAGGACCAGGGCGGCGATGATCGTGGTGATGTTGGCATCCATGACCGTCCAGAAGGCCTTGTCAAAGCCTGCCTTGACGGCGGCCACGTCGCTCTTGCCCATCCGTCGCTCCTCTTTGATACGCTCATAGATGATGACGTTGGTGTCGACGGCCATGCCGAGGGTCAGGATCAGACCGGCGATGCTGGTCAATGTGACGGTGAAGTTGAAGGCACTGAGCACGCTGACCATGATGAAGAGGTTGAGCAGCAGTGCCAGGTCGGCGACCAGACCGCTGATATGGTAGTAGCCGAACATGATCAATATGACCAGGGCGAAGCCGATGATGATGGCCTTCAAACCGGTCGAGACCGCATCCTCTCCGAGGGTCGCTCCCACCGCCTGCTGGCTGGAAACGATCAACTCGATCGGGAGGGCCGCGGTGCGCAGCACGATGGCCAGGTCGTTGGCCTCCTCGGCGTTGAAGCCGGAGATTTGGACGCTGGAGCGGATCCCTTCATTGATCGTAGCCATCGCCTTGACCTTGCCGTCCATGACGACGGCCAGCGTCTTGCCGACGTTGGTGGAGGTCAGCTTGTAGAAGATATCGCCGCCGAGGCTGTCCAGGTGGAAGTTCACCACCGGGCGCCCGGTGATGCCATCGGTGCCGGTCGTGGCGCTCTCCAGGTGGGTTCCATCGAGGCCGATCTCCTCTTCGATGACCACATAGCGCTCAAGCTCGTCGATGCCGTAGTCGTCGCTGACGTAGTAGCCAGCCGCGATCTTGCCGGCGGGGAGGAACTCGGGCTGCTTGAGGGCACCGGTGTCGGTGTAGACCTCACCGGGGTTGGCTGCGTAGTACGCGGCCAATTGGGTGGTCAGCTCGGTGTCGACCATCTTGAAGACCAACGAACCCTTGCCACGGAGGAAGGAGTTCACCCGCTCCGGGTCGGCCGCGCCGGGGATCTCGATGAGGATCTGGTCACTGCCCTGGAGCCGGATCACCGGCTCGCTGACGCCGAACTGGTCGATCCGCTTCTCCAGAATCTCGATGTCCTGTCGAATCGCCGCATTGATTTCACTTGAGGAGGCAGCAGAGCCCTTCTTCGCCTCGTAGGCGGCGGTGTCCGCCTCCAAGAGGATGCTCATCCCACCGCGCAGGTCGAGACCCAGTTGCAGGGCCTTGTTCCCCAACGCCTTGGTGTTGAGCAGCGAGGTTCGATAGTACTCCTCGATGGCGTCGAACATCGCCTGTTCATTGTAGAAGCCGCCAAAGAGCGTCTCAACGGTCCATTTCTTGGGAGTCGAGCGCTTGGTCGCCTTATAGGTCGCCTTTGCGCTCTCCTTGAGGAAGGAGAACTTGGACGGCAAGGCTGCACCAGCATCGGACGCCACCAACTCCTTCAGCTCCCTCAGATCCCGAGAGGCCTGCCCACGGGCATACTCCTTGATCTGTACATTTGAGCCTGTTGCAAGCTCCTTGGTCTGCTGTGGCACAAACCCATACCACTTGACTGTGGGATAGAGGAAGTAGCCGCACAACAGAGCGACCGCCACGACAATCAACAGACGACTGCGTTTATTCATGATACTCTCCGCCTTGCCTTCTTACTGCTCTTCCCCGGTCTCGATCTCAGCTTCGACCTCAACCACCGCCTCATCCTTCTTCGCCTCGGGTGCCTTCTTGGCTTCGACCGCCTTCTTGCCCTTCTTCGCTGCCGCAGGGGCCGCTGACGTCTCGTCCTTGGCCTCGACTTCACCGCTCTCCTTCTTTTCCCGCTTCTTGGCGGCGGGGGCGGCAGGGGCGACTTCGCTCTTGGGCTTCACGATGGAATTGATGGCTGTGCGGGAAAACTCAAGACGGGTGTTGTCATCAACCTTGACAATGACGGAGTTCTCTTTGACCACCATCACCGTCCCGTGGATTCCTCCGATGGATACGACCTTGTCCCCCTTCTTGATGGAGGCGAGCATATCCTTGGTCTCCTTGTCCCGCTTGCGCTGCGGACGGATGATCAAGAAGTAGAAAATGGCGATGATCAGACCAAAGGTGATGAAGGTCGTCATCATCGAACCACCGGAACTGCTTCCCGCCTCCGGGGAAGCCATGGCACTCAGCATTGAAAACATGGGGGTATCCTCTCTTTACACATTGAAATCGGATGCAGAAAAGAGGAGCAGCAGATGATGCATCCAATTTTCCAAGCACCGGTTAACGTACCACGTTCATAACGTGATAGTCAAGTTTTGCCCAATGACCAAAAAGGGGCCGAATCCGGCCCCTCTGTTGGTCATTCCAACCTTACATCATTCCGCCCATTCCCTCGGCTCCACCACCCATTGCGGGGGCGGGAGGGGCAGGGATATCGGTGATGGCACACTCGGTGGTGAGGATCAACGACGCAATGGACGCTGCATTCTGCAGGGCACTGCGGGTGACCTTCACCGGGTCCATGATGCCGCTGTCGACCATGTTCACCCATTGGGAGGTCTCGGCGTCGAACCCGAAGCCCGGCTTCTCGTTCTTGCACTTGTCGGCGATCAGGGAACCATCGAGTCCCGCGTTCTCGGCGATCTGGCGAATCGGCTCCTCGAGGGCGCGGCGCACGATCTTGTATCCGACCTGCTCCTCCTCGGTGAGCTTGGAGAGATCCGCCTTCTCAAGGACCCTGGCTGCCTGGATGAGGGCGGCGCCGCCGCCGGGGATGACCCCCTCCTCAATCGCTGCACGGGTTGCGCTGAGCGCGTCCTCGACGCGGTGCTTCTTCTCCTTCAGTTCGACCTCCGTCGCGGCCCCGACGTTGAGCACCGCCACGCCACCGGCCAGCTTGGCCAGGCGCTCCTGCAGCTTCTCACGGTCGTAGTCGCTGGTGGTGTCGCCGATCTGGACCTTGATCTGCGCGATGCGGTCCTTGATGTCGCTCTGCTTGCCAGCACCGTTGATGATGGTGGTGTTCTCCTTCTCGACCTTGACGCTCTTGGCACGGCCGAGCTGGGAGAGGTCGGCGTTCTCGAGCTTCAAGCCCAGCTCCTCGCTGATGACTTCGCCTCCGGTGAGGATGGCGATATCCTCGAGCATCGCCTTGCGACGATCGCCGAAGCCCGGTGCCTTGACGGCGACCACGTTGAGGATGCCACGCACGCTGTTGACGACCAGGGTGGCGAGCGCCTCCCCATCGACGTCCTCGGCGATGATCAAGAGCGGCTTGCCGCTCTGGGCGATCTTCTCGAGGATCGGGAGCAGCTCCTTCATGTTGGAGATCTTCTTGTCGTAGATCAGGATGAACGGATCATCCAAGACGGCGGTCATCGTGTCACGGTTGTTGCAGAAG